>FWPV01015608.1_pt1 | contig 10878 bp, 6 predicted proteins | sample 2228371 | NCBI WGS metagenome assembly FWPV01 (sample SAMEA103939776, study PRJEB20133) | metagenome | reverse complement strand
AAGAATTTCCGCCGATGTGGGCTATCAGGAGCACAAGTTACAGGCTTCGCAACCCAACATCACCATTGGCGCCGGCCTTGCCATTCCAACCACACCGCGTGCAGACCGCAGCATTGCACAGCCCTGGACCTTCTCCAACGCAGAGGACACTTTCGGCACTGTACGTGCTGAATATGATTTCAATGACACTGTGACTGGCTGGTTGGCCGGTGGTATTCGGGAGGGTGTTGAGGCCGGCAATTTTGCCAACCCGACTGTGGATGACTCCAATGGCGATTATGATGCCAACCGATTTGCGAACGTGCGTGAAGATTCTATTCAAACCGCTGAAGCTGGATTGCGTTTCAAGTTCAACACCGGTGCAGTGAAGCACACCGTGAGCACCTCGGCCATGATTTATGAATTGGAGTCAAAAAATGCCTTCAATTTCTATGACAGCTTCTCAGGCAATATTTACAATCCACAGCCTGTGTCAGAGCCCACAGTAGTGACTTTTCCTGGCGGCAGTTTCAACAGTCCTTTTGTTACAGAGACCACCAAAAACTCCAGCTTCGCAGTTGCAGATTCAATGGCTTTCCTGAACGACAAATTGTTGCTGACCTTGGGCGCTCGGCATCAGGAAATCGAGGCGATGAGTTTTAATGCAGCGGATGGTTCTCAAACAGCCAGCTACTCGGAAAGCGCCACTACACCGGTTGCTGGCGTGGTGTTCAAGATCAACCCGCAGTATTCCGTGTATGCCAACTACATTGAGGGTTTGGTGAAAGGTGAAACTGCACCGCAGACTGCAAACAACCTGGCTGTGACCAATGCAGGCACTGTGTTCAAACCTTTCAAAACCGAGCAAGTTGAGCTGGGTGTGAAATACGATGGCGGCAGCGTGGGTGGTACCGTGTCGGTGTTTCAAAGCGAGAAGCCCAGTTACGGGATTGACGGTACCAACACGTTTTCTCAAATTGGTGACCAAACCAACGAGGGCCTGGAAATTATGGCTTTCGGCAAAGCGAGCAAAACAGTCAAGGTGCTGGGCGGCTTGAGCGTGTTGAACACCGATGTAGATGGGCAGGACGCTATTGGTGCACCCTCTGCGCAGGCCAATGTGGGCCTTGAATGGAGCCCTGAACAGGTGCAGGGACTTGCATTCGAGACTCGCGCAATTTACACCAGCAGTCAGTACGCCAATGCTAGCAATACGCAGGAACTACCTTCGTGGACCCGCCTGGATTTCGGGGTGCGTTATGTGATGCCAGTGGGCAACGAGCAAGCACTGACCTTGCGTGCTCGTTTGGACAATGTGACGGATCGCAATTACTGGGCTTCTGCCGGCGGTTTCCCGGGTTCAGGTTACCTGACGATTGGTAACCCACGCACCTTGACCGTCTCAGCCTCGCTGGACTTCTAGGGAAGTACTTGTTTTGGGCACGGGATTGAGAGAAAGTGTCGGAGGTAAACGAATATTTGCTTATGATCACTTTATTGATAGACGACCACCCTATATTCCGAGAGGGTTTACGCGGTATTGTGGCGCGTGGTGTGCCCACCACTCAAATTCTGGAAGGCGGCAGCGCTGCCCAATTGCAACAGTATCTGGCCAACGGAGTAAGACCAGATTTGCTGGTGCTCGATTTGTTGTTTCCAGGGTTTGACTACAAACGGGATTTGCCGCGAGTGCGGTTGGCTTTGCCCCTCACAACGCTGGTGGTGGTATCAATGCTCGAAGACGATGCAACCGTAGAGTTCATCATGGCCTGTGGTGCCAATGGCTACATTTGCAAGTCGGTCGATGCGAATGACATGTCTGCTGCTTTCGCCCGAATTGTTCAAGGTGAAATTGTTCAATTGCGCAGCGGCGATACCGACACCACGGTGAAGCCCCTGGGCGAGAGGCAATCAGAATTCAACCAGTTGTCGCCAAGGCAACATGAGGTACTGCTGCTGCTTGCGCAGGGATTGTCCAACAAGGAAATTGGCCGAATTCTTGGTATTTCACCGTTCACAGTTCGCGTACACGTGTCCTCAATATTTGAAGCTCTGGGCGTCAGCTCTCGTGCTGCGGCTGCATCAATGGCTGAGCGAAATCGACTGGTTTAGTTCTTGCGCCTGTTCATCGGTGTACTGAATCAGTACCAGTGTAAGTAACGCAGAACGCAATTGCGCAGGTCGAAAGTTCTCCGGCAGTGCTGGTAGTTCAGGGTGAAGATTTTTGCCAGCGGGTCCTTTGAGCAGCAACGCAACCTGCCCCTGAAAGTGATGCAAAACCTGCGGGTTCCACAACTGCTCATTACACAAAATCAGTTCGTATTCTTCGATTAGGTCGGGATTGGGCATGCTGTAAAAGGGTGTTGCCAAACACCCCCACTCTGCCAGCAGTTTGCAGCAGCTTTGCACTGCGTTCAGGTCGCTGTCAATCACGGCCACTTGTAAATTGCGCAGCAGGTTCATCGGACTGATGTCTTGAAATTCATTTGCAACAATGGCTTTTCCGAGTTCCACACCGCTAAGCCTGAAACAGCTTCCCCTTCCAGGAACAGAGCGCACTTCGATGCCGTAATTCAAGAGTTTTGCCAAGCGACTGATGATTGCCAAACCCAGACCAACACCGGCAGGTCGTGTGCCGTCATCCAGATTTGGAAAGCGTTGGAATTCAGCGAATATCGCATCCACCTGATCGCTTGGAATACCGGCGCCCTGGTCGTGCACTTCCAAGTCGATTCGCCCACGGCGTCTGCGGCAGCCCACCACAATTTTTTTGCCTGGTGCGTACTTGATGGCATTTGAAATCAGGTTCATCAGTATGCGTTGAATCAGTTGTGGGTCAGCCTTCAACCAAACCTGTGTTCGAACCATGGTTAACCTCGCACCGTTGCTTTGCGCCAGAGGTTCAAATTGCATTTGCAATTTGTCGAGCATGGGCTGCAAAGGAAAGTGGCTAATCTTGGGTTTGACGCGTCCAAGGTCCAGCAAAGAGACATCCAGGAGCGATTTGAACATGCCAGCCAGTACCTCCAGCGTGGCATCAATGCGCTTGGTTAGTCTGCGGGCTTCTTCGGGTAACAGTTGCGCTTTCAGCCCGTTGACAAACAAGCCCATGGCATGAAGAGGTTGGCGAAGGTCATGGCTGGCTTGGGCCAGAAAATTGGACTTGGCCAGATCGGCTTGCACCGCGTGGGCCCGTGCAAGGTCGGCGTCTTCCACACTTTTTCGAAGTGCTTCGATCAGATGAATGTTCTTGAGCAGCGAAAGATGTGTTTGCCAGACGATAAAGGCCAGTAGCACGGTGTAGAGGGCGATCATGATGCTGAGCAAAGGCCCAAGGGTCTCGGGTTCAATTAAATGCCTAACGAAGGTAAGCGGTAAAACCGAAGCCAGCGACAGAAATGCAATCCAGGGTTTGGGATACTGAATGCTGACGGCGCCCAGTGAGGTTCCTCCAATCGCCAAGGTGAAAAAATTCAGGTTGGCGGTGTTGTTCATGTCGGGACTGAATGAAAAGAGTCCCCAGCTTGCGCCCACCAACATGGACACCACGGTGTAAATGGTTTCCCGGTGTGGCAGTTTCGGTGCATTGCACACCGCCACCTGGACCAAACTGAGCAGCATGAGAAATACACCCCATTGCATAGTGTATTCACCGGGCAAACCAAAGCCGATTGATCCGACCACGCCCAAATGGACCGGCCAGCCGAAACGCCCCATGCGAAAGAGGGTGTCTGACAATTCCTGACGGGATACTTTCTGTGACGACAATTCCATGCGTTTTTATTGAAGTCTGGCTGGTGGTCGATGACGCAGAGAATTCAATGTATCAAAGTATGATCAGGTTGGCGATTTTGTTCGCTGCAAGCAATAGCACAAACGCACTACCGCTACGTTCCATTGAGAGTTGTGTTGCGTTGCAAGGTTGACCCTGCTGGGTGATTCATTCAAGATGTAACCGCTCAGTCACATCTGTGTTGCAGTACTTTTCTCCTCACTGGAACACCACCATGCCCACCCGTATTCTGATTGCCTCAATGGTTTTGGCCTGCGCTGTTGTTGTCACTCCCGCGCATTCTCAAGTCAAAGGTCCCGAAATTCCGCCCAATTTGATCGGCAATGTGTCGCGCCAGCTGATGAAAGAGATGAAGCCATTGGACAAGCCATTGCACATCAAAATTTGTATTTTTGATATTTTGGGCAAGGCAGGGCCGGTGTTCAGTGTGGCGCAAGACATTGCTTTGGAAGCACGCAAGTGGAATGTATTTGCCGAGTTGATTCCTCACACCAATGAAACGGTGGCCACTGAATCTTTTCGCACCGGGCAGTGCGAGGCAGTGGGTATTACTACCTTGCGGGCACGCTTGTTCAATCAATTCATGGGCAGCTTCGATGCAGTGGGTGCGCTGCCTTCTTACGATCATGTAAAAACTGCTTTGCAGGTACTCATGGGCAATGACGCTTTGTACGATTTGTCGATTCAAGGCAAGTACCAGGTGGTTGGCATGGCCCCATTGGGCGCGGCTTATGTGATGGTGAACGATCGGTCCATTGACTCCATTGAAAAAGCTGCAGGCAAGAAAGTGGCAGTCATGGACTGGGACAAAAGCCAGGCGAAAATGATTCAGCAATTGGGCGCGCAAGCCGTGCCCAGCGACATTACCAACTTCGCGCAAAAATTTAATAACGGTGTGGTCGATATTGTAGCCGCGCCCGCCGTGGCTTTTGCACCGCTCGAGTTGTATCGTGGCTTGGGCACCAAGGGCGGCGTGTACAAAATGCCGTTGTTGAATGTCACGGGCTCAGCCATTATCAACCGCACGCGTTTGGAAAAAGAAATTCCCGACCTGGATGAGCGTTTGAAGAAGATGCGCAAGTTCGGTTTGGGTTTTATTGACCAGGCGTTGGATGCAGTGAAATCAATTGAGAAGCAGGTGCCTGCCAAATACTGGATGAATGTAACGCCTGCCGATCAGGAAAAATACAATGTGATGATGCAGCAGGCGCGTGTGCAGCTTACGCAAGAAGGCGTGTACGACAAACGCATGATGAGTTTGCTGAAAAAGGTGCGTTGCCACCACACACCCAGTGCTGCAGAGTGCAGCACGAATGTGGAGTAATGCAAGGTTTTATTGTCGCAAGAAGCTGGCCGCTTGACGCTGCGCAAGCCGCACCAAATCGCCTTGTGCAATTGATACATCAATCAGGTGAAGTCCCCAGTTCATGCCACCAATGAATTCTCCGGGATAGTCGTCTGCACGCGGGTCGTCCGGATCGGCCTCGATACTCGCTTCAAGGTAACTGACCCCGTTGGGCCCCACCTTGCATTCTCCTTTCACTTGCCCGGGCATGGAGTAATAGGGCGTGGGAATCGTGAGGTTGCTGATCGGGTTGGCATACGGCCCACCAGGTCCACGTGGAATCAGCAATACACGAAACACCGGTGGCTGCTGGCGAGGCACAATCGGAAACAAATCTGCGGGTCCGCCCGCCAGTGCTGCGGGGTTGGTGCACAGTGCCTGTTTGCCTTCTTCAGCACTTAAACCAAAGCGTGGGTCGTCAAGTTGGGGATCGCCCGCACGGTAGGTGACATAGGCCACCACGCAGCCCAGTTGGTTGGCATTGCGACAAGCGGGCACCTTTTGAAATGAACCTCCCACATCACGACCAGTGGGCACCAGCACATTGGTGCCAGGTATGTGGGCTGAAATGAAACGGCTCATCAGTTCGGGCCGGGTTTCAATTTCTTCGGCAATCAGCCTGCGCAAAATGCCTGATCCCTGTGAGTGCCCCACCAAAATAAAACCACGCCCTTCACTTTGATTGGCAATGTATTCCTTAAAGGCATCCAGCACATCGGCATAGGCTACTTCACCGGCATTCGGTGCAATATCGATGCCGCCCAGTGCACCCGTGAATGTGGTCAGGCCCAGCGCGGTCAATGTGCGCTGTCGGTAAACGGGTGCGAATTGCCTGCACACTTCGCCATAACGGCCAAACTGTAGAGCAGTGGTTTGTTGTTCTTGCAAATCGTCATTCAAATCTGAGTTGCCCATCAGGTCGATGCTGGTGGTGGGGTATACGTAAAAGCAATCCACCTGGGGTGCCGTGGCAGGCGTGTAGCTTAGTGTGGTGGCAGTGGCATCGGCGGCCACTGCGGTGCTGTCAAAGTTGCCATTGCACACGTTGCTGGTCCCCATCAAGTCGGGGTGACAAAGCCAGTTGCTGGTGCCTGTGTACAGGGTGCTTTGATAGTTTGGGAACGGATTGCTGGTGTTGGCTGCACTCGCGCCCACACGGGTATCGGCGCTGCCTGTATTGGTCGAGTCACCGCCGCAGGCCGACAACAATAGCGATGCGGTTGCAACACTGAATAAAAATAGATGAATCACAATCTTCTCCCGTCACTGCATGTGGCACCTGTACCCGTCACATCAAACGCTTCGCTCACACCTTCAAATGGTTCGGGCGACCCCGCTGGTACGGCAACACCCCGGTGCTTGATTCGATATTTTCCCGCGGGCGTGTTGGCCGGAATTTTCCATTCCGCCAAAGCGGTCGACACAAAACCGGCCAGGGGTAACGGGCTGAGGTAAGGCGTGGGATCGAATGGTTGCCAGCGGAAAATCAGTTCCGGCGAACGGTCGTGAGTGAAACTTTCCCACTCACCTTTCGCATTCATTCGCTCTACTTCTACAAGGGCCAGTCCGCGGGTTTTCATGTTGCGCGGGTGGGCACTTTGAAACTGCGCAGTCACGGTGTTGCCCGCAGCCACTGCGGGTGTGGGTTGTGTCAGTACATCACCAAATGCATCGCCGGGGGCCTGGTCAAAGGGCACGTAGGGTGGGCGAGGAATCGGGTTGCTGGTCACAGTGCGGGGTGGGCCAGCGGGCGGTTGATTTTGCTGGGCCAATGACAGGGCCAGCCTGCGGCTTTCCTGCTGCACAGCGGCCAAGGTCCATGGGCCGAATTGGGTGGAGGCACCCTCATATTGCTGAATGGAATATTCTTCGCGCGTGGTGAGGTAGTTGACAAAGTCATTGCTCAAGCCGCTGATGATCACTTGGTCAATGCCTTGTGGCTCCAACACTTCGAGCACGGTTTGGCGAATGCGCCGCCCGGCCATCGTGGTAATTTCCCAAGGCAAGCCCAACACTGCCACATTGCCGATCGTGAACAACTGAAATGGCAGCACATTGTTACTGAAGTTCAGGGGCGGGCCGAGTACAAACAGCACAGGTTTTTCAGCTTGGCAGCTCAAGCTGGTGCCCGCGGGTATGGCATCAAAGGGCAGGTCGTTTAAATTGCACAGCACGGCAGTGGCCAATACTTCCGGTGGCAGTTTGCCTGCGGCCAGCGCAGCCAGATCGCGGGTAAGGCGGGCCGGGTCGGTGCGGCCATTACAGCTCGCTCCTTCCACTGTGGGTCCTGGGCCGTCTTCAGCGCCAGCGCCAAATGATACGCCCATGGCGGCGGTGCAGGTTTTTTTAACCGCGCTGTTCAGCGATTCAGGATGGCGCAATGAATTCAGCACCACGGGGTCTGTAATTTCTACTTCGTCCATCTTCACGTGAAATTGCGCAAAGTTCACACCGCCGCGCACCATCTGGTTGGCATCGCGGTACAGGGTCAGTGCTTTCGCAAGCTGTTTGCTGCCGTTGATTTCCACCGCTTTCAATTCATCGGTGGAACCACCACGTTCTTCAAATGGTTTGTCTTTGAAAAAAATGTTGGGGCTGCTGTCACCTTCATCGGTTTGCGCAAATGCAGCCACGAATGTGTCTTGCCCGGCAGGGGCTTCGTATTGCGTGCCCATCAATTTTTCAAAGGCCAATGCAGCCCAACCTTTGTTGTCCGAGGAAATCAATGGATTGGTGTTCCCTGTGGTGGTGGGGTGCACGCCAAACCAGTTGATCTGGCCAATCGGTGTGCCATCGGCACGGCGCAGTTTCAGCAGTGCCATTTCCTTGTTCACATTCTGGCTTTCACCGCGCTGGTTCAAATACTGGTTGCGTTCTTCTTGCGGGTTTTGATCGTAGGCAATCGCAGAGCGATTCACATTGGCATTCAACAGTTCACCATTGTTGACCAACAGGCGACCCGGTTCCGGGTTGGCCTGCAGGTTGGCATGTGCGCGTCGAATGGCCTCCACAATGCCGTCGACGATGAAGTTGTAAACCTCTTCGTCATGCCCTAAACGGAAAGCGTTGAAGGCGGTGAAGTGCGCATAGCCACCGGGCCCGGCGTGGGTGTGGGTGGCGTTCAGCATGATGTTCTGTTCGTTGTAGAACGGTGCCAATTGGACATCGGCTGCCACCTTGTTCAAAACTCCTTGGCGCACTGCATGGAAAATCATGCCGAGGTCGTTGACCACATACACCACGCGATTGCCGTTGCAAGGCGAGCCGATCACATAGGCCCGGGAAAACTGCCGGGTGTGCAAGCCAAGGCTGGCGTGGGTGGGGCTTTCATAACCCATCATCACCGAACCTGCTGCCGGGCCTGTGATGTCGACAATGCCGGTGCCCATGGTAAACGCGGTGTTGTTTTTGCAAGCGCCACTGTTCAGGCCTGTGCCGGGTTGAACATTGCTGTTCGGCGTGCTGGCTGGCGAAATGGAAGGGCTGTCTTGTCCCTCACCAATCAATAAATTGGGGGCGGTGAGTGCACATTGCAAGCCCGCAGTATCGACAAACTCATTGTTGCCGGGGTTTTCATTGGGGTTGGTGCGACCATCGGTTTGGGCCAAATCGCTGCTTTCGCCAAGGCAGCCAGCCAAAGTGGCTGCGGCCAGCAAGACAGCAACAGTGCGTGTTGTGCAATACAAATGGATGTTCATTGTGAATACTTGTTGTGTGGGTGTCTCCTTTGGTTCTTACTGCAGCGAGTCCTGTGCAGATTCAGGTACTTGCGGATAGAAAGTGTCAATGTCGTGTAACCGACACTAGTCACTTTTGAATCCAATTTGTAAGGGTGGGAGTAAGAATGAAAAAACCATAACCACCATTATAATTTCGAGACATGATCCAGAGTTCACGCCATGTGGCGGCCTTCGCAGCCATCGGTCTGCTGTTGGGCGCCTGTACTTCAGAAGACAATTCAATCAATACCCACTCTCCGAACAACTCGATACAGGCTGCCGAGCAAACGCGAGCTGAAACACGCGACCTTGAACTGCACGACTGGTCAGCCCCAATTGATGGTTTGACACCCACACAACTGGCCCGTTTTGAGCAGGGCAAAGCCATGTTTGAAAAGGTGTTCACGCCCAGCAATGGTTTGGGCGCAGTGTTCAATGCGCAAAGCTGTGTGGAATGTCATGGTCAGCCTGCTGTGGGTGGTACCGACCCCACCAAAACCATTCAGCGTTTCACCACCTTGCTGGCACCGCACTTTGCCGTGGGGCTGGTGACTCAGGCCGATGGTGCGCCCCATGTTCATGCGCGTTCTGTGGCCACTGAATTTCCGGATGAAGTACCCGGCTGTGTGTTGGGTGGTGAGTTGGTGCCTCCCCATGCGATGGCCCGCACCACCCGGGTAACGCCTCATCTGTTCGGCATTGGATTGCTGGAGAATATTTCGGACACTACCCTGATTCAAAATGGTTTGGCCAGTGCGCAAGCCAATCCCGAAGTCAGCGGTCGCCCCGGTGTGATGTTTCCCGGAGGGGTGAACGACTTGAATGCCGCAGACCAGTTGGTGGGCCGTTTGGGAGCACGCGGTTTTGTGGCCGATGTTCAATCATTCACGCAAGGTGCTTTTTCAACGGAATTGGGCATTGCCACTTTCCACCCTTTGTTTGCCGCACCCGTGCGGCCCAAGGGCAACCTGGCGACAGCGGATTGCACACCTTTTGTGGGCGAGGCAGTCAGCCTTGCTGAAACACAGGCCACGGCAGATTTCCAACGCTGGCTGGCGCCCCCTCCAAAGCCAGAGTTAAAAGGCATTTCCTTGCGCGGCCAGCAGTTATTCAACGATATTCAGTGCAGCAGTTGCCACACACCGATGCTGAAAACATCACCCATGGCACCCGCCCCCTTGAATGATCGCGAGGTGTGGCTGTATTCCGATTTATTGCTGCATGACATGGGGCCGGCTTTGGCAGACAACGCACCCGAAGGTCTGGGGCTGCCGACTGAATGGAAAACAGCGCCGCTGTGGGGTGTCGGCCAAACCAGTAAACCCCTGTTGCACGATGGTCGCGCAGGCAGGGATTTTGGGAAAGCGATTGATTTTCACGGCGGTGAGGCCGAGGGTGCAAAACGCCGCTTTCAGGACTTGAGCCCTGCAGACCAAGCGGCGTTGATTGCATTTCTGGAAAAGCTCTAAGCCTCTTTAGAACTTGTTGTTCACCAACACTTCATCAAGGTTGAGCTGACCAGGTTTTGGCCAAGGTGCTTTGGTGCCTTTGCCGATCGCCACCATGGGGCCCATCACATGGTCGGCTGGCAAGTTGATCAACTTGGCCACTGCTTCAATGTCAAAGCCGATCATGGGGCAGGAGTCCAGGCCGATGCCTTTGGCCGCCAACATCAGGGTTTGCATGGCCATGCCAATCGAACGTTGCGCTTCATCGCGCTGCAACCATTCGCGGCCATCGTGGAATGGGCCCATCCAGCCAACCAGCAGGTCAGCCACTTCTTTGGGGGCCTGTTCCCAGTAGCGTGCAGGATTTTTCTGCCAAGCCTTGGTGTCGGCAGTCATGATGACCAGCATGGATGAATCGGTGATTTGGGCCTGGTCATTGCCCAGTTTGCGCATTTCTGCGCGCAGGGCCTTGTCGCGTACCACCACAAAACGCCAGTGCTGACTGTTGAAACTGGTCGGTGCCTGAATGGCTGCCTCGAACAGTTTTTTTTCATCGTCTGCGGAAATGGTGTGCTCGGGATCGAATGCCTTGAT
>FWPV01015607.1_pt1 | contig 10878 bp, 9 predicted proteins | sample 2228371 | NCBI WGS metagenome assembly FWPV01 (sample SAMEA103939776, study PRJEB20133) | metagenome | reverse complement strand
CCCAGGTGAGAAAAACGCTTATGCTTAAAATCAATATTTTATGAGTCCATTTCATAACCAACTCCTTGCCAGCCTTTTTTCTCTCGCCCATGTAGGCATTTTTTTGCCGAACTTTTCCTACTATTCCTATAAATATAGTATAAATGGAGGCTTAAAAGAATACAAATAATAATCATCAAGGGTAAGGAGGAAAAACTCCAGGAAAGTATAATTAATATTTAATATTTCCTGGCCGCGGAGACCTTTTGGTTGTAAATTGATTGGCCCGCGCCGCCTTTAAAAACACTTTATGACCCATCTGGAACTGGCTCCCCCGCAAAGAAATCAGCCTGGCTTATTGGACAACACCTCTTAGCCCATTTTATCAAATTTGATGCTGCTCAGCCACGCCGGAGCTTTACCTTACCCGCCCGCAAGGCGTCAAAGAAATCATGGTCTGCGGCTAAGCTATCGCTCAGCGGTTCATAGTCCAGAGGAAAAAATTGAGAACAGAAGCAAAGCTAACCCAGAGAAAATAAGGCCATAACAAGGCAGAGGCTAAGAGCGAAAGGGGAGCAAATTTAATGATGGTCAAAAGAATGGCTGCCCATAAGAGAATAATGACCAGGAAACCTAAAAAAGGAGAATGCAGCCCAAAAAAGGCCGGAGACCACAAAGCGTTTAAGACGAGCTGGATGAAGAAAAAAAGGAGCGCTGACTTAGCCCGTGGCGCCAGCGGTTTTTGACGCCAGATTAAAAAGAGGGCGAGCCCCATTAATAAATAGAGCGTTATCCATACGGGAGCAAAAAGCCAGTTGGGAGGGGAAAAAGAAGGTTTATTTAGTGTCTGATACCAGGTAGGTATGGCTGGCCGGGTAAAAAAAGAACCAATCATCCCCGCCAGCTGGCAAAGAACCAAACTCAAGATAAGTTTTATGATTTCTCCTGCTTTCATTGCCTTACCTCCCAGAGAAAGCACCTTTTCCTTTAGCACTATTCTAATCTAAGGCTGGATTCATGCCAACGGTTTTCTGGGTACGCCAAGGCTTTTATTTTTCCATACACCAACTGTAATCAAGTAAAGACGCTCTTTTCGCCGTATAGCCGCGGCGTAACCTTCGCTGTCTATTCTCTTAGTAAGAAGTCTTCGACCAAAGAAAAAATACCTGGTTAAAAATGCTTGGTTTTTTGAATGATTTTTTTATATAGCAAAAACTTTTAATTAAAGTTCAGCTCCCGGTTAGTAGATAAAAATTATAATATTTGGCCTAATAACCCGTAGATTTCTTTCGAATAAAAGTGGGTTTCAGAGGCAAAATATCAAAGCGAGAACGAAGAATTTAATCCCATAATTCCTGGGCTTTTCGCTTGGCCCAATTAATTAAGAAAACAATTAGGTAGGAAAACTGCTTTTTAGAAAGGGAATTAAGCAAGCTTCTGGGCCGAGGAGATATTTACGCTACTTAGTTTGGGCCACTTAGCCCGCGGAATCATCTGTTTTAATGATAGGCTGGAAATTAGAAAAAAAGCTGGTGGAGCTGAGGGGATTTGAACCCCTGACCTCTTGACTGCCAGTCAAGCACTCTCCCAACTGAGCTACAGCCCCACCGACAGTCGACAAATATAATATAGAATCGAGGCTAAGCCGTCAAGATGGCGGAGGGAGGCAGAGCCATCCTTCCACCCTCATTTAAGCGAAGCTTTGGTAAAGATGGATTCTGGAATCTGGGCATCAAACTCAATGGCATCAATAATAAATTCCGTTCCCTCGCCAGCCTTGAGAACATCTTTGTAGACAGCCTGGACAGGCACCCATCTCCTCTGAAACTGGCCAATTTTTTTTACCTCCGTGGTCTTCAGCAGAGCGCCGCTGCGGGCAAAGCGCTCCTCTTTCCAAACAATAAATTTTTCCTTATCCACCCAGATTTTTCTTGCAGCATAAGCGACATCCGGCGTCTTTGCTTTTAGCTCGAGGACCCAGCAATCTGCCTCCATTATCTTTTCCTCGCCGGCAATACTGGCGTCATAAATTTTGACCAACCGGCGGTCTTCCATCATGTCTTCATAGGAAAGGTCTGAGCCCATAACTGATTGCCGTAACATATGCCCTGAAATCAGGATGATGCGGTCAGAAGACGGCGAATAAGTCCATAACTGGTCTCCCAGCTTGAGCATCTTCGTACCTCGTTCCCTCGCCGGAGCCAGAAACTCAGTGAACCCTTTTTCTTCCCCCTGAAGGTAGGATTTGAATTCCAGGCTGCGGCTGCCGCGACGGCCATGGATGACCATCCTCGCCGTAACCACTTTGTTCCCCGACAAAATATTTTCATCTACCTTTTCCAAAATCCATTGCGCCGATGGCTCCTGGCCTTTTCCCTGTGCCTTTGTCCACGCTTTAGCGCCCGCGGCATCTTTAACCACAAAATGAAAGACAAAGAGAAAGGCAGCGAAAATAAAAATAACAAAGATAAACTTAGCTCGGTTTATTTTCGTTGGCTTTAATTTGCCTGGCTTAAACCTTAGATCCACCATTTGAGAAACCATATTTTTATCATTCATAATTTTATTTTCATAAATTTTTTATAGCTAATCTTTTTTATAGCTATTTTACTCTTATTTCTGTTTTTCATCTTATTTTTTATTAATTTATCTTTTTATCTTTTTTTATTTCTAGCTTCTCTTCTCTCTTCTATCTTCTTCTGGTTGCTTTATCCCTCCAGCTCCTTCATTAAAGTGGAGGTCTGGCGACGATAAACACCGAGGCCAGAAATGGCCGTGCCCAGGAGCGAGGCACCAATCCCTGGTATAAACCCAATAACATAACTCAACGCTGTCACCCTTGTCCTTATCACTTCCACCATCAGAAGGGAAGAACTTTCCATCAGCGAGCTGATATCAATCCCGTGGGCCTGAAGATAGTAAGAAATGGCCAGGCCGCACGCTGTGCCCGCCAGGCTGCCCAAAAACCCGACAATTACTGCTTCGGCTAAAAGCGTTCGGTAAAGATGGCCTTTGTCCTCGCCCATGGCCAACCGCACGCCAATCTCGCCGTAGCGGCGGAGCGAACCCATCAGGCCGGCATTCCAGAGGACAATCGACATAGCGGCCACAAAAATCAGGATGATTATTGAAGAAAAGACATTCATCATGGCTAAAAGGTCACCCAGACCAGCCTGCTCTTTCAGCGTTAACATGAGTGGGGAAAACTCGTCCTCTTCCGCTTGATGTCGGGCGTTGAAATGCTGGGTCAGGATGGCTGCTTTTTTGTCCCAGTAAATAAAATCACGGTAGAAACCAAGAATCTCTCCTGCCGCGTCTTCCATGTCCAACGCTTCCTGGATGTCACGCAGGTCAGCGATTAAAGCTCCCCGGTCAAGGGCTGTGATGCCAAAACGAATAAATCCGACGATTTTAAAATTGACTACCGCCATGCTGCCATACATGGTTGAACTGATGAGGGTCGCCGTCTCTCCCGGTTTTATCCCCATAGTCCGGGCCAGTTCATGGCTGAGCAGGGCTTCTTTCCGAGCTTCGGGCAAGCGCCCAGCCACCAGAGCCCTTTTCCAGTCAAAAAGAGAATGTTCGGGGCTTTCCGGGCTTAAGATGTTGACAGCCATTCCGGTCACCGGGCCTTGAGTCCTGGTTTCGCCTCTTTCGTCCGGAATATCAAGCAGCCCGCCAAAACGGATTCTTGGCGTCCAGATTAATTCAGGAAACTCGCGGTTTAATTCCTCGAGCAGGGATTGAACGCCTATATAAGCTAAGTCATTGGGCATTTGGTCTGCTTCAGCCGCATAGGAGCGGGTCATAATTTTCACGTGGCCAGAGGAAAAGCGAGCTGTGGAATCAATGATATTTGTCTCCATGCCTTGGATATAACAATAAAGAAAAACGGTGAGCATAACCCCTAAGGTTGTGGTCAGGAAAGGAAAAAGGCTGCGGGAACGGTCGCGGATAATCCCTTTGAAAAGAAACCGAATCAAGTGATTTTCCCCCTTAAAGCTTCCGTAGGCTTGAGTTTAGCGATGCGGCGTGTCGGCAGGAAGCTGACGATGGTTGTGACGAGCATGACTAAAATTGCTGTTCCTCCGATTAAGGCGGCGCTGTAGACAGGGAAGATTCTCTCACCGAGAGCATAGCCGTAACTGTCCACCACCTGAGGCATGCCCAGACCTTTCCGGGCAAAAAAGAGAAGTAACGGCAGGCCATAAACAGCGGCCGCAGCCGCAGCGAGTACACCGTGCATGGCCCCCTCCAGGGTAAACAGCTTGATCACCTGGGAACGAGTCATGCCCAGAGCTATCAGAGTGCCGATTTCTTTCCGTCGCCGCCAGATGGACAGAACCTGGGTGTCAAAGATAGCCAGCATCGCCAAGGAAAGAAGGACAAAGTAAATGACGCTGGCGCCGATATTTTTGCCCCGCACCACCTCCTCGATGTCCCGCAGGAGAAAATCCAGGCCTTTGTAGGACCAGCCAGGAATTTGGGCGGCATAGGTAGTTTCTCTTGCCAGAGTAACCACCGTAGCTTCGCCCTCCATCCCGGCGAGCTTCTGGAGCATATCAAGCGCTATCCAGACCTGGCCCTGGTCAATTGACTGAACCGTGGTCCTCATCACGTGAACGATTCTTATTTCCCTGGCGTCAAAAGCTCCTCGTTTATCTCGCCAGCGCAAAGCCACGGTGTCGCCTATTTTAAGACCGCAAGCGCTGGCCATGCGGCTGCCGATAACCGCTGGGATTTCCTCGCTGTTTTTCGCCTCAAGATATGAGGAAGGAAAAAGAAGAATTTTCTGGCGAGGGTCAATGCCTTTGATGAGCACAGGCAAAAAGCGGCCCTGAGGATAAATCGTTCCCTGGATAATCAGGACCGCAGTGGCTTTTCCTTCTTTAATCAGGTTCGCTAATGGCTCGGGCACCAAGCCATGCGCCTCATCCAGAGTTAATGGATTATAAGGGTCATAGTTTTCGTGCCAGTATTGGCCGCCGCCAATCTCAGCCTCCATCATGGCTTGAGCTGCCTGACGGCTCATCCCGCGATAAAGCCCCTGGGTCCAGATGATCACCACAAAGGCAAAGGAAAGAACGATAACATTGAGCCAGGTTCGAAGACCGGCCGCCAATAAGTTGCGGAGAGCAAGTTTAAGATATAGTTTCATCCTTGGCCACCCGTCCATCAAATAGAGTAATTTTGCGCCGAAGATAGCCGATGACTTTTTCGTCGTGAGTGGCAAATATAAAGGTGGTTCTGAGCTCCCGGTTAAGTTCCTCCATGATCCGGAGGATGTTGTGAGAGTTTTCTGCATCCAGGTTAGCTGTAGGCTCGTCAGCCAGAATTATAGCTGGCTGCTTGACGATAGCCCGGGCGATAGCCACGCGCTGGCATTCCCCGCCAGAAAGCTGGGCTGGCCGCGAATTAGCCCGGTCAGCCAGCCTCACCCACTCCAAAGCTTCCCGCACGCGTCTTCTCCTTTCTGAAGCCGGGATTTTCAGCAGCAAGAGCGGAAATTCAACGTTTTCCGCGGCCGTATAATAGGGAAGCAAGTTGAACGTCTGGAAGATGAAGCCGATATGTTCATGGCGAAGGCGGGCTGCTTCTTTATGAGTAAGTTCTTCCACTTTCTGCCCCATGACTATTGCGCTGCCGCTGGTCGGTGAATCAAGAGAACCGATAATGTTGAGCAACGTTGTTTTGCCCGACCCGCTCGGACCAACCAGACCCGCAAATTCACCCTTTTTAAAAACCAGGTTAACCTTGTCCAGAGCCCTCAATTCGTGCCGGCCCATGGGATAAATCTTCACCAAATCCCTCGTCTGGATTAAGATTTCATCTTCCATTTCACTCACCTGATTCATATCTTCTCGTCTCTCACCTTAAACTATTTTAACCTATTTTTAATCATTAATCTTAAATATAATCATTAATCCGAAATATAAACTCGAAATTAGCCAGCCTGCCTTATTAAATAATAACATATCTTATCTTCGAACTAATGTACTTTAGGCTCCTGATTCCGTTCTTTCCCTCGAGCTCGAATTGCTTCTGGGCAGCTAATTCTTCTTCTCCCTGTCCTGGCCAAGATAATTCAAACCTCCCTCAATCTTCTCTCGTTCTCTTTTCTTTCCTCCTTTAGCCATGCATAGCAGAATATATTTTGTTATTTTTATATGTTTATTTATTTTTTTGCTTAATTCCTAATAATGGAAAACGACCATGAGCTGAATTCCCTTGCCCGCAAAAAGATGGGTGGTAGAAGAGTCCGGCATCCGGTAAACAGCAAACCGCTCCGGGTTCCAGAAGCCCATCAGATGAAAATTCCAGCGGTCATAGGTGCGCTGCCAGCGGAAAAAAAGATAGGTATCGCCGTTTTGCCCGTCGTGGTAGCCCACAGCCATTAGATTATCGAGGAGGCTAAGAGGATAAGAAAGGGAAAAAACCGCTAACCGCACTTTATCGACACCGCTCCAGGCATCTTTCCCCGCGCTAAGCTCAAAATATTCCGTGAGAGCATAAAGACCCCGACCTAAAGCAAAAGTATAATCAAGCCCAAAGGCCAAAGCTCTTTGGCGGTTGGCCGTCAGAAATTCATCCGCCTGGTGGATGAAAGCGGCCTCAAACCAAACGCCAACACCCAGGTCCCACTTACCATCGAGGCCGAGACGATATTCAGGAATGACCGAGCCAGCGAAGTTGCTCTCTGAAAATAAATCATTCGCCGCTTTATTTTTCTCGTCGAGCCTGGCCTGCCGATGATGGAAACTGAAGCCAATCTCTCCCTTCCCCAACGGAAGCTGCAGGCGACCGCCAAACTCGGGCTTTTTTCTGGCCGAGCCCAGGATCTCCCATCCTTTGGGTTTGTCATTCCCGTAAAGCCCCCAGAGCCAGATATTGGTGTTGTTCAAGAAAAAGTAGCGAACCAGGAGGCCATAGACGCCATCAGTAATCTGCAGCGGGTCGCGGGGGTCGAGCCGGTCAAACCACATCAGCGGCCGGAGAAAGGCGGCCGAACCAAAGCTTATTTTCTGCAAACCAAGCCTGGCCTCAAAGCGCGAACTTGAATAACGCCCATGGCCGCGATAAAGCTTCAGCCGTCCCTGCGTCGTGGAGTCATCGACGTGGCTGAAGGAAGCTGCCGTCCAGGCGTTAAGCGAGAATTCTGCTTCGATGAGTTTTTCGCGGCTAAAAGACTTGGTGAGGGTTAAAGCAGGAAGCCAGCGAAGTCCGATTTGAGAAGGAACAGCTTTCTGCGCTGAAGCCGAAGCCCACGAAGAAATGAAGCCTTTAAAATTAAGATTAAAGCTTTCCGCGGCCAGAGAGACGGGGAAAAGACTTAAGATAATGTTGGAGATAAAAATCATATGAAACAGAGAACCTTGCATAGCCGGGGAAAAAAGGGAGAGAAGAACTGATATCAACCCGCCGTCTCGCCGGGCTCGGCGCTTTTTACTCCTGCTTTTCTTCATCTTGTTATCGCCTCATTTAATCAGGTTAATTTTGGCAGAACTACTCTCCTTCCGCAACTAAAACCCGCACCTTATCATCTATGACAAGCAGATTATTTTCGTCAGGGCACGGCCTCTCGAATAATATCACTGCCTATAAATACCCATGGCTTCCAGATGCAACTGGCAAATAAATCTACTTCCATGGAGAAGACGCCCTTTGTCCACGGTATGATAACTTTAGCTCCCTAAAATGCATGATTTTGCAATTTCTTGGTCAATATGATAAGTTAAAAACATAATATACATAAAATCATAAAAATAATATTCTCGTTTGAAAGAGAAGTCCAAATAATTTTAAATAATTTTAAGGAGTTGTCGGATGAAAATTAAACAGCTGGAAAAGGTTCCGACATTTATCAGCGGGCTGGATGACATCCTGAAGGGTGGCTTGCCCAGAAACAGAGCCACCCTTGTCTCTGGAGCACCTGGCTCAGGCAAAACTAATCTGGCCCTGGAATTTCTCTATCACGGAGCCCATAATGGCGAACCAGGAATTTTCCTTGGTTTTGAAGAAACGGCCAACAGCCTTCGCCAGAATGCCCTGAGCTTTTCCTGGGACTTACAAGCCCTGGAAAAAGAAAATAGACTATTTTTCCTGGAAGCAAATTTAAGCCCAGAAACCCTGGTTTCGGGTAAATTCAGCCTTAAGCCATTGCTATCTATAATCAGCCACAAGGCAAAGGAAATGGGCGCTAAACGCCTGGTAATAGATGCTCTGGATGTGCTCCTTCAATTAATCGAAGAACCTTTCGCCGTCAGGGCGGAACTGCATTACCTCAACCACTGGCTAAGCCAGCAGGGTTTAACCACCATCCTAACCCTCAAGCCGCGCGACGGTAGTTTTCGTATGCAGGATTTTTTCTATTCCATGGCGGATTGCGTATTGCAGCTTGACTCCCGCGTTCTGAACCAGGTGACGACCAGAAGGCTGAGAGTAATTAAATACCGTGGTAGTGATGCTGGCCGGAACGAGTATCCCTTTGTCATCTCCAGTACGGGGATAAAGACAATTCCCATCACGTCCATCGAGCTCAAGCATAAACCATTTAAGGTCAAGTTTTCCACTGGCATTTCCCGGCTTGACCGACTGCTCGATGGAGGAATCTACCGGGCTTCCTGCACCTTGATCGCCGGAGAGCCAGGAACCGGCAAGACTCTGCTTTCTACGACTATCGTCCGGGAAGCCTGTCGCCGAAAAGAAAGAGTGATCTACGTCAGTTTTGAAGAATCAGAGCCAGCCATAATCAATAATGTTCGTAGCGCCAGTATTGAGCTGGAACCTTTTGTCAAAGCCGGCCGGTTGCACTTCGTCACGGCCATGCCTGAAGCTACGGGAGCGGAAGAGCATCTTCTAAACTTAATCAATGCTGTGGAAGCCGTCAACCCTCACCTGGTGATTATAGATGCCATTTCCGCCTGCCCGCGGATGGGTGGAACTCAGGCGGCCTATGAATACCTCATGCGAGCTCTTAACATGCTCAAAGAAAAAGGGATAACCATTATTCTGGTCAACCAGACTTCTGGATCCAAAGCCCAACTGGAGCTTTCAGGAATCGGTATTTCTTCCATGATTGATACGGTAATATTCTTGTCCTACACCCACGGCGAAGGCGAAACAAACCGTACGATTCAGATTCTAAAATCCCGTGGTTCAGCTCATTCCAACCAGATTCGGGAATGCGTGATCACGGACCAGGGAATAGAAATCATTGATGCCTACGTAGGAGAGGCTGGAGTCCTGACTGGAACCGCCAGAAGAGTGCAGGAAGCCCGGGATAAACTGGCCAGGCTGCGCCATGAATCTCTGATTCGCTCCAAAGAATTGGAACTGGCCAGAAGGCAAGCTGTTCTTGAGGCCGAACGGAAAAAATTGGAAGCTGAAATGGCTAACCTCTCTGCTGAATTGCAGGCCCTGAAAATGGAACAGGAAATAACTCTGGAAGAGCAGAAAAAAAGACAGCTCATAAGAGAATACAGAATAAAAAACTCTGGGAAAAGGAAATAAATCCTTAAAAAAGGAGGCGGGCGACGGTTAAAAAATATATAATTTGACCAGGAAGGATACAATGAAAGCGGCAAAAAGGCCTTCTAAAAGATTGGGAGCTGCGCCTTCTGAGAAGCCCAGCTATGACCTCAAACTTTACGTCGCCGGCAACGAAGCGAATTCTTTGAAAGCCATGGCCATAGCGAAAGAAATTTGTCAGAAGTACCTTGGCCAGAATTATAATCTGGAAATAATCGATGTCTTCGAAAACTACGAATCTGCCTTGCGGGACAAGATTTTAGTTGCTCCCACGCTTGTCTGGAAAAAGGAAGGAACACCGGCTTTCCTGATCGGAAGTTTTGACCGCTTGAAATTGCTCGATTTTCTCGGTCTGAGCGAAAGAGCCGGAGAAGGAAAATGACCTCCCGGAAAATCAGGAAAAATTTTAATAACCCGGCAAGTTTGAAAGAAGAAATCAGGAGTTTGCAAAAAGAGCTGGCCACAACCAGGTCAGCTCTCGAAGCCATTATTAGCGGTCAGGCAGATGCAGTTATAGGCTTGAACTGTCCCTATATCCTTAAAGCCAAGGAAGCGGAAGAAGAAGTCCGGAAACTTCTTCAGGAAAAAGACGCCCTGATTAAGGAAATTCACCACCGGGTGAAAAATAATCTTCAGATCGTTTTGAGCATGATAAATCTCCAGATGAACAGCGAGCAGTCAAAGGAAATAAGGGAAAGATTGCTTGTTCTCTACAACCGCATTAAGACCATGGCTGCCATCCACGAAGTTTTTTACCGAACGGACTACATGTCTTCCTTAAACCTGGCTGAATATCTCGAGACAATAGTCGTCCATCTGTTTACTGTTTATCGCGTGGACGAAAAAAGGATCAATCTGGTAAAAGAAATGGAATCTCTCTCGGTCAGCATTAACACGGCTATTCCCCTCGGGTTGATGGTCAATGAACTGGTGACCAATTCGCTCCAGCATGCCTTTGAAGGAAGACCAGCCGGCGAGGTGAGGATGAAATTAAGGTCAATCGATGGCGAAAATTGCCAGTTATTAATCGAAGATGACGGAAAAGGATTACCGCCTGATATTAACTGGGAGAAACCATCGACCCTTGGCCTGGAAATGGTGAAACTACTGGCTGGCCAAATAGATGCCAGAATTAATAGAGTTACTGGGCCAGGAACATCTTTCGAAATTCTATTTAAGCGCTCATGAAGCTAATGAAGCCGGAGGCGCGCGGGTAAGAGGTAGCGGCCGGCGAAAGGCATGCTTTTGAGGATGAGGAGAGCTATTATCCTCTTTTTCGCGCCATGAAATGGCCACTCAACAGTAGCATAAATTGGGTTTCATCCCGGGACTTTTCTATGATTTTTAATTCAGCCATTAAAAGTGACTGAT
>FWPV01015606.1_pt1 | contig 10879 bp, 8 predicted proteins | sample 2228371 | NCBI WGS metagenome assembly FWPV01 (sample SAMEA103939776, study PRJEB20133) | metagenome | reverse complement strand
GTGCCGCAGGTCACGATGTGCATGTGTTCATGCGTTCCCGTGACCTGATGCGCGAAGCGGTGCGTGAAAGTTACGACCTGCTGCTGATCGACTGGGAATTGCCCGACCTGCCGGGTGCAGATGTACTGCGCTGGCTGCGCAACGAGCGCCAGCTGCAGACGCCGGTCATTTTCGTGACGGCTCGGCAGGACGAGAACGACATCGTCACCGCGCTGGCCGCGGGGGCCGACGACTACATCGTCAAGCCGGCGCGACGTCTGGAACTGCTGACCCGGATCGAGGCCGTGCTGCGCCGCAGCCGCCCGCCGGCGGACCAGCCGGTGGTTGAAGCCGAGCCCTACCATTTCGACCTGAATTCGCACACGGCGCGCCTGCACAACGAGGTGGTCGACCTGACCGAACGCGAGTTCGAGCTGGCTGTATTCCTGTTCCGCAACGTCGGTCGCCTGGTGTCGCGCGGCCACCTGCTGGAATCATTGTGGGGCCGCAAGGGCGATGTGCCGACACGCACCGTCGATACCCACATGTCGCGCGTACGCTCGAAGCTCGCCCTGCGGCCGGAGAACGGTTATCGGCTGGCATCGACCTACAACTATGGCTACCGGCTTGAGCGGGTGTCCGGCGATGCACGGCCGAACGAAGGCGAATCCGCGGACTGATCCGATCCGCCGGCGGTCCGACAACAAAAAAGGAGCCCATGGCTCCTTTTTTGTTGTGTGCCCGATCCGGACTACTTCGACAGCGAATCGCGGATCTGGCGCAGCAGCACGACCTCTTCGGGTGGCTCGGCCGGTGCCGCCGGTTCCGCCGCCTCTTCGCGCTTGAGGCGGTTGATCTGCTTCACCATGATGAAGATGATGAAGGCAAGAATGACGAAATTGAGCGCAATCGTCAGGAAGCTGCCCCATGCAAACACCGGCACGCCCGCCTTCTTCAGGTCGGCCAGCGTTTCCGGCACGCCCGGTGGAATGTCCTTGAGCACGATGAAGAACTGGCTGAAATCCAGTCCGCCGAAAATCGCACCCACGATGGGCATGATCAGGTCGGCGACGACCGAGTCGACGATCTTGCCGAAGGCTGCGCCGATGATGACGCCCACCGCGAGGTCGACGACATTGCCCTTCATGGCGAATGCCTTGAATTCCGAAACGAAGCTCATGCTGATCTCCTTGTTGATATGGGTGCACTTCGCGCGCGGGCGGCGCACGCGAACCGATGACTTCCGGCGGCGAGGAAGATAGCACACGGCCGGCGTGGCGCCGGTCCGGGCTGCCCGCCGCCATCTCTGATACGCTCGCCAGCCACCGTGCCGCTTGCGTCAGCCGGATCGAGCACCGTCCGGCAACGCGGCACGTGTCATCAGCCGGTCTGTTTCGTATGGAGAAGGCATGAAGATACTCAAGCTTGCCGCTTTTGCGCTTGGCGGCATCGCTGCGCTGCTCGCCGCGGCCGTGCTGTATGTGGCGATCACCTTCGATGCCGTCCGCGTGAAGGAGGAACTCAGGCGGGTCGTGCTTGAACAGAAGCAGCGCACGCTGGACATCGAAGGCGACGTGGACCTGTCCTTCTATCCGAATCTCGGCCTGAAGCTGGGGCGCACCGCACTGTCCGAACACAATTCGACCGAACGCTTCGCGGCCATCGACGGTGCGCGCGTATCGGTCGCCGTGCTCCCGCTGCTGTCGGGTTCGCTGGTCATCGACGAAATCCGGGTCGAGGGCGCGAGCGTCACCCTGATCCGCTACAAGGACGGCTCGTTCAACTTCGAGGACCTGCTCTCCGCCGAAAAGGACGAGGGCTCGCCGGTCCGCTTCGACATCGCCGGGCTGAAGCTGTCGCGTTCGGCGCTCGCTTTCCGCGACGAAGGCAGCGGTGCGGCGCACACGCTGGGCGACATCGAGCTGTCGGTCGGCAAGCTGTCGAATGCGGCACGCGGCAAACTCGACATCGCCGCGCGCTGGACGTCGGCTCAGCCGACGGCCGACATGCGCATCGTGCTGACTGCAGGCTATGACTATGACCTGCCGACCCAGCGCTTCGCACTGGATGCGCTGAGCGCGACCCTGGACGGCACGCTGCTCGACCTGACGGACCTGCGCGCGGCACTGACGTCGACCCGGCTCGAAGCGGGCGCCGAAGGCCGCATCGACGTCCAGAAGCTGGCGTTTGACCTGTCCGCCAGACGGGCCGGCGAGGCGCTGTCGGCGAAACTGGAAGCGCCTGCGCTGCAACTCGATGCCGGCGGCGCCCGCGGCGGCGAAATCAGTCTGGCCGCAAAGATCGATTCGAGTGTCCGCATTGCGGACGTCAAGCTGCAGCTCAAGGGTGTCGAAGGCAGCGCGCAGGCGATCCGGGTGAGCGGACTGACGCTTGCGCTGGACGCCCGTCAGGACACGGCGACCGTCAAGGCCACCCTGGCCACGCCGCTGACCATTCAACTGGACGGGCCATCCGGCGAGCTGTCGGCGCTCGAGGGCTCGATCGACATCGCGCATCCGTCGTTGCCGATGAAGAGCGTCAGGCTTCCGGTCAAGGGCTCGGCGCGCGCAGACCTGAAGGCGCAGACCGCGGCGCTCGATCTCGACACACGGCTCGACGACAGCCACATCCTGCTCAAGCTCGCCGCGACCCGCCTGCAGCCGCTGGCGCTGACCTTCGACGTCGACATCGACCAGCTCAATCTCGATCGCTATCGCCCGCCCGCAGCGGCCGGCGACGCAGCCAGGCCTGCCGCCGGCAACCCGGACGACACACCGGTCGACCTGTCCGCGCTGCGCGACATCAATGCCAGCGGCAGCGTGCGCATCGGTGCGCTGCAGCTGGCCGGCGTGAAGATGACGAAGATGACGCTCAACGTGAAGGCGTCAAACGGAAAGCTGGAGGTGTCGCCCTATTCGGCCGCGCTGTATCAGGGCGCGGCCAGCGGTGCGCTCAGCCTGAATGCCGATGGCAACCGCATCGCGCTGAAGCAGACGCTGTCGGACATCGACGTGCATCCGCTGATCCGCGACGCCGCCGGCAAGGATCTGCTGGAGGGGCGCGGCACGGTCATGCTGGATGTCGCGACCTCGGGTACGACGGTCGGCGCCCTGAAGCGCGCACTCGATGGCAATGCGTCGCTGAAGCTGCGCGACGGCGCGATCCGCGGCATCAATCTGGCGAAAAGCCTGCGCGAGGCGAAGGCGAAACTGGGCGGTGGCACCACCGTGCAGCAGGCCAGCGCCACCGAAAAGACGGACTTTTCAGCGCTCAGCGCCAGCTTCCGCATCGACGACGGCATCGCCCGCAATTCGGATCTGACGGCCAGCTCGCCCTTTCTGAGGCTGGCCGGCGCCGGCACCGTCAACCTGCCCGACGCCAGTGTGGATTACCTGGCGCGCGTCACGCTGGCCGCGACCAGCAAGGGGCAGGACGGTCGCGCCGTCGACGAACTCAAGGGCGTGACCGTGCCGGTACGGCTGTACGGACCGTTCGCCAGTCTCGACTACAAGATCGAGTTCGCCGATCTGGTGAAGGGCGCCGCCAGAACAGCGGTCGAACAACAGAGCCAGAAACTGCAGGAAAAAGCCCGTGACAAGGTGCAGGAACAGGTCGGCGACAAGCTGAAAGGGCTGTTCGGCCGCTGAGCGGCGGCTGGTGCTGGCGTCGAGCAGTGCTCGCCGGACCCCCGCTCCGCCCCCGCCGCGATGCGCACTGCGCACCGCGATGATCACCGCACTGATCGCGACGGGGACGTCGCTCCCACGGCCCTGCGTTTTCGGCATGACCGTAGATCGGGGGCGCCGCTCCGGCAAGGCCCGTCAGGCCGGCAGTTCCCAGCTCGCCCCGATGGCCGCGATGCCGGCGCGGGCGACGATGGCGTCTTCGCTGGACTTCACGCCCGATACGCCGACTCCGCCGACGCATTCGCCGTCCACGATGATCATTTCGCCGCCTTCCAGCGGCAGCACCGGCATGCGCAATGCGGCCAGACGGCCGCTGTTGACCACGTCCTCGATCGCCTTGCTCGGCTTGCGCGCCAGTGCGCAGGTGCGGGCCTTCTCCGGTGCGATCTGGGTGCTCATCGGCGGCGCACCGTCCAGGCGCTGCAGCCACATCAGGTTGCCGCCGTCGTCGACGATGGCGATGGTGACGGGCCAGTTGCGTTTCAGGGCTTCGGCTTCCGCCGCGGCCGCAATCTGCCGCGCGTCGTCGAGCGTCAGGGTGAGGCGGGTTCTCATGGTCGTACTCCGTCAATGTCAAGAGAGGGCGTTGAACCCCGGCGACGGTGCTGCTCCGCAGCGCTGCGGAGAAGGCCGGTCAGGGGTTTTCATGCGACGCTTGGCCGTGACGGGTGGTCCGGCGGGTGCGCGGGCCGGCGGGCGGATTGCTCACCGGCACTGTGCGTCTGGCTGACTTCTGTGGTGCATGTTCCACGCGGCGAGCGAACTGGTGGGCTGCCGCGGGGCCGGCGATCTACCGGCGTCACGGTGAGCATCCTACACTGTCGGCCTGCCCGCGCGAGACGGGTTCCGCACACAAAACCGACAAGGAGCACGCATGGCCAGCAATCTGGGGATCGATCTGTACTCGCCGAAGGAGATTGCCGAGAAGGTCGAAAACATCGGCATCGTCAAAGCCAACCTGCCGGTGCGCACGATGTTCATGCTCGGTGTGCTGGCCGGCGCCTTCATCGGCTTCGGTGCGCTGTACTTCACGCTGGTGGCCAGCGATGCCTCGCTCGGCTTTGCGCTGACCCGTGTGCTCGGCGGGCTGGCCTTCTCGCTCGGCCTCATCCTGGTGGCCGTGGCCGGCGCCGAGCTGTTCACCGGCAACAACTTCCTGGTCATGGCCTGGGCCGAAGGACGCATTCCGATCAGTCTGCTGGCGCGCAACTGGGCCATCGTCTATGTCGCGAATGCGGTCGGCGCGCTGGGCATGGTGGCGCTGGTGTTCCTGTCGCATCACGGCGACATGAATGGCGGCGCGGTGGCTGAAACCTATGTGAAGGTGGCGGCGGCGAAGACGGCGACGCCATTCCTGATCGTGTTCGTGAAAGGCATCCTGTGCAATGCGCTGGTCTGTCTCGCGGTCTGGCTGGCGACCGCCGGGCGCAGCGTGACCGACAAGGTGCTGGCCATCGTGTTTCCGGTCTCGGCCTTCGTCGCCGCCGGCTTCGAACACTGCATCGCCAACATGTATTTCATTCCGATGGGCATGCTGCTGCACGCCAATGGGGTGCTGCCGGCCGGCGTCGATCTGTCCGGCCTGACTGCGGCCGGGCTGGCCGGCAATCTGGTCGCGGCGACGCTGGGCAACATCGTCGGCGGCAGCATCCTGGTCGCCGGCGTTTACTACATGACCTTCCGCCAGCGCGCCTGACGCGGTCCGGGCGTTGGGCCCGGTGCCGCGGTGCAGTCCCGGAGTTCAGTCCTGATGTTCGGTACGCCGGCCAACCGGCAGCCCCAGCTGCTTGAGCTTGCGGTACAGGTGGGTGCGCTCGAGCCCGGAGCGTTCGGCCAGTCGGGTCATGTTGCCGCCTTCGCGTTCCATGTGGTGTTCGAAATACAGCCGCTCGAACGCCTCGCGCGCATCGCGCAGCGGCTGGTTCAGACCGGGCAGCGCCGCGTTGCCGGCCGGACGCAGCAGCGCGCGCAGTGCGCTCGCATCCAGATCGTCATCGAGGGTGGCCAGCGCAGCCGAGCGCAGCGCCGACACCAGTTCGCCGTAACCGCCTGGCCACGGATGCTGACGCAGCAGCGGACGCGCCGACTCGGCCAGCGCGCGTGACGGAATTTCGCCCGCGTCCGCCATGTGCTTGAGCACGTCGTCGGCCAGATCGGCGATTTCGTCGCGCAGTTCGGCCAGCGTAGGCAGTGGCAGCACGACGTCGAACAGCCGCGACAGCACGGCTTCATCCCATCCGGCCGCCTGCAGCTCTGCCGGCGCCTGGGCGCAACTGGCAACCAGTCTTGCGTCGAGCCGCTCCAGCCGGTCGACGGCAAAGGCGAGGTTCTTCTGCTGCATGCGCGACAGCGTGGCGATGTCGCCGGCGTGGATGACGCCGCCGCGCGCCGCATCGAGCTGTTCCTGCGTGATGGCGCCGGGAATGCCGGCCAGTTCGATCCAGCGCCGCCCGGGCACCGCCAGCGTGCGTGCGGCCAGTTCGGCGAAGCTCGACGGGCCGCAGCGCAGCATGATGATGCGCGAGCGGCTGGCCATCTGCTCCAGCCGGCGGCGCAGGTCGCGCAGCGTCCCGCCACGCGTGATGCCGGCGAGCGACGGGGCGGCCGGGCGTTGTTCGGCCGGCGCACTGCGGATCAGCGCGCGCTTCACGCTGGACAGCAGCTTGGCCAGTGCGATCGGCTTCTCGAGGAAATCGAGTGCGCCGATGCGCGTCGCCTCGACCGCCGAATCGATGGTGCCGTGGCCGGACATCATGATGACCGGCATCGTCAGCTGCCCGCCCGAGGCCCACTCCTTCAACAGCGTGATGCCATCCGTGTCCGGCATCCAGATGTCCAGCAGCACCAGATCGGGTCGCGCGGCCAGCCGCGCACTGCGCGCCGCCGCCGCGTTCTCCGCCAGCGTCACGTCGTGCCCTTCATCCCGCAGGATTTCGGACAGCAACTCCCGGATACCCATCTCGTCGTCGACCACCAGTATGCGAGCCATGTCTTCCTGACTTTCAGGCTGCCAGCGGCAGCGCTATGCGGATTTCGGCGCCTTGCGGCGCAATGTTTTCGATTTCGATACGACCATCGTGCTCATCCACGATCTTCTTCACGATGGCCAGCCCCAGACCCGTGCCACGTGCTTTCGACGTGACATAGGGTTCGAATGCGCGCGCCAGCACCTGGGCCGGGAAGCCGTGGCCGTTGTCGCGCACCGACAGTTCGACGCGATTGCCGCGGCGGCGCGTGTGCACGCTGATCTGCGGCGCGCCGGCATCGGCCGAGGCATCCTGCGCATTCTGCAGCAGGTTGTGGATGACCTGTCGCAGCTGGCCGGCGTCGCCGCTGATGTCAGGCAGATCGGCCGCCAGATGCCGCTCGATGCGCGGTGTCGAGGTTTCGTACAGGCCGAGCACTTCGTCCACCAGCCGGTTCAGGTCGAGCGGCGTCAGCACCGGCTGCGGCAGGCGCGCATAGTCGCGGAAGGAATTGACCATGTTCTTCATCGCCTCGACCTGGTCGACGATGGTCGAGGTGGCGCGCGCCAGCAGGCGCCGGCCGTCCTCGTCGAGTTTGTCCGACAGCTTGAACTGCAGCCGCTCGGCCGACAGCTGGATCGGCGTCAGCGGATTCTTGATCTCGTGCGCCAGCCGGCGCGCCACCTCGCCCCATGCGGCGCTGCGCTGCGCGGCGATCAGCTGCGTGATGTTGTCGAACACCACGACGAAACCGCCGCCGCCGGCCTGCGGCAGCTGCGAGCCGCGCAGCAGCAGCGTCTTGCCCGGGCCGAACGGATCGGCGATGTCGATCTGCCGGCTCCATGACTCCTGCCCCTCGTCGATGGCCGCCAGGATGGTGTCGCGCAGTTCCGGATGGCGCGGCCATTGCGCCAGCGCAATGTCTTCCCAGCCTTCGAGCCGGTCATCGAGGATGGCCAGCGCACCCTGGTTGGCGGCGCGCAGCCGGGTGGACGGACTGAACGCCAGCACACCGGTCGACAGGTTGCCGAGCACGCCTTCGAGGTAGGTGCGTGCCGCCTCGGTTTCGCTGCGGCTGCGCTCGGCCTGCGCGCGCGCATCGTTGAGCTGTTCGGTCATGCGACGGAACGACTGGGTCAATGCGCCCAGTTCGTCGCGCGTGGCGAGCGCCGGGATCGGGCTGAAGTCGCCCTGCATCACTGCATCGGTCCCGCGCGCCAGGATGGACAGCGGCGCCGACATGCGCCGGCTGATCACGAACGCCACGGCCAGTGCCGACAGCAGCGCGAGCAGCAGCGCCAGCGTCAGCGTCAGCGCGAAGATGCGCTTGAGTCCGGCGCGCGCCAGTGACAGCTCCTGGTAGTCGCGATAGGCGCTTTGCACCGCCTCCGCGTTCAATGCCAGTGAAGCCGGCAGCGGCTGCAGCAGCTGCAGCACCGGGGCGTCGGATGCCAGTGTCGCGCCGCCGATGAACACCAGCGCACGCACGGTCAGGCCGTCGTTGCTGTCGGTGTCCACCGTGGTCAGACCCATGCCCTGGCGCGCCTGCCGCAGCTGCGACGGTGATGGCAATGACGGCACCAGCCGGGTGGCCGCCGAACTGGTCGTGACCACCTGTCCCTGCGGAGAGAACAGCGTCGCACTGGCCACACCGGCCTGCTCACGCAGCGCGTCGAGCCGCGCGCTGCGCTTGAGCGGCGGTGTATCGGACAGGTCGCGCGCCATCGTGCGGGCCTTGTCCAGCAGGTCGGCCGACAGGTAGTCCAGCGTGTTGCGTCCGAGGATGAGGCCGCCTTCGAGTGCCTGTTCGATGCGTACGTTGAACCACGAATCGACGGAACGCGAAACGAAATTCACCGACAGCACGTAGATCAGCGCGCCCGGCGCCACCGCCAGTGCAGCAAACGCGGCGAACAGGCGCAGCTTCAGGCGCGAGCCGAACACCGCGGCGCGGTGCTCGCGCAGCAGGTGCGCCACCAGCCAGGCCACCAGACCGAGCAGACCGAGCGCCACCGCCACATTCAGGCCGAGCAGCAGCGGGTAGCTGCGCGCGAACAGCGCGGTATTCTCGCTGGCCAGCGACAGCAGCAGCAGCAGCACGCCACTGAGCGCCGTGCTGGCGAAGATGAAATTCCTCATCGCCGCGCCGCCTGCTGCGCGGTGAAGCCCCAGCGCTGCCATTCGGATTCCAGCGTCCAGTCGCGGTTGCTCATCGCGCTGAGCTGGAACGGTTTGGGCAGCTGGGTCACATCGAGCCGCAGACGCAATGCGGCGACATAGCTGCCGCCTGTCTTCAGGCGCCCCGAATCGATCACCGGCCAGCTGCGCAGCCGGCCGATCAGCTTGAGTGCTTCGTCCAGCGTGTCGAAGCCCTGATGCAGCGCGCCGGTGGATACCCGGTACTGCTGGGTCAGTGCGTGATAGCTCAGGCGGTAGGTCAGCGCACGTTCGACGACGTCCTCATCAAGCCAGTACCAGCGCGGCCGGCTGATCTCGAACTCGAGCACGAAGTACAGCGCCACGCCGCGCGTCACCGCTTCGGCCAGCCGCGGCGACAGCGTGACGCCGATGTCGGTCGACAGCTGATAGCCCTCGTCACCGTGATCGAGCCGGACGTCGCGCATTTCCACACCGGCCGTGGCGGGGCCGGACGTCAGCAGGCAGACCGTCAACAGGCAGGCCAGGACGCAGCGCCAGACGCCCGGCCAGAGCGGGGGCCGTTCAGGCACCGGGGGTTTTCTGCAGCAGGGCGTAGTAGAACCCGTCATGCTCGGCGTCCGGCAGCAGTTGCAGATCGAATGCGCCGCATGGGCTCAGGCGTTGGCAGTCGGCGTGTCGGGTCACGAAGGCGGCGACCTGTTTGTGGTTCTCCGCGCGGAACACCGAACAGGTGGCGTAAAGCAATTTACCACCTGGCGCCAGCACGCGCCAAAGGCTGTCCAGCATGGCGCGCTGCTGCTTCGCGAAACGGGCGATGTCGTCCGGCCGGCGCAGCCATTTCGCATCCGGATGACGCCGCACGACGCCGGACGCGCTGCACGGTACGTCAGCCAGGATGCGGTCGAACAGCCTGCCGTCCCACCACGTGTCGGCCGCCGCGGCATCGCCGATCTGCACCCGGCCGTCCAGTCCGAGCCGCGCGAAATTCTCGCTGATGCGCTGCGCACGCGGCGCGCTGTGGTCGAGCGCCAGCAGCTCGATGTCGGCGCATTCCAGCAGATGGGATGCCTTGCCGCCCGGTGCTGCGCAGGCATCGAGCACGCGCTGCCCGGCACGCACGTCGAGCAGCCCGGCGGCGCGCTGGGCGCCCAGATCCTGCACCGACATCAAGCCGTCGGCGAAACCCGGCAGGCGGGCGACCGGGCACGGCTTGTCGAGCAGCAGGCCGGCATCGCCATGACGGGTCGTTGCGATCTCCTTGGCCGCCAGCCGGGCCTGCACTTCGTCCACGGTGGCGCGCCGGAGATTGACGCGCAGTGCCATCGGCGGATGGGCATTGCCCTGCTGCGCGATGTCCTGCCAGTGATTCGGGTGATCGCGGCGCAACCGCTCAAGCCACCAGCGCGGGTGTTGCAGGCGCGCCGGGTCGTCGCCGGCGACGGCGGCATCCAGCTCCGCGCCGCGCCGCTGCGCGCTGCGCAGCACTGCATTCATCAGCCCGCCGAAGCGGTCACCACCGAGCGTGCGTGCCGCGTCGACTGCCTGACTGACCGTGGTGTGCGCACTGTCCGGTCGCGCATCGAGGCGGCACAGCGCGACCAGCAGCAACGCACGCCGATCCGGTTCGCGCAGCGGCTTGGGCACCAGTACCGCGAGACGGGTTTCAATGGCCGCGTGCGCTCGCAGGCACTGGTAGGCCAGATCGCGCACGGCGGCCGTATTGGTCGACAGTGCGTCGGGCGTGCGGCTGAACGCGTCGTCCAGCGCATCACCCTTAAGCACGGCAGCCACGGCGTGGGCGGCGCCAAGCAGGGCCGCCGCCAGTGAATCGGCAGCGACCGGTTGGCCGGCGGAAGAAACGGAATTCAAGGTGTGTACACCGGCAGTAGGCGAGTCATGACCCGCTCCGGAGCGGCTCCGGAGTCGGGGGTGAAGCGGATGATCAACCCGTCCAGGCGTGCTGGCGCAGCGCTTCGATCGGAACGTGGCGCAACGCAGCCTCGTGCGTGGCGACCAGGATCACCTTCACGCCGTTCGCGTGCGCCGCGTTGATCGTGCTGGTCCACGGCCACCCGTGCGTGTTGCCGA
>FWPV01015605.1_pt1 | contig 10880 bp, 10 predicted proteins | sample 2228371 | NCBI WGS metagenome assembly FWPV01 (sample SAMEA103939776, study PRJEB20133) | metagenome | reverse complement strand
GCCCGGGATGGCTCCGCCCAATCTTTTTTACGACCGGGATGGATGCCCGTTTTCCTCCCCGGATCGTCGCCCCGCCTTCGCCCTGGGAAAAGCCCCTGATCCCGCCACACGGCGTCAAAGAATTGACTTCGATACCTCACGACCCGCACGGATGGATGACATTCCATCCCCACGGGAAAAACGTTTTCCGGTTCACTTTCTACATCCCCTCCGGGACCGTGGTAAACCCTGTTGTCTCCGCCGGCGAGCCCTGCGGCGTCGATTCCGTCAACGCGATGACCCAGAAGGGAAACACCGCCGGCCGGACGACCCTGCCGGATACGGCCGGGAGACTCGGACGGGAGGGACTTTGTACTTGATTTTCCCTTGTTTTTTCACAACTTCGCTTCCTGCGGCACCGTCATCCAAATCACAGGCGGACAACCCCCGAAAAGGCCCTGATGGCACAACCTTTGCTCGATTAACCGCTTGAATGAATTACCAAAACAGATGATCGAAGTCCCGACCGCCGGATGAAAACACCGGCCGCAAGGCCATCATGAGGGGGTAGAGAGAGTTGCCGAAGTTCGGAGCCGCGGATTCCGATTTCAAGGGGGTCGTCTTCGGACCATCGAGACCGTCCGCCGACACCCGGCCAGGAATCGCAGGCGCAGTGAGAGAATACTCATCCAAACTGATTGAAATCGCCGAAAACCACGCGAGGGAAATCGCCGCACGCTGGTATTTCGACGTCATCAAGAACCCGCGAACGCCGTCCTATCACAACCTGTCGGAAGAGGAAGCCGTCCCGCTGGCGGAGGAGTTCTACCGTCATTTCAGCACCATTTTCCTGAGCGAAAAGCCCTACGAGAAAGCCCGTCCATTCTTTTCCCGCTATGCCGAGGATCGCCACCGGCGGGGCATCCCTTCCAGCGAAGCCATCTACGCCCTCTCCCTGATGAGAAGGCAGATCTGGCTCTACAGTGATTATCATTTAACCTTCACCACGGCCGAGGAGCGCATGCAGGCGATCGAAAGCCTCAACCGGATGATGCTCATCTTCGACTACGCCGTCCACGTCATCACATCGAAATACGAGGAGCTGATCCGGCGGGATCTGAACAGCAAGGTCGGCATACTGAATGTACTCCGGATGAACGGATCCCTGGAGAAGTTCAGAAGCTCGATCATGGCCATCCTGCTCTTCATCGGGGGCATCGCCGTGCTTTTCTATCATCTCTTCCTGAAGGTGGAGTTCCCTTACGCGCATCTGTTTTACATTCCCGTGATCCTTGCGACGCTCTGGTGGGGGAAAAAGGGCGTCTCCATCGCCGTCGGCATCGGAGTCTACCTGGTCATGAGCAGCGCAGCCTTCCTGAACAGACTTCCCGCCGAGCTCGGGATATCGGTGGTGATGTTCTTCACCGCGGCGGTCATCATCGCCCTGCTGACCGAGGGGATCGAAAGGATCGAAAAAGAGATCAGATGTTAGCGGGCGGGGAACCGCGCCCCGTGCATAAAAAAAGATCCGAAACGGCATCGCCGTTCCGGATCCCGGGGGCAAGGGTTATCCGTTCTCCCCTCCAATCCTATTTTTTCGCCTGGATAGCCGATTTTGCGGATTTCATGTTTTCGACGGCCCGCACGTAGTAGCTCGGCCGGGTCTCGATCGCCTTCTCGAAAGCCTCGACGGCCTCCTCGTATTTCCCGTCCGCCATGTACAGGCAGCCGATGTTGTTGTACGCGCCGGCTTCATCCCCTCCCTGCCTGAAGGCCTCGAACGCCTCGGCATGCCTTCCCAGCCGGTACAGGGCGATCCCGTAGTTGTTGTGAATCCGGCGGTTGGCGGGATCATACCTCAAGGCCCTGCTGAAGGCCTCCGCGGACTTTTCGTACTCCCCTTTGAGATAATGGGCCATGCCGAGGTTGTTGAAGAGCGTACCGGACCTCGGGTTCAGGGCGATGGCCTTGTGGTAACGGGTGATGGCCTCGTCGTGGTTCTTCTGCCGGTCGCAGATGATCCCGATGAAGGCGTGGACCTGCCAGAGCTTCGGGTTGATGTCGGCGGCCTTCACGAAGGCGTCCTTTGCATTCGCCAGGTCGTTCCTGGCGTAGTAGACGCGGCCCTTCCCCTCGTAGGCGAGGGCATTCCGGGGCTCCACCTCCAGGATCGCGTCAAACTCGGTCATCGCCTCATTGTACAGGCCGCGCTTGATGAACAGAGAGCCTCGCTTGTAGCGCACGCTGACCCTCTTCGGCTCGAGCTGAACGGCCTTCTCGTACCGGAGGAAGGCCATCCCAAGGTTGTTCTGCCGGAGATACTGGTCCCCCAGTCTTTCCTGCGCCTCCGCGCTCGCATCGAAGAGCTTCCCGGCATCGTTCGGCTCGGGAGCCGCTTGCGCCGCCTGCACCTGCCGTTGCCTTTCGATCATCTTCTCCGTTTCGCTCGCCTGGAAGGGGTTCTTGAACCCCGTGCCGGCGCAGCCGCAGCAGAGGCCGACGAAGGCCGCCGTCGAGGCGGAAACCAGCATCTTTTTCATTCGTCCGGTCATGATCGGACCACTTTCTGTCTGTAGACGTCCCGGTAGGGCAACTGGTCTTTCCCGATGAGAACCCTCACCTTCACGTGTTCGCGGTCGAAGCCCCGCACCTCGCGGATGCGGTCGATCTTCGGGAGATACCCGGCGATCCGCCTCGCCACGTCGCAGTAATCCCGATGGCAGTAAATCGTGCCCTCCACGTAATTGAAATGATCGGCGTTCGTGAGCCGGACGACCTTGAAGCCCCTGCTCTCGAGGTAGTCGGCCACCTGCCGGGCCATCCGGTTCACGCCGTTGCCGTTGGAGACCTCGATACCCGCATCCGTCACCGGTTGCAGGTTCCCCGCTTCTTCGGTCTCAACCCCACCCCCCATGCTTTCCTCCCGCAGGGGCTGCATCTCCGCGTCCCGGAGCGCCGCTTGCGCGATGGCCGCAAGCGCCGCCGAGGCCTCCACGCCCTCCCTCGCGCTCGTGAAGGTCGGTCTCAGGTCCAGGGCCTTCATGTAATTCTCCTTGGCCTGATGGAACATGCCCTTTTCATAGTAGACGGAGGCGAGGTTGTAGTAGGCCTGGCTCCGGTCGCCGGCGCGTTCGAACGACGCGAGGGCCATGTCGAACTCCCCTTTCATGGCGTAGGCCAGGACGCGGTTGTTGTGGAATTTTGCGTTCCCGGCGTTGAGCTGAACGGCCTTCCGGAAGGCCTCGACCGCCGCGTCGTAATCCTTCTGGAGCAGATAGGAATAGCCGAGGTTGTTGTGGACGTAGTCCAGGCCCGGATCGATCTCAAGGGCCTGCTGATAGGACCGGACCGCCTTCGGGTATTCTCTCAGCCAGTCATAGGAGATCCCCATCCCGTTGTAAGCCCGGGCGTGCCGCGGGTGGATGAAAACGACCTTCTCGAATTCCCGGATCGCATCCCTGTGCCGGCCCCGCTGCTGGTAGTAACAGCCCAGCAGGTAGTGGGAATCGGGATTCCCGCGATGCAGATGGATCTGCGAGACGAACCGGTTCACATCCCTTTCCGTGAGGCGGGTCTTGCCGACCCCGTCATCCCGGAGCCGGAAGAAACTCATGGCCTGACTCAGGGTCGAACAGGCCGTCACGGCCAGAAAGCCGGCCAGGAAGAAAAGGACCGCGACGAACCGCACCCATCGACGTTGACGCTCGTTCTTCATGTCTTCACCATCCCCCGTTCTCCATGATGTTCCGCACTCCGGCGTTTTTTCTCGGCGCGACTGCATCGCACGGCGCGTCAACCCCGCATGACCGACTGGATGAGGACCCGGTAGATCTGGATGATCCCCGGCCCCATGATGACGACGAGCAGCGCGGGGAAGATGCAGAAGATCAGCGGGATCAGCAGCTTGACGGGAAGCTTCATCGCCCTTTCCTCCGCCCGCTGATACCGTTTGGTCCTCAGCGTGTCGGCATGAACGCGAAGCGCCTGGGCCACGCTCGTGCCGAACCTGTCCGTCTGGATCAGGAGGGTCACGAGACTCCGGACGTCGTCCAGGTCCATGCGCGTCGCCAGCCCCCGGAGGGCGTCCATGCGGGGCCTGCCCGCCCGGGCCTCGAGGCCCACCTGCCGGAACTCCTCGCTGATCACGGCGTTGCTGAATTCCATCTCCTCCGCCACGCGGTTGACCGCCTGGTCCAGGCCCATGCCCGCCTCCACGCAGACCACCATCAGGTCCAGGGCATCGGGGAAGCCCTCGAGCATCTTCTCTTTCCTCTTGTCCGACCGGAGACGGACCCACAGGTCGGGCAGGTAAAAACCGAGCAGGGCAAGCAGAATCAGGAGCAGCACGTTCGCGAGGGGCGCCAGGTGAAAATAGGCGAACAGCCGGACCGTGACCAAACAAAGCGGCAGAAGAAGGGTCAGCAGGACCTTCATCCCCCAGAAGACCCTGGGTGCGTTGACGGAACGATAGCCCGCGGAGACGAGCATCCTGTTGATGCGGGAAACATCCTCCTCTTTCTTCGGCTTGATGAGATTCCCCAGGGCCGCCGCATAGCCCATCAGGCGGTTTCGGATCAACCCGCCGGAAAGAAGGGGCAATCGGTTCTTTTTCGGCGAAGCCGCCGCCGCGCCCTCCCGCCTGATCTTTTCCACCACCCTTCTCTGCTCCGCACGGTAACCCGCGTAGGAGTATAGGGCCGCCGCGAAAAGAAGCGTCGCCGTGAAAATCAGGCCGGATATGATCAGCATCTGGCTCATTTCATCCCCCCTTAAACCTTGATCTGTACGAGCCTTCTCATCGACACGATCCCCACGACCATCAGGGCGCCGGCGACGCCGAGCATCACGTTGCCGATCGGGTCCCTGACCAGGGGCGTCAGATAACCCGGGTTGATGTACATCAGCAAGGCGACCATGATGAAGGGAAGGGCGATCAGGATGTAAGCGGAGATTCGGGCCTCCGCCGATAGCGTCTGGATGTGCCCCCTCAACTTGAACCGCTCGCGGATCAACCGGCTGATGTTTTCGAGGATCTCCGCCAGGTTTCCGCCGCTTTGCCTCTGGATGATGACGGCGATGATGAAATACTTCAGGTCACTGCTGTCGACCTTCTTCCCGAGGTTCTTCAGGGCGTCCTCGTAACTGACGCCGAAATTGATTTCGTCCAGGGCCTTCCCGAACTCCGTCCCGACGGGGTCGCCGAATTCGCTCGCGACCATCTGGAGCCCGCCGGTGAAGGCGTGACCCGCCTTCAGGGCCCGGGCGACCATGTCCAGGGCATCGGGCAACTGCTCCTCGAACTTCGCCGTCCTCATCCCTTTCTTGATCCGGACATAGTAGAAGGGCACCAGGGCGCACCCGAGGGCCACGATGAGCGACAGGACGACCCCCGCCCCCAGCCGGAAGGTGATCAGGCCCCCGACGGACGCCAGGACCAGGGATGCCAGGACGAAGAATCCCAGCGGTCTCTTCATGTTGGCCTGCACGAGGAGACGATCCAGCCGCCACAGCAGCGGCCAGCGAAGGCCCAAAAGCAGGCGGTTCAGCCACGGGACATCGCTGAGAATCCGCTTGCGGACGAGATCGACGTCCTCCTTCCCGTACGGCTCGAGCGAAAGCTCCCTTAACTGCTGCTTGATCCTTCTCGCCTCGGGGCTCCACCTCCTGCGGGTGAAGTAAAAGGCCCCTTCGATCAGAAGGACGGTGACGATGAAAACAGCGACGACCACGAACAGATCATTCATGATTTCCCTTCCTGCTCAAATCTCGAGCGATCTCGTAGGATCGAAAATATCGTAGGGGATCGCCAGGCCGAAGGCCTTGAACCGTTCGATGAACTTGGGCATGACGCCGATGATCTTGAAGCGCCCCTTGACCGAGCCCTTCGCGTCGATGCCGGTCTGCTCGAAGCGGAATATCTCCTGCATGGTGACGATGTTCCCTTCCATGCCGGTGATCTCCTGCAGGCTGACGACCTTCCGGCTGCCGTCCACGAGGCGCGAGATGTGGATGATCACGTTGATGGCCGAACTGATGTACCGTCGGACCGCCTCGTTCGGGATGTTGAGACCCGCCATCGCCACCAGGGTCTCCAGCCTCAGCAACGCGTCCCGCGGCGTGTTGGCGTGGATCGTCGTCAGGGAGCCGTCATGGCCGGTGTTCATGGCCTGGAGCATGTCGAGCACCTCGGCACCCCTCACCTCGCCGACGATGATGCGGTCCGGGCGCATCCTCAAACTGTTGCGGACGAGATCCCTCTGGGTGATCTCCCCCTTGCCCTCGATGTTGGGCGGGCGGGTCTCGAGGCGGACGACGTGTTCCTGTTTCAGTTGCAGCTCCGCCGAGTCCTCGATGGTGACGATGCGCTCATCCGGCGGGATGAAACGGGACAGAACATTGAGGAGCGTCGTTTTCCCGGTTCCCGTACCGCCCGAGATGATGACGTTGAGCCTCGCCTGCACGATCCCCCTCAGCAGGTCCGCGATCTCCGGTATCAGGGTCCTCAACACGATCAGGTCGTCCATCTCGAGGGGATCGACGGAAAACCGGCGGATGGAGAGGGCGGGGCCGTCGATGGAGACCGGCGGGATGACGGCGTTCACGCGGGAACCGTCCGGCAGCCTCGCGTCGACCATCGGGCACGACTCGTCGATCCTGCGCCCGACGGCGGAGACGATGCGGTCGATGATCTTCCGCACATGGGCGTCATCCTTGAACCGGGCACCCGTCAACTCCAGCTTTCCGAACCGCTCCACATAGACCTGGCCGTAGGTGTTGACGAGGATGTCCGATATGGTCGGGTCGTGCATGAAGGGCTCGATGGGACCGAGCCCCAGCACCTCGTCCTGGATTTCCCGGTAGAAGCGCTCCTTTTCCTCGTAGTTGAGCGGGATGCCGATCCCGTCCTCGGCCAGGATCTTCTCGGTGAGCTTCCGGATCTCCTGCCTCAGCACCTTGTGATCGAGCGCGTCGATGAGCGAAAGGTCCAGGAGGTCGACCAGGCGGTTGTGGACCTTCGCCTTCATCTCATTGTATTCCTGTTCGAGCGGCGATCCGTTGTTTTTCTCCTTGATGACGTGCAATGTCGCACCCTTTTGGTTCGTGATGTTCATCCGCGCAGCTCCTTTTGCCTTTTCATTCGAATCGAATCGTACCGGATGGAAGGACCGGGCTCAGGCCGACCCCCTTCCCCCCGTCCTCAGCGCCACTGGAAAGCGCTCTTCTTCTTTTCCGTCTTGCCGGCGATGATCTCGGCCAGACCCGTGAAACTCTTGCAGATCTCCAGTTCGGTGCCGAAGGCCGACAGCGGCTTGCCCTGGTTGATGGCGCTCATGGTCGTCTGGTAGTCATTGGGGATGCTCCACAGGAACTCCTTCTCGAGGCTCTTTTCCGCGTCCTTCGGGGAGATCAGGGATTTCTTGTGGTAACGGTTCACGATGATCTCCGTGCTGTAGACCGACGGGTAGCCGAACTGTTTGAAAGTCTCCCGGAGCCGTTTGACATTGATGAGGCACGGGAGGCTCAGGATGGTCACCAGGATCACCTTGTCGGCGACCTTCAGGATGGACTTCGATATGTCGTCGAGCGACTGGCCGCTGTCGATGACGATGTAGTCGAACATGGTCCGCATGAGTTCCAGCAGCCTCTCGATGGTCTGCGGGGTCACCCGGTGTTCCTCGGGCAGCTTCGGCGGTGAGGGCAGGACATAGACCCCGGAGGCGTGCCTGGCGAGGGTGCCCATGAGATAGGTGGCGTCCAGCCGCGAGATGTTCTTGGCCACCTCCACCCAGTCGAAGGCGTGCTGGATCCCCAGGAAGAGCGGGATCTCGCCGAAGAGCAGGTTCATGTCGATGAGGGCGACGGAATTCACGCCGTTGAGGCTGCCGAGGCTCGTCGCCAGATTGACGGCCGTCGTCGTGGTCCCGACGCCGCCCTTGCTGCCCAGCACGTCGATGACCTTCCCCTTTCTTCTCTGCGCCTTCACCGCCCGCGACGGATCCTTTTCCATGCGCTCCCTGAATTTCCTGAGGGCGTTCTTGACCTCTTCCTCCCTGAGGGGCTGCGGGAAGAATTCCTTGACGCCCGCCCGGATGGCCTCGATCAGGATCTCCGGACTGGGGACTTTCGCGGTCAGGAACACCTCCTTGGCCGTCCCGCTGCTGACGATGTTGTCGACGAACTGCGGCTCCACGGTCGTCTTCTCGCCCAGATCCACGATGAAGAGGTCGCAGGGTCCCGGGTTTGCCTGATCCATCACCTCGAACCCTTCCAGCATGGAGGCGATTCTCCCGAAATCGGCGCTCAGGCTGTCCGTGTTGGTGTGAATCCGTATCGTGAGCTTGTTCCCTGACATTGGTCTTGTGTCCCCTGTTCGATCCCTGAGGTTACTGAACCAGCCCGGGGATGGTCCCCATGGTGCCGTAGTTGTTGCCGCCCCCGCGGGCCGGCTCATAGCTGTTGCAGATCACGTACCCGTCGATCTGGTGCACCGGCGAATCCTGGACACCCGTGATGACGATGGTGGCGAACCCGACGATCGTGATCTCGCCGGTCGGGTTTCTGCAATCGGACGATTCATAGACCGGAACGCCCGTTTCCCACGCATCCAGCGTCCCGTCGTTGTTCAGATCCCGGTTCAGGTTGGCCAAGAAGAGCTGCCGCATGGCCTCGAAGGTGTGCGTGGACATGGTCCCGCCGCCGAACTCGAACTCCGTTCTGTATGCCGTCACCTCCGGGCTTTCGTATCTGCCGGTCCTGAGATCCGTGATCGTGTCCCTCAGCCGCCTGTCGTTGAAGTTGTCGTAACGGTCGTAGAGATGCCAGCCGGCGCAGCTCGAAGGGTCGTTCGTCGGGTAGAACCGGATCGGCTGGTTGCAGAAACTGAAAAGCGGCTGGTTGTCGAACCAGGCCCTCGATATCCCGACGGGGACGGGAAGCCCACCGCGGCCCGCCGTGCTCTGACCCGTCAGTGCGGCCGTCGCCACGGCGCGAACCGGCGCGGTCTGGATCCCGAATATCCTCGCGAAAAAGAGGCCGACGGGGCTGTTGGCCCAGGCGTCCCTCCGGGCGGTCACCCGCACGGCGTTCGGCGAACCCGTGCCCGGGCTCTCGAAAGACGGGCTACGGTTCTGGTCCCAGGTCCCGATCTCGATGTCGGCGTCGAGCAGCGTGATATTGGCGCCGGCCGCCTGGTTCGCCGATGCCGTATCCATCGCCCTCTGCCGGATCGCCTCATGATCCGGCGTGACGCCGCGCTCGTACTGATCTCCCAGCAACCGGCACGCCGCCAGCGCCGATGCGTCGGCCACGTTCTGCAGCTCGTTCCTGGAGACGGCCAAGCGGCCGACATCGATGGCCATGGCTGCGGCACCGATCAACAAGATCAGGCACAGCGCCACGACCACGGCCACGGCACCCCGGTTGTTCCTCAGGTCGAATCCGAGTCCCCTCCCCTTTTCCATATCAACACCCTGTGACATCCATCGTCCTGTTCTGTGTTTCATTCGTACCTCATGACCGTCTCCGCCACCAGCAGGAACTCCCCGTTCTGGCTGATGTTGGGCCCCCGGAACAGATCGACGATGATGCGGGGGATCACGAGAAACCGGTAGCGGTACGTCACCCTGACCGTCAGCTCGTCACCGAAAGCAGCGTTTTGACTGTAACCGGCGGGCGGGTCGGGATCGAGTCGCGGGGGCGGCCGTGTGGCATCGAAGGTAATCAGGTTGCGGGCGCAGTAATTCTGCACGACGCCGTTGATGACATCCGGCGCCACGCGCGGCACCCGTGCCACTATCCCGGCCCGCGCCCCCTCCCGGCTGGCGTTGGTCAGCACCTGCTTGTTGAAGAACAGCAGGCTGAACTCGATGATGCCGAAGAGCAGAAGAACCAGCAGCGGAAGGATGATGGCGAACTCGACCGCCGATGCCCCTCTTGTGTTTTCCCGTCGTTTTCTGAACATGGTGCTATCCGCCTGCTACTTGCTCATGGATCCGATGTTCACCGTGTAGCTCGTCGCCGGAGCGGCGGCGGGCTTCTCGAAACCCTTGTGGTACTTCTCCACGGCGGCGGCCGCGGCCCGGCCGTCCAGCCCCTCGACGGGGGCGAGGTTCTTCTCCGCCTCTGGGTTGAGGATCTGGTTGTATTTCGCCAGGTTATGGGAGGTGCCGTAGTCCCTCTCCAGCCGGGTCATGCCCGTGCAGCCGATCATCACAACACACAGGAAAAGGCATCCTGAAAAAATCGCGTTCTTTCTCATCCGTTTTTCCTCCTTGTGTCCGTTACTTCGGCACGACGTGCCCGAATTCGCCCTCCAGGCCGCCGCTTCTGTTCACCGGTGAGGCCGGAGAGAGGGTTTCACGGCTCCGGGACGGCTCGCCGCTTCCCTCCAGGCGGCCCAGCAGGTAGAACTCGAAGTCATTGGGTTCGACATACTGGTCCGTCGGGAGCGTCTGCTTCGCCATGTCGACGGGCTTGACGAGATGGGGGGTGACGATCACGACGAGTTCCGTCTCGTTCTTCTGGAAGGAGGTGCTCCGGAACAGGGCGCCGAGAATCGGGATGTCGCCCAGGACGGGAAACTTGCTCACGATCTCGCGGACGTCGTCCTTGAGAAGGCCCGCGATCGCGAAGCTCTGCCCGTCCGCAAGCTCGATCACCGTCGCCACCCGCCGCGTCGTCAGGCTCGGGACGATGTAGCCCTGCAGGCGCACGGCGTTGGTGAAATCGAGCTCGGACACCTCGGGCTTCACCTCCATGTTGATCTTGCCGGTCCCGAGCACCGTGGGGGTGAAATTGAGCCCCACGCCGAAGGTCTTGTACTCGATGGTGATCGTCGTGCCGGCGCCTGTTCCCGTCTGGGGCACGGGGATCGGGTATTCGCCGCCGGCGAGGAAGTAGAT
>FWPV01015604.1_pt1 | contig 10882 bp, 10 predicted proteins | sample 2228371 | NCBI WGS metagenome assembly FWPV01 (sample SAMEA103939776, study PRJEB20133) | metagenome | reverse complement strand
GTTTGTTCATAAGACACCTCCAGGGAAAAGTCTGTCTCCCTGGAAGTGTAACGCATAGTTTCAAAATTGACAAACCACTAGGTGTCCAGCATCAGTTTGAGTTGTCGGGCTGTAGCTACGGCCTGCCCCCGCCAGTGGTTATTGGTAAAGACCAGCGTCAACGGGGCGGCCTGATCCAATTGTTTAATCTTGGGGACCCACTCGGCCAGTTCCTCCGGCGTGTAGGAATAATCGTAACGCTCCCAGGCTTCCTCGTGCTGCCACCATTTGGCGGCGTTGCGCCCGTGAAAACGCACATAAGCCACCGGGCCGGTGGCGCGTGCGATCGGCGGGAGCAACCCTTCCAGGCGAGGTTCATCTACACAACAATAGCCCAGTTGCAATTCGCGCAGCAGGTCAAAGGTCTTGTCCGTCAGCCAGGCGGCGTTGCGGAACTCGACCACGGCCGGCAACTCGCCCAATCCCTCGCGCAGACGGCGCAGGTAATCGCGGTTGGCCGAGGTGGCATGAAAGGAATAAGGGAACTGAGCCAGAACACAACCGAGTTTACGTTGTTCGACCAGGGGTGCCAGCGCAGCCACAAACCTGTCAAAGGGCGGCGACTCGCGTTCGTGCGTCAGTTCCTTGCTCGCCTTGACGGAAAACAAGAACCCGGCCGGCGTCTTGGTCGCCATCTGCTGCAAGGTGCGCGCTTCGGGCAGGCGATAATAACTAAAGTTCAACTCGCACGTAGTGAACTCTTGCGCGTAAAAGGACAACCACTCGTGCGCTGGCAGGTCAGCCGGATAATACGGCCCCACCCAATCCTTATAACTAAAGCCAGATGTACCTATCAGAATCATGGCATTCTGTGTCTGTTGCGTGTAGCCATTACGCATTACGCATTACGTATTACGTACTACGTACTGCGTACTGCGTACTACGTATCGCTCCACGCTCGACATCGGCCTACTTTCGGTAGCGATATGTGATCCGGCCCCGATCCAGGTCATAGGGACTCAATTCGACCTGCACCCGATCTCCCAGCAGAATGCGAATGTAATACATGCGCATCTTGCCGGAAATGTGCGCCAGAACCGTGTGGCCGGTATCTAACTTGACGCGGAACATGGCGTTGGGCAATGCCTCCACGACGGTACCAGCGACCTGAATCACATCTTTGTTTTTCTGGGTTTGTTCAGCAGATTTCTTTTTGGCCATTCATCTCCTTGATAGTTTAATTTTTGTAACCGTTCAGACAGAGGGCCATTTTACCGCCGAGACGCTGAGACCGCAGAGAAAGCCAAAGGAACCTCTGCGCTCTCTGCGCCTCTGCGGTGAATTGCAGTTGACGGCGATCAGGATGACCGGCGGTCGGCCGTTACCCATCTGCATGAATCTGTGTTCATCCGTGTCCAACCAAAATGGATTCCATCATTTGCTCTGGCGAGATCAACTCACCATCCACCCGATGGAGGCCGACCACCTCCATGCGTCCACACACGAGGCGCTCGATTTCGCGCCGATATTCGCCCAGATTCAATTCGGCGACCACCACGCGCTCTATGCCTGCCAGGGCCTGTTCAATCGCCGTTTCCGGCACCGGCCACAAGGAATGAATCGTCAGCGCCGAGACGGGGTATCCCTGGCTCCTGGCCTCCTCGATGGCTTCCTGCATCGCTCGCGCCGTAATGCCGTAACTGATGAACAGCGTCCTGGCGTCAGGCTGCAAATCCGCCCGCACCATTTCGATCTCGTCACGATGGTAGGTAATCTTGGCGGCCAGATGCCGGTTGAGCGCGCCAACGATGGCCGGGTTTTTGCTGAGCAGTCCGCGCTCGTCGTGGCTCGACCCGGTGAAGCGCACGAGATGCTCGCCGCCAAAGGTCGCCAGCGGCGGTACCCCATCCGGCGGCTCATAGCGATAGGGCCTGAATTCGACCGGTGGCTCCTGACCGGTTGGCGGTTCGTGCGCCCCGGCGGCCTCTGGCCTTGGCCTGCCTGCGTCAGGTTGCCGGTCGGCGGCCGGCGCCTCCACCGTGTTCATCGTCATCACCAATTCTTTGTCCGTCATCAGGAACACCGGACTACGAAAGCGTTCGGCCAGTTCAAAGGCCTTGAGGGTCAAGGTGTAACATTCGGGGATGGACGAGGGCGCCAGCGCGATGATGGGATAGCCGCCGGACGTACCCCAACGTGCAAACTGGACATCGCCCTGGCCAACGGTGGTGGCGCCGCCGGTGGCCGGCCCCATCCGTTGCACATCGGCAATGACCAGCGGCACTTCGCCCATAATGGCCAGGCCGATATTTTCGCTATACAGGCTGAGGCCCGGGCCGCTGGTGGCGGTAAAGGCGCGTGCGCCGGCCATGACCGCACCGATGCACATGCTGATGCTGGCAATTTCATTGATGGCCTGGATAGCGATGCCGCCGGCGCGCGGCAGTTCGCGCATCATGGCCATCAAGATCGGCGAGGCCGGCGTAATGGGATAGCCGGCAAAAAAAGTACAACCCGCTGCCAATGCCCCTTCCACGATGGCCGTGGCCCCGTCCGTGAATTCACGCCTCGTCTTCATCATCTTCTTCGTCGTACTCTTCCTCCGAAGTATAATCCACCAGCGCGCTAAACAAAAATCTGATGAACGCCGGATTTTGCCAGTAAGGCCCCTCGGCGCAGAAATCAATATGGAGCGCCCGGGCGCGTTGCATGAGACGCGGGTTCCCTTTTTCGGCTTCAGCGATAGCGTGCAAGTCGTCCACCAGTTCGTCAAAGCGTTCCTGAGAGAATTGTTGGCGGATCAGCTCTGGCAGTGACCTGGCCCTCACCGCTTGCTGTCTGGTTTCATCGGCCTCTAGCCAATCGCCCAATTTTTCCAGAGGGATGCCATCGGCTTCCAGTCCTTCTGGCAGAGCATCGAGAAACTGGTCCAACTCCTCTTCGTCAAACAGCTCGAGAGCCAGTTCGGCGTCGTGTTGGACGCTCAGGTCCATCAGGTCCAGAGTCATGCTTTGCCAGTTTTGGACATAGTCGAACAATTCCGGATCATCCCTCACGGCATTCCAGAACGCTTCGTAAGCCGGTGTACCCTCCTCCAGATCGTAAATATCTTCTACATCGGGTTGAAGCGCTTGGGCCAGCTCGAGGGCACTGGCCTTTCTGTCTTCCAGTTCCGTAGCGATGTCAATGGTCTCCTGGTAGATGCGATACAAAAGGCCGCAGGTGGCCCAGATCTCTGGCCTGGTATCGTTGCGCAGCAACAATTCCGTAGCCGAGGCAATCGCCAGTTTATCGTGCTGCCCCTCCCGTCTGAGCCGGCGCCGGTACTGCCCCAGAGCCTCCAGGAAATCCTTTTGGAGTTCGGGGGTGATGAACTCGCTCAGAGCATACGTGCTGGCATCCGCGATGAATTCCTGGCGTTCATCTTCCGAGAGGGTCTCGAACCTTTCGGGAATGGGCACATACGTATTGAACATGAGCAGCAAGGTAGAATAAGCATCGGCCGGATCGAATTCCAGGCCTTCAAATTCCGGTTCCTCGAAAAAGTCGCCTGAACCTATCATGGCATCAGTGGCAAATCGGATGAACTCGTCTTCATCCTCCAGGTTGTAGTGGCTGGCCAGAGGTTGTATCTCACGATACAATCGGTCTTCATGGCGCAAGGTTGCCTGACGGCTCCGACGGTGTTGCCGCTGTTGACGCTTGCTCTGTTCATGGCGGATTTGCTTTTTGGTTGGTTTCTTTTTCTTTTTCATGATTCCCTTTCTTAGACAAATCAGGTTACGGGCCGGGCATTCCACGACTCAGGCAGAAGCATGTTTTGTATGAGCACAAGATTCGATTTGCCGGGACTGAGTGTACCATTGCTTTGCCAAGTGGTCAAATCGCAAATCCCTTCAGAACCACAAAGGACACCAGGTACACAAAGGTTTTTACTTTGCTCCTGGTGTCCTTTGTGGTCAATTTGCTGAAAAGATGTAGGTGTGACCCAGCCTCAACAGGTCATGAGTTACGTGAAAGGGTAACCGTTCGTCCGGTCTTGGATTTTTCATCGGAGACGCGGAGAGCGCAGAGGTTCCTTTTGCTTGCTCTGTGTCCTCAGCATCTCGGCGGTGAAATGGCCCTTCATCTGAACGGTTACTTGAAAGGTGTCTAGCCGCCGCTTTCGGATGGCGTTTCTGCCTCTGCCGGCTCAGCTTGCTCTGGCTCACCTGGCGCCGCAGCGAAAGCATCCGGCGCGGGGATGTCTGGCACAGGTTCCCCGGTCGTCGGTTGGGAAGATGGTGTTTCAGGCGCAGAGGCGGCCGGGGATTCTGGCTCAACCGGCCAAGTCGGTCTGAAAGGCGGCTCTGGCGGCGGCGGGAGTGGGGCTGACGCGGCCGGTCGAACCGACGGCGAGGGCGTAAAAGTCTGTGTGCCAAAGCGCGTCAGGATAACCGCACCCAGACCGGCCGGGGCAAGTATGGCTATCAGGAGCCAGCCAAGGCATGGGATGGCCGATAGCAGCGTCATCAAGGCGGTTCCCAAAGCGGCCGCGACCATCAGACGGGCGTTTTTCGCGCCGAACGCCTCGAGCAATCGCTGGCCGATAAGCGTCCCAACCGCCAGCCAGCCGTACAGACCGGCCGCCGCAAAGGCGACCGCCAGTACAGCCGTCAACAGTAACCCTACCACGCCGATACAAACCACAACCAGAATGGCCGAAAGCACCGTCAGCGTCAGCAAGGTGAATGAAAGGATCAGGATGGTCAACACGCCTATCAACCAGCTTGTGGGCGCGGCTTCGGCCACCGCTTGCATGGTGCGTGTGGTGGGGACGGGCCAGATAGCAACCAGCAACACAGCCAGCGCCGCCATTGTCAAGGTAAAGGTCAACACCAGAATCGCATCCCGGATCAGGCGTAGCCACCAGGCCAGCGGGTCCGTTGACCAGCGCACGATGGGCCCCCCAAATGGAATGGTCACCGGTGGGATGGGCCCGGTCGTCATTTCACCGTGGACAATGGCGCCTTCATCGCGTTGAACGGTGCCGCCCACGCGCACCAGATTGCCGCGGATATCGGCGCCGGCGCGCAGGCGAGCCGCGCCGCCGATCATCACCAGGTCGCCGTCCACCCGCCCGGCAATGTCGGCCATGCCGCCGATGACCGAGACATCACCTTCCACCCGGCTATCCTGTTCCAGCGTCGCCACGCCGCCAAAGACCACCAGGTCGCCGCGCAAGCGTTCGCCGGCCGGCAATACATAACTGCTGCCCAAGACCACGCGCCCATCTTCGCCGACCTGCACGCCGCCTCTGGGGATGGGCGGCACGGTGGGCACCGGCGCGAGGCTCAACGGCGTTGGGGAAGGGGGCGGTGTCAGCGTTGGCCATGGCGTATAGGTCGGGCGCGGCGTGTGCGTTGGCAGCGGCGTATAAGTCGGACGCGGCGTATAAGTTGGCTGGCGGGTGAAGGTGGGCACAGGCGTTGGGCTGACCGGCACGGCGGTCGTCGCAACGGGTGAGGGCGTGGCCCTTTGCGTCAGGTCGCCGGCCCAGACGGTGCTGGTCAACAAGCCAATCAGCACGAGCGCGCTCAGAAGCGAGAGTAATTTGTTCATGGAATCCTCCGTGTTTGTATTTCATCAAGGAATCTGCGATGCGCGATAGGCGCTACGCAAAGACCATACACAGCCCGCGGCCTCTAACGTGTCGTTATGGTCACATCGCCGACACCGGTCGTGAGCGCGATTTCCAGTTTGATGGTGGCGGTGGCATACGCTTCGTTGACGTAACTGCCGCCGGTTGTGATTAACCCATCCACGACGAGTTTGCCGACCGGCGAGCCGGTCGGGGTGACCCTGACGCCGATTTCACGCGGCACACGCACCTGGAGTTTGCCCACGCCTGCAATGACCTCTACGTTGGCCGGGCGCGCCCAGTCGCCATTGAGGTCGAGCACGACCTCGCCGGCGCCGCCTTTGATATTCAATCGCTCGAAATTGGCATTGCCCATCGAGCGCATGTCAATCTTGCCGGCGCCGGCATTCACTTGAATTTCGCTCAGGGGTTCCGGGTTCGGCGTGTTGAACGTGAGGGTGGTATCGCCGGCGCCGCAATCTACTTTCAGCCGTGCCAGCCGCACGCCGCCCAGGTCCAGGATATTTGTGCCGGCGCCCATACCAACCGTCAGGCGCACCGGCACGCTGCCGCCCAGGCGAATATCCCATTCGTTGCGTGCTCCCTGCCCGGCGATCCCCCAGCTTTTCTCATCGGTGCCTTGCCGGATCAAAATGCTGGCCAGATTCCCCACCCGGTTGCGCTCAATTTGGGGTTTCCATTCTTTCACGTTGTAGCGCAAGATTCCTTCGATCAAGCCATCCGCACCTGACGAGACCTTGAGTTCGCCGGTGCCTATGAGCAATTGCACATCGGCCAGCGTTGCGCCGTTCACCGCCTCGGCCAGTGTTTGTTCTTCCAACGGGCCAACGTTCAGCACCGGCACGGAAACCGTGCAGGCCAGCGTCACGCTGAGCCATATCATCAAGACCACTCCTGAGGTGATGTTCCTGTTCATTTTTTCGCCTCCCAAAATTTCGTTTGACATGTTCCGTATTCCATCATGCGATACGCCTCACGCATGACGCATCATCATCGCCGTCCGGGGCCGGGTGAGTTGCCAGAGAACCGCTGCCCAACCTGTGAGCAGAGCCACAGAAAGCCAGGCGCATCCAGCTATGAAGGATAGGCTCCAAGACGGTATGAACCCGGCCAGCGTCTGGCCGATCTTGCCCAGGGCCTGCGCCAGCACAAGCCACTGAAGGAACGATTCAAGCCCACGCCCCAGAGAGGCTGGCAGGCTGGTGAGCAGCCGGCCGGGCCATAGCCATGGCCATACGATCGGCGCACCCGCTATAACCAGCAGGGCGCCGGCGAACAATACGCCCATACCGGTCCAGGTGCGCCGCCGGGCAGCGTTGACCGCCTGTCGCTGCGCCAGCCGTGCGGCCAGGCGAGCTGTGAAACCCGGCGCCGGAGCAACGTGCGCTGCCCTCTTGAAGGTGCGGTCCACCTCTTGGAGCGCAGTCCAGCGGGCCTGACAACGCGAGCAGGTAGAGAGGTGGGCGTTCCATTCGGACCACTCGCGTTGGGTCAGGCGACCATCCAGGGCGGCTGACATCCATTCCGTGTAATCATGAGCCATACGCGATGCTCCTTGCCAGGTTGAGTTCTAAACGGACCGCAGTCCGTGTTTGAGCCATCGGCCGGATGTATTGTCCGGCGAGGTCGCATTGTGATCTACCGTGACCGATGTCGAGGCGTTGGTTTGCCGATGCGCCAACCGGTCGGCCAGTTGGGCGCGCGCCCGGGACAAACGGGACTTGATGGTGCCGATGGCGCTGCCGGTGATTTCGGCGATTTCTTCGCAAGACATGTCGTACCAGTAAAACAACACAATCGGCAAGCGGTAATCGGGCGTCAGGCTGGCCAGTAATCGCCGCACAGTCGCTTCTTGTTCGCTACGGATCAAATCTTCTTCCGGGCCGGGCGCGCTCAGAGCCGGTTCCCAGGTTTCCTGCTCGACCGGCAACGGGATCCAACGGCGCACCCGAGCGGCGCGTAAACGATCAATACAGTAATGCGCCACAATGGAAAGCAACCATGTTTTGAAACTTTGTTCGGGTTGATAGGTTGCCAACCGTGTGTAGGCTCGCACAAAAGCCTCCTGAGCCGCATCCTCGGCCTCGGCGCTATCTCCTAACATGCGGTAGGCCAGGTTGTACACATGGGTCTGGTAGGCTTCCACCAGGCAACAAAAAGCAGTTGTATCTCCGCGCTGCGCGGCGGCGATCCAGGTGGCCTCGTCGTTCAAGTACGTCTTCCTTTGCAACTCTGGCGCGTCAGTAGTTCTTATCTCTATTACGGATTATAGCGCAAAAAGTTGCAAACACGACCTGTCTGTGGTCGGCGGTCTGTCGTCGGTCATTGGTCATCGGTTCTATTCTGTGATACAATCTCTACAATGGGGAATCGGGAATCGGGAATCGAAAACCAGCCATCCGGTTGGTCTGTCTATGGTCATGATTGGGCGGTGAGGCTCTTGCAGCGCGCCATTACGGCGGGCCGCCCTTCCCATGCTTACCTGTTCACCGGGCCGGCGCACATTGGCCGCTGCACGCTGGCCTTGGGGCTGGCGCGCGCGCTGAATTGCACCGGTGAGCAGCCGCCGTGCGAATGGGACAAAGGCCTGGGGGGGGCGTGCCGGGCATGCCGTCTGATGGCCACAGGCGCCCATCCCGACGTGCGGGTGTTAAAGCCGGACGGTGCGTCTATCAAGATTGACCAGGTCCGCGAGCTGCAACACGAACTGTCGCTCTCGCCGGTTGAAGGTCGCTTCCGCGTGGCCATTGTAGATGGCATGGAGATGGCCACCGCCGAGGCCGCCAATGCCCTGCTCAAAACGTTGGAAGAACCGCCCTCTCAGGTCGTGCTGGTTTTGGTAGCCTCGGAGCCTGAATGGCTGGCGCCTACGATTGTTTCTCGCTGCCAGCATCTTGCCTTGCGGGCATTGAGGATAGACCAGGTTCGCCATGCGCTCATCTCGCACTGGGGCGTGGATGAAAAGCGTGCAGAGGAACTGGCCCATCTGGCCAGTGGGCGACTGGGGTGGGCGGTCATGACTGCGCAAGATGAAAGTGTGCTTCACCAACGCGCCGCCCGGTTGGATGATTTGTTGCGTCTCTTGAACGAAGGGCGCGTGGCACGCTTTGCTTACGCCGAGCAACTGGCCGGCGATGAGGCCACGGCCCTGGAGACGTTGGAGCTGTGGGGAACATGGTGGCGCGACGTGATGCTCCTGGCGGTCGGCAGCCATGGGCCCCTGGTGAACATAGACCGGCTACCCGTTTTGAAGCAACACGCGCAATGTTTTGGCGCCGACCGGGCGCGTCTGACCCTGGCGGCGTTGGTGCGCACCATCTGGCACATCCTGCGCCATGCCAATACCCGCCTGACGCTCGAAACCCTGATGCTCGACCTGCCCTACACAAGACCTTCAAGCCCCTCAGGTCTATGGGGAACGGCATGAATCAACCGCTTGTATCTCCCTCAACGCCGGTGCGCGTTCTCGTCGTAGATGACAGCCGTCAGAGCCGCGAATTCCTGACCGATTATGTGTTGACTCCGAACGGCTATCAACCCATTGTGGCCCAGGATGGGGCCGAGGGATTGGAAAAAATCCTGGCCGAACGCCCCGATATTATCCTTTTGGATTACGAGATGCCCCGCATGAACGGCCTTCAGGTGTTGCAGGCCATGCGAGAACGCCGGATCGAAATTCCGGTGATTCTGATGACGGCGCATGGTTCCGAACAGGTGGCGGTAGAGGTCTTTCGGTTGGGCGTGCGTGATTACATCATCAAGCCGTTTGAAGTAGACCAGATGCTGACCATCCTCGATCGGGCTCTGGTAGAGGCGCGTCTGCGGCGCGAACGCGACGCGTTACTGGTTCGCCTGCAACAGGCTAACCAGCTCCTCGAACGTCGGCTTCAAGAACTCAATATGCTCTACGGCATCGGCAAATCGGTCACTACCATGCTGGAGCGCGAAAATCTGTTGACGCGCATCGTGGATGCGGCCGTGCTCATCACCAATGCCGATGCCGGCGCCTTGGTGTTGGTGGACCGGGCTACCGGTCGGTTGACTCACAAAACGATCCGGGAAGCGACGGAACAAACTCGGGCGCATCGGGCCGCGTTGGTGCTGGCGGAATGGGAGAAGATGGCGTTCCATGTGGTTAAAACGCACCAGCCGGTGGTCACCCGCGCTACCCTGTGCGCGCCTCTCCTTTTTAGCGGGCAACTGCTGGGCGTGTTGGGGTGTATCAACAGCGAACCTGACCGTTCTTTCACTCAGCATGAACACCGGCTGCTCCAGATGCTGGCCGATTATGCCACCATCGCTTTGGAAAATGCTCGCCTCTTTCAAGAATTGGAAGCGCAGAAAGAACAGGAGAAAGCCCAGATTCGCCGGCTCTTTGAACGCTATGTGGCACCGGCCGTGGTCGAACGCCTCATGGCGAATCCGGCTGAGGTGAGATTGGGCGGCGTCTCTCAAACAGTCACCATCCTGTTCGCCGACATCCGGGGCTTTACCACCATCAGCCGTCATCTTCCTGCCGGGGTCCTGGTCGAGATTCTCAATCAGCACATCTCGATTGCTGCCCAGGCCGTTTTGAATGAAGAAGGCACGCTGGATAAATTCATGGGCGATGCGGTCATGGCTTTTTTCAACGCGCCGCTGCCGCAACCCGACCACGCTTGGCGGGCCGTGCGCGCGGCCATGGCTATGCAACGCACACTCCAGGCTTTACACCAAAAATTGCCCGAATCCTACCGGCTTCATTTCGGCATCGGCCTCAGCACAGGCGAGGCGATTGTGGGCAACATTGGCACCCCTCAGCAGATGAACTATACCGTCATCGGCGATTGTGTCAATCTGGCGCAGCGATTACAGGCCGAGGCAAAAGGGGGGCAGATTTTCATGGAGCAATGCACCTATCAGGCCGTCCAGAACCAGGTTCGGGTCAAACCGCTGGGGCTGCGGCACCTCAAGGGGCTTGGTCAACCGGAGGCTGTATTTGAGTTGTTGGGGATGAGGTAGCGAGCTACTCCTGGCCATACTGGGCGCGGGCATAATCTGCAATTCGGCTTTGCCGTGTCATGGCGAGGCGTCTGCAGGACGCCGAAGCAATCTCCCTCCTGGCCGGGGGATGGCTTTGCGCCCTCTACGAGGGCGCTCGCAATGACAGTGCAGTGAAGAATTGCCATCTATGACCCAGGGCTGACCTATTCTAACGAATTTCTAGCGTTTCTCTAATGCAGCGCTAATGCAATTGCGGTAGAACAGATGCATCTACGGAGA
>FWPV01015602.1_pt1 | contig 10883 bp, 8 predicted proteins | sample 2228371 | NCBI WGS metagenome assembly FWPV01 (sample SAMEA103939776, study PRJEB20133) | metagenome | reverse complement strand
CGGCGGCGAAACGCTACGCCAGCGAGAGTTCTATACCATCCGCTGGGCGAACAGCGCCGATCTACCGGATGTCAAGATCGAATTGTATAAGGGGGGCAGCCCCTTCTACACCATTGCGACCAATACACCCGGCAATGGAAGTTATGACTGGTTTGTGCCGCTGGGACTGGAGCCTACGGCGGACTATCGCGTGCGGGTTGCCTCTCTGGCTAATCCGGCCGTTTATGACGAGAGCGATGGAGACTTTGGTATCGCCCTAGCGTCACAACAGACGCTTGGCGGGGCACTTGCCCTGGATGGGATAGATGACTACGCCGAGGCTGCCGACCACCCAGAATTAGACCTGGCTGGCGATAGTTTTACTATCGAGGCATGGGTGAACTTTCTCGAGAGGCGATGGGAAGAAGTGTTCATCAAAGCCGGTGCCTATGGTCTGCACGTCGAAACAGACTTTTCCGGGAATCATTGCATGTGGATCGACTATCCCTGCTTGGTAGGATGTTGTACTTCGAGGGGATACCTTTCTTTCGGTTGGCATCACGTTGCTTTGGTCTATGATGCAGCGGCAGGACAGGCGCGGGCCTACTACGATGGAACACAGCGGTGCTCGGCAACCTGCGCGGCCAGCAATTCCAGTCAGCCGCTGTGGGTCGGGCGGGGCATCACGCGCAACTCAATGAGAGGGGCGGTGGACGAACTGCGCATATCGAGCGCAGCCCGCTACTCGGGCCCATTCACCCCACCGGCCGGGCCGTTTTCCTGCGATGGCAGCACTCGCGCCCTGTGGCATTTCGACGAGTTTGAAGGGGTAACGCTCTTTCGCGACACATGTGGGGCAACCGACAACACGCTCATTGGCTGCAATGGGGCCCATACCGAGGGGGTCCTTGCTCATCGAGTTTACCTACCGGTGGTTCTCAGATAATACTGACACTGGCTATGACTCTGTTCGATTAGCACGTTGCAGGCAGGAGCCCCCAACCCTGTATGGAGCCGACGCCCACCCTTGTCTTTAAACTACTGTGCCTTGCCCGCGTAGGTGTCGGTGATTCAGATGAGTCTTGCCAGCGAGGGCGGGTAGGCGCGGCTCACACCGGCCGTTAGGCTGCCCGATGCGCAGGCATGATTACACGATGAGCACTGAACAAGATTTCGAGCGAGCCAGTGTATTTGTCAAGCGAAAAGGGAACCACTTGATAACCGAAAAGGGAACCACATTTGACTTTGGGTCTGCACCTTGACAACTGAGAGCATGTTTTAAAATTAGTTTAGCAAAATAATGCGCTCTTGTACCTGGTGCGCACAGGGTGTCAATGGCGTCTGTTGCCCCACGACTTTCCCGCCTGGCAGACGGTGTACTACGACTATACCAAGTGGCAGCGCGAGGGGACTTGGGACCGTCTGTGGGCCACCCTGGACGCTGCGGTGCGCCAGCAGGCGGGGCGTCAGGCGCAGCCCAGCGCTGCCATTCTCGATGCACAGACGGTGAAGACGACCGTAAGCGCAGCGGCAGTGGCGGCGAGCGCGGCTGGGACGGGGGAAAAAAAGATCATGGGACGCAAGCGCCATCTGCTGGTCGACACGTTAGGTCTGCCGATTGCACTCAGTGTGTTGCCAGCCAACGTACCTGAGCGTGTGGTGGCGTGGGACCTGCTGGAGTGGGCCAAGGCCAACCTGCCTCGCCTGCAGGTGGTGTGGGTGGACCAGGGGTACACGGGGGAGCTGGAGACGCAGGCAGAGGCTGCGATTGGTTGTCGGGTAGAAGTCGTGCGGCGGCCAGCAGTAAGCGCAGCGGCGGCAGCAGGGGGTCCAGGTGGTACCGCGACGATGGGTGGTGGAACGGAGTTTTGGGTGGTTGAATCGATATCGTCGTTTGAGCAAAGATTGCGAGTTTTGGGAGGAGAGTAGCGAAACCATGATAAAGATCGCTTTCCTGAATATCATGCTTAAACGGCTAACAGCGACGATTAATTTTCAAACATGCTCTCAGGTCATGTTAAAGTGCAAAGATAGTGATTAACCGATGTGACCGCAAAACACTCCCCTTGTCCCAGCAGACGCGCTTCCACCTCCGGCGCATGATCGCGCATCGCCTGCAGGAACTGAGCCGGATCGCCGTTGTGTTCAGCGAACATCCAGAAATGGCAGGGGATCGCCACGCGGGCGCGACAAGCGTGCGCCAGATGAGCCGCCTCCACGCCGTTCATGTTGCCAAAGGCGCCGTTGATGGGCGCGATCAGCACATCAACTCCCCGCGCGCAGATGTCTTGCCAGCGATCTGGCCGGTAGGCCGAGTCCCCCACCTGCCAGATGCGCAGGTTTCCCACCTGCAGGATGACCCCGATGGCCTCTGGCGCCAGGTCGCCGTGATCCGCGTAGACCCCCGTCAGGCTGACCTCATCGCAATGCACTGTCTCGCCAGCGCGCAGGATGGTCACGCGCTCGGCGGCGATCCCCGCCTCGGCGAAACGGGCCTGGCAGTCAGGAGCGCCCACGAACCGGATGCGCGGGTTGCGCGCCAGGATAGGCATGGCGTCAGCGTCGAAGTGGTCCAGATGCTCATGCGTGGTCACCACCCAATCAGCGTCGACCTCCTCCGGCGCGATCAGGCTTGGGGTGAGGCGCTTGAAGCCATAGAGGACGTCGCCCAGCCGGCGGGCGACCGCGTCCGTGAGATAAGGGTCGATGTAGATGATCTGGCCGTTGGAGGTCTTGTAGACGAAGCCAGCCTGGGCGATCCAGAAGATGGCCAGCGAGCCAGGCGCGACCCGCAGGTCCCGAATGCGCGCCGCCAGATTCATCGGACGCCTCCTTCATAGCCCCGGGACGTAGCCGACCCCGAATTGCCCGCCTGGCCCCTGCTTGTACCCTTCGCCGAACGGCATCCACGACGTGGTGCCGCCGTCGATCACCAGCGTCTGGCCGACGATGTAGCGGGCGTCATCGGTGGCGAGGAAGACGCAGGCGCGAGCGATGTCGCGCGGCTGGCCAGCGAAGCCGACGGGGATCCCGCGTCCGACGGCCTCCGGATCGAGATCGGGGGAAACCTTGTAGTGGCTCTCGACGATGACGGCCCCCGGCGCGATGGCGTTCACGCGCACGCCCAGCGGCGCCAGCTCGATCGCCAGGTTGCGCGTGAAGCTGACGATGGCGCCCTTCGTGCTCGCGTAGACCGTGTGCTCGCAGTAAGCCTCGAAGGCGTGCACCGATGTCATGTTGATGACGACGCCGCGGCCGGACGCGATCAACGCCGGCAGGCATTCCTGTGTGACGAAGAACATGGCGCGGACGTTGACATGGAAAAGGATGTCGAACTGTTCCACCGTCACGCTGGCGAAAGGACGGTTCATGGTGATGCCAGCGTTGTTGATCAGCACATCCAGCCCGCCCAGGAACGCGATCGCCTCGCGAGCGACGCGGCGCGCCTCTGCGACGTCGGCGAAATCGCCGCCGAACGCCTCTGCTCGCACCCCGAGCGCTTGCGCCTCTGCGACGGCCTCGAACGCGCCAACGCTGCTACGCGCATAGTGAAATGCCACGTCTGCGCCCTCCCGCGCGCACTCCAGGGCGACCCCTTTCCCGATGCCGGTGCCGGATCCGGTGACCAGCACTTTGCGGCCAGCCAGGGCAGGTGATGGGGACACAGAAGACCTCCTTCTGCGAACGCGCTCTCAGCGACGCCACAACAAATGCACGCGATGCCCGGCCGGGTCGCGTTGCTTCAGGAAGACCACGCGCGCCGTTGGGGTGATCGTGGGTTCTTCCAATTCGACGCCACGGGCGCGCAGCGCGGCCATGGCGGCCTCGAAATCGCTCACGCGGATCGCCAGATGCGGCCGGTCGTCCGTCGGCTCCTTACAGGCTTCGATGCGCCCGGGGCCGCCCCCCTCCAGGAAGAAACTGCCCGGCGCTTCGGTCGCCTCGAAGCCAAAGAGGTCAGCGTACCAGGCTGCCATCTGCGCGGCGGTAGCGCCGTCGCGGGGATAGAGGCCGATGTGCTCGACGCCCTGGAATAGCCGTTCGCCGCGCAGCTCGCGGATCCAGCTCAGCGTCTGGGCGATCCGCGCGGCGACGCTGTCATAGTCGCCGGCGGCGATCAATGCTCTGGGCAGCAGGCTGGACCCGAGGCCGACGGCGGCCACGCCGGCCGCGAACCAGGCGGCCAACGTCGCGCGATCCGCCTCGATGCCCCCCGTGGGCAGGATGCGCGTCCATGGGCAAGGCCCAAGCACCTCCTTCACGAAGGCCGGCCCGCCTGCGGCGTTCGCTGGGAAGACCTTGACGATCTCGACCCCCAGCTCCTCGGCGGCGGAGATCTCGGAGACGCTGCCGCAGCCGGGCAGGTAGGCGATCTTGCGCCGATTGCAGAGGCGGGCGACCTCAGGGTTGAGGAGAGGGCCAACGATGAAGTTGGCGCCTGCGGCGATGTAGAGAGCTGCCGTCGGCGCATCGACGATCGACCCGGCTCCGATGATCAGATCGGGCGTCTCCTGGTTGCAGACGAGGACCAGCTCGCGGAAGACGTCGAGGGCATGGTCGCCGCGGTTGGTGAACTCGAGCAGACGGCATCCGCTCGCAGCCACCGCGCGCGCGATCTGTCGGGCTGTCTCGGTTTCCTTCTGATAGAAGATCGGCACCAGCCCTTGGGCGACGATGGTGTTCAGCACCTCCAGCCTGGAGAAGCGCGCCATTTTCCCTCCTTGCGCCTTGACAGCGCCATCCCGCCATGCTAGAATGTAGACAATTAACAATTAACCGATGCAGAATGGCGTAACAGTACCATACCCGGTTGCCGCTGTCAATTGGAGGCCCCTCCAGTTCATGGCCATCCATCCTGTACCCCGTGTCGTCGCCAATCCTTCGGCTGCGCGCGCCTTTCAGCGCGGCGTGAACCTGATCGTCGACGCCGTGCGGCCCACGCTCGGCCCCACCCATCGCCTGGTGGCAGTCGAGAGGACTGCGCGCGCCGATCCGCCCGAGATGCTCGCCAGCGCGGGGGTCATCGCCCGCCGTATCATCGCCATCGGCGATCCCGACGCCGATGTGGGCGCCATGTTCGCCCGTCATCTCATCCATAGCCAGGCCGAACGCGAGGGAGACGGCGCTGCCACGCTGGCCGTGCTGTTTCAGTCGATCTACAGCCAGGGATTGACGTATCTCGCGGCGGGCGGCAGCGTCCCGCGGCTGCGTCAGGCTCTCCAGGAGGGCGCGGAGCTGGTCGCCGCCGATTTGGAACGTCAGGCTGTCCCCATCACCGATCGTCGCTCGCTCGCGCGCGTGGCGATGGCAGCTTCCGATGACGTCGCAGTGAGCGAGCTGTTGGGCGAGATCTTCGAGATGATCGGCGAACATGGCCGCCTCGAGGTCCAGTCCAGCCCGGGCCGCACCCTGGCGCGCGAGTTCGTGGAAGGTTCCTATTGGGACGGCGGCGTCTTCTCGCAGGAGATGGTCGTCGGCCGGCCGGGGCTGCGCGCTGAGGTGTGGAACCCGGCCATCGTCCTCAGCGACCTCAAGATCGAGGATCCTGACCATCTGATCCCTCTCCTGCGAACCGCCCTCGCTGCAGAGGCCCCTGCCCTCTTCCTCGTGGCCCAAGGCATGTCAGATAAAGCCAGGGGGGTGCTCCTGGCCAATCATCGGCCAGGGCGCTTCGAGATCGTCGTCGTCAGGCTGGGGGGGCTGATCACCGATTTCCCTTTGTTCCTGCAGGACATGGCTCACCTCACCGGCGCCCGACCCTTCATCCAGGACGCTGGCGACAGCTTCGCAACGATCCAATCGGGCGATCTCGGACGCGCGCGCAAGGCCTGGGCGGATCGGGAGCATTTCGGCTTTGTCGGCGGCCAGGGCGACTCGCTGGCGCTGCGCGCGTGGATCGATCGGTGGCGCGCTGCCTGGGCCAAAGCTGCTGACCCTGATGAGCGGCGACGGCTGCGCGCCCGGTTGGGCCGTCTGCAGAGTGGATCGGCGGTGTTGTGGATCGGCGGCGCCACCGAGCCAGAGGTCGCACGGCGGCGCGAGGTGGCCGAGCGCGCCGTGGAAGCGGTGCGCGGCGCCCTGTGCGAAGGGGTCGTCCCCGGCGGCGGCGTGGCGTTGCTGGCTTGCCAGCCAACGCTGCGTCTGCGGTTGGCGCAGACCGCAGATCCCGACGAGCAGGCTGCCTATCGCATCTTATTGCGCGCGCTGGAGGCCCCGGCCCGTGCGATCCTCGCCAACGCCGGCCTGGAGCCTGGCGCTGTCTGGGGCGTCATGCAGGCGGCTGGGTCAGGATACGGTTATGATGTGCGGGAGGGTCGCGTTGTAGATATGCTGGCGGCTGGCATCTGCGATGCGGTCAGTGTGCAGCGTTCTGCTATTCGCCGTGCTGCGCACGGCGCGGGCGCCGCCCTGGCCCTCGGCGCGGTGATCCATCGCAAACGGCCGCCGGAGTCGACCACCCCATGAACGAGCTGCTTTCGACAGGTCAGACAATCTACGCTTTGGCGATGTCCTGCGATGGCGTCTGTTTTGCCGCGCACGCCGCAGGCCTCGATCGCTCCATCGACGGAGGACACACCTGGCAGTCGGCCTACGCCAGCCTGGACGCGGGGCAACGTCCCTTCACGGCAGCGGTGGCGCTCTCTCCTGTGTTCGCCAGCGATCGAACGGTGTGGGCGGGCGTGGCGGGCGGCGTCCTGCGCTCGGATGACGGAGGCGAGACCTGGCGCGCGGGCGCCATGCAGCCGCCGCCTCTCGTCTCCAGCCTGGCCGTCTCGCCGGCCTATCCTCAGGACGGCGTGGTGTTGGCGGGTTCGCTGGAGGACGGCGTCTATTGTTCGGCCGACGGTGGGCGCACCTGGCAGTGGTGGAACTTCGGGATCCTCGACCGGCGCGTGCTCTGCCTGGCGGTGTCGCCGGCCTTCGCACGGGACGGCGTGGTCTATGCGGGCGCCGAGAGCGGCCTCTTCCGCAGCACGAACGGCGGCAAGGCCTGGCGCGAGACGGGGCTGCCGCGCGAGCTGGCGCCTGTGCTCTGTGTCGTCCTCTCGCCTGCCTATGAGCGCGATGGCACGCTTTGGGTCGGCGCCGAATCTGGCGGCTTGCAGCGCTCGCGCGATCGCGGCAGCGCCTGGCAGCGCGTCGGCGCGACAGCCTTGACCGGAGCGATCAACGCCATCGTCCTGGCGCCGACCTACCCGACGCCGCCGGAGTTGGGGGTCATCCACAACGGCGCCTTACTCATCTCGCGTGACGATGGGGAATCATGGGAGGAATGGGCAGCCTCGCCAGGAGCAGCGATCACGGCGTTGGCGGCGCCGGAGGGCTTGTGTCCTGGGGCGCGCATCCTGGCCGGCCTGTTCGATGGCCGGGTGGTCAGCCTGTGAGGGAGGTACCGCCAGGCTTCAGGTCGTCCTGTCCATGTGCGCGCGGTCCACTGTCCAAAGTGCGTCAGGACGGCAACGCGGCCTTCCTGCGCTGGTCGCGCTCCCTTTCGCTATCCGCCCCTCGCGCCAGACAGGACGGTGGGCAAATGGGGCGCACGGAGCCGCGTCAGGCGGCGCGGGCTTTGTTTGCCGTCGCGTATACTTTCACCTCACGCTCCAGGCGCTCTCCCAATGCCTCTTCTGCTACGTCCAGATCGTAATCTCGCTGTAGACCCAGCCAAAACTGCGGCGAGACCCCAAAGTAGCGTCCCAACCGTAACGCCGTATCCGCCGTGATACTCCGCTTACCCAGCACGATCTCATTGATCCGCCGTGGATGCACCCCGATGTCCAATGCTACTCGATTCTGGCTCAGCCCCATCGGTTTCAAGAACTCCTCCAGAAGCACCTCTCCTGGGTGCACTGGCTGCAGCTTATCCCCGCTCATCCTCCTCCTCCCCTAATGATAATCTGTGACCTCCACCTCGTAAGCATCGCCATCCCGCCATTCGAAACAGACTCGCCACTGGTCGTTGATGCAGATGCTGTACTGGCCGATCTGAACGATTTGATCTCAAAGCCACTGTATAACGCGCTGCGCTAAACGTCAAGCGATATACAGCACGACGCTACGCGCCCACCATCCGGTAAGATAACAGGGCTGCGCTCGCCGGCTGAGACAGGCGTACGTTGATCCCTTCGCCCATCAACGTGCTCCCCGACCGCTCGCCCTCCGCTCCGCTGTCCAGGTCCGTCACAACGTACCGCGCCTCAGCGATCAGGCCGCGCAGGGCGACGCGCAGGCTCTCGTCTGGACACGCGGCGCGCCGGAAGGCCTGGACCATCCCTCGTCCCAGGTCGGGCCGGTCGAACTGCCATGCCATCCATTGATCATCGGCCAGGGTGTAGGGCGTCAGGGGGTAGTAATCGCCCAGATAGCAGTCGGCGACCTGCCGCCACTGGCCGACCAGACGACGGTAGAGGTCCCAGTCGACGTCGGGGCGACGCACGTCCACGGCGATGACGAAGGCCGGGCACTGGGAGCTGCGCGTCAGGTAGATCACAGCGCGGGGATCGTGCTGGGGGTTGTAGTAGACGCCGTGGCCAGTGTAGGGCAGCCACGACGCCAGCGCGTAGGTGTGACCCTGGTTGCCGGGCGCCGTGGCGGGGTCCCCTTCGAATGACTGATAATCGCTGCGTAGAAGCGGCGCCGCGCGGCGCAGCGTCTCCAGATCGTTGCGCCGCCCGCCAGAAGCACAGGAGTCGATCAGCATCCCCGGATGGCGCCGCAGAAGCTCGTCCCAGAATGCCAGGTAGCCCTGGATGTAACGGTTCTCGGTCACACCTTGTCGATCTTCAGCGTCGTGGGCGCGCCAGAAGGGCAAAGGATCGATGTTGAAGTCTTGCCGGTAGAGGTCGACGCCATGCTCTTCAATCAGGCGGCTGATGTGATCCACGGCCCAGGCGCGCGCCGCAGCGTTGCCCAGGTCGAGGAGCTTCGTCCCCTGGCCCTGGCCCAGAAGCCACTCCGGATGGCGCCTGTACAGCCAGGTGCCCGGCGTGACGCGCTCCGGCTCGAACCAGACGATCAGCCGGCTGCCGTGTGTGCGCGCGTAGTCGCTGATCTCCTTGATCCCGCGGGGGAAGCGGGCGGGGTCCGGCTCCCACGTGCCCACCTGAGGCCAGTCGTCGCAGGGATACCAGCCAGCGTCCATCCACCAATAGTCGAGGTCGATCCCCTCGCGCGCGAGGGCATCAAGGAACAGGCGCGCGCTGGCGGCGCTGACCTTGAGCCTCGGGAAGAAGCCGCCGCTGCAGAAGGCGTAGAGCGGCCCCGGCGCCTGGCCGCCCGGACGCGGCGTGTTGTGGGCCAGCATCCAGCGGCGCCACAGGTTCTGGCTGCGAACCACATCCTGGCCTGTCCAGAAAAGCAGGGCGATGAGGGGAGTGCGAATCTCCTCGCCAGGATGCAGGCGAAGGCGGACGGTCTCCTGTCCCGCGGTGAGACGCAGGCTGCGGCTGGCGTCGCGCTGGAAGGCGGCTCGCCATTGGCCTGGCCAGCCGACCGCGCAGATCACGCCGCCGTCGGACTTCTGCACATTGAAATACGGAAAGGCAGAGTTCGTGCCGCGGCCGCCCACGGGCGCCAGGCTCAGCGCCATGTTGCGCCAGAGCTGCTGCGCGAACGGCTGATAACTATCGGCCGTGCAGAAGTCGCCGCGCTGATAGTGGAGCATGAATGCATCCTCCTCCGCGCTCGACATCTGCATATCGAGGGCGTGCAGGTCGGCGAGGAGTGGCGTGTCAACCGCGCCGTCGTTGCGCACATAGACCGTCCATTCGACTACGGGGAAGTCCGCGTATTCCACGGCGACGCAGCGTACGACCAGGCCCGTCTGCGGGTCAGCGAAGGTGATGGTGCGCTCGGCGCGCCTGTCGTCGAGCGGGCGGCGCTCTTCCCTGCGGCGCCAGCCTGGCAACAAGCTGGCGGAGGGCGCCCCGCCATAGACGAATGAGAACGGCAGGTCGCCCTCCGGCGCGAGATGCTCCGCAGCCCAGCGTTGAGCCAGGCGGCGTTCCTCTTCTGTGACCGTGATCATCGCGCGGTGTCTCTCCTTAAGTTGCCTCGAAGAGCAGCAGTTCGGAGGTGAGCGCCCCCTCCAGCCGGACGATCAGCCCGCCCTGCGTCAGCGTGAAGCCGTCCACGACGCACGAGCACCCGCTGTTATCCCAGGTGATCCGATAGCGCTGGCCGGGATCGAGGCCACGCGGGCGCAGCACGTATTCTGGCGCAGCGGGGGCGGAGAGCTGGAAGAGGCCCACGATGCCTCGAGAGCGATCGCGCGCGGCCAGCTCAAGCACGCCCCATCCCTGCGGCTCCGGCCCGTCAAAGGTCGGCGTGTGGTGATAGATGCGCCCTGTGCTCATGAAGGGGCGCACAAACCCTTTGTACAGGTCGAGCATGTGCTTGATGCGCGCCGCGTGGGGGGCGTGCATGGGCAGGCCGACGGGCGAGAGGAAGCCGAAGGTGGGCCGCACGAACAGCAAGAGCCGCGTCTGGAAATCGATGTCGCCAGCGATATGCCCATCCTGGCCGCCGATCAGGCGATCGACGTATTCGGGGGGCAGCGCCATCGTCATGCCATTGGTGATGGTGAAGGCGCGCGGCGCGATCTGCCAGTCGGTGACCCAGGTATGGCTGAAGAGGCGGGTCATCCCCAGGTCGGTGCGCCCGCCGCCGCCCGCGCAGGTCTCGAAGATCACGTCGGGGAAGCGCGCCCGCAGCCGCTCGTAGATGGCATAGAGGGTATCGTAGTAGCGCCAGTAGCCGTTCTCGACGAAGCCGTCGCGCAGGGTGTAGGAGGCTGGCCCCAGGCCGCCGACATTGTAGTCGAGGCGGAAGAAGTCCAGCTCTTGTTCGGTGATCAGCCGGACGACCTGATCTTCCATCCATCGGGCGGCAGCGGGTTGGGTGATGTC
>FWPV01015599.1_pt1 | contig 10884 bp, 10 predicted proteins | sample 2228371 | NCBI WGS metagenome assembly FWPV01 (sample SAMEA103939776, study PRJEB20133) | metagenome | reverse complement strand
AATGAAAGAATCTATACTTATAGTTGATGATGAGCCTACCTATCTGGAACTTATGAAAAGTATCCTTGAGCACGAGGGTTATACAAATGTAATTGCTGAATCCAATCCTTTAAATGTTCCTAAAATTCTTAAGACCCATCAGGTAGATTTGATTTTACTTGATATTTATATGCCGCAGATGAATGGCATTCAACTCCTTGAGAAAATAACTCCGGAGTATCCAAACATTCCGATAATTGTAATCACAGCTGTTGATGATAAAGACATTGCACTTGAAGCAATAAAATTCGGAGCTTACGAGTTTATAGTTAAGCCGCCGGATACAGACCGGCTGCTTCTTACAATTCGCAGAGCAATTGGGTATAAGCTTCTGGAAAAAGAAAGAGATATTTTAAGGGAAGAACCGGTTCCTAAAAAATCCACTGAAGACTTATTTAAAGACATCATTACCTCTTCAGATGAGATGTTCAAGGTATTTAATCTTGTGGAAATATTTGCTCCGACCAATGAAACTATTTTGATTATTGGTGAAACCGGTACAGGTAAAGATTTAATCGCAAAAAAAATTCACGATCTTTCTCAAAGAAAAAACAAGCCATTCGTTTCTGTAAATCTGGCAGCTATCTCCCCCACACTTTTTGAGAGTGAATTATTCGGACACATTAAAGGTTCATTTACCGGTGCTGATAGCGATAAGCGAGGTTACTTTGAAGCCGCTGATGGTGGAACAATCTTTCTGGATGAAATCGGAGAGTTACCGAAAGAGCTTCAGGGAAAACTTTTAAGAGTTATACAATACAATGAGATTTTCAGAATCGGAACTTCAAAACCGATAAAGCTTGATATCAGAATTATTGCGGCAACAAACAGAAACCTGATAGATGATGTTAATAAAGGAATTTTCAGAGCTGATTTATATTACAGATTAAATCGCGGGCATATAAGTTTACCACCGCTAAGAAAGCGTGGCAATGATGTGATTCTGATTGCCAATTATCTTATAAAACTTGCCAATGCAACATACAATAAAAACATAGAGGGTTTATCACGACAAGCTATAGCTCAGTTAAGGCACTATCAATTCCCCGGCAATGTTAGAGAGCTTGAAAATGTAATTTTCAACTCCGTTGCACAATCACAAAATAACCAAAGACTTCAGAATGTAGATATTCCTGCACTTGCTGAAAACGCTGAGAGTGGCAAAGTAAACTCCGAGATTATGCTTACACTGGATGAGGTTGAAAAAAGACACATCATTAACGTAATGAGTGTTTTTAATAATAGTGTTAGAAAGGCAGCCTCCGTGCTTGGTTTAAGCGAGAGAACACTACAAAGAAAGCTGAAAAAGATTAAAGAAGAGTAGGACAAAATTTTACAAAAACGTAAAAATTATCCCCAATTTTGGCGCTAAAATTCCTCACAAATCATTCTAAATCTTAAAAGTTTCATTTTCTCATAAAATTCAAATAAAAATTTCGGCATTATTATTTGCACAATAGTTGCAGGTTTAAATACAGCTAACAGATTTATACCAACTTAATAATTTATTAAAATGCAGGATACTTCAGCACTAAATACCACTGTTACAACTGATTTCAATTATGGAAGAGTGTTTGCGAAAGAAAGGAAGAATGATTTTTCAATAATTATGAAAATAGTTATTGCATCTTCCTTTTTATTTGCTGTAGCCGTTCTGATTTTCTAAGCTTACTCTACTGCAAAATCATCATTCCTGATTAAAAGCAGTATAGCAGAGTTAGGTACGATTAAAAACTTCTCCTTTTCAAACTCAATCTCAAATGCTTCTTTCCTCAAAAAAATTGCAAGATCACCTTCTTTAGCCTGAAGTGGAATGTACTTTACAGGATCACTTTCTTTCCATGGTTCATCCTCATTTTGCGCGGAGGTTGCATATCCAGGTCCAACTTTGATTACGTAACCACTTTGAATTTTTTCTTTTTCCGCAACACCTGCAGGCAGATATAATCCACTGGTGGTTTTATTGCTGTCTTCCTGTGGTCTGATTAATACTCTATCACCAACAACAATAAATTTTTGGAGATTTTTAATATTAACATTCATGGTTTACTCATTTAAAAAAATTTCACATACAAATATAAACATACTTTAATCCGTTTATTTACTCCTTGTAAATTTTATAAGACCGGATAAAATTGCATTATTAAAAGATGCCACAATAAAAGCCGGTTGGCGTAATCTTTTATTTAAAATTAAACTCTGAACAACACGTGCTGTTTTTAATCTTTTAGAAAAAACTTTTTCATACCTCCTTTCATATTCTGAATACAATTTTTCAGTATCAGAAATGCTAATCTGTTTAATGATAGAGTACAAAAGTTTAGCGGATTCCATTGCCATTCCAATTCCATCACCTGCTAAGGGAGAAATCACTCGCGCAGCATCACCAATCATTATGATTCCGTTTTCAACTACTTTCCTTTTACCAAAAAAGATATTCCCGGTTCCATAAATATTTGCTGACTTGATATACTCCTGAGCTTCCTGGTTGAATAAACTTTTAAACTGAGCATTAGATTTAAGCAAATCAACCAATTTCTCGCGCGATGGTATTTTAGAATGATTCCGGTTTTCTAAAAAACATATTGTCATTTCCGATTCAGTTACCTGATTCATCCCGCAATAGAGTCCATCGTCAGTATAAATCCTAATTTCATCAGAAAATGATTCATTTAGTAATCCAACAGGCAAATGAATTTTAACTCCGTTTAAGTAAGACTTTTTATTGATAAAATTTCGCCAAAGTTTTTTATCTAATATATTTTGCTTTCCATACGCTGCAATTACCAGTTTAGAATTTACCTGATATTTATTTGAAGCTTCACTTACTATTTCGGAAGTGAATCCCGATTCTGTTTTTACTATTGCGATAACTTCTGCAGGCTGATGAATAATAACATTTTGAGATTTGGCTTTTTCCAATAAAAAAGAATCAAATATAGAACGCTTCATCCCAAAGGCATCAAAATTTAATCTTGATTTTAATTCCAGGCCTGATTCATCAACAGCACGGAAAGAACCGAGTTTGTTTGGTTTGAGAGAAATGAAATCTTCGAATAAATCTAAATCTTTCAGAACATCTGTTACTTCTTTTGAGAGAAACTCGCCGCACAAAGTTTCCCTTGGAAAATTTTTCCTTTCGATTAACATAATATTAAATCCTAATCGAGCAAGATATAAAGCGGTTGTAGAACCAGCAGGTCCGCCTCCAATAATTAGTATGTCTGTTTTTTGTTCAATCATTTTCTAATAACAACCATCAATCTAAAAGCCCACTTCCATTTAATCACCGGATTTTTAATTCCTGCGTCGTTTAACAGATTTAGTAATTCTGCCTTTGTAAATCCACGTTTTACAGAAAGTGGACCATCATTTTTTACCATTTCACATTTTGAAAACAGAGCGGTTAAAATTTTAATACCTGCTAAAGCAAAGTAGGACCTTTGAAGATCATTAATAATAATTCCAAGTTTTACAATTCTTAAAAACTCTTTGAGCATTTTTTGTATCTGATCTTCTGTAAAATGATGAAGAAATAATGCAAGATGAATAATGTCGCAGCTGTTATCTTTAAAGGGTAGTTCAAATGCATCAGCATTAATTTTAATCAAGTAACTATCATTACTCGTTAATACCCTCAGATTTTTATCTACCGAGAAAATTTTAATTTCAGGAAAATTCTTTTTTGCAGCAACCAGATTATCAGACGAACCAGAACCGATATCAAGTATAATTGATGAGCGCTTTTCGGAATTGTTCAATATCTTTAAAGCGGCTCTTGTAGTTGATATTCCACCAAGAAATTTGTTTATTATTTTAAGTTCATTTAATGCATTATCTATTCGCTCATCACGAATAGAAAAATCATCCATCATTTCGGCTTGATAAGATCGTTTCATTCTAGACAACTTTAAAGAGAACTAACTCCATTGTTAAACCGGGCCCGAATGCAATTGCACATACATAGTCGTCTTTATACAGTTCAGAATTTTCCAAAATGTTTTTAAGTACAAATAGAATTGATACTGATGAAAGATTGCCATAATTACGCAAAACTTCTCTTGATGGATTTAGCTGCTCATCAGAAAGCTCAAGTCCTTTTTGCAGTGCATCTAATATTGCTCTGCCACCCGGATGCAGAGCCCAGAATTTTATTTTAAAAATATCAATGCCGCGGTTACTTAAAATTTTTTTCGCTCTGGGAACAGCCGAGTTGAGAATGATTTTAGGCAGCTCAGATGAAAGCATCATTTCAAATCCGTTATTGCCTATTTTCCATCCCATAAATTTAGCCGAATCTTGGAATAAGAATGATTCAGCAAATTGTATTTCCAATTTTTTTTTAGCTAAAGTATTATTTTTTGAAAAGTAAGCCGCAGCTGATCCATCTGCAAAGATCATATTTGCTAAAATATTATCTCGTGTAGGTTCAGTTTGAAGGTGAAGACTGCAAAGCTCAACTGATACCAATAAAACATTTTCATTTTGCTTCATAGCTTCCCAAACAGAATTAATACCGATTAAAGAAGCTGCACAACCCATAAATCCAATATTGGTTCTTTTGACAGCCGGTGAAATGTTAAATTCTTTGATAAGTTCGTAATCCAGACCTGGAGCAAAAAATCCAGTGCAGGAAATTGTAATCAATCTGTCTATCGCTCCAAAATTTATATTATTTTTTTCAGCTAATTCTTTAACTGCCTGTTTTGTTAATAATATTGACCACTTTTCATATTCACTCATTCGTGTTTTTGTGTCGGGAGAAAAATGTTTGTCATCCTTGGTAAAAAATTTATCTGTTGAATTTTCTTCACCATCTTTTATAACAAAATAACGATGATCAATTCCGGATTGATTTGCAGCCATATCAATCATTCTGCTTATAGCTGATGTACCGCCCATTCTCTTTTTTAATTCAGTTGCAGCAAAATTTTGGGCAACTTTAAATGGCGGAGAAGCTGTGCAAATATCTATTAGCATAATACCTCTTATTGTTTATAAAGTAACATAAAGAATGAAAGATTCGTTTCAAATTCCCTTTTACTTACATAAATTTGAAATAATATTTTAATTGAAAGAGCAATGAGCAAAGACTTTTGGGATAGCAGATATTCTGAAAAAGAATTTGTTTATGGAACTGAACCTAACTTATTCTTTAAAGAGCAAATTGAAAACCTCACTCCCGGTATTGCACTTTTTCTCGGCGAAGGTGAAGGTAGAAATGCAGTTTATGCTGCTAAATTGGGATGGAAAGTTGATGCCGTTGATTTTAGCTTATCAGCTCAGAAGAAAGCGTTGCAACTGGCTAAAATAAATAATGTAAAAATAAATTATGATGTTTGTGATTTTAATGAATACAACTTTAAAGACAGTTACTATGATGTGGTTGTTATGATTTTTATCCATCTTCCTGTTGAGCTCAGAAAATATGTTTTTAATAAGTCATTTCTTTCCTTAAAGCAAAATGGCAGACTAATTTTAGAAGCATTTAGTAAAGAACAAATTAATAATTCTTCGGGCGGTCCGAGAGCAATTGATCTGCTTCTTTCAGAACAAGATATCCTAGATTTAACGGGTCAACTAAAAACAGAATTAATCGAATCCAAAGTGATAAACCTTGAAGAAGGTGAATATCACAAGGGCATTGCGAATGTTGTTCGATTTGTTGGAGCAAAAGTTTAATCCGTGAAAAAGATTTTATTTATAACATATTTCTGGCCTCCATCCGGCAAAGCATCATTACATTGGCCTTTGGATATAATAAGACATTTGCCCAAAGATCAAATCGAACCGATAATTCTTACTGTTGAAGAAGAAAGCTTCACACAAAAAGATGAAAGCTTGTTAAAAAAAGTAAATCCCGAATGGATTGTATTAAAATCAAAAGCACTTGAACCATTTAATCTTTACAGACTTTTTATCGGAAAGAAAAAAGATGAAGAACTTATTGCATCTGAAACTATATCGACAGCAAACAAAAATTTTACACATAGAATTTCTTTATGGATAAGATTAAATCTTTTTATTCCTGATGCACGCGTTGGATGGTATTTTACTGCTGTTAAAAAAGCAAAAGATTTTATCACTAAAAATAAAATCGATGCGATTGTTTCCATCGGTCCACCGCACAGTTCACACTTAATCGGTTTAAAGCTTAGTAAAAAATTTTCAATCCCTCATTTCCCTGTTTTAATAGATCCATGGGTTGACATAGTTTACTACAAAAATTTGAACAGAAGTAAATTCGCTAAAAAGATCGACAATTATTTTGAAAGATCGGTTTTACAAAATGCAAAGCAAGTAATATTTGTAACAAGATCAAACGAGGATGATTATCTTGAGAAATATGATTTCTTAAAAGATAAAACCAAAGTTTTTTATTGGGGTTATGATGAAGAAGACTTCAAGAGCCTACCCCTAAATCCCCTTCCCAAGGAAGGGGACTTTAAGAAGACAGAAAAAGTAATTGTTCACGCAGGGAACTTATTTGCATATCAAAATCCAAAAAACTTTTGGAAACAGATAAAATTTGAAAATGATAAAGGCAACAAGATTAAGATAAGATTTATTGGTTCAGTTGATCCTGAAATAATTAAATATTTAAATGATATTGGCTTAAAAGAGAGTGTCGAATTAGTCGGATTTATCCCGTATCAAGAAATGATTAAAGAAATTATGAATGCTGATGCACTTTTAGTTTGTGCATCAGAACCACGTCACGTTCCCGGAAAATTATTTGAAGCTTTGAGAACTGGTAATCCCATTATTGCCTTTGGAGATAACAACACAGAAGTAAAACAAATAATTGAATCAGCTAACGCAGGAATGATGTTTGGGTATGAAGAGAGTGGAGAGAAGTTTTTTGAGAAGATAAATGATTATAAAGCGAGTGTTAACATCGTTAAGAATTATGATAGAAAAAGAATAAGTGAAAATTTTTTTAATATTTTAAATTAAAAACTTAAATAAGAGATTTATAAACATCTAAATATTTCGTTGCAACAATTTTCTCATCAAAATTTTTAACCACTTTGTCTCTTGCATTTATACCAAATGTTTTTCTCAAATTATCGTCTGTTAATAGCAGCTTAATTCCATTAGCCAGTTCTTCCGAAGAGCGTGGTTTGGCTAAAATACCATTTACATTATGATCAATCATATCCGGAATTCCACCAACATTAAAAGCCACTACAGGAACTCCGCAAGCCATAGCTTCCATAACCGTATTCGGTAAATTATCCTGTAAAGATGGCGCCACATAAATATCAGCAGAATTATATGCATAAATAATTTCATCTTCGTTTTTCAGTCTGCCTAACTGATGAGTTTTTACAGGAATTTTTTGCAATGATTCATCGTTTAATTTTCCAAATACCACTAACTCCGTTTCAGTACTTAGTTTAACTTCATTTAAAATATTCAAAGCTTCGATTAAAAACCGGAATCCTTTTCTTTCATCTTTAAGATTCATTGCTCCGATTAAAATTAATTTCTTATCACCGGGTAACTTTAACTTCTGTCTGGCTGTTTTTTTATCAATTGGTTTAAAGGTTTTTGTTCTAATTGGATTAGGAATAACAAAAATTTTTTTGTTTTTCAATAACCTGCTTTTTGAAGCCTCAGCTGCCAACCAACTACTGCAAGCAATGAATGTAAGATTCATATGCTGGAATAGTTCACGTTTTGAATTATAAATTTTATAAGAACTATCTCTTTCAGATTTAAATAATAATGAAGGGCAATTTGAGCAATGAAAAGTATACTTAGTACAGTCCGAAGCATAATGGCATCCACCAGTAAATGCCCACATATCGTGCAAAGTCCAAATTACAGGTTTATTAAGTCCCGCAATTTTATTAAATGATTTAAGAGAGAGAAATCCTCCATTAACCCAATGCAGATTAATTATATCAGAATCCTTGATTAAGTTATTTTTAGAAATATCTTCTCCAAAATAAGGGAAAGTATATCTTCCCTTTGATTGAACAGCTAATAATCTTATGGCTAATTCATCAGCAAACTTATTATATAGTTTGAATATGCTCTTTAATGCTGAATCCTGGTCTGAAAACGTATAATCATTTGTAGATTTTTGTGAGAGTACAAAAAGTTTTGACTTTAGTTCTTGTAAATTCTGTTGTGAATTTACAATTCTGTTGGCTGCAATTGCAGCACCGCCATTCCAATCAGAAGTAGAGAGATGGACAACTTTCAATTTATTTTATATCCATAAATGTTTAACTGTAAATCAATAGCAGGATTAAATTTATTTTTTTTATTTATAAAGGGCATTTCCCTATCACTTACAGGTTTGATAAAATATCTAAATTTATTTTCTTCAAGGATTAATAATATTTCTGATAAATTCTGCTTGTTGTTGGCAAAAGAATGATATTCAATAAAAATATTTTTAACACTGGATAAAGAATTTCTACAGTCTTTTAATACTTCATACTCTGCACCTTCAATATCAATCTTAAGCAAGTCAATTTGGGATTCTTTTTCCAGTAAATCCTTTAATCTGACTGAAGGAACTTTTGTCTGATTACTCGTTGCATACATTGATGCTCCATCTGTACCCTCAAGACTTAAATTTATTCCATCATTATTAATCCAAACAGCTTTATTAAAAACTTCAACATTATTTAAATTATTTTCTTTGAGATTAGTTAGTAGAGTTTGTGCAATATTGGGATCAGGCTCAAATGCTTTGATTTTTGCTGAAGGATAACTTTTAGAAAAATAGATACAGCTGGTTCCAATATTTGCTCCACAATCATAAATAATAGGGTCAAGGGATTCAGTTAAAAACCTGTAACTCTCATCTGCAAAAATTTCTTTGTACTGCCAGATAAATGACAAAGTATCGGGTGCAAATATTTGTATTCCATTAAACTTAAAAGTTCTTGCTACAAACCTTTTTTTGCTGCCATAAAAGATTGAGTACCATATAAACCGGCGATAATTACTATTTGTTAGAAATCTGTATAACCAATACTGAGTATGTTCAATGAAAAGAAGCAAGTCTAATTACCTGTAATTAAATAAATGAAGATTCTGTTTTTTAACTGCTAAAATTACATTATCGAGGAATAGATCATCATTTTTAGGGAAGATTTTTCCCAAAAATAGTCCCATGATAGTAATCGGAGCCATAATAATTAATGTTGCTATTCTTTTAATCAGTAAATTTTTGTAAACAATTTTATAAATGTAAAGATTTAATAACTGTGCAAGTATTGAAATATTATTGGCAGTTTTCTGATGAGAAATAATTTCAAAGCCATATTTGGTTAACAAGTATTTTATACCAAAAGATGTATATCGGGCAAAGTCAATTGGTTTCTCGTGTTCATCCCAAACAAAGGGTAACGTAATTAATAACTTCCCATTAACTTTTAATATTCTTTGTAACTCAGAAAGGAATTTTTCTGGTTCAAAAATATGTTCAAAAACCTGATTTGATACTACTGAATCAATGCTATTAGTCTTTATAGGCAAATATTTTCCATCGTAAAGTAAATCAGCGCTTAATCTTACGTTATGAATGCTTGAGGGCAGATCGAGACCAAAATAATTCTTAGTATCAAAGAATTTTCTGTAAGGTTTTTTACCACATCCAATATCTAAAGTAATGCCACATATTTCATTTGCTAATGAAGTGATATTTTTTACTAATTCTTTGCGGGCTATATAAAAGGGATTAACAAATATACCCCAAAAGCAAGGCTCAAAACTTTGCTTATTAATCTTATCATAAAAGTAATTAATAATATTCATAAGAATCTATTATCAATCATTCAAATGGTAATTAAATGATTACTATATTTTAATTGTTGAAAAGATGCTTAAATGCTTGATAATATTTTTGCGTTACAATGTCAATATTTATTTTATTTTTTATTATTGACAAGGAATTTCGTCCGAATAATTCAATCTTTTCTTCTGAAGAAAGCAAATCATTTAGAGACTTTACAAGACTGTTGATATCATTTTCTTTGAAAAAATAACCGTTGAATTTATCAGCTAATAAATATTTCTCCGTCCCATCACAAACAGAACATATAATGGGTTTACCGAAAGCCATTGCTTCATTTAATGAGAGCCCTCCCATTCCGCCTAAAACATATACTGATGAGCAATGTAAATACTTACCTAATAAAATTGGATCATATATAGCCCCAACAAAATTAATTTTATTTTCTAACTGAAGATTTTTTGATAAGCTCTTCAAATTGTTTAATTCTGGCCCATCACCAATTATTATAAGCTCGATATCCCTAAATTTCTCTTGTAATATTGATATTGCATTAATTACTAAATCAACCCTTTTCCACTTTACTAATCTTCCGATATGAATAAGACGATATTTATTTGGAGGTAAAATTAAAGGCTCTTTCTGGATTTTAGTATGTATTTCAAAAAGAGAATCTGTATCTGGCGAATTATAAGTAACAAAGATTTTTTCTCTTGAAACTTTATAAGACTTCAAGATGTCGTATCCCTCTTCGATATAGTGCAGGTTCATATCTATAAAAGAATAATAATATTTCCGAATCAATGCCAAAATAAAATTACTTAATTTTTTAAGTATTGAATCTTTTACCTGGGTAAGATTTTCATCAAGCAATAAAAATTTCTTAAAGCGGATGGCGTCTGAAAACGATTGCAATTGAAACGGGATTTCTTTGAATAAAATTTTGATTTTTTTTCTTTTGATTTTTAAAAGTAAAAGTGGATTAAACACCAATTCCAATATGTACGGCCATATGAAAACAATCATATCCGGCTTTTCATTTTCTATAACTTTATAAAACCCCGAAAAAAAACTTTTTTGATAAAATT
>FWPV01015596.1_pt1 | contig 10885 bp, 4 predicted proteins | sample 2228371 | NCBI WGS metagenome assembly FWPV01 (sample SAMEA103939776, study PRJEB20133) | metagenome | reverse complement strand
GTTGTTTGCTTTTTACTGTTGGTCTCATGCTCTGCATGATACCATAGAGTTGTATAGTGTGACATTAATTATTCAAAACTCAATAGCCGTGAGTGCTATTTTTCTACAACTGACCCTTTTACTTGGCACGCCGCCGGGCAACCTGGTGTATCACCTGGTCCTCATGTTTGTCTTGTACGCTATGGTGTTGATGGCGGTCAGCAACGCGCAGCGACTGGGCTGGAATGCCGCGCTGGTGCGGTTGACGCTGGCCGGCGGCGTCGCCGCGCTGGGGCAACTGGCTTTGATGGCTATCGCTCTGATGGCCTCCTCTGGCCTGCTCCATTTCGAGGCCCTTGCGCCGCCGCTGGAACGTTTCGTGGCTATCCTCAGCCTTGGGATGCTGGCCTGGGCGTTTGTGCCGCTGGCCGCCAGGTTCCCCCAGGCCAGCGCGGTCTTGATGATCGGCCATCTGGTGAGCAGCACCCTGGCATACGCCGTCGGAGCCATAGATTGGTATCATCGGTTTCATGCCGCGCCATCGTCTCTGTTCAACGGCTCGTCACAGGATTGGGTCTGGACCACGTGGGGACTGGTCTTGTTGGGGCTGGCCGGTCTGGCCTTGTTGATTCATCGGCGGGGAGAATGGGGCATCGTCGGCGCAGCGTGCGTCGTGCTCTTGGGCAGCTACCTTTTGCATGGGGTCACAGGCGAAGCGGCGCCGCACGCACCGGGTTGGGTACGATTGGGGCATCTGGTAGCTTATCCGTTGCTGGCCGGGGCGACGCTTCGTCGGGTCACGGCCGGGGGAACGCAGCCGATAGGAACGCCGGCATCGCCCGACGGGATGTTGGTTCCATGGCCGGCCCTGGAGGCATGTCGGCAGGTGATGGACGCCCGTGACCTGGAGGCCGCCCTGCGGCGCGCCATCGCAGCGGTCGGCGCTACATTGGATGCGGATGTCGCCGCGGTGAGTTTGATCCGTCCCGGTTCCCATCTGGCCGACCTGGCTGCCGTCCAACAGGCAGGCGCGCAGGCCCGCTCCGGCGATGTGTTCGACCTGGAATCTCAACCGGCCCTCCAGCGCGCCCTGGCCTGGCAAATGCCGGTGCTCGTCACCGGCGAGCATCCTGACCATGCCCCGTTGCGGACGCTGGTGGGGGGGGGGACAGGCACCTTCTATGTCCATCCTTTTGTACGCGAGCAGGATGCCTCCGGTCTATTGATCGTGGGACGCCGCCACCCCGGCGAGGAATGGAACGCGACCGCTCAGCAGTTGATCGGTGTCCTGGCGGCCGAATTAGGCACGGCCATCGCTCAGAGACGCAAGATAGATGGTCTGACCAGTGCTCTGGCAGAACGGGATGGGATGTTACGGCAGGAATGGGAAACGGCCTCTCAGCTCAAGAACCGGCTGATCGAAGCTCAGACTCGCTGGGAAAGCGAACGCCAACAATACGAAACACGTCTGCGCGAATTTGAAGCGGCTTTGGAGCAAACCCGCCGCGAACTGTCTGCCCGCGAAGAGAGTTTCCTTCAACCGGCGCCGGTGCGTCCCGGCGCGCCTCCCGTGCTCTCTTCCCGCGCGCCCGCTCTGGGGCTACGCCAGCCGGTCGCGCCGGCGCCAGCAGAAAAACCGACACCGGCCGCCCCCCCCGCCGATTCGACCGCCTTGTTTGTCGAGGAAGCCTTCAAGCATCTGGATGCGTTGGGCCATGCCCTGGAGCGATTAAAGACCACGCGGGACGAAGAAGCGATAGGGCAACTTTTCCGCTCGGCGCACACGCTCAAAAGCATGGCGCGTGCCATGAACTATACCCTGATTTCGCGCCTGGCCGGCCTGCTGGGAGATGCCTTCAAGCGACTTCGCACAGGGGAGTTGACGCTCAGCGCAGACCTGACGGCTCTATCCACCGATACCCTGCACGTGTTACATGTCCTGTTGGAAGACATTCGCACCGATGCCACGCCGAGCGTGGATGTGGCGCCCTTGCTCGAGCGCTGGGGACCGTTTATGATTCGCGCCACAGCGCGGCCGGCCGTTGAAACTGAAAGCATGCCGGCGCCGGCCGCGGCCCCCTTCCTCCAGGTTCGTATTGCCTTATCGCCCGATTGTCAGCTCAAAGCCGTGCGCGCCATGGTCATCCTGGCGCAGCTCCGACGGATTGGCAAAATCGTGGCCTGTCAGCCCGAAGAGTCCCTTTTGCGTTCCGGGCGTATCGAAGGCGAATTCGTCATCACCCTGGCCACCGGGAAACCGGCGGCCGAAGTACAGGCCCTGCTCGCCTCCATCGCCGATGTCGCCCGCGTGCAAGTGCGCTGACTTCAGGGCCAGCTCCGCAAAAACGACCATTTGTCGTAAATCCCAACATGGGGTATACTTTCCTCGTCTACAAAACTGTTCAGTCTCAGTAGAGCAAATTTTTTACGTTCGTAGTGACGGCTTTAGCCGTCAGAAAACCGCTGAAGCGGTTACTACAAGCCAGAATTTGGATCTACTGAGTCTGTCATTGCGACGACGAAGCAATCCCGGCCAGGGGGAGATTGCTTCGGGTGCTTCGCACCCTCGCAATGACATGTTGCTTCGCCGCCCTGCCTGCCTTCTGCAGGCAGGCGACTCGCAATGACATGTTGCTTCGGGCGCAGAGTTTACCCTGAGCCGAGGCCCTGAGCGCAGCGAAGGGACAGCAAAGGGCGCCCTCGCAATGACATGCAGAAGACCACTAAAGCGGTCCTTACAAGCCAAAGTCTAGAGCTAGCAGCCTGTCGGAAGGTCGCTCACCGCCCTGTCCACGGGGCGGTTTGCCCCCGTGGACGAGGGCAAGAGCGGGGTTCTCCGACAAACTGCTAGCGATTCTGAAAACTACAGGAGAGGTTCCGATGAAAGTATCCTGCTTACAAGAAAATCTGGCCAAAGGGTTATCCATCGTGGGGCGCGCGGTGGCCACGCGCAGCACCCTACCCGTCCTGGGCAACATTTTGATCGCCACCGACCGGGGCCGCCTCAAACTCAGCGCGACCAATCTGGAAATCGGCATCACGTGTTGGGTTGGCGCGATGGTTGAAGAAGAAGGCGCGACCACGGTCCCGGCTCGCACCTTTATAGACCTGGTCAATGCGTTGCCGCCCGAGCGGGTGGATATGACGCTCGGTGTACGCACGCAAACGCTCAACCTCAAGTGCGGCCGGTTCGATAACAATGTGCGCGGCATTGACGCACACGAATTCCCCATCATTCCCACCGCCGAAGACAAGAGCGCGGTTCCCATCGAGCCGGAGGCGCTGCGCCAGATGATCGAGCAGGTCACCTTCGCCGCCGCCACCGACGAGAGCCGTCCGATTCTCACCGGTGTCCTGGCGCGTTTTGAAAATAACGCCGCCACGCAATCTGGTCAGGTCACGTTGATCGCTTCGGATGGATTCCGCATCTCGATGCGCACCACGCCGTTGGAGGAAGCGGTGACCACGCCGACTGCCGTCATTATTCCGGCGCGCGCCCTGACCGAATTGGGACGTATCATCGGCGCGGCCGGCCCGCGCTTTGGCCCGCAAGAAAAGCCGGTCAGCATCATAGTCACGCCGGCCAAAAGTCAGGTCCTGTTCCATCTGGATAACGTGGACCTGGTCAGCCAGTTGATTGACGGCAATTTCCCCGACATCAATCCGGTAATCCCGAAAAAATGGACGACGCGCGTGGTGGTCAACACAGCCGAGTTGACCAAAGCCTACAAGGCCGCCAACGTGTTCGCCCGTGAAAGTGCCAATATCGTGCGGCTGACCATCACCCCCGGCGATGAATTGACGCCGGGCCATCTCACCGTGGCGGCCACCTCGGCCGAGACCGGCGATAATGCCGGAGAGATGGACGCGACCGTTGAAGGCGCGCCCCTCGAAATCGCTTTCAATGCCAGGTTTATGTTGGAAATGCTGGCGGTAGTCGGCACCGAGCAAATCGCGCTGGAAATGACCGCGCCGACCAGCCCGGCCGTCATCCGGGCCGTGGGCGATGAAGCGTTTATGCACGTCATCATGCCGATGCACCTGGCGGCGCGCTGAGTGAGGGAATGGCTTGAGGACCTCGAGCGCATAACATGAAAAAACCGTAATGGGGTTGTGCCCATTACGGTTTTTTGTTTCGCGGTAACCATTAGACATTATCGAGAATAACGTTTTTCACCGCAAAGACGCGAAGGACGCAAAGAATTTCAATATAAAACTTGGCGTCTTAGCGGTTCCAAAATCCTTATTTCCGATAGAGTCTATTCACCGCAGAGATACCGGACAAGATAACCGAGCCTGTCAGGTTGGATCGTATTGACCGATGTACTCTTCGGCTTTTTTCACCAGGGTTCGATCGCCGATAAATAACGGCACGCGGTCATGCAGGCTGGCCGGTTGAATAGCGAGGATGGGGCGGGTGCCATCTGAGCCATAGCCGCCGGCCTGCTCGGCGATAAAGGCCAGCGGCGCGGCTTCGTAACACAGGCGCAGTTTGCCGTGCGGCGATTTGGTATCGGCCGGATAATAGAACACGCCGCCTTCCAGCAAATTGCGGTGAAAGTCGGCCACCAGGGTGCCGACATAACGCAAGGAGAGCGGCTTTCCCGGCGCGTCGGCGTCCATGCCCTGCAACCAGCGAGTGTAACGCTGTACCCCCCGACTCCAATACTGCTCATAGCCCTGATTCACACTATAGTATTTCGGCCGGGGGGGAAAGTGCATAGAGGGATGAGAGAGCAAAAACTCGCCCAGACCCGGGTCGAGCGTAAAGCCATGCACGCCGTTGCCGGTGGTATAGACCAGCATGGTGCTGGGACCATACACGACATAGCCGGCCGCGACCATGGCGCGCCCCGGTTGCAAACAATCCTCCAGCGTGCCGGGCCCCTCGCGGCTGGTGCGTCGGTAGATGGCGAAAATCGTGCCGACACTTCCGTTCACATCAATGTTGGATGAGCCATCCAGCGGGTCAAAGATCAACACATACTTGCCCAGCGCATATTCGGGCGGGATGGCGATAATGCCATCGGCTTCCTCAGAAGCCATCACGGCCAGCCGGCCGGTGAAACTGTTCATGCGAATGATGGTCTCGTTGGCGAACACGTCCAGTTTCATCTGCTCCTCGCCCTGGACATTGGTCCGCCCGGCCAATCCCAAGATTTGCGTCAGACCGGCGCGCGTCGTCTCGCGGGCAATAATCTTGGCCGCCAGCGCGATGTCGTACAACAGGCTGGAAAAAACGCCGGTGGCTTCGGGATGCTCACGTTGTTGTTCGATGATGTGCCGTTCGATGGTGATAATCTTTTCCATGCTTCCTCGCAATGGGCATAGCCCGCTGTTTATTCGCTGTAAAACGCCACGCCCAACACGCCCGGCCCCCCGTGGGTGGCGACCACCGGGCCGATTTCGCAGAACAGCAACCGGGTCGGTTCGACTATGGAGACCAGATCGGCTTCCAGTCGCCGGGCTTCGTCAGGGGTAGCGCAGTGAGCAATCCCCAGATGGATACAGGCGCGACCGAGCAGGTTATCTATCACCAGTTGCCGTAAACGCGCCACGGCTTTGGGCTTGGTGCGCACGGTTTCCAGCGGTTCGATTTGCCCGCCCTGCAAAATCAAGATGGGCTTCATCTGCAAAGCCGTCCCCAACAAGGCCCGCGCCCCACCAATCCGCCCGCCTTTGTGCAGATACTCGAGCGTGTTGACCACAAAATAAAGCCGATGGTGAATCGCCATCGCTTCAATTTGCTTGATAATGGCTTCGACCGGTTGACCTTCACTCGCCCGTCGCGCGGCTTCCATCACGATCAACCCCAATCCGGCCGAGACGCTCATCGAATCCATCACGTGGATATTGGGATTGCCCAGCGCATCCCTGGCGGCCAGCGCACGCTGACAAGTCTCGCTCAGGTGTTTAGAAATGTGGATAGAGATAATCTGATCGTACTTGTGCAGCAACCGCTGGTAGATTTCTTGAAAGTCTTGCACGGTGGGCGGTTCGGTGGTCGGCATGCTCACCGAACTCTGCAAGCGGTAGATGAACTGCTCATTGGTCAGATTTACCCCGGGGCGAAAGGTGCTGTCGCCAATGTGGACATACAGCGGCACGATTTCAATCGAATACTTTTGAGCAATCTCGGGTGGCAAATCGGCTGTGCTATCAGTTACGATCGCAACCATAGCTACCTCCTCCTGGCATGGATCACCTACCCTCATGACGAGTTTCGGCATACTAACTTTTAAGACACGGATAAACACAGTATGATTTGAAAATCCGTGAAATCCGCGTGAATCCGTGTACAAAACCAGATGCTGTTGAATATAGTTTACTCTTTCAGGTAAAGGCTGTCAAGTGTCATTGGCGAGGAGGACAAACTTACGTGCGAATTGCTCAAAGCGCCGTCCCCGGCGCGTTGCAAGCCGCCAAGGCGTCATTTTCGCCTCAGGCGCGCAAAACGCGCAAAACTTGCACCCGCACCGCGCCGACGGGTAATGTGAACCATCGGTGGTCGGTGGTCGTTCATCAGTGGTCACATGACCGGCGCGTTATCCAGGCCGGGTTCACGCCAAACGTTTGGCCACGATGAGCGTCAAATCGTCAAACGGCGGCTCACCGCCGACGAACCCGGTCACCGCGTCTTGAATGGCCTGAACAATCATGCCGGCCGGTTCATCCTGGTGCCGGCGGACGCAGGTTTCCAGGCGCGCCATGCCGAATTCTTCCCCCTGAGCATTCAAGGCATCCGGCACGCCATCGGTGTACAACACCAGCACATCCCCTTCTTCCAGGCGAATGGTGTGATTCTCAAGTTTGACATCATTCACCACGCCCAGGGCGATGCCATGCGGGGTGAGATATTCGACCTGCCCGGTGGCGCGGCGTATGACCAGCGGGGGATTGTGCCCGGCATTGGCGTACACCACCTTGCCCACCGGCGACAGGTCGGCCATGACCATGGTGACGAACAAATCCGACGAAGCGTCCAGCAAGATGAATTCGTTAGTGCGCGCCAGGGCTTCGGCCGGCGTGCGGTGCCCACCGATGGTGGCGCTGCGGACCAGGGTGCGGCACAGGGCCATGAACAGCGCCGCCGGCACACCCTTGTCGGCCACATCGGCAATCACCAGCGCGTAATGGTCACGCGGCAGAGGGACAAAATCGTAAAAGTCGCCGCCCACCTGACGCGCCGCCTGCCAAAAGGTGGCCACATCCCAACCGGGAACATCGGGGCAACGCTTGGGCAGAAAACTGACCTGAATCTCGCGCGCCAGTTTGATTTCTTGCTCCAATCGTTCGCGGGCAGCTAACTGACGGACCAGACTGACATTTTCGATAGCGATGGCAGCCTGGTGCGCAATGCCCGAAAGAATGTTGGCCGGCCGCCCCGGTTGCGCCAGCCTCAGGCTCAGGTCGGACGGTCCACCCTCGACAATCATCACCCCCACCACGCTGCCTTTGGCGCGGATGGGCACAGCCAGCGGAGATTGCAGGCCAAGCGTCTGCGCCACGCCGGCCGGGAGACTGGAAGCCGGCAGGGTGCGCTCAGAAACGTCAGCCCGGTCGAGCGGCCATGCCTCGCCGGGCACGCGCATCTGGTAAAAGGCCGCCAATCGGTCACGCGGCAAACCATACGCCGCGCCGGGCGCATACACGCCGGCCGCATTGTCCCACAGGAAAATCAAACACGCCTCCACGCCGACCAGGAGCGGCGTCAACCGGACGATGGTGGTCAACACTTCGGATAACTCGACCTGACTGCCGACGGCTTCGGCCACCTGGAGCAGAGCCGTGTTGACCCAGGCTTCCTCACGTTGCGCGGCGGCCAGTTGCGAGGATTCGATGGCCAGGGCCGCCTGATTGGCGATGCCGCCGATCATTTGAATCCGGCGGGTATTAAAGGTGCCATACTCAGAGGCCCCCACCAGCATGACGCCGGCCAGTTGCCCATGGGCAATCAGGGGGAGCATCAAGATACACTCGGCGTCAAAAACAGCCCGGATGTCTTCATCGGGGTCCACGGCCAGCACCGGGGTCTGCGTCTCGCGCACATCGTCCAGTTCCCACCAATCCTCCGGGCGGATTTCCCAGTGGGCAAAAGTCTCCATCTGCTGGCGCGATAGACCATAGACATGCGAGCCGCGAAACAGCCCGCGCCCGGCTTCCCACAGCAAAATGCCACATTGGTCCACGCCCGAGAGGAGCGGCGTGATGCGCACCACCGTGGCCAGCACTTCGTCCACGCTTTGGGCGCGGGTGGTGGCTTCGGCCACCTGCAACAGGGCCGTGGAAATCCAGGCCTGCTCACGTTCGGCTTCGTACAGCCGGGCATTGCTGATGGCTAAGGCCGCCTGGCTGGCCAGCGCGGCGACGATTTCGGTATCTTCCGGCTTAAAGGCCCCCGGTTCGATCCGCTCGACCGACAGAGAGCCGATCAAAACATCGCGCGCGATGAGGGGCGCGCCCAGGCATGAATGGTTACGGGGGAGCTGGATCATCTCATGGTAGCCGCCCCAGCCATCGTTTTCACCGAAAATCAGCGGGGTGCGCGCCTCGCGCAATCGCACAAAGCGTCCGTTCTCATAGACCGGGACCTGACGGCCGATGGTGCTGACCACCTGAGGCAGTCCCCGCGCCGCACGCACCGTCAACACGCCGCCCGGTTGCCCCGCCCCCTCCTCTTCGCTAAACAGCAGAATCGCCACCGCATCGTACCGGATCACCCGCGCCAGACTTTCCAGGATACGATCCAACACCGTATCCAGGTCGAGGGTAGAGGTCAACACGGCGACGCTTTCTCGCAGCGTATCGGCAATGCGGCGCCGGCGTCGCTCCGAAGCGTACAGGGTGGCGTTGCGGATGCCCACCGCGATAGCATCGCCCAGGGCTTGCAGGCTAAAGACATCGCTTTCGTCAAAGGCATCCACCTGATCGCTTTGCACGTCCAGCACGGCCAGCACATGATCGCCCATGCGGAGTGGGACGGCCAGTTCGGCGCGCACATTTTCCAGGGCTTTCAGGTAATTCGGTTCACCGGTCACATCGTTGCACAAGACCACCTCGCCGGTGCGCGCGGCCTGGGCAATCAAGCCGGGGCCCTCAAGGGGCAGGTGTTGTCCGGCGCGGGTCCACTCTTCGGTTTTGGCGCCGGCGCCAACCCGAAAGGCAGCCCCCCCCTCCTCGACCAAAAACAATCCCACGTGCAGATAGCCAAAACGCCCCTGAATCATGGCCACCACTTCTTCCAGGAGATCGTCGAGGTTGAGGTTCGAGACAATGGCGCGTCCCACTTCACCGACGGCTTCCAGTTGTTGACGCCGCCGGCGTTCGGCCTGATACAGCCCGGCTTTGTGAATGGCGATGGCGACCTGATCGGCCAGCGTTTGCAGCACAAACAAATCATCTTCGCTCAACGTTTGCGCCTGCGTATTCTGAACATCCAGCACACCCAAAATCTGACCGCCGAATTGGAGCGGAACGGTCAATTCGGAAAACGTTTCGGGCAACGCGCTGAGCGAGACATAGCGCGCATCCTGCGTGACGTTGTTGATAAGCAACGGTTCGCCCGTCTGCGCCACATAACCGATAATCCCTTGCCCCAGGTCGAGTCCACGTCCGATGAGCGAGGCGTGCGTGCTGGCCCGGAAAATCACCCGCCGGCCGGCTTTATCCGGCAGGCACAATCCCACGTGGTAATAGCCAAACGTATCGTGAATCAATTCCACGATGCGCGTGAACAGCACATCCAGTTCCACAATGGCGGCCACCTGGCGGCCCACCTGGGCAATCAGCGAGAGTTGCTTGACGCGCCGGCGTTCACTTTCCAGCAAACGGGCGCGGGCAATGGCCGCGGCGGCCTGATTGGCGATAATCGAAAGCAACCGGACGTGGTCTTCGGAAAACGCCCCCGGCATCTGGCTCTGAATCGCCATGGCGCCGATGACCTGGGGGCCGGCCAGCAAGGGGACGAACGCCGCCGACCGGGGGGGGGAAGGGGCGATATACCGCGGGCGCGCCGGCAAGGTCTCGGCCTCGCGCTCGAAATCACGCACCAGCAACGACCGGCCGGTGCGTCGCATCCACCCGACAATGCCTTCTTCCGTGCTCAGGTCAAAGGTCTGCGGCGGCTGGCGCACGCCCTCGATCTGCCACAACCTGATATGGTAATACCGGCCCTCAAACAACCCCAACCAAAACGTCGAGGTGTCCACGATGCGACTGGCGTGGTCAAAGATTAATTCGCACAGCGCATCTACTTCCAGTTCGGCGACCGAGAGGGCGCGGCCGGCTTCGGCCAGCGCATCCAGAGCGCGGAGGTGGCGCGCCAACACCTGCTGGCGACGTCGCCACATGAACCACACGCCCAACGCCACCAGCAACGCGATGAACAGGCCGGTTAGAATCACAGTGTTCACGGCACCCCCGTACCTTGTCGCTCAAACCTTTCGCACCGCAAGACCCGGCGGCCTCAGCGTCTCGGCGGTGAATTTCGCCCTCACCCCTCAGGAGATCGCCGGGCCATCATTCAGGCTCTTGGACTACGACAGTGGCGTCTGTCCAGGCCGCGGCTCATTTGCTATCCCCCTGCCCGCCGCTCAATTCATCCTTGACAACCCGGTAAAGCGAATCGGCTTTTAATTCTCGCAACGTCAGACACGGCGCATCCAGATGGACCGCCAATTCGGCCGCCAATCCCTGATCAAAAGCGGCGTGTTCCATGTTGATAACTACGGCGCGGATATGCCCGGCGGCGATCTGTTCGGCGATGCGGTAGGCTTCCTCTTGAGCCGGCAAATGGCTCATCGAAACGTTGCCCGCCCCATCGGTCAACACAATCATCAACGGCATCACGTCGGGGTGCTGACGTTTCTCTTGCTCGATCACATGATACGCCAGACTGAGGCCGGCC
>FWPV01015592.1_pt1 | contig 10886 bp, 10 predicted proteins | sample 2228371 | NCBI WGS metagenome assembly FWPV01 (sample SAMEA103939776, study PRJEB20133) | metagenome | reverse complement strand
GGGTCCTGGCTCAAGACACGGCACAAATTGGAAGTACTTCACACCTGTTTCTAACAAGGCATCATAAACCCGATCGGGCTCCCGAACATTGCGGTCATTTAGCAATACGAGAATATTTACCTCGGCGCCTGCATCGAGGAGCATTCGTATGCTCTGAATTACACGTGCATAACTACCGACTTTTTTCTCATCTCGGCGGTAATGGTCATGCAAAGGCAAAGGTCCATCCAAGCTTACACCTACAAGGAAGTTGTAAGCAGCTAGGAACTCTGCCCATTTGTGGTCCAAAAGTGTTGCGTTTGTCTGGAAAGCATTAGTAACAATTTGTCCTTCCCGGAGGTTTTTCGCCTGAAGTTCAACAACGCGCTTAAAGAAATCGAGTCCCATCAATGCCGGCTCGCCGCCCTGCCAAGAAAACTGCGCAAGGTCACGCCCAGCTTCCATACCCTGTTCGATTAACCGCTCAAGGGTTGATGGCTTCATCCGGTGTTCTTTTACACCCGGGAACATACCTGATTTCTGGCGATAAAAACAATAGGTGCACCGGAGATTGCAATCAGGTCCTGCAGGCTTAATAAGAAGTGAAATTACAGACGGGCTTATTGACATTAATTACTCCTTTTTCCTCTTGAAAGACCACGCTCATATATCATAAACCTATGTCGGATAAAGGTCAAACAATACAGTATCATAAGAAAGCAGGAATGAAAGGCTACGCTGCTGAAGTGAATTTTACTTGGAATATAGACCAAACATAAATAGCACTAGTTCTTTCCCCGAAAGGTGAGCTATGAGAAAGCTTCTGCCTATAATTCTATTGGTAGTCTTGCTCGTCCTTGGCGTCAACCTTGGGAAACGGATTTCGCAAACTCCGGAACGGTTCGGGCAAGAAGGAAAGCTTACTGTTCATTTTATTGACGTAGGTCAGGGAGACTGCATCCTAATCCGAACGCCTGATGGACGGAATATTTTGGTGGATGGAGGCGATCGAGAAGCTGCCGACCGCGTAACCCGATACCTACTCAGCCAAGGTGTCAGACGGATTGATATGCTTATCATCAGCCATGCGCACGCAGACCATATTGGCGGGCTGCCTGCGTTGTTCGATAATTTTGGCATCTCATGCGTTGTTGATTCCGGCTGTGAGCATGCAAGCCCAATATACGAAGACTTGTTAAGGAAAATTGAGGAGCGCCGAATTGACTACCGGCTGGTAGGTAAAGATCAAATACCCATTATTAGCAAAGACATCAATTTAGATCTTTTCCGTATGGAAGCCGGCGATGATACCGATTCGGAATTGAACAACAGCTCAATCATTGCCCTAATTCGCTATAAAGACGTTGGGGTGCTTCTCACCGGCGACATACAATATCAAGCAGAGGCGCAGCTCCTTGCAATGCATCGTAATTTGAAGGCTGACATTTTGAAGGTCGCCCATCACGGCAGCGCAGACAGTACATCAAACGAGTTTCTGGAAGTAGTTAAGCCGACCTACGCTGTGATATCGGTCGGAAGCGAAAATGAATATGGCCACCCCGCGAGAAGTACAATTCGGCGATTAAATGCGGCTGGGGTAAAGGTATTTCGAACCGACCGAGATGGTGACGTCGTCTTCTCGACAGATGGCGAATGGATAGACGTGGTGACAAGCAAATGAATTGTAATGAAATTCAGGCGTTCGTGGACCGGATCGAAGGAGACAAAGCGGTTCTCTTGGTAGGAGACGAAGCGGAAGTCGTCGTTATTCCTGCTAAATACCTACCAGAAGATGCGGGCGAAGGATCAATCCTAACCATTGAAATTAAATTTGATGCCGAGAAGACTGCCAAAGAATTGGAGAATATCAAGGCAATCATCCGAAGACTTATGGAGAAGGGCAAGTAATTAGCCACGAAGGTCGTTGCCCTATCAATAATTAATTTTTGCGCAAGGGCAGGTGCAAATAATGGAGGAATTGTACAAGAGACCACTAGGCGATATTCTTGTACGACGAAAGATCATAACTCCCGAGCAACTTGAAATAGCATTGGAAGAACAACAGCGTACTCACAAAAAGTTAGGGGAGGTTCTTATTGCGCTAGAATTTGTTACCGAAGAGCAGATCACCGAAGCAAGGGCTCATCAATTGGATGTGGGATATGTAAACCTTCAAGATTTCCAATTCGACCCAGAAGTCCTCTCGCTAATCTCAGAATCAATATGCCGCACCTATCAGCTTATCCCGCTCAAAAAGTCCCACAACAAGCTTACGGTGGCAATGGCTAATCCATTGGATGTGGAAGCAATAGATCTTGTTCAGTTCGAAACAAAGTTAAGGGTAGAACCCGTACTGGCTACGGAATGGCGAGTCAGGGAAGCAATTGACCGAAATTACGGACAGTATGAAGCTGATGAAATTAAAAATTTCGTTCAGCAAGCAGCAACCGACCTCGATGTGGCATCCGACAATGATGACCAAGAAGATATTGATGAAGTTAGGCGGCAAAGCCATCAGGCGCCAATTATTCGAATGGTCAACATGCTGCTCACTCAGGCTGTGCGAAAGAAAGCAAGTGATATCCATATTGAACCCCGACGGAGCACAGTTGATATTCGCTATAGGATTGATGGCGAGCTTCATTTGGCAAAAAGCCTACCAAAGTCATTGCACCCGCCCATTTCTTCACGCATCAAAATCATGTCAGAACTTGATATCTCAGAAAGGCGATTGCCTCAAGATGGACGCATCACATTCCGTTTGGATGGCAGAAATATAGACATCCGGGTTTCTACCAGTCCAACGCTATACGGTGAACGCATTGTCCTTAGAATTCTAGACCGAAGCGAAGGGCTGATTCCATTAGAGAAACTGGGGTTCTCTCCTCGTGATTTAGAAGTTTTTAAGTCACTTATAAGCCAGCCCTATGGCATTATATTAGTTACTGGTCCAACAGGTAGTGGCAAAACAACAACGCTATATGCAGCTTTGAATGAGCTAAAATCAGAGCATACAAACATAATGACAGTAGAGGATCCAATAGAATACGAACTCGAAGGCATCAACCAGACAAACGTACACCACCGCATAGGTCTCACATTTGCAAACCAACTCAGGGCAATACTGAGGCAAGATCCGGATATAGTATTTGTCGGAGAAATACGCGATGCAGAAACCGCGGATGTAGCATTCCGTGCGGCGCTAACTGGCCACTTGGTTTTCTCGACCCTGCATGCCAATGATGCACCAAGCTCGATCACTAGGCTAATAGATATGGACGTCGAACCATTCCTTGTTAGCTCGGCTATAATTGGAGTGCTTGCCCAGCGTTTGGTAAGAGTACTTTGTCCCGACTGCAAAGAGCCATATGAACCAGACAGCCAAATAAAAGAGATGCTTGGCTTAAAGCCGGATGAAAAGGTAACGATATATCGTGCAGTTGGATGCAGAAATTGCGACTCCACCGGATATAAAGGAAGAACTAGCATACGAGAAACTATGGTGATGACCGATGAAATCCGGAGGCTGACGATAAGCAAAGCATCGGCAACCGAAATTCGACGCGCAGCACTGGCATCAGGAATGATCACAATGAGACAGGATGGCGTAAATAAGGTGCTATCCGGAATCACGACAATCGAAGAAGTACAGCGCAAGATTTTTGTGGAAACAGACCTGCTTTTCTTTGGAAAAACGGGATTAAAAGCCGCCTAAAACAACAAGAAAGATTTTGGGTATTACGGGTGTGGAGGAATCTTCCACACCCGTTTTGTATTGAGGTACCGTGCGCCGAAAAGACATACATAAGGGTAAACCGCATATATTAGGGATTACTACCCAAGAACTCGAAGATTTGGTGGAGTCTCTTGGAGAACCCAGATTTAGGGGCCGCCAGATCGCAAAATGGCTTTACAAGCACAACGTTGCAAGCTTCGATGAAATGACTGACCTTCCATTATCCCTGCGGCAGCAGCTCAAGGAAGAATTTGTCTTATATCGAGCTCAAGTTGTAACCAGAAGCACATCCCGCGACGGAACAACAAAACTCCTTTTGTTGTTGGAAGATAATCAAACCATCGAAAGCGTTATCATTCCTTATGAGGACCGAGTCTCCATATGCGTGTCCACGCAAGTTGGTTGCGCGGTAAGATGTGTTTTTTGCGCTACGGGAATTACAGGCTTCGTGCGCAATCTTACCGCAGGCGAAATTGTGGACGAAGTGCTTACGTGTCAGAAAGAAACCGTGCGCCGAATTAGCCATGTTGTTTATATGGGAATGGGAGAACCGCTCCTAAACTATGACAATGTAATCAAGAGTGTCCGAATCCTGAATAAGGAAGTCGGCATATCTATGCGCCACATTACTATTTCTACGGTCGGGATAAGAAAAACTACAACTCACGCTGGCGGTTTCACTACACGCCCCAGATGACATGCTACGTCGGCAGATAATTCCTCTTGCCGCCCGCTATCCGCTCCATGATCTAATAGAGGCATGCCGAAAGTACGCCGAAACAACAGGCAGACGCATAACTTTTGAATATCTCCTAATACGAAATGTGAATGACAGCATTTGGTGTGCACGAAAGCTTTCAAAACTTCTCAAGGGCATACTCTGCAACGTCAACCTCATACCCTATAACGCAGTAGAAGGCTTAGCCCTTGACCGTCCTTCGCAGGCGCATGTGCGTGCTTTTCGGTCAGTACTCGAAGAATCAGGGATCGTAGTAACACAACGCGTTGAAAGAGGGCATGCAATATCGGCGGCGTGCGGACAACTTCGGCGAAGGTCACAACTGGCTAATTAGCTTATGCGTCTGAGGAATAACGCGGACATCTCGCAAATAGCGCTTACAATATGACTGCCATGCAAGGATTTGCTCGGGCGATGGCGGGACAATCCCACCAACTGGGGTTACTGGTTGAAGCACGACTGGAATCCAACGGTCTACACTTGCCACCGTCCTCGCTGCCTCCTCAATCTCTTCGACCTTTGTGGCATTGGTAACAACGATTTTTACATGAATAGGTTTGCCAGATCCATATTTCAGAAACTCGGCATGCTCGCGCATAAGGTTGGGACCGCCAGTCGAGCTTGGCAGTTTAATGTCCATTACTATGTAATCTACAAAAGGCAATACTGGAGGGAGAACATAAGGTAGTGAGCCATTAGTCTCCAGCATAATCGAGAAATTGGCAGAGTGTAATTCCGACGCAAGAAGATAGCAAAATTCTGCTTGCAAGAGTGGTTCTCCTCCGGTGAATGATATCGAATGATGCAAACTCCGCGGCACGTCAAGCCGGCGGACGAACTTCAGGATATCTTGCACTGCGACAGGATTACTTAAGACCTCAAAATCTCGAATCCCGGGCGACGTTTCCACGCGGCAACTTTCCTTGCGAATGCGTGCGTCAGGAGTGTCACAGTATGCGCAGTTTAGATTGCAGCCACAAAACCTCACAAAAATTTGGCGATTTCCCACAAGGAGACCTTCTCCTTGGATCCCTGAGAACACTTCGAAAAGATAGCCTTCTGAAACCGCTTTATTCATCTGCTATGCCGCTTAGATGCTTTTTTCGCCGCATTATGAGCCGCATACCTAGCCTGCCAAGCCAGAAAAACACAACCATTCCGACTGCCGTTCCAATAGCAATTGGCATACTATCGTGGTATACCAAGCGATTTATGGCGCTAAGTATTGAAACTGCTGCCGAACTTTGGAGAAAGATATCGAATTTCTCTTTTGGATTTTGATTCATTTATTCACCGGGGAAACAGTAATCAAAAAGACATTATGCTTCTTCAGAATAACATGCGCTGGACGTAGGAGATTCCCAAATGATAACTTTATGAACAATTTCACCAAGTTGCAAGCGCATTTTTTCAAATACTACTTTGGCAATTATTTCTGCGGTGGGATTTTGCTCTTGAAATTCAGGCAGTTCGTTTAAGTAACGGTGATCGAGATACGAAATAACCTCCGAAAGCGCAGTCTTAATGCGGCGAAAGTCAATAAGCATCCCCATCTCATTTAGCTGACTGCCCCGCACAAAAACTTGAACCTTATAGGTATGCCCGTGAAGATTCTCGCACGGACCTTGGTATTTACGGAGATTATGGGCTGAATCGAACTGAGATTCCACGCATAGCTCGAACATTCGCCGCCTCCTAGTGACGCCTCATTATACTAGCCCAACAGTTCTGCTGTCAACGAAGTTGGCGTGTCTGACTTATTGCCGACAGCTAACTGTTCATATTTTGGCTCTTACTTCACCCAAGATTTGCGCCTTGCTCGCGTAGCTTTGATTGAAGTAGGGAGACGTCAAGATTGCGAGGCGAGACGCCACTTGTAGCACATAATGCCGCCGCAGTGCCTGCCGCCTGACCAATAGCGATGCAGATAGGCATAATCCTGAGCGAGGAATGTGCCTCATGAGTCGCAGAAATTGGTCTCCCTGCAATTAGAAGGTTCTCGATTCCAAGAGGAACTAGGCAGCGATAAGGAATGTCATATGATTCGCCTTTGGGAAGATGCTTTATTATGGTGCCCGGTCCAGCAGGATTGTGGATATCAATTGAATATGAGCCTCGGGCAATGCAATCATCAAATTTTCTTGCGCTGAGTACGTCTTCCGCAGTGAGTACATATTCGCCAATAACGCGCCGAGTTTCCCGAACACCGACCTGCGGACCGCTCACGAGGATTTCAGCTTTCTCAAAGCCCGGGACGTCTCTTCTGAGGAATTCAAGGAACTCCCACGCCTGGCGCCGACCTTCGATTTCGGCGCGTGTTAGATCCTCCGAGGATGTGCCGTCAGCATGGGTGATGCGAGTTTGGTTGAAGTGAATTTCTCCTTCTCTCGTTGTGTAGAAGAAAAGGACATTTTCGCGAGGGCACGAGAGCCTTCCCTCTGCCTTTGCTTTCTCAAATAAGCGGTTGAACTCCTCACCCCTCGGCGGCATTCGTGACTGATCAACATTTACTACCCTGAAGTTCAGGGTCATTGGCTGTGTTAGTCCATCTTCCTGCCTTCCCTTCTCACACCTTGCGCCGGCAAGGAAGGCAAGGTCGGCATCACCCGTGCCGTCAACATAAATTTTTGCCTTTGCCAGTCGCTTACCCGACTTTCCGCAAGTTTCTAGAGCAGTAATTCGAGAATTCTCAACTATTGCATCGCTCAGGAATGTATGCAGGAGCAAACGCACACCAGCTTCCTCACACATACGGTCAGCGACAAACTTATATGCTTCGGGGTCAAATGCGGTTCGGCTGCCCTTGCCGTATGCACCCATGGCAGTAAGACGGTCTATTATCTCCTGATGGATGCCATGGATAATCTGTTCATCACCAGCCCAGTATGTCATATAAGGATTTACCAGCCCCGCAGTTGCCATGCCGCCAAGAAAGCCGTATCTTTCAATAAGCAAGGTGTCTGCGCCATTACGAGCCGATGAAATTGCGGCGGCTAATCCTCCCGGGCCTCCGCCGGCAACAAGGACTTCGCATTCAGGAATTGATGGTGGGTTTTTCATGTTTAAAATCGCCTAGAACCTTTGTTTTATTTCAACGGCTAAGGCTAAATCTAGCCTTTCCACGCAAAGCCGCACTACCTCTGTGATAAACGCTGAGCAAGAAGCTTGTTGACGAGCTGGGGATTAGCACGACCCTGTGTGTACTTCATTACCTGGCCAACTAGGAAGCCCATCGGCTTTTGGTCGCCGCCCTTTATCTTAGCAACAACATCCGGATTCTCGTCGAGGACGCGGTCTATCACCGGGATGAGCTCGTCCTCGCCTGTAATCTGTGTCATTCCTTTAGATTTCACAATTTCTTTTGGCGACTTGCCGGTGGTGAACATCTCCTCGAATACCGTTTTTGCAATTTTGCCGCTAATAGTGCCATCGGAAATCATCCTAAGCAAAGTGGCAAGGTCCGAAGGTTTGCCCTTTGACTCTTGTATCTCAATTCCCGCAGCGTTCAGCAACCGAGTAAATTCGCCCATAATCCAATTGCTGACCGTCTTAGGTTCGGGATATAACTTAACGGTTTCCTCGAAATACTCTGCCATATCACGCGAATCGGTGAGAATTTCTGCATCATAAGCTGGGAGGCTAAACTCTTCCATGAACCGAACTTTCTTCTGGTCTGGCAGTTCTGGCAAAGCTTTCCTTTGCTCCTCGATAAACTCAGGCGAGAAATACATTGGCACAAGGTCGGGTTCGGGAAAGTAGCGATATTCTTGTTCGTACTCTTTGCCTCGCATGACAGTGGTAATACCCTGTTCGTCATCCCAGCGACGCGTTTCGTGGATTATTTTGCCGCCTTCCTTTAGCACTTCAATTTGCCGTTTCACTTCATAGTCCACACCGCGATAAACCGCGCGGAATGAGTTCAAGTTCTTAAGCTCGGTGCGTGTGCCAAGCATTTCAGTGCCTTTGGGGCGAACGGAGATATTTGGTTCACAGCGCATATGGCCCTCTTCCATTTTGGCGTCACTTACGCCAAGGTATGTAAGTATGGCTCGTAGCCTCACAAGATATTCCCGAGCTTCTTCAGCCGAATGAATATCAGCCTCGCTAACAATCTCCATAAGGGGCACACCGCTTCGGTTGTAGTCTATGAAGCTTTCATTCCCGCCGGCATGAATTAGTTTTCCGGTGTCCTCTTCGAGGTGAACCCGGCGAATGCGTATTCGCTTGGTAACACCATCAACCGTTATGTCAATGTATCCATTCCGCCCAATTGGATAATCATACTGTGATATTTGGTAATTTTTCACCAAATCGGGATAGAAGTAATTTTTTCTGTGGAAAATGCTGTAATTGGATATTTCACAATTTAGGGCAAGTGCTGTGCGAATGACAAACTCTACCGCCTTTTTGTTCGCAACGGGTAGTGAGCCGGGAAGACCCAAGCAGACGGGACATGTCCGCGAGTTTGGTTCGCCAGCGAAAGCATTTGGACAGCTGCAAAACATTTTGCTTTCGGTTAGAAGCTCAGCATGAACCTCCAGACCGATTACAGGCTCGTACTCTATTGTCATAATGACCTCTTACTCCTGATTCCTAAAGGAGTGGTTTCCTTATATGATAGTCAGTATTTTGCTCGAAAGTATATGCAACTCGGAGAACGGTCTCCTCATCAAAGGGCTTGCCCATAATTTGCATGCCGATTGGCAAACCTTCGCTGAAGCCACATGGCACCGAAATTGCCGGAATTCCAGCCAAGTTTACAGGAATTGTGCAAACATCCGCCAGCTTCATCTCAAGCGGATCGTCAACCTTTTCACCAATTCCAAAAGCAACCGTTGGCGAGGTTGGGCTGATTAAAACGTCAAACTCATTGAATGCTTCGTCGTATGCCTGACGCACGAGGGTGCGAACTTTCTGTGCCTTCAGGTAATATGCGTCATAATAGCCGGCACTCAGAGCGTAAGTACCAATCATTATCCTCTGCTTGACCTCAGGACCAAAGCCTTCTTGCCTGGTCTTTGCAAACATTGTAAGCACATCAGGCGAGTGTTCGCTCCTATAGCCATACCGAACCCCGTCATAACGCGCAAGGTTGGAACTTGCTTCCGCAGGCGCAAGAATATAGTAAGTTGGGAGCGTATACTCCATAATTGGCATGGAAACTTCACGATACTCAGCGCCTAATTTACCTAATAGCTCGACGCCTTTCATAACCGCATCTGCAATCTCAGGCCGAACTCCCTGTGCGAAAAACTCCTTCGGGACACCTATCTTTAGCCCCTTGACGTCGTTCCTCAGGGCTTGCGTGAAGTCTGGCACAGGCAAGTCAACTGATGTTGAGTCAAGAGGATCTTTGCCGCAGATTGCGTTTAGTAAAATTGCTGTGTCAGTGACATCCTTAGTCATCGGACCAATTTGATCGAGCGACGAAGCAAAGGCTACTAGACCATACCGGGAAACCCTGCCATAGGTAGGCTTCATTCCAACAATACCGCAGAAGGAAGCTGGCTGCCGTATCGAACCGCCAGTATCTGAGCCAAGTGCAACGATGGTTTCATCTGCAGAAACAGCGGCCGCTGATCCACCGCTCGAACCACCGGGGACTTTTGCAAGATTCCAAGGATTCCTTGTTACGAAAAATGCGGAATTTTCCGTCGAAGAACCCATTGCAAATTCGTCCAAATTGGTTTTCCCAATCATAACCGCACCAACATCTAGCAGGCGCTTTACGACGGTGGCACTGTAAGGCGGAACGTAGTTGTATAGAATCTTGGAAGAACACGTAGTGAGGACTCCTGCGGTACACATATTGTCTTTAACCGCAATTGGGATGCCAGCTAGCGGGCTGATTTCTTCACCCCGAGCAATTTGCTCATCCACAGCCTTTGCCGCTTCGAGAGCCGATTCTCCGACTATCGTCACATAAGCCTTAACCTTCTCATCAACAGCAGTAATTCGATCGAGCAATGAGCGAGTAATCTCGCTTGCGCTCACCTTCCGTGCCTTAAGCATTTCATGTAATTCATGAGCTGTCAGGGTATGTAGTTGCAAATCGCATTCCTCCTGTGTAGTACCGCTAGCTGAACGCTTCCATTTGATCTTATTTCGCCATAAAGACTGCGGCTACACCTATGTCTCAACAACCTGTGGGACGACAAAGTAATCATCGCGGGCTTCCGGCGCATTTGAGAGAGCCTGTTCTGCCGATAAACATTGCCCGACTCTGTCCTCACGGTAGACATTCTGCACCGGTATTGAGTGCGATGTTGGAGCAACCTCATTTGTGTCCAACTGCTGAAGCTTCTCAAAATGAACCATTATTTCATTCAAATGGCTAGTCAGCCGCTCCTTCTCTTCGTCGGACAACTCGAGCCGCGCAAGCCATGCCACATGTTCAACCTCAGCCTTGCTGAGCTTCATAATCCGCCTCCT
>FWPV01015591.1_pt1 | contig 10888 bp, 8 predicted proteins | sample 2228371 | NCBI WGS metagenome assembly FWPV01 (sample SAMEA103939776, study PRJEB20133) | metagenome | reverse complement strand
ACCAGGTCAACAAGAAGACCCTGCTGGAGCGCATCGCCGAGCTGGTGCACGAGAAGAAGATCGAGGGCATCAGCCACATCCAGGACGAGTCCGACAAGTCGGGCATGCGCGTGGTGATCGAGCTCAAGCGCGGCGAAGTGCCCGAGGTGGTGCTCAACAACCTGTACAAGCAGACCCAGCTGCAGGATACCTTCGGCATCAACATGGTGGCGCTGGTCGACGGCCAGCCCAAGCTGTGCAACCTGAAGGACCTGATCGACATCTTCCTGCAGCACCGCCGCGAGGTGGTGACGCGGCGCACCGTCTACAACCTGCGCAAGGCGCGCGACCGCGGCCACGTGCTCGAAGGCCTGGCCGTGGCGCTGGCCAACATCGACGAGTTCATCGCCATCATCCGTGGCGCCCCCACCCCGCCGGTGGCCAAGGCAGAGCTCATGAGCCGCAGCTGGGACAGCCAGCTCGTGCGCCAGATGCTGACCCGCGCCAAGGCCGACGGCAGCACCATCAGCGCCGACGACTACCGCCCGGAGGGCCTGGAGCGCGAATTCGGCATGCAGGGCGACGGGCTCTACCGCCTGTCGGACACGCAGGCCCAGGAAATCCTGCAGATGCGCCTGCAGCGCCTGACCGGCCTGGAGCAGGACAAGATCGTGGCCGAGTACAAAGAGGTCATGGCCGAGATCGACGACCTGCTCGACATCCTGTCCAAGCCCGAGCGCGTCTCGACCATCATTGGCGAGGAACTGATCGCGATCAAGACCGAGTTCGGCCAGACCAAGCTCGGCGCCCGCCGCAGCGAGATCGAGCACAACGCCCAGGACCTCGCCACCGAGGACCTGATCACGCCCACCGACATGGTGGTCACGCTCAGCCACACCGGCTACATCAAGAGCCAGCCCCTGAGCGAATACCGCGCGCAGCGCCGCGGCGGCAGGGGCAAGCAGGCCACGGCGACCAAGGAAGACGACTGGATCGACCAGCTCTTCATCGCCAACACGCACGACTACATCCTGTGCTTCAGCAACCGCGGCCGCCTGTACTGGCTCAAGGTGTGGGAAGTGCCGGCCGGCTCACGCGGCTCGCGCGGCCGGCCCATCGTCAACATGTTCCCGCTGCAGGACGGCGAGAAGATCAACGTGGTGCTGCCACTGACCGGCGAAATGCGCACCTTCCCCGAGGACCGCTACGTCTTCATGGCCACCAGCATGGGCACGGTCAAGAAGACGCCCCTGGAGCAGTTCAGCAACCCGCGCAAGGCCGGCATCATCGCGGTCGACCTCGATGAGGGCGACTACCTCATCGGTGCCGCCCTGACCGACGGCGAGCACGACGTCATGCTCTTCAGCGACGGCGGCAAGGCGGTGCGTTTCGACGAGAACGACGTGCGCCCGATGGGCCGCAACGCGCGCGGTGTGCGCGGCATGATGCTGGAAGACGGCCAGAGCGTGATCGCCATGCTGGTGGCGGAAGACGAGGCGCAGAGCGTGCTCACCGCCACCGAAAACGGCTACGGCAAACGCACCGGCATCACCGAATACACGCGCCATGGCCGGGGCACCAAGGGCATGATCGCGATCCAGCAGAGCGAGCGCAACGGCAAGGTCGTGGCGGCCACCCTGGTGCGGCCCGACGACGAGATCATGCTCATCACCGACAAGGGCGTGCTGGTGCGCACCCGCGTGAGCGAGATCCGCGAGCTGGGCCGCGCCACCCAGGGGGTGACCCTGATCGCACTGGACGAAGGGTCTCAGCTCAGCGGCCTGCAGCGCATCGTGGAGAACGACGCCAACAGCGACAGCGAAGCCGACGGGGACACCGACAGCGCCGCCGACGGTGCCGCGGCCGACTGAAGCATGAACCGCCCCTACAACTTCTCCGCCGGCCCGGCCGCCATGCCCGAGGCCGTGCTGCGCCAGGCCGCCGCCGAAATGCTGGACTGGCACGGCAGCGGCATGGGCGTGATGGAAATGAGCCACCGCGGCAAGGCGTTCATCTCGATCTGCGAACAGGCCGAGGCCGACCTGCGCGAGCTGCTGGCGGTGCCCCCGAACTTCCGGGTGCTGTTCATGCAGGGCGGCGGTCTGGCCGAGAACGCCATCGTTCCGCTGAACCTGGCCGCGCTCAAGCCGGCGCGCGCGATGGACTTCGTCGTCACCGGCAGTTGGAGCCAGAAATCGGCCAAGGAAGCGGAAAAATACGGTGACGCCCGCGTGGCCGCAACCGGGTCTGACGGCGGTTTCACGTCGATCCCGGACGCTCAGGGCTGGCAACTGCGCGCCAATGCCAGCTACGTGCACCTGTGCAGCAATGAAACGATCCACGGTGTCGAGTTCCACCAACTGCCCGACCTGGCCGCGCTGGGCTGCGACGCCCCGCTGGTGATCGACTTCTCCTCGCAGGTGCTGTCGCGCCCGGTGGACTGGTCGCGCGTGGGCCTGGCCTTCGGTGGCGCGCAGAAGAACATCGGCCCGGCCGGCGTCACGCTGGTCGTGGTGCGCGAGGACCTGATCGGTCACGCCCTGCCGGTCTGCCCAAGCGCCTTCGACTACAGGCTGGTGGCCGAAAACCATTCCATGTACAACACCCCGCCCACCTACGGCATCTACATGGCGGGCTTGACCTTCCAGTGGCTCAAGGCCCAGCGCGAAGGCGACCTCTCCGGCGTGGCCGCCATGGAGGCCCGCAACATCGCCAAGGCCCGGCTGCTGTACGACTTCATCGACGGCTCGCAGCTCTACGTCAACCCCGTGGCCCCGGACTGCCGCTCGCGCATGAACATCCCCTTCCTGCTGCGCGACGAAAGCCGCAACGACGCCTTCCTGGCCGGTGCTCAGGCGCGCGGCCTGCTGCAGCTCAAGGGCCACAAGTCGGTCGGCGGCATGCGCGCCAGCCTGTACAACGCCATGCCGCTCGAAGGCGTGCAGGCGCTGGTCGACTACATGCGCGACTTCGAACAACACCAGGCCTGACATGAGCGCTCCCGAAACCCCCAAGCAGCCGGTCCAGAGCGAGGCCCTGGGGGCCCTGCGTGTGCAGATCGACTCGATCGACCAGCAGCTTCTGAACCTGCTCAACCAGCGTGCCCGCGTGGCCGAGCAGGTCGGCGAAATCAAGAAGCGCGAAGGCTCGCCCTTCTTCCGGCCCGACCGCGTGGCCCAGGTGATCGAGAAGATCCAGTCGGCCAACCGGGGGCCGCTGCTCAACCAGCACGTGGCCTCGATATGGCGCGAGATCATGTCGGCCTGCCTGGCGCTCGAAGCGCCCCAGCGCGTGGCCGTGCTGGGCCCGCAGGGCACCTTCTGCGAGCAGGCCGCGCTCGAATACTTCGGCAGTGCGGCCGACCTGATCTACTGCGCCAACTTCGACGAGGTGTTCCACGCCACGGCAGCGGGCACCGCCCAGTTCGGCGTGGTGGGCATGGAAAACTCCACCGAGGGCGTGGTGGCGCGTTCGCTCGACCTGTTCCTGCGCTCCCCCGTGCACGTGGTGGGCGAGGTCAGCCTGCTGGTGCGCCACAACCTGCTGCGCCAGGTCAATTCGCTCGACGGCATCGAGGCGGTGATGGCACACCCCCAGGCCCTGGCCCAGTGCCAGGGCTGGCTGTCCACCCACCTGCCCAACGCGGAACGGCGCGCAGTGTCCAGCAACGCCGAGGGCGCGCGCCTGGCCGCCACCAACCCGGCCTGGGCGGGCCTGGCGAGCGAGCGCGCCGCCGCCCAGTTCGGACTGCACATCGTGGCCCACGCCATCCAGGACGAGGCCTACAACCGCACCCGCTTCGCCGTCATCTGCCTGCCTCAGACCATGGCCACGCCACCGGCCTCGGGCAAGGACTGCACCAGCCTCGTGGTCTCGGTGCCCAACCGGCCCGGCGCGGTGCACGACCTGCTGGTGCCGCTCAAGACCAACGGCGTGTCGATGACGCGCTTCGAGTCCCGCCCGGCCAAGTCGGGGCAGTGGGAATACTTCTTCTACATCGACATCGCGGGCCACGTCAGCGAACCCCACGTGGCCGCCGCGCTCCAGGAACTGCAGGGGCTGTGCGCCTTCTACAATGTCCTCGGCTCCTACCCGGTCTCGGGCTGACGGGGCGCACGCCATGGTGTTCGAACAACTGGGCCTGATCGGCTGCGGCCTCATGGGGGGGTCGTTCGCGCTGGCCCTCAAGCAGGCCGGCCTGGTCAAGCGCGTGGTGGGCTACAGCAAGTCGCCCACCACCACGCAACGCGCCCGCGCCATGGGCGTGATCGACGTGGAGGCGCCGTCCGCGCTGCTGGCGGTGTCGGGGGCCGACATCGTCCTGCTTGCGGTTCCGGTGGCCGCCACCGAAGACACCTTCAAGGCCATGCGCCACCTGCTCGAACCCGACACCCTGGTGATGGACGTCGGCTCGACCAAAGGCAACGTGGTCGAGGCCGCCCGGCGGGTGCTGCGGGACCGGATGGGCGGGTTCGTGCCGGCCCACCCGATCGCCGGCAAGGAACACGCCGGCGTGGACCATGCCGAAGCCACGCTGTACCAGGGACGCCAGGTCATTCTCACGCCTCTGCCCGAAACCGCGCCGGAACAACTGCTACGGGCCACCGAGATCTGGACCGCCCTCGGCAGCCACGTCCGGCACATGACCCCCGAGGCCCATGACGCCGCCTACGCCGCGGTGAGCCACCTGCCCCACCTGCTGGCGTTCGCCACCATGAATGCCATCGGCGCGCAGCCGCAGGCACGAACCCTCCTCGAACTGGCGGGCCCGGGTTTCCGGGATTTCACCCGCATCGCCGCGAGCGACCCCAGCGTCTGGCGCGACATCCTCATGGCCAACCGCGACGAGGTGCTGGCCCAGTCGAAGCACCTGCGCCAGGCCCTGGACGCCCTCGAAGCCCGCATGCGCGCGGACGATGCCAACGGCCTGCAGGAACTGATCCGCCAGGCCAGCGAAGCGCGCGCCGGCTGGCAATTGCCAACGGGGTCCACCCCGGCCCCCGAGGCCTGAGCACACCATGTACCCGAACCCTTTCCTGGACCTGCCCCCCCTGCGCAGTGCCGGCGGCACCGTGACCCTGCCCGGCTCGAAAAGCATCTCCAACCGATTGCTGCTGCTGGCCGCACTGAGCGAGGGCGAGACCCTGATCCACGACCTGCTCGACTCCGACGACACCCAGGTCATGCTGGATGCGCTCGGCCAACTGGGCTGCGTGGTCCAGCGCCAGGGGAACCAGACCGTGCGCGTCCAGGGCCTCGGTGGCGGCCTGCCCGTGCGCAAGGCTTCGCTCTTCCTGGGCAACGCCGGCACCGCGATGCGCCCGCTGACGGCGGCCCTTGCCCTGCTTGCCACCCGCGATGGCGGCGCCTTCGAACTCAGCGGCGTGCCCCGCATGCACGAGCGCCCGATCGGCGACCTGGTCGATGCCCTGCGCCAGCTCGGCTGCCCGGTCGACTACCTGGGCAACGGGGGCTACCCGCCCCTGCGTCTGGGCCATGGGCAGCCGGCCCCCCTGCGACTCGAGGCCCCGATCCGGGTGCGGGGCGATGTCTCCAGCCAGTTCCTCACGGCGCTGCTGCTGGCCCTGCCCCTGGTCGCCGAGCAGGATTTGGTCATCGACGTGGTGGGGGAACTGATCTCCAAGCCCTACATCGAAATCACCCTCAAGCTGCTCGACAAGTTCGGCGTGCCCGTGCGGCGCGAAGGCTGGCAACGCTTCACCATTCCCGCTGGCAGCCGCTACCGCTCTCCGGGCGAGATCCACGTCGAGGGCGACGCCTCGTCGGCCAGCTACTTCATCGCGCTGGGTGCCATCGCCGCCCCCACCGCAGGCACGAGGGGCATCACCATCCAGGGCGTGGGCCTGTCGTCCATCCAGGGCGACATCCGCTTCGTCGAAGCCGCCGAGCAGATGGGCGCGCGCATCGTGGGTCACCCGAACGCGCTGGAGGTGAGCCGGGGCGCCTGGCCCCTCAAGGCCATCGATCTCGACTGCAACCACATCCCCGACGCCGCGATGACGCTCGCCGTCATGGCCCTCTACGCCGAGGGCACCACCACGCTGCGCAACATCGCAAGCTGGCGCGTCAAGGAGACCGACCGCATCGCCGCCATGGCCTGCGAGCTGCGCAAGCTCGGTGCCACGGTGGAAGAAGGCGACGATTTCATCCGCGTCACCCCGCCGCAGCGCTGGACCCCGGCCGCCATCCACACCTACGACGACCACCGCGTGGCGATGTGCTTCTCGCTGGCGGCCTTCAACCCGGCGCGCGTCCCGGTGCGCATCCTCGACCCGAAGTGCGTGGCCAAGACCTTTCCGGATTACTTCGAAACGCTGTTCGGCGTGGCCACCGCCGGCGTCGCCAACATTCCGGTGATCTGCATCGACGGCCCCACCGCCTCGGGCAAGGGCACGCTGTCGGCCGCGGTGGCCCAGCGGCTGGGCTACCACCTGCTGGACTCCGGGGCGCTGTACCGGCTGGTCGGGCTCGCGGCCGAGTGGGCCGGCCTCGACACCTCGACCGAAGCGCTGGAGCGCCCCGGCACGGCCGACCGGCTCGGCACCCTGGCCCGCGAGCTGTCCGTGGTCTTCGCCCCCGATCGCGTGCTGCTCGACGGCACCGACGTCACCGAAGCCCTGCGCACCGAGGCCGCCGGCATGGCCGCCTCGCGGGTCTCGGCCCTGCCCCAGGTGCGGCAGGCCCTGCTGGAACTCCAGCACCGCTTCCGCGCCCTGCCCGGGCTGGTCGCCGACGGCCGCGACATGGGCACCGTGGTGTTTCCCGACGCCGCGCTCAAGGTCTACCTGGTCGCCAGTGCCGAGAAACGCGCCGAGAGGCGCCATAAGCAATTGATTTCCAAAGGAATCCCTGCTAGAATGGAAGACCTTCTGGCGGACCTGAGGGCCCGCGACGCGCGGGACACCGAGCGCGCCCATGCCCCTCTCAAGCCGGCCGAAGATGCCTTGCAACTGGACAACTCCGAGCAGACCATCGAGCAATCGGTGCAGCAGGTGTTGGACTGGTGGGAGGCCAAGCGCCCCTGACGGCCCCGCCGGATGTTCTGTCGTCCGCAGGCCAGCAGGTTTTCAACCGCAACCCGTGTCGCCGCCAGGCGATGCGTTTTGACAAACGCCGTGCGCCTTCACCTGTTCAGCCGGTGCGCGGCCTAGGAAATTTCATGTCTGAATCTTTTGCCGCCCTGTTCGAAGAGTCCCTCAAGCGCGCCGAAATGCGCACCGGTGAGGTCATCACCGCCGAGGTCGTCCGCATCGAACACAACCACGTGGTCGTCAACGCCGGACTCAAGTCCGAAGCCTACGTGCCCATCAACGAGTTCAAGAACGACCAGGGCGAACTCGAAGTCCAGGTCGGCGACTTCGTCTCCGTGGCCATCGACGCCGTCGAGAACGGCTATGGCGACACCCTCCTGAGCCGCGACAAGGCCAAGCGCCTGGCCTCCTGGATGGCCCTGGAAAAGGCCCTGGAATCGGGCGACTTCGTGACCGGCACCACCGGCATGAAGGTCAAGGGCGGCCTCAAGGTCATGGTCAACGGCATCAGCGCCTTCCTGCCCGGCTCTCTGGTCGACAGCCGTCCCACCAAGGACCTCTCGCCCTACGAGAACAAGACCCTGGAATTCAAGGTCATCAAGCTCGACCGCAAGCGCAACAACGTGGTGCTGAGCCGCCGCGCCGTGATCGAGGCCTCCATGGGCGAAGAGCGCGCCAAGCTGCTCGAGACCCTGCGCGAAGGCGCTGTGGTCCATGGCGTGGTCAAGAACATCACCGAATACGGTGCCTTCGTGGACCTGGGCGGCATCGATGGCCTGCTGCACATCACCGACATGGCCTGGCGCCGCGTGCGTCACCCCTCCGAGGTGGTGCAGGCCGGCCAGGAAATCACCGCCAAGGTCCTCAAGTTCGACGCCGAGAAGCAGCGTGTCTCGCTGGGCCTCAAGCAGCTCGGCGACGACCCCTGGATGGGCGTTGCCCGCCGCTACCCCTCCGGCACCCGCCTGTTCGGCAAGATCACCAACATCGCCGACTACGGCGCCTTCGTCGAACTCGAGCCGGGCATCGAAGGCCTGGTGCACGTCTCCGAAATGGACTGGACCAACAAGAACGTGGCCCCGTCCAAGCTGGTGTCGCTGGGTGACGAGGTCGAGGTCATGGTCCTGGAGATCGACGAGGACAAGCGCCGCATCTCCCTGGGCATGAAGCAGTGCAAGGCCAACCCCTGGCACGAGTTCGCCGAGCAGACCAAGCGCGGCGACAAGGTCAAGGGCCCGATCAAGTCCATCACCGACTTCGGCGTGTTCGTGGGTCTGGCCGCCGGCATCGACGGCCTGGTGCACCTCTCCGACCTGTCCTGGAACGAGCCGGGCGAAGCCGCCGTGCGCAACTTCAAGAAGGGCCAGGAAGTCGAAGCCATCGTTCTGGGCGTGGACGTCGAGCGCGAGCGCATCAGCCTGGGTATCAAGCAGCTGGATTCCGACCCGTTCACCACCTTCGTCTCGATCAACGACAAGGGCGCGACCGTCACCGGCAAGGTCAAGACCGTCGACGCCAAGGGCGCCGAGATCGATCTGGGCGAGGACATCGTGGGTTACCTGCGCGCTTCGGAAATCTCCCGCGACCGCGTGGAAGATGCCCGCAACGTGCTCAAGGAAGGCGATGAAGTCACCGCCGTGGTCGTCAACGTGGACCGCAAGACCCGCAACATCCAGCTGTCGATCAAGGCCAAGGACCAGGCCGACCAGCAGGAAGCCATGGCCAGCCTGAGCCAGAACACCGGCAACGCCGGCACCACCAGCCTGGGCGCCCTGCTGCGCGCCAAGCTGGACAACAGCGGCAACGAGTGATCGTTGCGCACTGAAGCCGGGCCCGGGGCGCAAGCACCGGGCCCGGTTGTCACCGACACCACCATCCACCCACCACAATGACGCGCAGCGATCTGGTCGAGGCCCTCGCAGGCCGGTTTGGTCAATTCGGACAACGCGATGCCGAACTGGCGGTCAAGGCCATCCTGGAAGCGATGTCGGATGCCCTGACCCAGGGTCAGCGCATCGAGATACGTGGTTTCGGCAGTTTCACGGTCAACCGCAGACCGGCCCGCATGGGACGCAACCCCCGCTCCGGCGAGAGCGTGGCCATCCCGGAAAAGCGGGTGCCCCATTTCAAACCCGGCAAGGCACTGCGCGAAGCGGTGGCCGACGGCAACGGGGCCGCGTGAAGCACACAGCCCTCGGGCTACAATGCCCCTGACCACCTGGGGGAAACCGTGAAATACCTGGCGTGGCTGCTCAAGGCGGCCATTTTTTTTGTGCTGTTCGCTTTCGCCCTGAACAACCAGGGACCGGTGGTCCTGCACCTGTTTTTCGGCGCCCAGTGGCAGGCCCCCCTGGTGCTGGTGCTGCTGGCCGCCATGACGGTCGGCATCTTTCTGGGCATCGCCGTGATGCTGCCGATCTGGCTGCGTGCCCGCCGCGCACGCGCAGACGCCCTTTCCTCCGGCCGCGGCGCCCCGCCATCCTCGGCCGGCACACCACCCGACACATCTCCGCATGGAATTTGACTTTTCCTGGCTGTTGTGGGGGCTGCCGATCGCGTTCGCCCTGGGCTGGCTGGCCTCCCGCATCGACCTCAAGCAGTGGCGCCTGGAAAGCCGACAGGACCCCAAAGCCTATTTTCGGGGTCTGAACCACCTGCTCAACGAACAGCAGGACCAGGCCATCGATGCGTTCATCGAGGCCGTCCAGAGCGACCCCGACACGTCCGAACTGCATTTTGCCCTGGGCAACCTGTTCCGCCGTCGCGGCGATTACGACCGCGCCGTGCGGGTCCATGAACACCTGCTGCAAAGGGGCGACCTGTCGACCCGGGACCGCGAACGGGCACAGCACGCCCTCGCACTCGATTTTCTGAAGGCCGGTCTGCTCGACCGGGCCGAGGCGGCCCTGCTCAGGCTGGAGGGCACCCCTTTTGAAGCAGAAGCGCAACTGGCCCTGCTGGCCATCTACGAACGTTCACGCGACTGGGATCGGGCCTCGCAGGTGGCCGAGCGGCTGGACCACACCGGCCAGGGCTCGTTCCGTCTGCGACGTGCCCATTACCTGTGCGAACAGGCCCAGTCGCTGCACCAGCGCGGCCAGACCAGCGAGGCCCTGGCACAGCTGGAGGCCTTGACCCAGCGCTGCCCGGAGTCGGCCCGGGCCTGGATCGAGCTGGCCGGCCTGCGCCAGTCGCTCGGACACACCACCGGGGCCTACGACGCCCTGGAGCAACTGGCGCAGCATGCCCCCCAGCACCTTCCTCTGGTGGCCCACAACCTGTCGCAATGGGCCCGGTTGTGCCAGCGCACCGACAACGCCCAGGCACTGCTGCGGGCCCACCACCGGCAACACCCCTGCCTGGACATCACCCAGGCCCTGGCCAGCCTGGAAGACGATCCGGCCACCGGTCGACAGCTCTACATCGAGCACCTCCGGCACGAGCCTTCCCTGGTCGCCGCCACGCTCTGGCTGGCGGGCGAGACCTGGGACGATGTCGAGACCGAGCGCCATGTCAAGAAAGCCCTGGAACACGCTTGCGAGCCGCTCAAACGCTACCGCTGCGCCGCCTGTGGCTTCGAGGCACGCCAGTATTTCTGGCACTGCCCCGGATGCCAGACCTGGGACAGCTACCCCCCCCGGCGCATTGAGGAACTCTGATACGGCCCTTGGCTTGTGCATCAAGCCCCCGTTCGGTGGCCCCGTCCACCTGGGGCATGCTGTGGTGGGTGGACAGAGGCGGGCGGCCCGGACAGGCGGGCTCTGTGCCTGGCTCGCGGGCGTAAGTCATCGGCACGCCTCCGGGGCTGCGTCAACACCGTGAGGGCGTACCCGATCTTGTGGCCACCGCGAATCGGG
>FWPV01015590.1_pt1 | contig 10890 bp, 10 predicted proteins | sample 2228371 | NCBI WGS metagenome assembly FWPV01 (sample SAMEA103939776, study PRJEB20133) | metagenome | reverse complement strand
ATTGGTTTTATGGAGATAGCCATGGGTTTTGCGGATATTGTCATGGTGGGCGGCATGGAGCATATGACTAGAGTGCCCATGGGAACTTTGGCGCGCCCTGATGGACCGATTTCTCCGAACCCCCGCCTCTTTACAGAGGCTGCTTATAAGCATTGGGATATGATGACTACTATGAACATGGGTTTGACGGCCGAGAAGCTCTTTGCCATGAGCGGCTTAACTAAAGAGGATATGGATCGTTGGGGTGTCCGTTCCCATCAGCTGGCTTTTAAAGCCTGGCAGGAAGGGTTTTTCAAAGAGGAAATATTGCCCATCGAGGCTGAGCAGGGGGATGGGAAGATGATGGTGGTGGATCGGGATCAAGCGATTCGGGGAGATACGAATTTAGAGCAGATGAAAGAACTGAAACCGGCTTATAAGCCCGATGGATTTATCACCGCGGGCAATTCCTCCCCTTTGAATGCGGCGGCTACTTCCATGATGCTCATGGCCAAAGAAGTAGCCCAGAAGAAAGGCCTTGTTCCCCTGGCGACAATTCGAGCCATAGGTTTTGCCGGGGTGGACCCCACAATAATGGGGGTAGGTCCAGTACCAGCAAGTAAGAAAGCTCTGCGAGCGGCCGGGTTAGAAGTTAAGGATATTGATTATTGGGAGATAAACGAGGCCTTTGCAATTGTGGCCCTCTATTGTATTAAAGAGTTAGGGATTGATCCTGAGCGGGTGAACGTTATGGGAGGAGGGCTAGCCATTGGGCATCCCCTCGGAGCAACGGGGATTCGGCTAGTGGGAACTTTAGCCCGCATTTTGCAAGTAAAAGGTGGTCGTTACGGCTTAGCTACCGCCTGCGTAGGTGGTGGTCAGGGGGTGGCCACAATTATTGAGCGGGAAGAGCAAAAGTGAGTTGTTAAAAAGAAAGGAGGGGAAAAATGACAGTTGATGATATTAAAAAGATTTGTGTAGTTGGTGCGGGTAATATGGGGCATCAGATTTCTCTCCTCTGTGCAATTCATGGTTACCAGACTGTCTGTACAGATGTGGTCCCAGAGATTTTGCAAAAGGCCGAGAAATTTGCCGATACTTATCTTCCTGGACGGGTTGAAAAGGGAAAGATGACCAAAGAAGCTGCGGAGAAGGCCCGGCAGAACATCTCCTTTACCTTGGATTTAAAAGAAGCGGCTAAGGATGCGGACTTTGTCATCGAAGCAGTGGTGGAGATTTTAGAGGTAAAGCGCAAAGTATTTGCTGATTTAGATAAATTAACTCCCCCGCACGCTATCTTGGCTACCAATAGTTCTTATTTAGTAAGTTCGCGGATAGCTGATGCCACCAAGCGTCCGGAGAAGGTAGTAAATATGCATTTCTTTAATCCTGCTTTAGTGATGAAACTGGTGGAGGTAGTCAAAGGGCCGCATGTGGCTGAAGAGACGGCCAAGGTGACTATGGACCTGGCCGAGAAATTAGAGAAGATACCCGTTTTGCTCAAAAAGGAAGTGGAAGGGTTCCTCCTTAACAGAATTTTCCGCGCCATAACCCGCGAAGCCTTGTGGATGTTGGAGATGGGCATTGCTAGTGCGGAAGATATAGATAAGGCTTGTGTATATGGGGCTGGCCATCCTATGGGACCTTTCCGTTTAATGGATCTAACGGGAATTGACCTTAATTATATCAGATCCATGGAGCGCTTCCGGGAGACTGGAGATTGGGCCGATTTACCCGCTCCGAGTGTCGTGGAGCGATATATAAAAGGTCACTACGGAGAGAAGACTGGTAAGGGCTGGTATGAGTATGCGCCAAAGAAATAATTTAAGGAGGTCATGAAAATGAATTTTTCCCTGCAAGGTAAAATCGCTTTGGTGACGGGAGCGAGTCGGGGTATTGGCAAGGCAGCCGCTATTGGGTTGGCGCAAGCAGGAGCGGATGTAGCGGTGACCAGCCGTAAGCTACCCGATCTAGAGAAGACAGCGGAAGAAATTAGAAAATTGGGCCGAAAAAGTTTGCCTGTTGCCGCCCATGTAGGCCGCATGGAAGAAATTCAAAGTTTAGTAAAGAAAGTGGTCGAAGAATTTGGACGCATCGATATTTTAGTAAATAACGCCGCCACTAATCCCACCATGGCTTCGGCCCTGGATGTAGATGAGCGGGCCTGGGATGCGGTTATGAATTTGAATCTCAAAGGATTGTTTTTCTTGAGTCAAGCTGTAGCCCGCGTCATGAAAGAAAAAGGAGGGGGAAGAATAATCAACGTTTCTTCGATAGCTGGTCTAAGCCCTGATCTTCTGCCCGTATACTCGATAAGTAAAGCCGGCGTAATCATGGCCACAAAAGTAATGGCCCAGCAGTGGGCGCAATATAATATTCGGGTTAATGCCATTGCGCCGGGATTAACCAAGACGCGTTTTAGTGAAGCCTTATGGAGTAACCCAGATATTCTGAAGATGGCCGTGAGTAAAGCTCCTATGGGCAGAATAGCTGAGCCAGAAGAGATGGTCGGAGCGATTATCTTTTTAGCCTCGGATGCCTCCAGTTACGTTACCGGGCAAGTGATCGCTATTGATGGCGGTACAACCATATAATGGCCATAATGGCCGCTGGCTGACCAAAGTGGACCCAGCGCCTGGCCTAAGCTGGGTCCCAAAGCCAATTAAAATTTATCTCCCTCCTTTTTTCTCTGCTTTTTAAAAAATTTTGAACACCAGCAAAAAGTAGTTGACAAGGGCATTGTAGTCTAATAATAAATAAGACGCCAGGGTTGTTTCCCATTTTAATTAAGCATAGGGGAGAATGTTGGAGAATACGCCGGTGGATCAGATTTCTTTTCGCCTGCCGGTGGAAGAAGAATTAATTGAACGAGTCTCTTGGCTCATTCGCCTGCGGTGGTTTGCCGCGGGGGGCGTGATCACCACCACGTTAATAGTGGCCAATCTTCTCCGGTTACCCATCGAGCAAAGCAAGCTCATCTTCATAGGTTTTTTGATCGCCGCCTATAATCTTTTCTTTTACCAGCGGCATAAAATTTTAAAGAAAGATCCCAGGGCCAAAATAAATCAGTTCAGTGATTTTGCCAGCTGGCAATTTTTTGTTGACTGGCTCGCTTTGATTTCGCTCGTTCATTATTCTGGAGGAATCGAAAGTCCGGTTATTTTTTATTTTATTTTCCATGCCATCATTGCCAGCATTCTTGTCCCACCTCGCACCTGCTACATCCATGCCACGGTGGGGGTTATTTTAGTGGGTACGTTAGCTCTTTTAGAATTTTACCAATTTATCCCCCATGTGGCTCTGCCTTGGTTTATCTTGCCCCATTATCAGCAACCTTTTTATGTCTTGGGCACCTTTCTCTTTTTCGCTAGCGCCATCTATGTTTCCATTTATTTAGCTACTTCGATTACTAAACGTTTATGGTCGCGAACGCGGGAACTGGCTCGCCTCAAGGAAAGGTTGGAGAGCGCATACTATAAAACCAAAACCCTCTATGAGATTGCTCAGGCCGTAACCTCCACCCTTAATTTTACGGAAGTTCTAAATACAATTGTGCAGCAAGCGACAAAAGCTATGAATGCCAAGGCTTGTTCCATTCGTCTCCTCGACGAAGGTAAACGCCAGCTTTGGATAGGGGCTGCTTATGGATTGAGCCAAGAGTACTTAAATAAAGGATCCGTAGATTTAGATAGAAGCTTAATAGATCGTGGAGCCTTGCGGGGCAAACCTGTAGCGGTTTTAGATGTAACTAAAGACCCGGGCTTCCAGTATCCCGAAGAAGCCAAGAAAGAAGGTATTCGTTCGGTCTTGTGTGTGCCCCTAATTGTCCGGGAACAGCCGATTGGGGTGCTCAGATTATACACGGGAGAGATTCATCGTTTCAGTGATGAAGAAATTGAATTCCTCTCGGCCTTAGCCAATCAAGGCGCTGTGGCCATAGAGAATGCGCGGACTTACCAACGGCTGGAGGAATTAGAACATGCTAAATCAGAGTTTGTATTCACGGTGGCGCATGAGTTAAAGGCGCCGATTGCCGCTATTCAGTCGATTTTGCGCGTCCTTTTAGAAGGTTATGCGGGAGAAATTTATGCCAAACAGAAAGAGTTAATCGCTCGGGCAGAAAAGAGACTGATCAGTTTACAGAGTTTAATTCGCGATCTTTTAGCCTTGGGAGCTTTAAAAGGTTCTCTCCCCGAGGTGAAAAAGACGGAAGTAATTTTAAACGGCGTCATTAATCGCTTAGTTGAAACAGTAGCTCCCGAAGCAGAAGAGAAGAAAATAACCTTGGCCGTTGAGCTTCCTGATTCGTTGGTGACGATCAAGGGTAATGAAGAAGATTTTGAACGGTTAGTCAGCAATTTATTAGAGAATGCTGTGAAGTATACCCCTCCCCAGGGGAAAGTTCAACTTCAGCTGACCATGGACCATCATGAATTGCAAATTATAGTCACCGATAATGGCATTGGCATTCCTCCCGAAGCCTTACCGCGCATTTTCGATGAGTTTTATCGGGCCAAGAATGTGAAAGAAATGGGTCAGGAGGGTACGGGACTGGGTCTTTCTTTAGTGAAACATATCGTAGAGCGTTATAAGGGCAAGATTGAGGTGCAGAGCAAATTGGGAGAAGGGAGTACTTTCAAGGTGACTTTGCCTAAAGAATGACCAAGTAATGGCGAAGATATGAGTGAGATCATAGACCAAAAGAGGGGAATAAGTTAAATTAATTTAAGCTATCTCACCTGAGGGTTGGCCATGAAAATTAATCTCCACAAAGAAACGTTCAAGTGGGCCAAGGAAGTAAGTGACATGATTGAGCAAAATATTGCTGGCTGTTACCAATGTGGGAAATGCACAGCCGGCTGCCCCTTAGCCTTTACTATGGAAATAGCCCCCCATGAAGTCATTCGTTTAGTTCAATTAGGACAGCAGGAGGAAGTCCTCAATTCCCATACTATTTGGCTTTGTGCTTCTTGTCAAACTTGCACTTCCCGCTGTCCCAAGAACATTGATGTAGCTGGGGTTATGGATGCCTTGCGTATCTTAGCTTACCGCCAGGGCAGAGTCAAAAAGGAAAAAGAGATTGTGCTTTTTCACCAACTCTTCCTAAAAACAGTGGAGCGCTTTGGGAGAGTAAATGATCTACATTTTATGAGCAGATATAATTTGCAAACCCTGCGCCCATGGCGGGATTTTTGGCTAGGGCAGAAGTTATTGCGCAAAGGGAAGTTAAGATTAATCAATCCGCCGCTAAAAGGGATTAAGGAATTTCAGGAGCTAATGAAGAGGGCGCAGGAAGGTGAGGAAAAAAGATGAAATATGCTTATTACCCTGGTTGCTCTCTCCATTCTACGGCCAGCGATTATGCGCAATCGATTGCCGCGGTCTTTAACCGTTTGCCCATTGAACTGGAGGAAATTAAAGACTGGACATGTTGCGGAGCTTCTTCCGCCCATGTAATTGACCCCTGGCTCCCCATTATCATGCCGGCTAAAGATATTTGGCAAGCCCAAAGAATGGGGTTAGATATCATAGCTCCCTGTGCTGCCTGTTATAATCGCCTGCGCACGGTCGTGCATAAAATACAGGGAAAAGAAAAGCTGCGCCAAAAAGTTGGCCAACTTTTAGGAGAAGATTACCAAGCCAATATTCGGGTGCGGCACATTTCCGATGTGGTGGTCAATGAATACGGTCTGGAAAAAATTGGAAGCCAATTAGTCAAAGATTTAAAAGGGTTACCAGTAGTTTGTTATTACGGCTGTTTGTCAGCCCGGCCGCAGAAAATTGTGGCTTTCGATGATCCAGTCGATCCTCAGTATCTGGATCGACTTGTGAATACCCTGGGAGGTAAATCTTTACCCTGGCCATTAAAGACAGAGTGCTGTGGCGGCTCTTTCTCTATCTCTAAAAAGGAAATCGTTCTTAAGTTGACTTATGAACTCCTAAGTTGGGCTAAAGATCAAGGGGCAGCAGCGGTGGTTGTGGATTGTCCCCTCTGTCAGTTTAATTTAGATTCTCGGCAAGGGGAGATAGAAAAGAAATATGGCCAGCGCTTTTCTTTGCCCATATTTTATTTCACTCAGCTTTTAGGTTTATGCCTGGGACTAGGTAAAAAGGAATTAGGCTTGGAGAAAATGAGTATCAGTCCTTTCTCATTACTGGAAGAGCGAAATATTTTAGGGAGGTAGTATAAAAACATAAGGATTGAAGTATGGCGCGCATTGGTGTATTTGTCTGCCACTGTGGCACAAACATTGCCGGAACGGTAGATGTAAGGTATGTGGCCGAAGAAATAGCCAAAGACAAAGGCGTAATTGTCGCCCGGGATTATAAATATATGTGCTCTGCTCCTGGGCAGAACATTATCAAAGATTATATCCGTCTGTATAAGTTAGATCGGGTGGTAGTAGCTGCTTGTTCACCGCTGCTGCATGAGCGAACTTTTCAGAATACCGTCAAGGAAGCAGGTTTAAACCCCTACTTAATAGAAATGGCCAATATAAGGGAGCAATGTTCATGGGTCCATAGGGATCGAGCAGAAGCCACGCAAAAGGCGATAGAGTTGGTTAGAATGGCCATAGCTAAGGTGCGCATGAATGAGCCACTATCTCCCCAACGGTTACCCATTGAGCGCCGGGCTTTGGTTATTGGTGGAGGAATATCGGGTATTCAAGCGGCTTTGGATATAGCCATGGTCGGTCATCCCGTCATTTTGGTAGAAAGATCCCCTTCTATCGGTGGACGAATGGCTCAGTTTGACAAAACCTTTCCTACTTTGGATTGTGCCGCTTGTATCTTAACCCCCAAAATGGTGGATGTGCGGAGCCATCCCTTGATTCGGATCCTTACCTATGCGGAAGTAGAGAGCGTTCAGGGATATGTTGGTAATTTTGAGGTGAAGATTCGCCAAAAAGCTCGTTCCGTGGATATGTCCAAGTGCACCGGCTGCGGCGAGTGTCTGCAAAAGTGTCCGGTGCGGGTAGAAAGCGAGTTTGATCTGGGTTTGGGTAAGAGAGGAGCCATATATATTCCCTTCCCGCAAGCGGTTCCTAATGTGCCAGTAATAGATCGAGAACACTGCCGCTATTTTACCCAAGGAAAATGTAAAGTATGTCAAAGAGTCTGTCCCGGAGAAGCTATTGATTACGAGCAAGAAGATCAGGTCATCACGGAAAAAGTAGGGGCCATCGTAGTCGCTACTGGGTTTGATTTATCGGAACCATCCGAATATAGTGAATATGGGGGAGGACACTATAAAGATGTCATTAGTGGCTTGCAGTTTGAGAGAATGATTAATGCGGCCGGCCCTACAGAAGGACATTTAAAAAGACCTTCGGATGGCCGAGAACCGAAGACCATCGTCTTTATCCAGTGCGTCGGTTCCCGGGATGAAAGCTTAGGCCGTCCCTATTGTTCGAAGATGTGTTGTATGTATACAGCCAAACATGCCATTCTGACCAAAGAACATATTCCCGATGCTCAGGTTTATGTTTTTTATATCGATATCAGAGCGGCGGGGAAAAATTATGAAGAGTTTGTGCGGCGAGCGATTGAACAGTACGGGGCCATTTATCTGCGCGGGAGGGTTTCCCGGATTTTAGAGAAAGAAGGAAAACTTATCGTCCGCGGCGCAGATACTCTGGTGCGTGGCCAGGTAGAAATTGAGGCGGATTTGGTGGTATTAGCTACTGCTCTGGTGGCCCGTAAAGACGCCGTCCAATTAGCCCAGATGTTAGGTATCTCTTATGACCAAAATCACTTTTTCACTGAGTTGCACCCCAAATTAGCCCCGGTGGAGAATGTGACCGCAGGCATTTACCTGACGGGGGCGTGTCAAGCTCCGAAGGATATTCCTGATTCGGTAGCTTCGGCGAGCGGAGCTTCCGTTAAAGTTTGTGCATTGTTTGCTTCTGAAGAGTTAATTGCCGAACCGATGACGGCGCAACTGAATCCCACCCTCTGTTCTCTATGTAAAGTCTGTCGAGAAGTTTGTCCTTTCGGAGCGATCAAAGAGGAAGAGGTGACCAAACCAGATGGCCAAATAATAAAACAAATGCGCGTGATTGAAGGGGTTTGTCATGGGTGCGGCCTTTGTGTATCTTCCTGTCGCCCAGGAGCCTTAACCCTCCAAGGATTTACTGACCAACAAATTGTAGCAGAGATAGAATCTCTGGCCAGGTCCTTATGAGGAGATGAGGAAGATAAGTTATGCATGAAAAGGCAACAAAAAAAGAAAAAAATTGGCAACCAAAAGTCTTAGCCTTTCTCTGTCGCTGGTGTAGCTATGCAGGTGCTGATCTAACGGGATCCTCCCGATTGGATTATCCAGCGCAGGTACGCATTTTACGGGTGCCCTGCTCGGGGAGAGTTGATCCCTTATTCATTCTCAAAGCCCTGCGCCGTGGTCTGGATGGGATTTTGGTATCTGGATGTCATCCTGGAGACTGCCATTATACAGCCGGTAATTTTCATGCACGGCGCAAGTTCATAATCCTTTCTCGGCTTTTAGAATACGTAGGCATTGATCCACGACGCGTGCAGTTTTCTTGGGTCTCAGCGGCTGAAGGAGAAAAGTTTGCCAAAGTGGTGCGTGAAGTAGTGGCGGACATTCAAGAGATTGGCCCCAATGAGCTATTTCCAATTCCCGAATTGGGAGAAGAGGAAAAAATCTAAGGTCCGAGGAAGAATTAGATGGCCGGGGAAATTTTAGAGAATCTCAGCCAATTGATTAATTTGGTAACTGACCTTTTTCACAGCCGACGGATTGCCTCCTTTCTCGGCTACCAAAAAGGGTCGGTAAAATTTAAAAGCAGCCCGCTTATCGCCCAAAGGGCAGAGGATTTACAGGCCCTTAATTTGGATGATTTCCTTTACTACAATTTGAGTTTTTACTTGAAAGAGATCAAAGGCAAAGTTGGCCTTTTAGTGAAAGGCTGCGACAGCCGGTCTTTGATTTCCCTAATCAAAGAAGAGCAGGTCAAAAGGGAAGATTTATATATTATAGGTATCCCTTGCCCGGGGCAGATAGATATTAAGAAAATCGCCTCTTTTTTGGCGTGTGAACCTGAAGATTTAGAAGAAATTAAGCGCCAAGAAGGAGGCGTATTAGTCCGCTTTAAGCAGGAGGCGCGGAAGCTAACGAAAGAAGAGTTTCTTTTAGATAAGTGCCTTCGTTGTTTTTATCCCCAACCTTTGCTCTATGACGCCCTGCTCAAAGGAGATTACCTTCCCCCCGTGCCGCCGCAGATCGAATTAAAAGGCAAAGTAGAGCTCAACTCTCCCTCGGCCAGGTGGGCTTTTTGGTCAGCCCAGTTTGGCCGCTGCCTGCGCTGTTATGCGTGCCGTAATATTTGCCCAGCCTGCTTTTGCCCGCGCTGTGTAGTAGAAGAGAATATGCCGGAATGGATTTCACCGTTGCCTACTCCGGGGGATAATTTTGTATTCCATTTAATGCGCTTAATGCATGTTGCCGGAACTTGCACTTCTTGCGGAGAGTGCGAACGTGTTTGTCCCGTAGAAATTCCTTTAATGAAACTCAATGAAAAGATGGCGGCAGATCTTAAAGAATTTTTTGCTTTTGAGGCAGGTGTGGACATAGAGAAACCACTCCCCTTCCGGACTTACCGCCAAGAAGATCCCAATGATTTTATTAAATGAAGGTTAAAAATGTTGGCCAAAATTAAAAGAGCAAAGTTCAAGGAATGGCTGCTAGCTTTGAAGGATAAAGGAGAAGTTTTAATCCCCACCAAAAAGGATAAGATTTGGACATATGAGCCCTTAGACCAGCAAGGATGGCCGGGGCAATTTTTCAATACCCGGCTTCCGGCTAAAGATCTATTCTTCCCTAACCGGGAAGTTCTTTTTAGCTGGCAATATGTCGCGGGCTCATTGGCCATAAACCCTGTTCCCCCAAAGGAAAATAAGCGTATCATTGTTGGTCTTCGTCCTTGTGATTCCCGGAGTTTGTTCATTCTCAAATCTGTTTTTGCGGCGGCAGAGGCCGATATATTTTATTTGAAGAACTTAGAGCGGACGTCCCTCATCGGCTTAGCCTGCCGCCAACTTTGTCCAGGTTCATTTTGTAGAGAAATGAAAATTGATCCGCAAGATTCTAATGATAATGATATTTTTTTAAGGGAAACAGCGGAGGGCTTTGTGGCGAAAGTCATAACCGAGAAGGGTAGAGCTTTGTTGGCCCAAGGTTTTTTTGAGGAAGCGGAAGGGGATGAATGGCGTAAGGCCGAAGATCAGCCATCTAAGAAAGAATTCCTCTTCGATTTAGAAGTAGTCAAAGCAAAAATAGATTCTTTCTTTGCTGATGAAGCATTCTGGCAGCGAGTTTCCGCCAAGTGCTTAAACTGTGGTATTTGCACTTATCTCTGCCCGACGTGTCATTGCTTTGATATTTGTGATCTAAAGACCCCGGCCAGAGGGGCGCGCTTCCGCTGTTATGATAGTTGTGCTTTTGCTAATTTTACGAAGATGGCCGTTCATAACCCCCGGGCAGAGAAGTGGCGCCGCTATCGGCAGAGAGTCAGCCACAAGTTCAGCTTCTTCCCCCAAAACTTTCAAGAAGTAGCTTGTGTGGGTTGTGGGCGCTGCGTCAATTATTGTCCAGTAAATTTAGATTTGCGGGAAGTACTCAAAGCTATTTTTTGAAATGAAAGGAAGCATGGTGGAGGGAAAGAATATTTATCAACCGTATCTCATGGAAATTATAAAAATAATCCCCGAGACGGGAGATACCAAGACTTTTCATATTCAATTCCTGGATAAAAGTGTAGAGGAGAAATTTCAATATCGGGCAGGACAATTTGGTGAATATTCAGTCTGAAAAAGCAACCGGCAGTTTGATGGTATTACTTAAATACCAGGGGGGTTCAGGAAGTCCGGATCTTAATATTAATTTAGTGG
>FWPV01015589.1_pt1 | contig 10891 bp, 10 predicted proteins | sample 2228371 | NCBI WGS metagenome assembly FWPV01 (sample SAMEA103939776, study PRJEB20133) | metagenome | reverse complement strand
CAGTGCGATGAAATCGCGCGCGGTTTTTACCGGCAGCGACGGATGCACCGCCATGCCGTTGGGCACGGTGGCGAGCACGGTGATCGGCGCAAAGTCGCGGATCGCGTCGTAGGACAGTTTTGGATACAGGGTCGGATTGACGCCGAAGGTGCCGACATGGCCCATGACGATGGTGTAGCCGTCGGGTGCCGAGCGCGCCGCGGCTTCGACGCCGATGGTGCCGGCTGCACCGCCGCGGTTTTCGACGACGACCTGCTGGCCCCAGGCTTCGGTGAGTTTCTGCGCTACCAGCCGCGCCAGCAGGTCGGTGCTGCCCCCGGGCGGGAAGGGAGCGATGAAACGCACCGGCTTGGTCGGGTAGCTTGTTGCGCCTTGGGCGTAAGCCGCGCTTGCAAGGCTGCAGCCGATCACAGCGGATGTTACTAAGTATTTGATTTTATTCATTTATTTATCCATCCGCCCAAGGGGCATTAGTTTTTCAAACGACCATCCAGGGTTGCCCCGGCATCGACCAGGGCCTCGATTTCGGAATCTGACAGGCCCGCTTCGCGCAGGATGTCCACGCTCTGCTCGCCGAGCTTGGGCGCCGGGCTCCAGCCTTCACGCAGGCCGCAGGACCATTTGTTGGGCAGGCGCATGTTGCGCGTGCGACCCTCGGTCGGATGCTGTTTCATTTCGAAAAAACCGATCTCCTGCAGATGCGGATCCTCGAGCACGCTGTCGAGCGTGTGATAGGGCATCGCCGGCACATCGGCCTTGTCGAAGATCTCCAGCCATTCCGCGGTGGTCCTGCCTTTCAGCGCGGCCATGCGCACTTCGAAGTAGGCCGCAACGTTGGCGAAGCGCGCCTGCACGCTGCAGAAGCGCGGATCGTCCTTCAGTTCGGGCTGGCCGATGGCCTTGAAGAAAGAGAAGGCCTGTTCATTGGTGTTGGCGGAGATGCAGATCCAGCTGTCCTTGGTCGGGATCGGCTTGCCCAGCGGGTCGAGCAGGCGTGGGTCGCCGGTTTCGCCCAGCGGCGGGTCGAAGGTCTTCAGGTACATATGCTCTTCGAGCACGAACTTGACGAAGTTCTCGAACATCGGGATTTCGATCGAGCAGCCTTCGCCGGTCTTCAGCTTGCGGTAGAGCGCCATGGTGATCATCTGCACCGCAATAAGCCCCACCGTCTTGTCGGCGACGACCATCGGCACGAAGCGCGGCTCGCCGGTGGCGCGGTGGTGCAGCGCCGCCATGCCGGAGGAGCCCTGGATGATGGTGTCGTAGGCCGGCTTGTCGCGGTAACGGCCATCCTGGCCGAAGCCGAACATGCCGCAGTAGATGATGCCGGGATTGACCTTGCGCACGTCTTCGTACGACAGCTTCAGCCGTGCCATTGCCGGCGGGCGCACGTTCCAGACCAGAACATCGGCCTTTTCGATCAGCTTCAGCAGCGCGGCATGCCCTTCCGGATGCTTGAGATCGAGCACGATCGAGCGCTTGTTGCGGTTCAGGTGCAGGAATTTCGCGCCCATGCCCGGCGTCACCGATTTGCCGTTCATGTTGCGGATCAGGTCGCCGGACTTCGACTCGACCTTGATCACGTCGGCGCCATGGTCGGCGAGGATCTGGGTGGCCAGCGGCCCGACCACGACCGAAGTCAGGTCGATGATGCGCACGCCCTCGAGCGGTCCTCCGGCCATCAGTGGATCTCCTTCATACGAACTCCGCCTCGGCGGTCAGTGCCAGCGCGCCGCTGTCGTCCTGAGCCCACAGCTTGGCTGTCCTGTTGTCGGCCGAAGGCTCGCCGCAGACGGTGATCGTGCGGTTGACGAACAGCGCGCGCACATTGCGCGAAGACATGAACTTCACCGGTGTCGAACCGTGGGTGCGCGCCAATTCATAGACCAGCAGCGTCGTCAGCCCGCCGTTCATCACCAGGTTGGGATAACCCTCGACGCCGGTGACATAGGGATGGTCGTAATGGATGCGGTGGCCGTTGAAAGTCAGCGCCGAGTAGCGGAACAGCATTACCGGATCCGGCGTGACCTCGTGCTGCCATACCGCCTTGCCCGGCGCCGGCTGCGGCGGGGGCGGCGGCGCATTTTTGTCCGGCTCGCCGCGGTAGACAATGTCCTGTTCCTCGGTGATGGCGATACCGCTCGAGTTCTTGATGTCGGTTTTCACGGTGACGAACACCATGCGTCCGCTGCGCCCGTCCTTGATGGTGACGTTCTGGATCGTCGATTCGCGATGCACTTCGTCACCAATATGCAGTGGCGCGATAAAGGTCGTGCGCTTGCCGGCAAACATGCGCCGCGGCAGCGGTACCGGCGGCAGGAAATCGCCGCGTGCCGGGTGGCCGTCAGGGCCGATCTGCGAATGGCGCACGACACGCGGGAACAGTGTGGAGTGCCAGCCGACGGGCAGCGGATCGCCGATCTTCGGAAAGGCGTCGTCGCGGTCGAGTGTTGCCGACAGCCGGTCGACCATGGGCACGGTCACGTAATCAATGGCCGTTTCGGTGCGGCCGATCCACTGCTTCAGGGATTCGAGATCTGCGGTCATGCGGGTTGCCTTGATTGTTGCGGAGGAAGAGCCGCAATTCTAAGTCAGGGATCGTGCGTCGCGGGGATTCAGCGGCCCAGGCGAAAGTCGAACTCCACACTGTGAAAGGGCAGCGGCAGCCGGTAGCGCTGCGCCAGCTGCGGATCGCTGTCCATGCGCGGATTCACCAGCAGTGACTCGCGCACGCCGAATACGGCGTCTTCGTCGATGTAACGATCGTCGGCAAAAAACACTTCCGTGGTCAGCGCGCGGAAACCCTCGGCGCTGACTATGAAATGGAAATGCGCGGGTCGCCAGGCATGACGGCCGCCGGCGCGCAGCAGCTCGCCGACGGGGCCGTCGTAGGGCACGGTGTACGGCGCCGGGCGCACTGTGGTGAAGGCATAGACGCCGTCGTCGCCGGTGATCATGCGGAAGCGCAGGTTCTCCGGATCCTGTTCCGGGTCCTGCTGCCAGTATTTGCCGTTGACCGCGGCCTGCCAGAAGTCGAGCCGGGCACGCTGGATCGGCCGGCCTGCGGCATCGAGCACGCGGCCCCGCACCAGCATCGGCTCGCCTGCGTTGTCGCGCTTCAGGTCGCCGCCGACGTCCAGCAGCGGCGAACCTTCGGCATGGAAGGGGCCCAGCGCGCTGCGTTCGGTGGCGCCGGCACCGCTGGCCAGCAGATCGACCAGTGACGAAAGTCCGGTGATGTCGGACAGCAGCACGAACTCGTTGCGCGCATCGGTGGAGATTTTTCCGGCGGCATGGAGGAAGGCGATCCCGCGCTGCCATTCCTCCGGCGTCAGTTTCACCTCGCGCGCGAAGGCATGCAGGTGTTCGACCAGACCCGCGACGATTTCTCGCAGCCGCGGATCTGCGGCGCCGTCGAAGGAGCGGACGACGGCCTGGGTGATGTTGCCGGCGTTGACGTTTCTCATCGCCCGCTCAATCGACGCGGGCGCCGGATTGCTTGACGATCTGCGCGTATTTTTCGACCTCGTTGCGCAACCGCTTGGCGAATTCGGCCGGCGTGTTGGGCGCGAATTCCAGCGACAGCGCGGCGAGGCGCTGCTTTGCCGCCGGCGACTGCAGTGCCGCGCTGAAGTCGCGGTTGACCTGGTTCACCACGGCTGCGGGAATGCCCGCCGGCGCGAATACCGAGAACCAGGTGTAGTCGTCAAAGCCGGGGAATCCGGATTCCGCAACCGTGGGCACCTCGGGCAGCACCGCCGAACGTTTCGCGGTGGTCACCGCTATCGGGCGCAGGCGTCCGCTTTTCACATGGGGCACTGCAGGCGGCATCGAGGTCGAACCCACCGGCACCTGGTTGGCGACCACCGCGGTCGCCGCTGCTGCCGGGCTGTACGGCACGTGGGTGATGTCGACCTTGGCCAGGGTCCTGAACAGCAGCTCCACGTCGAGGTGCGGCGTGGTGCCGGTGCCCGAGGAGCCGTAGCTGAGCGGCTTGGTCTTTGCCAGCGCGATCAGTTCCTGCAGCGTCTTCGCCGGCAGCGAAGGATGTACCGTGATCAGGTTCGGCGTGGTCGGTCCCTGCAGGATGGGCACGATGTCCTTCATCGTATAACCCGGCTTGCTGTAGAGACTGACGTTGACCGCGATCGCCGAACTGTTCATGAACAGCGTGTGGCCGTCGGGGTTGGCGCGCAGCGCGACCTGGGTGCCGATGTTGCCGGAAGCCCCCGGCCGGTTGTCGATGATCACGTTCTGTCCCCAGAGCTCGGTCAGGCGTTCGCCGACCACGCGCGCGACGATGTCGGTCGAGCTGCCGGGCGGGAAGGCGACGATGATGCGTACCGGCTTGGTCGGAAACTTCGCACTGCCCTGGGCTGCTGCGGGAACTGCGGCGGCAAGCACGGCGCATGCCAATAAATACTTGATTTTATTGATATTTTTCATAACTCCTCCCGGTGCACGGCAGCGGACTGCCGCCGCGTTGCGCCATCCTAGCCGACAGCCGCCGGAAAGAGAATCACCATCAGCATGCGCCGGCCGCCGGCGCGTCCCTTCAGCCCTTCATTGCGGCGAGTGTCCGTGACTCGCGGGCGGTGATGGCTTCGTAACGGCGGAGAAGGCGCTCGGCGCGGACGATCACCGGGATGTCGATCATCTTGCCGTCGACGGCGAAGGAGCCGCGCCCCGCGGCCTGGGCCTCACGGTCGAGCGCGATGATTTTCCGCGCGTATTCGACTTCTTCCGCGGCCGGCTTGTATTCCTCGTTGACGATGGTGACCTGGCCTGGGTGGATGCAACCGGCGCCCATGAAGCCGAAATCGCGCGAGCGGCGCACCATGGCGCGGAATTTCTCCCAGTCGCCGAAGCCGGCGACGCTGTCGATGAAACCCAGCGGCATGATGCCGGCGGCGTTGGCGGCGATGATCATGTGCTGCTTGGGATAGAACAGCGCCTCGCCGCTGGGCTGCATGTTGCAGTTCAGCGCGAAGTCTTCGCCGCCGATGTTGCAGGCGATGATGCGGCTGCTGGCGGTGGTGATCTCGCGTATTTTGAAAAACGCTTCCGGCGTCTCGATCATGGTGATGAACTTGGTGTGGCCGACGGCCATGCCGCGTTTCTGTTCGAGTTCGCTGACCAGCTCATCGAGCAGCTGCAGGTGCGAGACGCCGGTGGCCTTGGTCACCGCGATGCCGTCGACGTCGGGGCACACCGAATGCTCGATGTCGCGCACTGCCATCGACAGCGGCTGGTTGATGCGCACGACGACATCGGCGCCGCCGCGACGCACGCGCGCGGCGTTTTTCTCGACCAGCTTGCGCGCGTTGGCCTTCTCGGCGGGCGGCACGCTGTCCTCGATGTCGAGCTGGATCACGTCGGCGCCGCGAGTATGCGCCTTGTCGACGTACTTCTCGACATTGACCGGGACGTACATCAGCGAACGCCAGACGGGAAGTTCACGATACATGGCTGGATCCTTTGCGGTGGTTGCGGATGCGAATGCGGCTGCGCCGCGGAATCATTCCCCGCCGGCAGTCGGGGCATCGCCTGTGCAGGCCACGCCGGTCTCAAGCAGACGGCGGTAGGTCGCCTCGTCGATGCCGATTTCACCGAGCAGGGTTTCGTTGTGTTCGCCGAGTTGCGGCGCCGGTGCGCGGATGGCGCCCGGCGTGCCCGACAGCCGCGGCACGACATGATGCATCGGGAAGCTGTCCATGTCCTCGTCCGGGTAGTCGGCAAGGATTTCGCGGGCCCTGAAATGCGGATCCTCGAGGATCTGCCGGATGTCGTAGATCGGGCCGATGGTGACTTCGGCTTCTTCGAAAAAGGCGACGTTCTCGGCCTGGGTGCGCTGCGCGATGAATTTGCCGATCACTGCATCGAGCTCTTCGGCGTGCTTCACGCGCTCCTCGTTGGTGGCATAGCGCGGATCAGTGATGAACTCGGGATGGCCTATCGAACGGAACAGGCGTTCGGCCATTTTCTGCGTCGACGAGGACAGGCAGACGTAGAGTCCATCCTTGCATTGGTAGGCGTTGCGCGGCCCGGCATTGGTCGAACGGCTGCCGGTGCGCGGCTTGACCTTGCCGGTAAGCCGGTAGTTGGCGGCCTGCGGGCCGAGCACCGCGAACAGCGGGTCAAGCAGCGGCAGGTCGATGACCTGGCCCTGGCCGCCATTGACCTCGACTTCACGCAGCGCGGTCATCGCCGCCGCGGCGCCGCAGAGCCCGGCCATGCTGTCGGCAAGGTACATCGGCGGCAGCACCGGTTCGCGGTCGGCGAAGCCGTTGAACGACGCGAAGCCGGACATGCCCTCCACCAGCGTGCCGAAGCCGGGGCGTTTGCTGTAGGGACCGTCCTGGCCCCAGCCGGAAATGCGCACGATCACCAGCTTCGGGTTGATCTGCAGCAGAACGTCGGGGCCGAGCCCCATTTTTTCCAGGGTGCCCGGGCGGAAGCTTTCGATGAACATCTGCGCGGAAGGAAGGAGTTTCTTCAGCAGCTCGCGCGCTTCCGGCTTGCGCAGTTCAAGTCCGAGACTCTTCTTGCTGCGTGCGTAGATTTTCCAGTTGGTCTGGACGTCCTTCGTTTTCCAGGCGCGCAGCGTGTCGCCCGCCGGCGGCTCGACCTTGATCACCTCGGCGCCGAAATCCGCGAGGAACTGGGTCAGCGTGTTGCCGGCGACCAGCCGCGACAGGTCGAGAACGCGCACGCCGGACAGCGTGCCGCGTGCGTCCGGGGCGTAATGCCCCCGGGGGAGATCCGTCATTCCGGCTTGATGCCGGAGTCCTGCGCGACCTTGCGCCAGCGAGTGATCTCGTTGGCGATGAATTTGGTGAACTGTTCGCGCGACATCACGCTGGGCTCCGAACCTTCGCCAGCGAATTTTTTCTTCAGGTCCGGCGACTGCAAGGCCTTGGTCAGCTCGGCGGCAAGACGGTCGAGGATGGCCACCGGTGTCTTGGCCGGCGCGGCAAGGCCCCACCAGAACTCGGCCATGTACCCGGGAACGCCGGACTCGGCGATGGTCGGCAGGTCCGGCATGAACGATGAACGCTTCTCGCTGCCCACCGCCAGCGCCTTCAGGCGGCCTGCCTGCACCTGGCCCATTGCCGAGGGCAGGCTGGTCATCACCAGCTGGGTGTGGCCGCCCATCAGGTCGGTCAGCGCCGGTGCGACGCCCTTGTACGGCACGTGGACGATGTTGACGCCGGCCATGCGCTTGAACAACTCCGTTGCCAGGTGGTTATGGCCGCCGGTGCCGGTCGAGCCGTAATTGATCTGGCCCGGCTTGGATTTGGCCAGCGCGATCAGTTCGCGCAGGTTTTTCACCGGGAGCGAGGGATGCACCACCGCGAGCAGCGGGCCGCGGGCCATCATGCCGATGTAGGCGAAATCGTTCAGCGGGTCGTAAGCCATTTTGGTGCGCAGCGCGGCGTTGGCGGTGAACGAGGCCTGGACGTTGACGATGGAATAGCCGTCGGGCGCCGACTTGGCGACGTTGTCGGCGCCGATCATGCCGCCGGCACCACCGCGGTTGTCGATGACAATCTGCTGGCCGAGACCGGGAGCCATTGCCTGTGCCGTGATGCGCGTCAGCACATCGTTGCTGCCGCCGGGCGGATAGGGCACAACGAAGCGGATGGGCTTGGACGGCCAGGCCTGGGCGCCGGCTGCGGTGGCTCCTGCGGCGAGCAGCAGCGCGGCGATCACGCGAATGGAAGTGTTCATGGGGCTCTCCTTGGGTCATGCCGCGTGGCGCGGCCCGTCCGGTATTGCACCGCCGGACGCAACGGGTGTCAGGGGTCTAGCGGAATTCCATGCCGTTGGCGATCTGTCGTTCGACCAGCCGTGACTCGTTGCGCAGCAGGGTCGCCAGTTCCTGCACGCGGCGCTCGGCCATGCGGCTGGAGATCGCGGAAATCGACAATGCCGCGAAGGGCACGCCGCTCTGGTTTCTCAGCACGTGGCCGATCGAGCGCACGCCGGCCAGCGACGGTGTTTCGCGCACGGCGTAGCCGAGTTTCTGTGCCTTGCGCGCCTGCGACAGCAGTGCCGGGCCGTTCAGGCCGTGTTCGGACAGTCGCGGCTCGTTGCTGGCGATGATGCCGCGGAATTCCTCCTCCGGCAGGGCCGCGAGTATTGCCAGGCTGCCGGTGCCCACGCCCAGCGGCCGGCGCATGCCGACTTCGAGGGTGAAGGTCTTGATCGGGAAGGTGCCTTCGCGGCGGTCGATGCAGACGGCATCAAGGCCGCTGCGCTGGGTCAGGAACACCGTGTCGCCGGTGGCTTCGGCGATGCGCGTCATTGCCGGGTGGCAGATCTCGCGCAGATTGAAGCGCGGCGCCGCAGTCAGCCCGAGCTCGAAGGCCATCGGACCGAGGAAATAGCGATGGGTCTCCGAATCCTGCTGCACCATGCCCTCGTGGGCGAGGCATTTCAGCATGCGGTGCACGGTTGGCCGTTGCAGGTTGGTGCGCGTGGCGAGATCGAGCAGGCGGGAGCCGGAGCGGTTGTGCGCGGCGATCTCCCGGAGCAGGAGCAGAGCGCGTTCGATGCTCTGGGTTCCGGTCAGACGGCCCTGATTGTCGTCGGCGGGGTTTTTCGCGGGAGCCATAGGCATTAGTCCGAATCGTGAGACTGGGGAACCGGGATTATGCCACCGCGCCCGCTCTGGCGGAATAGCCCTCCCTGTGGTATCTTTTTTTCCGCTGTTTTCAATCAAAATTTCCGATTCGTCCAGATTCCGGACCACTGCCCCGGCAGTGGCCTGCGTCTCCGGGCGTTCGCGTGCCGGCAACGCCAGGCGTTGTCACGGCCTTCTGACAGGAGCCCTGCCATGACCGTTTCCATGACCCCCGGCGCGAAGTTCCGGGCCGCTGTTGCCGCCGAAAAGCCGCTGCAGATCGTCGGCGCCATCAATGCCTATCATGCGCGGCTTGCCCAGCGCAGCGGCTTCAAGGCGATCTACCTGTCCGGCGGCGGCGTGGCTGCCGGCTCGCTGGGCCTGCCCGACCTCGCGATCAGCACGCTGGATGACGTGCTGACCGACGTGCGCCGCATCACCGATGTCTGTGACCTGCCGCTGCTGGTCGACGTCGACACCGGTTTCGGCGGCGCCTTCAACATTGCGCGCACCGTGAAATCGCTGATCAAGTTCGGCGCGGCGGCGATGCACATCGAGGACCAGGTGATGCAGAAACGCTGCGGCCACCGCCCGAACAAGGAAATCGTCAGCAAGGAGGAAATGGTCGACCGCATCAAGGCTTCCGCCGACGCCAAGACCGATGCCAATTTCGTGATCATCGCGCGTACCGATTCGCTGGCGGTGGAAGGGCTGGACGCCGCTGTCGAACGTGCGGTGGCCTGCGTCGAGGCCGGCGCCGACATGATTTTCCCCGAGGCGATCACCGAGCTGTCGGAATACAAGAAGTTTGCCGACGCGGTGAAGGTGCCGATCCTCGCCAACATCACCGAGTTCGGCAAGACGCCCTTGTTCACGACCCAGGAACTGGCCAGCGCCAATGTCGCGATGGCGCTGTATCCGCTGTCAGCCTGGCGCGCGGCGAATGCCGCGGCGCTGAAGGTTTACCAGAGCATCCGCAAGGAAGGCCACCAGAAGAACGTGGTTGACCTGATGCAGTCGCGCGACGATCTCTACGACTATCTCGATTACCACTCGTACGAGCAGAAACTCGACGCGCTGTTCAAGCGCGACAAGTAAGAAGCAGGCAAGAAGTTCGGATTCCTTGAACACCATTATCGTTGGGAGCACCAGGCAATGACGGGTATCTTGCTGTCCAAAGGGTTCGTGGCGCAGTTCGGCGAACAGTTGCAGGCTGCGGCGAAGGCCGCGGGTATCCAGCCGGAGATAATCCATCTGCCGGATGATGCGTCGCAGCGTCTCGCACCGGAGCAGGCCGCGAAGGTCGAGATCGCCTACCTGACACGCGACATCCGCTTTTCCGATCTGTATGCCAGCTACGGCGATACGATGAAGGCGGCCACCGGCCTGAAATGGGCGCATTTCGTCAGCACCGGCATCGACCAGCATCCCTTCCTGCCGGCCTTGCACGAGCGCAAGGTCAGGCTCACCACCTCCGCCGGCACCAACGGCGAGCCGGTCGGGCAGACGGCGGTCTGCGGCCTGCTGATGCTTGCCCGCGGTTTCCCGCGCTGGATTGCAGCCCAGCGCGAGCACAAGTGGGATCCGGTGCGCGGCGCCGCCGTGCCGCGCGACCTGCGCGGCCAGACCGTGATCATCGTCGGCCTCGGCACCATCGGAGCGACGGTGGCGAAAATGTGCCAGGCGCTGGAGATGAAGGTGATCGGCCTGCGCCGCAGTCCGAAACGCGAGGGCGATCCGGTTGATGAAATGCACACGCTGGACAGGCTACCGGCCCTGCTGCCGTCCTGCGACTGGCTGGTGCTGGCCTGTCCCTATACCAAGGAAACCCACCAGCTGGTCAATGCCAAAACGCTGGCGCTGATGCCGAAACACGCCCACCTGGTCAATGTTGCCCGCGGTGCAGTGTGTGATGAAAAGGCGCTGATCGCTGCGCTGCAGTCGAAGCAGATTGCCGGCGCCTACCTCGACGTGTTCGAGAAGGAGCCGCTGCCCGCCGATTCGCCGCTGTGGGACATTCCCAATGTCATCGTCTCGCCGCACAATGCTTCGGCGTCGGCTGGCAATGACGACCGCGCTGCACGGGTGTTTACCGAGAACCTCAAGCTCTACGCGACCGGCAAACCGATGGTCAACGAACAGGGCTGAACGGGCGTGAAGAAGTGGCAGTGCATCCTCTGCAACTTCATCTATGACGAAGCCGCCGGGCTGCCCGACGAGGGCATCCCGCCGGGCACGCGCTGGGAAGACGTGCCCGCCGACTGG
>FWPV01015586.1_pt1 | contig 10893 bp, 7 predicted proteins | sample 2228371 | NCBI WGS metagenome assembly FWPV01 (sample SAMEA103939776, study PRJEB20133) | metagenome | reverse complement strand
ATTTTCAGTACCTTGACACTACCGGCTCGGTCAATTCGCTTGCCCCACCATGTCATGAAAATGATGGTTGCCAGGCTCGCCACCGAGTTCATGACGGCGTACACGATGTAACTGAACTCGAGGTCGCGTAGCATATACGGAGAGAAGAAGGGCCCAGCCAGAGTGGCTGAGAAGTTTATCAGGGCACAAAAGATTATGAACCTGCCTATGTTAGTGGAGAGCAGATTTCGGGCTATCCTCATCATGTGGTTATGGTCTTGGCCCCGGGCCGTTGGGCTGAGCGGCTCGTACATTCGCGATAGGAAATAGAGCGAGATCAGGCGCGTTGCCATAGCGCCAGCAAATATGATGGCGAAAGCCAGGTTAGTATTGCCCGTAAGCAATTGGAGGATGCCTCCAGCGACGTAGGTGAACGCCAGAGACACAATCCCGTTGATACGGTTGCGGAGGCCAAAGTAGCGTCCGCGCATCTTGACAGGCACTAGCTCTGCCATCATGCTGCCCCAGGCCGGATTCACCACGGAATCGAAGACGGTGCTTATCGTGACGAACGTTATCAGCCACCACACCTGGTGTGTCTGGAATATGTATGGAATCAACATAATTGGCACCCACATCACGGCGTGCATGAAGACCATGGTCAAAATGAAATCCTTTCGGCTCCCCATCCTCTCCGAAAGGGCTGGCGCCAGAAACTGCACTCCTGACATGGTGAAGTAGGGCACGCTCGTCAGTAATCCGATCTCCTGAGTCGTAGCCTTCATTGTCAATGCGTAGGGCGTAATGTAGTTTTGTGTCAGCCCCAGCATCGCGGAATAAGCTGCGCCGTCGAAAATACTGTTTTCCAGGCTTGTTCTCACCTGCTGTTCTGTCAACCTGGATGGAACATCAGCGCGCCGGCGCAGAAACCTGGTTAGAGGAGACATAGAAATCTACGCGCTTAGCGTAAAAACGGCAGGAAGTACAGCTTGACTCTTGGAAACCTATATATCAAAGCAACCATCAGCTAATTGGTTCTGGTTGCCAGGGATTGCTCCGTTGGCGAGGCCTGTATAATACGCCTTCGCTGGCCAGTTGTCAAAGTTGTTCGGAGTTACTGCAAAGCGGCATAACTCTTAACCGTTTCGAACCGATTGCAGCGACAAAGTCAGCTCGCCTGACCTTGCTCGGCCATCCAGGGGATGCACCGGCCCGGGACGTATTGACATTTCCCTCGTCGGATTGCTATTGTTAGACCACACGTAGATAGGCGCCATATTTGGTGTCCGGGGAACGTCGCACAGAAAGCAACCCTTACAGGCAGCAAAGTTTTAATCGGAGATAACGGGAGGTAGCAATGAAAACCAGAAAGTTAGTCTCGAAAGTCTTATTCTTTGTAGCTCTAGTGCTGGTCGTGGTGAACCTGTCTTGCACAATTGCCGCCGGCGGATATCACACGGTGGGGATTTTGCCTGACGGCACTGTAGTTGCCACGGGGAACAATGACGAAGGGCAGTGCAACGTCAGTGGCTGGAGCAATATTACACAAGTCGCTGCTGGCTTCAGTCACACGGTCGGGCTTAAGGAGGATGATACCGTCGTCGCTACGGGAAGGAACACCGAGGGGCAGTGTAATGTTGCCGGCTGGGCAGACATCACCATGGTTGTTGCCGGCGACTGGCACACAGTAGGGCTTAAGAGTGACCGCACTGTCGTTGCCACGGGAAAGAGCGACGAGGGACAATGCAATGTCCTCGGCTGGACAGACATATGGCAGGTGGCTGCCGGTGGAGCCCACACAGTCGGGCTTAAGCAGGACGGCACAGTTGTTGCCACGGGAAGGAATATCGAAGGGCAGTGCAACGTCGCCGCCTGGACGAATATTACCATGGTTGCCGCAGGCTACGCCCACACGGTCGGGCTTAAGCAGGACGGCACAGTTGTCGCCACGGGCAGGAACGACGAAGGACAATGCAATGTCGCAGGCTGGACGAACATCACTCAGGTCGCTGCTGGCCGCTATCACACCGTGGGGCTTAAGGAGGATGGTACTGTGATCGCCACGGGCAGGAACACCGAGGGACAGTGCGCGGTTACTGGCTGGAGGGACATCGCCGCAGTGGCCGCGGGCGGCTGGCACACGGTGGGCCTTAAGAACTGCGGCGCTGTGGTCGCCACAGGAAGCAACAGCCACGCTCAATGCAACGTCGGCAGTTGGATTGTGAAAATGCCCTCCGGTGAACCATCCCCGTCATACCACCTCACGATCTCCGTCACTGACGGCGGCCGGGTAAGTGCTCCCGGCTGGGGTACCTTCGCCTATTGCCAGAACGAAACAGTCAATCTGATGGCTCAGCCCGATCCTTGCTACCAGTTCGTCGAGTGGACCGGAGATGTGGGCACCGTTGGCGATGTAAACGCCGCTTCCACAAATATCACCATGACCGGCGACTATGTCATCAGCGCTCGCTTTGCGCTCCTGAACTACGACCTCACTATAAACAGCACAGCCGGCGGCTCGGTAACCACTCCGGGAGAAGGTACTTTCTCCTATGATTGCGGCACGTCGGTTAATCTGGTCGCAAGCCCAGATCCCGGCTATCGCTTCCTCAACTGGACTGGCGATACTTTCACCATTGGCAACGTTGCCAGCGCCAATACCACTATCACTATGCAGGATAACTACTCCATCACCGCCAACTTTGAGCAGGTACCAGTCTCAATCAATTGGCTACTGATCGGCGGGATCATCGGGGCCGTGATAGTGGTGGTGTTGGTGGTCTCCCTCGTGCGCAGAAAGTCAGGCGCTCCGACAAAGAAGACGTCCATGTGAGCTTCCTGCACTCCAGAGAGACGCGGCAACAGGTTTGCTCGCCTCTCGTTCAGGGGACTCGCAGTCCTTATGAGAAGGCAACGGAGCCGGTCTGCCACAGCTCCCGGGAGCCTTGACTTTCGTGGTGGTGTCGGCCGGTGCGTCCCTGCGGCTTGTCCCTGTGTCGCCCGAGGCAGACTGAACAGCCCTTCACTTTGGCGACGCCAGCGCATATGCTTCGCCGTGTCCCAAACGGGATCTTTCACAACAACAAGCTGGCCGAAAGCGGATCGCGGAACAGCACCAGCTAGGAAATGTAGCCGTCCCTGATAAGGAGCTCGGCTACCAGGAGCGCCCCCTTGGCCGCTCCCATCTTCGTGTTGTGGGACACCAGAATATACTTGATGCCATTTTCGAGGACGCTATCCTTCCTGACCCTGCCCACCACAGTCGCCATGCCATCCTCAGCATCACGGTCAAGTCGCGGCTGAGGTCGGAATGGGTCTTCGTGAACTATTATGAACTGCCGGGGCGCTGAAGGCAGCTCGGTCTCGTTAGCCGAGCCTTTGTATTCCCTCATCGCTTTGATGACATCCCTCACTTCACAAGGTCTCTGCGTGGACACGAACACTGATTCCGTGTGGCCTTCTCGAACATTCACCCGGGTGCAGGTACAGCTCACATTGAACTTAGCCGGAGTGATGGAACTGCCGGCGAACTTGCCCAGGATTTTCTGCGTCTCGCGCTGCACCTTCTCCTCCTCCCCCACAATATAGGGAATGATGTTGTCGAGGATGTCCAGCCCTATCACCCCCGGGCTTCTTCCGGCGCCTGACAGAGCTTGCATCGAAGTCATGATGACGCCATTTATGCCGAAGGAGTCGTAGATTGGCTTGAGCGTTATCGCCAACCCTGTGGTCGTGCAGTTAGGAATAGGTGTGATGAACCCCTTCCAGCCCCGGTTTTTCCTTTGCACGTCAAGCAATCTCGCTTGCTCAGAGTTAATCCCGGGGATCAAGATAGGCACATCTTCTTCGTAGCGGAAAGCTGACGCTGTGCTGATAACGGCCTTCTCCCTCGCAAACTTAGGTTCCAGTACCTTTGCCTGCTCAGACTCCACAGCCGAGAAGACGATATCGAGGCCAGAGATGTCCATCTCGGCCGCATTCTGCACCGGCATGTGCATGACCTCTTCAACAGGAGGCTCCTGGCAGTACCAGCGCAGGGCCCCGGTCTGCGGGTCAGTTATGGCTTCTCTATAGGTGCGGCCCGCTGATTTCTCAGACGCCGCCAGAGTAGCCACCTGAATCCAGGGATGACCTTTCAAAGCCACTAGAAACTGTTGCCCGACAATGCCCGTAGCTCCGACCACCCCGGCTTTCAACATAATGTTCTCCGTACCGTTGGTGCTTCTTATTGCAAGAATCGGGGCGAGAGGATTTGAACCTCCGACCTCAGCGTCCCGAACGCTGCGCGCTAGCCACTGCGCCACGCCCCGCCGTATGTGCTATTATATGCTCTTTGACTATCGCGGGCAAGAATGAAGTACTGTGTTTTGATCATTGACGGTGCCTCCGGCTGGCCCCTGCCCCACCGTGGCGGCCAGACCTGCCTAGAACTGGCGCGCACACCCAACCTGGATGGCGTAGCTAGCACGGGAATTGTAGGCTTGGTTTGCAACATACCAACTGGTATGGAGCCCAGCAGCGCCTGTGCCTGCATGTCCGTGCTCGGCTACGACCCGAAGGTATATTACAAGGGCCGGAGCGCTATCGAGGCCCACGGCATGGGCATCCCCATCGACGAAGGCGAAGTCGTTTTTCGCTGCAATCTGGTGGCTGTCCGCGATGGAAAGATGTGGAGCTACAGCTCCGGACACATTAAGACCGCTGAGGCTCACGCCCTTATCACCAGCTTGAACGAAAAGCTCGGTAGCCCTCAGGTGCGTTTCTATCCTGGTGTGGGCTACCGGCATATATGCAAGATAAGAGGCAGAGGGGACACCTTGCTGGCGACCTGCACTCCACCCCATGATATTCCCGACCAACCTATCGCGGAGTTTCTGCCCAGGGGGCCGGGCAGCGATCTGCTCAGGGAACTTATGGCGCGTTCCCAGGACGTGCTTCGTGATCACCCCATCAACGTAGAACGAAGGGCGCGCGGCGAAATTCCCGCCACCATGGTCTGGCTCTTCTGGGGCAGTGACAGAATACCAAACATGCCTTCCTTCAAGCAGCTCTACGGTATTGATGCAGCTATGATATCGGGAGTTGATATCATGCGGGGATTGGCTAGAATGGCAAACATAGAAGTGCTTGACATACCGGGCGTTACCGGCGACATGGACAACGACTACGCAGCTCAAGGCGCCGGCGCCCTGGAAGCCCTTCAGAAGTATGACCTGGTGGTTGTTCATGTAGAAGCAACCGATGAAGCAGCCCATGCTGGCTCAGTTGAGGAAAAAATTGCCGCTGTCGAAAAGGTGGACAAAGAAATAGTGGGGCGACTTCGCTCCTGGCCTGAGGGTGCTCTCCGGCTGCTGGTCCTCCCCGACCACGCTACGCCCATCGAGGTTCGAACTCATGTGCCCGACCCTGTCCCCTTTGTCCTCTGGGGACCGGGGTTTACCTCAAACGGGGCTAACAGGTTCACCGAAGCCCAGGCCAAACGCACAGGCCTGTTTGTCCAAGAGGGTTATAATATTATGCGCAAACTTATCGAGTGAACGCAGGTCATAAGATGGCACTTGTAGTTCAGAAATACGGTGGCAGCTCGGTAGCTGATGCCGAAAAGATTAAGAATGTCGCCCGGCGTGTGGCCAGGACCAAAGACGCTGGCAACCAGGTAGTAGTCGTTGTTTCGGCCATGGGAGACACTACCGACGACTTGATCAGGCTTGCCTACGAAATCAATGAACATCCTAGCGAAAGAGAACTTGATGTCCTCCTGTCCACCGGGGAGATAGTCTCGGCCACGCTTCTGGCCATGGCTCTGGATAGTCTTGGCTACAAGGCAGTTAGCCTCACCGGCGCTCAGGCTGGCATCCAGACCGATTCCAGCTACAGTCGAGCTCGCATTCTCCGAGTTGACCCCAAACGAGTAACCGGCGAGTTGGAAAAGGGCAACATTGTCATTGTGGCTGGATTTCAAGGCGTGACCCAGGAAATGGATGTTACTACCCTGGGTCGCGGCGGTTCGGACACCACGGCAGTTGCCCTCGCCATCAGTTTGAACGCCAGAATGTGTGAAATATACACCGATGTTCAAGGCATTTACACCGCTGACCCCCGACTTGTCCCTGAGGCGCGGAAGTTGAAGGAAATTGGCTACGAAGAGATGCTGGAACTGGCTACCTCTGGTGCCAGAGTCATGCACAACCGCGCCGTCGAGTTGGGCTGGCTATACGATATGCCCATCCTGGTGGCTTCGAGTTTTGATGACAGCCCAGGTACCATGATCTGTAAGGAGGCATCTATGGAAGTGAGAAACAAGGTGAAGGGTATTGCTCATGACACCAATGTGGCCAAGGTCACGATCGTCGGGGTTCCTGATCATCCTGGCATTGCCGCAGCTATCTTTGAGCCCCTGGCCAGAGCCAACATAAGTGTCGATACCATCGTGCAGAATGCCAGCATCAATAATATCACCGACCTTACATTCACTGTCGCCCGCACTGATCTGCTTAAAGCCATGTCCATCGTCGAGCCGGTGGTCAAATCCATAGGTGGGCAGCGATGTGTCACCGACTCCACCCTGGCTAAAGTAAGCATCGTGGGGACAGGTATGCAAAACACGCCTGGCTACGCTGCCAGGATGTTTCGTGCCCTCTACGAGCAGGGCATCAACATCCAGTTAATCACCACCTCTGAGATAAGGATAACTTGCATCATCTCTGAAGATAGAGTTAAGGACGCTGTACGTGCACTGCATCAAGCTTTCGAGCTCGAAAAGGAAGTTTGACAGTCCTCATGTGACATCGTGAACACTTAAGCTCGTGGAAACGTATATGAACTCCTACCAACGTGAAGATGAAGAGAAGGCTCGATTAAGACAACAGCTCAGCAAGAAAGCTATAGATCTGGCGTTACAGGGTAGATGGGAAGAGGCCGAAGCAGTTAATAGAGACATAATTGAAAAATTCCCCAACGACGTTGAGGCCTATAACCGCCTCGGCCGCGCTCTGACCGAGTTGGGGGATTTGAATGGAGCCAAGGAAGCTTATCTCAAAGCTCTGGGACTGGCCCACGACAACGCCATTGCTAAGAAGAACCTAGCCCGCCTGACCAGCCTTTCAGAATCGCTGGCTAAGTCCAAGAAGAGGCGTCAGAAAAGTCCAGCCACAAAGGCCAAAGCCCGAAAGGTCCCCCTTGACCTTTTCATAACCGAGACGGGCAAAGCTGGCGTCGTCAACCTTATTAACGTGGCTTCAGGCGAGGTCTTGGCCAAGATAACGTTCGGCGACCCTGTGCGTTTGGAAGCAAAGGAGCGTCACCTCTTCGTGACCACCGAGGCCGGGGAATATCTTGGCGAAGTGGAACCAAAGCAAGGGTTGCGCCTCATCAAGCTGATGCAAGGCGGAAATAAGTATGATGCCGCCATCCTTAGCGTCGAGGGGGACAAGGTGGAGGTGCTCATCAAGGAGACCTACCAGCATCCCAGCCAGGCCGGCCGCCCCTCTTTTCCAATCAAAGCCACAGAGCATTTGCCCATACGCCTCAAGGAGAGTTTGCTGAGACGAGGTATCATCACTGACGAAGGTGAACCGTCTCTTGAACTGGCATATTCTGACGAGGAAGAACAGCCAGGAGCCGAAGAGGAGACGCTTCTCGACGGTTTCACCATTATTGGCGAAGAGGACGAGAAAGGGGTCGAAATCTGATGGAAGCAGCAGTGGTCAAGCCTATTGATATCGAACAGGAGATGAAAAGCTCCTACCTGGACTATGCTATGAGCGTGATCGTCTCCCGAGCTTTGCCTGACGTACGCGATGGCCTGAAACCAGTCCAGCGTCGTGTCCTCTACGCCATGCACGACCTGGGACTACGATACAACACCCCCTATAAAAAGAGCGCCCGCATTGTCGGTGAAGTTCTTGGGAAATATCACCCTCACGGAGATGCTCCTGTCTACGAGGCCATGGTGCGCATGGCTCAGGATTTCTCCCTCAGGTATCCCTTGATCGACGGCCAGGGCAACTTTGGCAGCATAGATAACGACCCGCCAGCAGCAATGAGATACACCGAGGCTCGCCTGTCCAGAATTGCCGAAGAAATGCTGGCGGACATTGACAAAGACACAGTGGATTTTGTCCCTAATTTCGATGCCTCTCTTAAGGAACCATCCGTTTTGCCCGCCAGATTGCCTAACCTGCTGGTCAACGGTTCTTCTGGTATAGCTGTGGGAATGGCGACCAATATCCCTCCCCACAACCTAACGGAGATATGCGATGCCATCGTCTACCTGATTGACAACCCGGAAGCTACCATAGAGGAATTGCTCGAGCTGGTTAAAGGGCCCGACTTCCCCACGGGTGGCATAATCTGCGGCAGGGAGGGCATAGACAATGCCTACGCTACGGGGCAGGGCAGAATCGTAATCCGTGCCAGAGCCGATGAACTCGTTACCAAGACTGGCAAGAAACAAATAGTCATTACCGAACTCCCCTATCAGGTAAACAAGGCAGCTCTTGTGGAGAAGATCGCTGACCTCGCTAGGGTAAGAAAGGTCTCTGGGATAGCCGAGGTGCGTGATGAGTCAGATAGAGAAGGCATGCGCATCGTTATCGAACTGAAAAAAGAAGCCCAACCCCGGCAGGTACTTAACAACCTCTACAACCTCACCGCTATGCAATCTGCCTTCCATATCAACATGGTGGCTCTAGTTGATGGGCAACCTAGAACAATCAATCTCAGAGAGGCATTGACCTGCTATATCGACTTTCGTTCGCAAATCATCACCAGGAGATGTCAATTTGAGCTCGCCAAGGCCAAGGAGAGAGCTCATGTCCTTGAAGGCTTTAGAGCCGCCCTCAACAACCTGGACCAGGTGATCAAGACCATCCGGCAAGCTGAAACCGTGGAATCCGCCCGCACTGAGCTGATGAGAGCTTTCGACCTATCACAGGTTCAGGCACAAGCTATCCTTGACATGCCTCTCCGTAGGCTGGCCAAGCTGGAGCAAGATAAGATAACTGAGGAATATACCTCGGTAATAAAGAATATATCCTACCTCGAAGATTTGCTGGCCAACCCCCGCAAGATATTGATGTTGGTAGCCGAAGACGCTAAGGAGCTCAAATCCAGGTACGGCGACCCCCGGCGGACCATTGTCCAGACCGAAGAAATCGGAGAATTTCGTACCGAAGACCTCATTCCCCACGAGATAGTTGTTGTCACGCTGACTAACAAAGGTTTCGTTAAGAGGATCCCCGTCGCCACTTATCGCTTGCAACACCGGGGCGGAAAAGGCGTTACAGGAATGGTCACCCGGGGCGGTGATACGGTAAGCCACATTGTGGTGGCTGATACACATGACATCCTCTTTTTCTTCACCAGTTCTGGCAAGGTCTACTCACTCAAGTGCCACGAGGTACCCGAAGACGTTTCTCGTACATCCAAGGGAATAGCTTTAGTCAATCTACTGCCTATCAGCGTGGAAGATGAAGTCACTGCCGTGCTGGCGTTGTCTGGTTTTCGTCCCGACAAGTTCCTCCTAATGGCTACCAAACGCGGCATGGTGAAGAAAACACCGCTCGGCGAGTTCGCCTCCATAAAGAGGAATGGCCTAATCGCCATAAGGCTCAGGAGCGGAGATAAGCTGGCTTCCGCCTCCATTGTGGATGACGACGACGAGGTCATACTGGCTAGTCACGATGGCAAAGCGATCAGATTTCGGGCAAACGGGCTGAGGACTGCCTCCCGAACCAGCCGCGGCGTTATCGGTATTCGCCTTGACGGTAGTTATGTGGTAGGCATGGGCATCGTTTTTCCTGACGCCTACGTTCTTACCGTGACCGAAAGGGGGTTTGGCAAACTCACCCCGATAACGAAATACCCCACTCACAACCGTGGAGGCAAAGGAGTCATGACTTACCGTGTGAGCGCCGCAACCGGCAATCTAGCCGTGTCCAGACTTCTCTCGCGGGGGGGCTCTCTCGTGATACTTTCAGCCAGAGGCCATGTGGTGAACATCCCTGTCCAGCAAATCCCCGTTCAAGGCAGAAGCGCTCGAGGAGCTAGGTTGATGAGTCTGGACGAAGATGATATTGTCGTCTCCGCTACCTGGGTTTCCCAGCAGGATGGGAAATCAGCCTCCGCCTCCCCGGACAAATAGATAGCACAAAGCTTGACGTGTAGTGCCTTCCCGTCTAGACTCGAGAAGGTAGGATGTGAGGTAACACTATGGAGTTCCTTCGTGAGCTGGGCTTGACGTTTATCCCTATCCTGGTGGCCATGGACGCCGTAGGCAACCTGCCATTTTTCCTCACGTTAACCCGGGAAATCAGTCTCAAACACCGCCGACGGACGGCAAATCTGGCTACCCTCACTGGCTTCGGCATCGGCGTGAGCTTCGTGGCGATTGGCAGAGGCATATTCTTGCTTCTGGGGATCGAGGTGGCTGACTTCCTCGTGGCCGGTGGGATCATTCTTTTGATCCTGGCTATCAGGGACTTGGTCACCGGCAGGATCGTAGAGGTGCACGAATCAGCAGCTTCCGAGATGATAGGCGTTGTTCCTCTGGGCACGCCTCTCGTCGTGGGACCGGCTGTGCTTACCAGTCTGCTGATGCTCATTGGCCAGTATCGTGTGCCCGTGGTGCTATTCTCCTTCATCCTCAATCTAGCTATACAGTGGAGCCTCTTTAGACAGGCTACCCGAATCGTGGACTTTTTGGGACAGACCGGGATCACTGCCATTAGCAAGATCATCATGCTGCTTCTGGCCGCCATCGCCGTGAAAATGATCCGCGAAGGTGTTCTGGCATTCCTGGCCTGAGCTTTAGCGTTCGAAGTTTTTTGGGACTTGGTGTATCATTACCCACAGGGTGCCAGCGTGAAGCTTTCACCTGGCGAAGACAGAGAACCGGTTGGCACCCTCTGTGAC
>FWPV01015585.1_pt1 | contig 10893 bp, 9 predicted proteins | sample 2228371 | NCBI WGS metagenome assembly FWPV01 (sample SAMEA103939776, study PRJEB20133) | metagenome | reverse complement strand
ATAGTCTTCAGCCCGCGCGAGGTGTGTTCAAACCCTCTCACAGGTGCGTTGTGAGCTAGCATTTTCAGGCTTGCACACATTATTTGCCACAGGAGTACATCCTTATGAACAGAGTCGGTGAGATGGAGAAGTATCCAGCTGAGATGCCAGCGCAGACGATAACGATAAGGGAAAGGCTGTCACGATTCGCCCGCCGCTATGCTATGCAGATTGGCATTGTCTTGGTTGGCGTGCTCGTCTGGTTGCTGTTTCTGATTGGGTCGCCCAAGACGTTCCTTTCTTTTCCCATCTATGCAGCTTATATGTCAACTACCCCCTTTTTTGCTCTGATGGCACTGCCACTCACACTGGTGATCATCACGGGCGAGATTGACCTTTCCTTCCCCTCCATCATGGCGTTTGGTATGACGGTTTACGCCCTGGTTCTGGTTTCCACTGGCAGTCATATACTGGCATTTATCGCTTGTTTAATTGCCGGACTGGTGGCAGGACTGATCAACGGTGTCATTGTGGTGCGGATTGGTATTCCGTCGCTGGTAGCTACAATTGGCACCCAGTTCTTCTGGCGGGGTGTGGTGCTGGTGATCACGGGTGGTAATGGCACCGGCCTCACCTCGGCCATAGGAGGGGTGCTTCATACCGGTCTGGTGGGTCGCGTGTTCGGTCTGATCCCAGCTCAAATGATATGGACGATTATTGTAGCATTTGTCGTATGGTTCTTTCTCAACCGTCACCGCTTCGGAGCCCACGTGTATCTGTCAGGCGACAATGTTGAGAGCGCCCGTCTGATGGGTGTAAATGTGCCGCGTGTCAAAACGCTGGTTTTTGCCATTATGGGTGTGGCCGCTGCGTTTGCCGGTGTGGTGGTCAGCCTGGAGGTGCTGTACTTCTGGCCGACATTGGGAGAAGGGTATCTGCTCAGCACTCTTTCGTCAGTGTTCCTGGGAGGCACCTCAGTTTTCGGTGGAACAGGCACCGTGTTTGGCACGCTGGTAGCTTCCTTCATCATTGGTGCGATCAATGCCGGTATTGTCGCCGCCGGACTTACCGGTTTCTGGACCCAGCTGATATATGGCTTGATCATTGTCATGTCTGTCTCCTTGCAAACGGTCCTCAGCCGGCGGCTGCGCTGACAAACGGACGGCATGGCACTATTGATGCTCACTAGCAGAGATAGAACAATCAAAAAAACCTACCAAGAACCTTGTGGCAGTCCTAGCAAAGGCATCGTTATCACACTGTAGACAGCGAGGGAAAGATGGCTGGAGCAAAATACACGATCGGGATTGACTTTGGAACCGAATCTGGCCGCGCGTTGCTGGTGGACGTGGCGGATGGCCGTGAAGTTGCCACAGCGGTGCATCCCTATGCCAACGGTGTTATCGACGAGCGGCTGCCGGATAGTGGCATCCCACTGGAACCGGATTGGGCATTGCAGGATCCGAATGACTACTTGGAGGTTTTCAAGCGAGCAGTGCCCCAGGTTCTCAAGTTGAGCGGAGTATCTCCCGACGACGTGATTGGGATAGGTATCGACTTCACGGCGTGCACTATGTTGCCCACCAAGGCGGATGGCACGCCCTTGTGCGTCTTGCCGCAATATCGCAACAACCCGCACGCCTGGGTCAAACTTTGGAAGCACCATGCTGCCCAGCCGGAGGCCGATCGCGTGAACGAGGTGGCGCGCGAGCGCGGGGAGCCTTGGCTCTCGCGCTATGGCGGCAAGATATCGTCAGAATGGTTCTTCCCCAAGGCGCTGCAGATCCTCAACGACGCGCCCGAAATCTATGAGGCCGCCGACCGCCTGATCGAGGCGGCGGACTGGATCGTGTGGCAACTGACCGGCGTGGAGACGCGCAACTCGTGCACGGCGGGCTATAAGGCCATCTGGTCGAAGCAAACGGGCTTCCCCAGCCCCGACTTTTTCGCGGCGCTGCACCCCAGGATGCGCAACATCGTGACGGAGAAAATGTCCACCCAAATCAGCCCGCTGGGCGGGCGCGCCGGTGGGTTGACGCCCGAAATGGCCAAAGCAACCGGCCTGCTCCCCGGCACTGCCGTGGCTGTGGCCAATGTGGATGCGCACGTCGCGGTGCCCGCCGCGACCGTGGTCGAGCCGGGGCGCATGGTGATGATCATGGGCACCTCGATCTGCCACATGGTGTTGGGCACCGAGCAAAAGATCGTGCCCGGCATGTGCGGCGTGGTAGAGGATGGCATCATCCCCGGCTTTTTCGGATACGAGGCGGGACAATCGTGCGTCGGCGATCATTTCGCCTGGTTCGTGGAGAACTGCGTGCCCGTGCAGTATCACACCGAAGCGCAGCAGCAAGGCTTGAACCTGCACCAGTTATTGGAGCAAAAAGCCGCGCGCCTCAAGCCGGGCGAATCGGGGTTACTGGCGTTAGATTGGTGGAACGGCAACCGCTCGGTGTTGGTGGACGTGGACCTCACGGGCCTGCTGATCGGGGCGACCCTCGCCACCAAGCCGGAGGAGATTTACCGTGCCCTGATCGAGGCCACGGCCTATGGCACGCGCATCATCATCGAGACCTTTGAGCAATGCGGCGTCGCGGTGAACGAACTTGTGGCGGCGGGCGGCCTGCCGGAGCGCAACAAGCTCCTGATGCAAATCTACTCGGACGTGACCGGGCGAGAGATCAAGATCATCGGCACGCCACAATCGGGCGGACTGGGTTCCGCCATGCACGGAGCCGTCGCGGCGGGTTCGGCGCTGGGCGGTTACGACGATATCAAACAGGCTGCCGCCAAAATGGCGCACCTCAAAGATGAGATGTACAAGCCCAACGCCGAAAACAAGCGCGTGTACGACCGGCTGTATGCCGAGTATGTCGTGTTGCACGACTACTTTGGGCGGGGGGCCAACGATGTCATGAAGCGCCTCAAGCGCATCAAGGCCGAAGCGCGTAGCTGAAGCGATGGCGTGCCTCTAGATCGCAAAACGATACCCAGGACGAGAAACCTGGGTATCGTTGCGTTTTCCGCGGGCTGATGGGCTAATTGAAGAAGGTGATATCCGACGGGGGCCAGTAACGCAGCCAGGCGCGCCCCAAGATGTTCTCCAACGGCACGACGCCGAAATAGCGCGAATCGTTGCTGGAGCCGCGATTATCGCCCAAGACGAATACGTGCGCCTCGGGGATGATCTGGGGGGGCATGGTGCCGGTCGTGAGTTGGTTTAGATAAGGCTCATCGAGCTTTTGGCCGTTGACATAAACTGCCCCGCCCTTGATCTCTATGGTCTCGCCCGGCAGGCCGATCACGCGCTTGATCAAAGGGTCGGAGACGCGCCCGGGCACGTTCAGGACGACGATCTCGCCCCGTCTCGGCGTGCGCAACCGATAGGACACGAGATCAACGATCACGCGCTGATTATCATGCAAGTTGGGCTCCATGCTCTGGCCATGCACGGTGCGCGGCTGCGCGAGGAATAGGTTGATCGTCAATACGATGGCCACGGCGGGCAAAAAAGTCTCCAGCAGTTCAACCCACCAACTGCGTCCGGACGGGGCCACAGGCCTCTCTTCCGTTTCAGGCGATGGATCGGCAGGCAATTGCGTCATAGGAGCTCCGTATGTCAGCATGATGGTAGTGTGCATTGTTATTTTAGACATGATGCGATTCCTGGCAAACTGCGGGAAACGACGCAACCGAACCATGGGAATAACGTATAATCATAGGATTGATTGTGCGACCATTAGGGGAAAGGGTCGTTTCCCCGTTGAGCAATCGGGGCTGTATCCCCTTATTAGAAGTAAAGGAGCGATGAAATGAGCGAGGAACCGAAAACCAGGAGTGAGGAATTCAAACTATCCGGCTCGGAGGTCATCGGCAAGGTCAAAGAGTTGCTGCACGAAGGCAACATCCGGCGCATCGTCATCAAGCACGAGGGCGAGACCGTGTTCGAGCTGCCCTTGACCATCGCCGCCGTGGGCACCCTGATCGCGCCCCAGTTGGCCGCTTTGGGCGCTTTTGCGGCCTTGGTCACGAATTGCTCGATCGTGGTCGAGCGCATTGTTGAGGAATAACCCTTTCTGTGCTCTTGTTACAACTTGCATGGCATCGGCGTTCATCTGAAGCTACCGGCCTATCGGCGCTCGCTTGGATGGACGCCGATGTCATATCGGCTGGGTGCTTGATTTCAGGTTAGCCACGCAAGCAGGATCGTCAACGTGACCCCGCTCAACAGCGTGGTGATAAAGACTACGCTGCCCACGTACTCGCTGTCGGCGTCGAACTGCACCGCCAGGAGCACCGAGTTGACCGCCGTGGGGGTCGAGCCTTCGATGATCGCCACCTGGCGCGCCAGCCCTTGTAGCCCCAACAGCGGCGCCAGCCCGATCGCCACCAGCGCCCCCACCACCAGCCGCATGAAGGCCCCAATGGCCACATCTTTGTATTGCTTCCCGATGCGCGATTGCGCAAGCTGCAAGCCCAACATGAGCAGCATCGTGGGCACGGCGGCGCGGCTGATAAGCGAAATGGATTTAAAGATCGGCGCAGGAACCGTGATCCCCCCGGCGCGTAGCAGTAGGGCCAACACAAAAGCGTACAGGCCCGGCAACTTGAAAACTTCGAGGAGCGCCTTGCGGCTCCCGCCGCCGTTGCTGCGCGCTGCGATAAAGGCGCCCAGCGTGTTGAACATCAAATGCGAGGCAATATAACAGATGGCCCCGAATTCCAGCCCTTTGTCGCCAAAGGCGAACGCGATGATGGATAGGCCGAAATTGCCCGAGTTGAGAAAGGCCACGCTCAACATCAGCGCGTCGATGCGCCGCGCGGGCCAACGCAGCGCGCGCCCCACGAGTAATCCCAAGGCGGACATGACCACCCCGATCAGTATCACGAACAGGATGATCGCGACGAATTGCCGTGGGTCCACCGTGGATTCGATCAAGTAGGTGAACACCAGGCAGGGCAAAAGCACATAGATCGCGAGGCGCGAGATGCTCTTGCGATCTATCTGGAATTTGCGCTCGAGCCACACGCCCACGCCGATGATCAGGAACGCGGGCAGGATGTTGTTTAGAAAGATGCTCAAGAAGATGCCCATGTGCCATGCTCCCATGCCGAGTGCGGCAAAAACCCCGGCGTGGTGCAGCCGGGGTCTTGCGGCTCAGGGGAGCATTGTACCAGCAAACCTGTCAGGCTCAAAGCGGTGAAAATGGCTCTTTGACACCGCGTTGATTTGTGTTATCCTTTTTATAGGACAGTATTCGACAGAAAGCGTTAGTTTATGCGCGCAAATCCCTGGCTGAAAATGGTGATCGCCTTTGGGGTGTCGCTTCTTCTGTTGGGCGTCCTCGTCTTCACGCCGCTGGGTGGTTGGCTGTGGCGGGGATTCATAAACCTGCCCGGCATCGCCTGGGCGCGCGAGCAGATGGGGGCCGTTGGCTTGTTAGAAGGCGACGAGGAGTTCGAGGCCGACATAGACACGGATCGAATCAACGAGATCCTGCGCGCCGGCCATGCCGCCCAGCAAAAGGGGGCGGATGATGAGGCGCTGCGCCGTTACCGTGAGGCGCTCCGCCTCAGCGATCGGTATGCTCCCACGCACATGGCGCTAGCCGGCATATACATGAAGCTCGGTCAGGACGATAAAGCCCTGGATGAGCTGGAGAGGGCGGCCGAGTTGGCGCCCGATGACGCCTTTGTATTGGGCCAGTTGGGGCGCATGTATCTGAACAAGGACGAGCATGATAAGGCCGTCAACGTCCTGGAGCGCGCCAAAAAGGCTGACGCGCAAGATGCCGATGTGCGCTATTGGCTGGGGGCCTCGTACTACTATCGCTCGTTCGATGACGCAAACAATGCCGTGGTTGAGCTGGAAAAGGCCGCGCAGTTGGCTCCGAATGAGGCCGAGGTGCAGTTTTACCTGGGCATGGCCTACGTTCGCCGCGACGATGACGGAGACGCGCAGCTTGCCATCCGCGCTTTGCAGAAGGCGGTGCAACTGAACCCGAATTATGTGGAGGCTTATTACTATTTGGGTCAGTTGCATCTGAGCCAAGGGCAACGTGAGTCGGCCGTGGAGGCCTGGAGGCGCTATGTCAATTTGAGCCAGGATGAACAGAAACTGGCCAGGGTGCGTGCTTGGCTGCGCAACTTGCAGCAAGAAGGTGGGCGCTAATGCGAAATTGGTGGAGGCGTAACAAGCATTGGATCGCACGCATCGGCATCGTCTTGGCCGTGCTGATGGCCGCGGCTGTCAGCACGACGGTCATGCGCGCCATCGCCGCGTTGATGGGCTTGGCGCTCAACGTCGCCGCGCTGGCCGCTTTTATGATCGTGCAAGTGGTGTTCTATTTCGGCTTTCTGGTGTACTACTTGGGCGGCGTCAAGACGATCAAGATCATGCCCGGCGAGGCGGGCGAGGTGACCTTTGACGATTACTGGGGCCAGCCGGAATTGCTCGCCGTGGCGCGCCAGTGGGTCGAGCTGCTCAGCCATCCCGAAAAGCTGCGCAAGATGGGCGGCCAACCGGTGACGGGGGTGCTGCTCGCCGGACCGCCGGGCTCGGGCAAGACCTACCTGGCCAAGGCGCTGGCCGGGGAGGCCTCTGTGCCCTTCTTGGGGTTGGATGGCTCGCGGTTGGTCTCCATGTGGTTGGGCGTTGGCTCGATCAAAGTGATGCGCCTTTTTGCGACGGCGCGCCGCTACGCCAAACGCTACGGGGCCTGCGTAGTCTTCATAGACGAGCTGGATTCCATCGGCACCACGCGCGGTGGCGTGACGGGCGGCATGCAGGCCGGCATGTTCGGCGGGATGCCCTTTTGGGGGGCGGGGGCCGGCGTGTTGAATACGTTGCTCACCGAGCTGGACGGCATCAACGAGCAGCGCGGCTTTTTCAAGACGCGCTGGTACAGGTTGCTTAACAAGAAACTCCCGCCGCCCAACTACTGGGTCATGACCATCGGCGCGACCAACCGCCCCGACGTGCTCGACCCCGCCTTGACGCGCGCCGGCCGGTTGGATATCAAAATCCGCGTGGATCCCACCGATCGGGCCGGGCGGCTGGAGGTTATCAAGGGCTATGTCAATCGCGTCAAATGCCTCGAGCCGATTGATGTCGAAGGATTCGCTGCGGATACGATCGGCATGACCCCCGCCGATCTGATGACCATCATCGTGCGGCGCGCGCCCGCTCTGGCGCTGATGCAGGGCCGCGATGGGATCACCAACCGAGACCTGCACATGGCCCTGGCCGAGGAGACCATGGGCTTGCGCCAGCCGATCGCCTCCATTCTGCCCGAGGACAAGCGCGCCATCGCCTATCACGAGGCGGGGCATGCCGTGGCCACTTGGGCCTTGACGGAGGATAGGATCACGCGCGCCTCGGTGGTGCGCTACAGCGGCGGGCCGTCGGGTGGCGCGAGCCTGGGGCATGTTTATCCCGTGCCCGAAAAGGAGCGCGTCGGCGCCAAAGTCAGCGACTATGCCAAGAAGATCTGCGTCAGCTTGGCCAGCCGCGCGGCCGAGTTGGAATTCCTGGGCGAGCCGCACATGGGGGGATCGGCCGATATGAACCACGTGCGCAGCCTGTTGGCGGCCATGGCCGAGGATGGCGTCTTTTCCACGCTGGGCTATTCGATGCAACCGTCGCCGGAGCTGACCAAGGAGATGGACGCTTACGTTCAACGCCTTATGACCTTCACGCGGCAAATCTTGCGCAAACATGCCGACAAGGTGCACGCCCTGGCCCAGGCGCTCATGGAAAAGGAGGAGCTTAACGCCCAAGAGGTGAATGCTATCCTCGGCCCGCGCCCGACCGCGCCGGGGCAGGCGCCCGCCAATCAGCACCCGCCCGCCCCAGCAGGGCAGTAGAGACGAACTATGGTTCGTCCTTCACGCGCATCCCTACCACATCACAAAGGATCACGCCATGCACATAGACCTCACGTCGCTCCCCTGGACCCTCGTGGGCTGGGTGCCGTACACCTGGGCTTGGCTGCAGGCCGGCGGCAAAGACCCCACCACGCCCGATCCGGAATATCGCCGCTATCAGTGCACGCCCGAAATCCCCGCACGCGTGCCCGGCTCGGTGCAAGATGATCTGCTACGCGCCGGCCTCTTGCCCGATTGGAACGAAGGCCTGAACGCGCCGCTGTGCGAGTGGGTGGAGCATCGCCATTGGGAGTACCGCACCCAACTCGAGGTGCCCGCCGAGTGGCAAGGTCAGCGCATCCTGCTCTGCTGCGAGGGCTTGGACTATGCCGGACACGTCCTGGTGGACGGCGTGACGGTGGCCTCTTTCCGCGGCATGTTGGTGCCCCACGAGTTCGATCTCACGGACGTTTTGAGGCCGGGCCGACGGCATCGCCTGTCCATCCTTTTCGAAGAGGCTCCGCACGAGCAGGGGCAATTGGGCTATACCTCGCGCTCGCAGTATTTCAAAGCGCGCCACGTTTACGGTTGGGATTGGTGTCCGCGCCTGGTGCCGCTGGGCATCTGGGATCGGCTGACGCTGGTGAGCGCAGGGTCGGTGCGGCTATGCGGGTGTCTGCCCTATGCGCATTACGACGCGGCCAGCCACACGGGAGAGCTTTCCCTGCGCCTGGATGTGCAGGCCTCCTCGGTCGGGGCGCTGGCCTGTGTCGTGCGCCTCGAGGATGGCGAGCGGGTCATCCATGAGCAAGTGCTGCCCTGCGCTTTTGCCCCGGGGCGCAGCGAGACGAGCCTGTCGCTTCCTGACCGTCTGGCCGTGGAGCCGTGGTGGCCCAACGGGTGCGGCGCGCGCAAGCTCTACACCGTCACGGTGCAGTTGGAGACGATCTCAGGTTTGGAGCTGGATCGCTGGCAGGGGCGCGTGGGGTTCAAGCAAGTGCGTTGGCTGCCCTGCGAGTCCTCGCCGGCCAACGCCGAGCCGTGGCTCTGTGAGATTAACGGGCAACCCATCTTCCTGCAGGGCATCAACTGGACGCCCGTGCGCATCCCCTATGGCAGCGTGACGCGCGAGATGTACGCGCAGCGGCTGGCACTTTACGCCGACATGGGGGTCAACCTGCTGCGCGTGTGGGGCGGGGCCATCCTGGAAAAAGAGGATTTCTGGGCGCTGTGCGATGAGTTGGGCTTGCTCGTCTGGCAAGAGTTCCCCTTGTCCTCCTCGGGGGCCGATAACCTCCCGCCGCGCGATGCCGAGGCGCTCAAAGAGCTGGCCGAGATCGCCGCTTCATACATCTGGCGACGCGGAGGGCATGCCTCGCATTTGCTGTGGTGCGGCGGCAACGAGTTGACGGCGCGCGATGGCCGCAATACGCCGGTTAACACGGCCGATCCGGCCATCGCCACGCTGGCGGGCGTGGCGGCGCGCCTCGCGCCCGACAAGCGCTTTGTGGCCACCTCGCCCAGCGGGCCGAGCTTTGGCTATGCGCCAGGCCAGGGCGGCTTGGGCCTACATCACGACACCCACGGCCCCTGGAACATCGAAGACACCCTCGAACGCTGGCGGGCGCATTGGAGGCGGCACGATGCCCTGTTCGTTTCCGAGGTCGGCGTGCCGTCCTGCTCCTCGGCGGAGACGCTGCGGCACTATGCGGGTGGCATGGCTTTGTGGCCGCCCTCGCTGGATAACCCCTTCTGGCGCTACCGTTCGCCTTGGTGGGTGGCGTGGGAGCGCATGGCGGGCACCTACGGTTTCGAGGCCGGACGCGACGAGTTGGAGCGCTTTGTGTCCGTCAGTCAGGAGGAGCAAGCTACGGCGCTGGCCGAGATGGCGGCGAGCTGCAAGCGCCGCTTCCCGCGTTGCGGCGGGGTGATTCTCTGGATGGGGCACGACTGCTATCCCTGTCCGGCGAACACCTCCATCGTGGATTACGAAGGCAATCCCAAGCCGGCCGTCGCGGCGCTCAAGGCCGTTTTTCGGGGCGCCGGTCAGTGATGATGAAAGGATGTGTTTTTGCCCTGCGTGCGTCTGATGCGGGGCTATCGTAGCCGAGGCATCTCGCCTCGTCGAGTATTGGGAGGCAACGATGAACATCTTTCCGACCATCGTAGGACAGATCAGCGACTATGACATCATCGTGGTGGGGCACTTGCGCTGGAACCGCTACTTTGGCGAGCGCGAATCCGACCCACCGCGCGGCCAGCCCTCGACCTGCACCTCGACCCTGATCCGCGGCACGGACCGCGACGGACGCGCGTTCCGCCTGATCGTGGACCCCACGCAGCGCCTGACCGCCAGCGATTATTATTTCGACCTCAACCGCCGCACGGGCCTGCGGGCACGCGACATCACGCACTGCTATGTGACGCACGAGCACGGCGACCACCAGGCGGGGTTGGCCTACTTTCCCGATGCCATCTGGTACGCCGCGCCACCCGTGGCCGAGGCGCTGCGCGCGTCGGAGCTGATTGACGGCAGTCGCATCATCCCCGTCGAGGGCGAGTTCCTGCCCGGCGTCTATGCGCTGCCCTTGCCGGGACACACGCTGTCGCTGCATGGGGCCGCCTTCGTGTTCGAGGGCAAGAAGGTCGTCATCGCGGGGGATTCGGTGATGACCAAGCACCACTTTCGCCACAACACCTGCGAGTTCCAGAAGGACGCCGCGTTGGCCGAGCGCACGATCCTGAACCTGAAGGATAGCGCCGACCTCGTCATTCCGGGGCACGATAACTTGATCGTCGTGCGCTAAGCGAGCAAGCAGCCTGGTTAGCGAGGGCTTTGGGGGCGTGTTCGGGGAGCGCTTTGGGGCACAAAGCGTATCTCGACACGATAGCTCAAAGCTTTGGCGACGTGCCGCAAAAAGGAGATAGGGGTCAATGCAGCCGCTTTCCAGCCGGACAATGCTGGGTTGCTTGGTGCTAACCAGGCTTGCCAGCTTGGCCTGGGTCAACCCTCGTTCAAGCGCCTCTTATGTCCACGCCCGCCGGAAA
>FWPV01015100.1_pt1 | contig 10893 bp, 6 predicted proteins | sample 2228371 | NCBI WGS metagenome assembly FWPV01 (sample SAMEA103939776, study PRJEB20133) | metagenome | reverse complement strand
CGCAAATGCCAGCTTTAAGCTTATGCCTGAGAATAACAGCACTTGCTAAGGCTAACACAGAGCCTAGTGCATGAAATATCATAACGGGAAGCTTCAATTGGAAATAAAAATCCTCCCAACTGGTAATTTTGTACCCAACATTCGGAAGAAATGCGGTCGGGAGCGCCAATGGAACACCGATAAGAATAAGAGTTACAAATCCACTAGCTAATTTTTTGCTACGGCGGCAGAGTTCTTTGAAATAATATGCCCAACAAAGTGATCCAATAGGCAGCATAATGGCAAACATCCTAATTGTATCTGCGGCAATTATGCTCGAAATCAGCGCGCCTAATAAAAGGCTGGCGAATGATGCGCCCAAAGCGGGGAAAGCTTCTTTATCACATATGGATAGTCCTAAAATCATCGGAATCCAGAGAATCCCGAATGCCAAATATGCTTGAGCGAAGTAAGTTAGGGAGCACGGTAGTATGAAATTGTGGCAACTTCCGCCGCCACCTATGAGAAATCTCGGCGCCGCAAAAGCAATGGCAGAGATACAAAAAATTGCTGTGAAAGCAAGCCACCGCCGAGTGATTAGAAACGCAGGTATAAGAAACAATGTAGTTTCTCGTGCTAGGATTCCGAATACGGCAGGGACTGCAAAAAGAATTGCATTGCCAACAATCAGTGCATAAAGCATCAAGGAAAGCGCCATCATTCCAAATGCGTCAGTTAAGTAGGGGTTTGAATATAGATAAAGATGCCCAGCAGAAGCAAAAAGACAGATCATGCTTATCAATTTCACTTGCCAGCTAAATTGAAGCCTTGTAAGGGTAAGCATAGAGAAAAAATATAATATGCCTAGGCATAAATATGTAATCAGGCGAAGTGCTCGATCTGGAGGCATTGGCATAAGTGAGGCTAGATATGGCACAAGTATCCTGTGTGAGAATGGAGGCGATGCTTCCAAGCCTTTCGTCATAGCAATATACTGCAGCGCGTCAGGGCTCATACGCATCCAAGGAGATGATTCGCCGGGTTTTCGCTGCATAACAATTGTATTACCAGCGGCAAGGAGCAGCAAACTGATGATTATAATTATGATTAGCTCGCGACGCAGGCTGTTCAATTCACTCACCGCACTCACTTTTGGCGAAGAGTAGCAGTTATTATTCCAAATAACTTTGTAACCTAATTTGCGCTATCTTAATCAATTTATATGATTTGCTAACAACGTACGAAGGCTGTCTAAAAATTTGGGCGCCGCAAGAAACCCCAATTAACGAGGATTTCTCGCGACGCCCTATTGTGTTGGGCTGTTGCTTCAGCTTAGCGGAGCCCGGCTAAGTTACTAGTACACGGTATAGGTCGCAGTGTTATTTACTGCACCGACTGATGGTATCTTGTTGCCAGCCAAGTCGGATACGCCGGTGACGGTTAAAGTATAGGTCCCACGGTTATGGCGAGTTGTTTTCAACACAACACTCTTGCCATCTGGTTGAAGCGTGGAACTTAGGAGAGTGACTTTTGCTGTAGTTTTGTAATTTGAGATAGCATTTGCAGTTTCAGCTGTCACCGGTTCGTCGAAGTCCACAATTATTGTGTACCTATTGGTTGCTTTTGCTGAAACAACCTTAGGCGGTGTTTTATCTTTGGGGTTTGGATTGTCCAGTTGATAGACGAGACCCGGCACTTCATTTCCAGCCTTGTCGCAGATTCGAGCTGCGAATCCCCAACCCGCCGTGAGATTGTCAACCTTAAGCAAAAGTCTATTCCAGCCTTGCTTAAGCGTAATAGGAATCTTATCTTGGTCTTTGATTACCGGTCTCCATGCAGAGTTCTCGTGAACAAGTACGCCGTTCAACCATACTTTCACTCCGTCATCAGAGCCCAGCCAAAGTTCGCATGATTGATCCGAAGGCGAATTTATATACAAGTGGGCATACGCCACCATATACTCTGTTGGATATAGTATGCCGCTTAAATCAATGACATCGATGGGCGATTGATACGTTCGCCAAGTTAACCCACCTGATATTTCGCCTGCGGATGGCGCAGCAGTAGTCTCGCCAACATAGTCAGTTGATAATCCAATGCGGTTGGCATTGTCGAATGGTCCAAGTAGGAGCCACTCGCGGATGTAAGATGCAGGTCCTGTAATAACCAATGGCAGCGTAGCGAATGTATTGTCTGAGCTTACTGCTTCATTGCCTGACGCATCAGTTGAGCAGACTCGGTAATGGTATAGCGTGTCTGGCGTGAGCGAGGTTAATTTTACTGTGTGCTGGGTAACCAATGTTGAGTCAGCTGTTACATAGCCATATGCGGTTGATGTTCCATATTCCACTGCTGAGGTTGATGCCTCGTCAGTTTGCCAGCTAATGGTTGCCTCAGTTGTTCCTGCTTGAGCCGAAATTGCCGAAATAGTTGGCGGAGTTGTATCGGGCGGAGCAGGAGTAATAAGCACATAGTCTGGGCTAACTGCCATATTTCCCGATGCATCAGTAGATTTTACTCTGTAGTGATAGGTTGTATTCGCCAGCAAATCAGTTATAGTAATCGAGTGTTGTGTTACCATTGTTGAATCTGATGCTCTGTTGCCATATGCAGTTGTCGTGCCGTATTCGACGACCGAAGTGCTTGGCTCATCAGTTTTCCAAGTTATTCTTGCTTGTGTATAGGACAGTATTGTTGCTACCACATTGGATATTGTCGGCGGTGTTGTATCTGGAGGGGGAATTATTGGGTTATCTAGCGCATATTCCAAGCCCGGTATTTCTTTTCCGTTGGAGTCACAAATTCGGGCATAGAAACCCCAACCGCCACCAACTTGATCTACTTTTATAAGTATTCGGTTCCAGCCGGCTTGGAGACTAATCGCAACTTTGTCTTGGTCCTTTACGGCGGGGCGGTAGGCGAAGTTATCGTGGACTAGCGTGCCATTGACCCATACTTTGATGCCGTCGTCAGATCCTAGCCAAAGTTGGCAATTTTGTGCCGATAGCGATTTTACGTAGACATGAGCGTAAGCAACTGTGTCAATGTTTGGGTTGAAGATAGATGCAAAGTCAATAATGTCAATAGGAGATTGATGGGAAACCCATGTCAATCCGCCGGAGACATCGCCTGAAGATGGAGAAACCTCATTTTCTCCAATTAAATTTGCATTATACCCATCTCGATTCGTGTTATTAAACGGCCCCAATACCAACCATGATCGTATAAAAGGCGCGGTAGCGACAACATTTTCCGATGTGGTGGTAAACACATAGTCTGCGCTTATTGCATTATTCCCTGCCGCGTCTTTGGATTGTACCCTGTAATGGTACGTGGTCGCTGGTTGCAGTCCTGTTAAAGTGATGCTATGCGAGGTAGAAAGCTCAGTTCCGCTGGAGATAGTCGTGCCATATGAAGTAGTTGTGCCGTACTCTACAACGGATGTTGCATTTTCGTTGGTAGTCCAAGTTATTGTTGCGCTGTTCGGTCCAATATTGGTGGCTGATACCCCTGAAATAATTGGCGGCGTAGTATCAGCCGGAGGTTGGCTTGTGCTGTCAGCCGGGAACAGAATTGCGCTTTCCACGTTGCGCAGTCCTATTGAAGTAATTGGCCCAGAGAGGGTTCCGTCAGCTTGTAGGCTATAGTAGCGGTTTGATGTTCCACCATCTGCTGTAGTATACGTAGGAAGTGTGAATGTCACTCTTGATGAATCACCGAAATTGCTTTGCCCCGCTGGGTTCATGGGCCGACAAAGGATAAGCGCCTTAGTATACTGACGCTTGTAGATGGTGTATGACTGCCCAACCGGGTCTGTGCCGGTCTTCCAGACTGAATAAGGCTCAGTTGGAGTTCCAACGTCCTTTTCCATTGCGCCAAACCATTGAACCGGCGTGTATCCAAAGCCGTATATTCCAAAGTAGATATAAGGTTCTTGAGCGATATAATGGTGAGCTAGAAAATGAATTTGCTCTCGTGCCCGATCGGAATAGCTAAAGAAGTAACCGGTGAAGCAGTAGACGCCTTTTGCATTTCGTGTGCGCCACTGTTCCCACTTTGATGGACCTTGCGCACCTGTGAAGCTTATAGTATTTTCTTCGTACACTGCGCCACCAGCATCTCCGGCTTCTGGGAATAAACCGCAGGTGTTCGGTCATACCAATTCCAGCTTTAACATAGGCGATTAAATCAACAGTGTGCTGCTTATATATGGCTGGGTCTCTGTTTGGATATTCAAGCACTCGGTCTGCGCCGTCAACGACTACGGGCCAGTCGTAGTAAGGGAGAGTGGAATCCACGAATATGCCATCCCATCTCGTATCGGCACCGGGATCCCAGCTCGTGTTTCCCACAACAATTAATTGCTGGACGTCATATCTCCTATATTCCCAGTAGTCCTTGGATGAGTAGTTCTGCACCCAAGCATCGGGGAAAGAGGCATCACCCCACGCATGAACCCTTACCCGTGCTTCGGCTCTTGTTCTGGCAGTGGCTTTATGATCTGCTGAGTTTATATGAGAAAGCCCATACCGTCCTGAAGCTGGAGTGCCCGAGACGTTAATCTGGGTGGCAGTGTTGCTTATAATGGTGAACTGGTTTCCCAGACGGTCCACTAGGATGTGGCCAGCCCATTCATTTGGTGCCCAGTTCTTGGTTGTATCCTGAAGGTAGCCCGAACCAACTGCTGTGGCTGATCCATAATCACTCTTGTAATCCCTAATGTCGTCACGGTTGGCGTCGTTGGCTGGGTTCCAGCCGGGGATTACTTTCTTGCCGGTTGATAATGAAACGGTAACGTCATTTGCGTAATGGCACCAGAAGTCTTCAGCATTCTTGCCGTTATTCCGTGCCCAAGTTTCTTGCTTTTGGCGCTCGAATGCCGCCCATTCGTTGACATAAGTATCGCGCCAAATTTGATATTTGAGGCAAAGCTTGCCCGGACGCTCAGTTTTTACTTTACTAAAGCGTTCGGGACTAAGTGCTGAATCAAAATGATGAGCATCCTGAACAGCTACTGAATCGGTTGGTTGCAGGTATTCAATTGCATTAGTATTGATCCAAGGATAGTCTGATGTTTTGACTGGTGCTGATGTGCAAACCGCACCACAAGTTAATAGAATGATGACCAGAGTTAATTTGAGAACGTGTCCCTTAATGTGCCCCAAAGTTAATAAAACCCCTTTCTTTCTTGTCTTATTAGCTTTTTCGTTTTTGTTTTAAGGAATTAGTTGTTTTGGTGTTGTATTGCTTTAAGTCATTGCTCTAACCTCCTCAACTATTTTTTCTGCGGTTTGCTCCCATGTGAAAAGTTTATTGACACGCTCCCTGCCGCGCTCGCCCATTTCGACAATAAGCTCGTGTGAGCCTAGCAGCCTAAGGATTGCCTCCGCTAGGGCATTTTCGTCACTAGGCGGAACAACGAATCCTGTCTTGCCATGCTCTATAATCTCAGGCATTGCGTCGCAGGTCGTGCCAATGCATGGGAGCTTGGAAGCCATGGCTTCCAAAAAGACAAAGCCAAACGGCTCACATATGCTAGGCATTACGAATAAAGAAGCCTGATTGTATATATCAATCAGCTGCTTCCTATCTGCAATCTGTCCCAAACATGTTACTCCGGGTTGCTCTTTTATCTGTGGACCTACTACAATGAGTCGAGCGTCCGGACGTTCTTTCCGTACAATTTCAAAGGCTTTTAGAAGGGTAGGTCCACCTTTTCGCACAAAGTCGTATCCGACAAATACGATGGTTTTACAGTCGTAGCCATTAACACGTTCTTGTATAGATGAGAAATTGATGCCGGCTCTGACCGTTTTCGTTTTAGATTCGGGCACCCCATAATCGGCAATGATAGATCTGCGTGTATAATCGCTCAACGTGAGGACTCTGCCTGCTTGTTGATAAAGTTTTGTCTCAAGTTCGTACCATAGTTTTGCAGCCGTTGGGCTTTTGAAATCTGCCCATAATGGATACTCCCTAGATGCAAGTGCCGTTGTAAAGTCATTATAAGTTGCATATGGAATATCAACTCTGCCCGGGGAAAAGAGACCACCAATTTGCAGTATTGCATCGGGCCGTTTTGCGAGTTTCGAAATTCCCCTTGCTGCCAGTCGGCTGCGGGCTTTGAAGACTTTATGGCTCTTGAAAGCTTGGTTGAGAGCTCTGGCATAGCGGCGTTTCCAGATGCCAATTGAGGGGTGGAATGCTTTCAGCTTAAGCGTTAGTTCGGTAAGCAGTGGGAAAGGTACATCCACAACCTCTAGATACACGAAGCGTGACAGCTCGCGGATGAGGTGGGGATTAGCTCCAGAATATGAAATGTTTAGCAGGCACAATTTAAGCCGCATATTTATGTTCCTCCGACGTTGGGGTGCTGAGTAAATCCTGCCAAACGTGCTCGACACGCTCCGCTGATTTCTTCCAGCTATATTGCTCGGTAATGAACTTTCGTGCTTCCAGCATTTTTTCTTCGGAAATTGGATATTTCAGGAGATTAATCACTCTATCGGCGAATGCCTTGGGGTTATCTTCTATTGCCACCCAAGGCTCAATTCCTTCAAGTCCCTCAGCCCCAACCGTTGTAGAGACAACAGGCGTACATGTTGCCAGCGCCTCGAGAATTTTCAACCTACTGCCTCCTCCAATCCGGAGAGGGACAACGCAAACGGATGCGCGGCATAAATTGGGACGTATGTCTTCCACGGTGCCAGTTACTTCAATACTTTTGTCCGTTTCCGCTGCTTTATAGATTTGTTTTGGCGGCTTCCTGCCCACAATTGAAAATGTCACATTGGGTACAGCGACTTTTATAAGGGGCCATATTTCGCGCAAGAAATAGAGCACGGCATCTTGGTTTGGACGCCAGTCCATAGCTCCGATATAGGCGATGTTGCGAGAATCCCGCTCTGAAAATCCTGTGCGAAAATACTCTGTGTCTACTCCATTTGGCACCACTACCGACTTGAGTCCATACCAACTAGCAATAAGATTGCTGTCGTTTTCTGAAACAGCCAAAATTCGGGCAAAATAACGATAGGTTTCTGATTCATACCGCCGCATCTTCTTGTATTGGTCGAGCATAAACAATCTTTTCAGTGGGTCGGTCGAGTTTTCTGCATATCTCAGCCAAATTTGGGCTTCAACATTTTGAGTGCCTATACAGTCTGGTCGTCCGGTTGCTTCCAATACCGTTCGAGCAAGCGGTGTAGATTCACAATGGATTAAGTCAAACTCTTCACGTGCCAATTGATCACATAGTGCCTTCGTCATGCGAGGTGAGGCATATTTGGTAACAGCTAAGGGCTCTTTGCAAAAAGGTGCAGCGAATATGTTGCGCCAGAAGGAAACTGCTGAGTTGTGATTCGGTTTAGGGATTGTGACTAATTGTCGGCAAATGGATTGTATGAACGTATCTGGCGGACTTACCTCAGGCTCAAAGGTGACCAAAGTAATCCAATGTTTTTTAGAGAGTTGCCTGAGTAAATTGTATGTTCGCAGTTTTCCGCCGTTATCTAATGGAAACGGCATTCGTGTTGTTATTAGTAGTATTCTCATGGTTGTTTATTCTTATGCCGCTTGGGGCAGTTCAACTGGTTGGCTGTCTATACAAGAAAGGTAAACTTCCTCGAGTAATGGGACGTTTTTTTTGAAACTGAATTTGTCATCAATGAGTTGTCTTCCATGTGCGCCCATCTCAGCGGCGACTTCGGGATATGTAAGAAGATCAATTATTGCGTCAGCCATCTCTTTGGGCTTTCTGGAACGCACAAGCAGACCATTGTACCCGGGAATTACTGCCTCGCTAACTCCTCCAACGTCTGACGCGACAACTGGCTTGCCAATTGCGAGTGCTTCGAGGATTGCAACCGGCAGACCTTCGGTTAGTGAAGGAAGCGCAAAGACATCGCATTCCGCCATGTATTCCAGTGGTTTGTCGGTATTGCCAACGAAATTGATTGTTGATTCTATACCAAGAGCTTGCGCCTGCTTACGCAAATTAGGCATTTCCGGACCGTCGCCAACAAGCACAAGTTGCGCATTCCGTAAACGGTTAACAACTAGGCGCCAGGCTTCCAGAAGAAAACGGTGTCCTTTTTCTGCGCTTAGTCTTCCAACGCTGCAAACTATTCGGCTTCCTGGTTTCCTGTCGGCATTCGGAATATCAGGCGGTATCTCTTTTGGGTCAATTGAATTGTAGACGCGATGAAGCTTTTTGTTCGAAAGCCCAGATCGGCGAAGCCGAGTCTTGAGCTCTTCGGAGACGCAAATAATTTTGTGCATTGATCTGAGAACAATTCGATCGAGTAATTCGTATAGTCGTACCCTTGCGGTATTGCCTGCATAACCGTGTACGGTTGTTGCCACAGGAATATTGGTTCCTCGTGAAGCTAGAAAGGCATACACGTTAGCTCTGTAGTCTTGCGGACAAAGCATATCTATTTTAAGTTCTTGTATTATTTGTTTCAGTGCATGAACACCTTGCCTATCAAAAGCTTGCGAAGTTGGAATTAGGCAAGTTTTAAGGCTTTGACTGGCGGCAACTTCCAATAAAGGGTTTTTCCACCCCAAAGCATCACTGAATGTAGAGATTATTGGACGAAATAGCTTTGGATTGAGTCTTCGAGCAAACCCAATAATCTGTCGCTCTGGGCCGCCATAAAATCTCGTGCTTCGAATTACCAACAGACGGATGGGGCTCATGGCGATATGCCCTCCGATTGGCGTTTCGACGGTTGCCACGCTGATATTCGCTCGCCATGGGCATATTTCCAACATGCCATGAGTGCGGATAGATGTGTGTGAACTAAAAAGTATGGAAGGCGCACTATTGCGAATTTTGCGGCGAGCCCCTCAGACATGGCGCCAACCAACGCCAAAGCATAAAAGATGAGTTGAACGTCTAGTGCAACCTTGTACACATCAGATATTCCATATATGAGCGCATTTGCGCATAGTAAAGTTACTAGGAAAATGCCCCCACTCCAGCGTAGAATCTTGTGGCTGAACAGTTCGAGAGAGAAGACCCCGAATTTCATTGGGTTTAGCAATGGAAGCATATATGGAATGCATGCGACGCCAAGCAAAACCGTGCGAAACTTCCTACGAAACTCCTCGCTTTGTGTGCGAACTGCTCCTATGCTCGCATGTGCACGGGGATCGCTTATTGCCCTATAGCCGCGCTTAACTGTCTCAAGCACAGAGATTAGGTCTGTTGCAGCATGGGGTATGAATTCAGGGCAGAGTTCCCTTCTAATGGCATAAAATGAACCGCAAACACATGTGCATGAACCAATTTTGCTTTCAAGTCGTCGAAGCCACATCAAGTATTTCATGTACGTGCCTTCGCTTGCGCCGCTTCCTTTGGCAAGGATGTGGTTCTCGGCAGAAACACATCCAATTGTTGGGTCCGCAAAGTTTGATATAAGTTCTTTTAGACAGTCTGGTTCGGCTATTGCACCGATGTCTGTAAATACTAATATTTCGCCTTTTGCAAACCTTACTGCATGGTTTAAGGCAAGGGATTTTCCGACCCATTCTGAGATTTCTATGCATTGTACTCCGGCCGACGCAAATTCGGCTGCGACACCCACAGTATTGTCTGTTGAGCCGTCGGATACCAGGATGATCTCGATGCGATTTTTAGGATAATGCAATGAGAGCGTATTTGCAAGTTTCAATCTAACGCCTGCTTGCTCATTATGGGCAGCAATTATTACGCTTAACATTGGATAGATACGCTTCCGACGTACTGGTTTGCAGCGAAAGCGCCCTATTACCATTAGCAACAAAGGGTAGCCAGCATAGGTGTAAAAAAGCAATGCGAAGCTGATCCAAAAAATTACTTCCATGTTCGCTTCCTCTTTCATTTAGAACAAAATGTGATTTCACCCGTGCAGGCCCCCTGCTTTTATGGCTTGAAGCGTTTTAGCTTCTTGACCTAGCAAATTTCGCGTAAAGGCTATAGTATGCTTTTGTCATTGCCTCAAGGCTGAAACTCTTGATGGCTTTTAGCCTTCCAGCAGTTCCCATACTTTCTGCTAGCTTGAAGTTAAGGAGAATGTCCATAATCCTCTCGGCAAATTTGTTGCAGTCGCCAGGTGGTACAAGAAAACCTGTAACACCCTCATCAATAAGCTCTGCCATCCCTCCTACATTGCTTGCAACAACAGGCAATCCAGCAGCCATGGCTTCAATCACGCTTACCGGAAGCCCCTCTACTTTCGAAGCTAGTATGAATAAGTCAAGCGTGCTAAGTATGTTAGGAATATCTTCTCGAAACCCAAGCAAAAAGACATTCCCATTCATACCCAAAAGTGCTTGAAGTTTTACAATTGACTCCGCTGTTTTATCTACACCATCGCCTGCAAATATGAAATGAGTTCTAGGGATTTTTTTAATCACAATGTCTGCTGCCCTGATTGCTAATTCATAATCTTTTGCAGGTCGAAAATTCGCTACCATTCCAACAACGCGAACGTCATTTCCAATGCGGAGTTCTTGTCGCAAGTTCGCTCCGTTTTGCTTCATATAGCGTGATACATCTACCCCGTTGTGAATACATGTAATCTTGTTTGGTGGCACACCTGCATTCTCAAGTGCATTCGCAACTGCATTTGATACAGCCACAACTTGTGAGGCACACCGGCTAAGAAGCGCGTTGATTAGCCTTCGCTTCCATGTTTCCAGCTCGTAGACTGTTGAATGAATAGTTATAATCAGCGGTAAGCGGTAAATAAGGCATGCAATTACCGATGGTAGGTTTGCATCGAACATATGGCTGTGAACGACATCAGGGCGGTAAGAACGTATTACCTTTGCGATCTCCCTTACCTGTGATTTTCTATCTGTGGGATTTAGGGCAAATGCCTTAATATTTGATTCCTGTAGCTTCTGATATAGGTAGGCGTCATGACC
>FWPV01014675.1_pt1 | contig 10894 bp, 7 predicted proteins | sample 2228371 | NCBI WGS metagenome assembly FWPV01 (sample SAMEA103939776, study PRJEB20133) | metagenome | reverse complement strand
GAGATGATAATTTCTTTGCCGTTTTCTAGTTTAAATTTAATATCGTTAAAAAAGCTCTCGATTTCTTTATCTTCAAGCTCTGCTTGGGCAATTGCTGTTTGACACTGAGGACACCAAAGGGTAGGTGTTTCTTTTTTGTAAGCTCTATTTTTTTTATAAAGCTCTATAAAGTAGAGTTGACTAATTCTTTGAACATCTTTACTTATGGTTGAATAATACAAATCAAAATCACACGACATTCCAATACTTTTCCAGTCGTAAATAAAGTCAGGACTAATTTTTTTAAGAGTTTCTTGGCAAAGTTTAACAAAATCTTCTCTTCTCATCTGAAAAATTTTAACATTGTTTTCTTTTTCAACTAACTTTTCGGTAGGAAGACCATTGTCATCGGTTCCAAAAGGATAAAAAACATTCTTTCCAAGCATTCTTTGATACCTTACAACAAAATCTTGTTGAGAATAAGAAAAAGCATGACCAATATGCATTTTGCCACTAATTGTGGGAGGGGGTGTATCTACAGCAAAAATAGTACCCTTTTTTGCGGCGTTAAATTTATAAATTTTCTCTTTTTGCCAAAAAGAAAAAATTTCCTTTTCTACTTTTTGAAAATCGTAATTTTTATCCATAAAATCAACCCGCAAAAATTTTAAGTTCGGTGCGTCTAAATAGTAAAAATTAATTGTTTTTATGCTTTATAAACTTCCCACCCCTCTTTTACTTTTTGTTTGACTTTTACACCAACCTCTTTTCCTTTTTTTTTTTTTTTAATATCCTTGTGATCTATTTGCATTGACTTTATTGTTTGCGAAAATTCCTCTTCTCCCCTTACAAATTTTACTTTATCTCCTATCTTTAAATTAGCATTTAACTTCAAAACCGCTACCTGCACTTTTGGAAAGTAATGAGTAACTTTTGCAATTGGCTTTTCTTTTGCCATATTTTTTAAAAAGTAAATTCGACCTTTACCATTTTAAGTATATTTACTCTCTACTCTCTAATTATATCTCAATTTCTTTTTCTTTTTGAATAAGTTTTATTAATTTTTCTACCAGTCGTTTGGGGTTGGTATCAAAAACAACTTTACCAGAACCCTTGTGAAGTTTTTTTATTAAGCTTCTAATTTCGTCCGCTGTTCCTCCTGTTCCCTCAAGAACTCCTATTGGCTTTTGATCTTCAAAGGCAATAGTAAATTCATTTAAAGTACCTATTCTTCCACAAACAACAATAATCCCATCAGCTGATCTTGTTAAAAGCAAATTTCTTCCAGAATAATTAAACCCTGTATATATAATAATATCAAAATAATCAGTTGGGAGGTGATATTTTTTAATATGTTCTTTTTCTGAGGCTGCTGGCGATAAACCAATTGAAATTCCCCCCTCTTCTTTGGCGCCAATTGCTGCCCAGTAAGGAATACCGGTCGTGGCTCCGGTTACCAAGATCCCCTTTTGACGAATAATTTCTCTCCCGACCTCTTTGGAAAGTTCAAGCGCACATTCCTTACAGTGGGTTGTTTGAGCAGCTCCCGAAACACAAATTTTGTAATACTTCATATCTTTAGCAATGAATTATTTTATTTTTAATTAAATTATTATAGCAGTCAAAAATATTTTTTACAACAGCCCAATAACCCCTTTCTACTCCTTAACTCGTAAACCTTGATAAATTAAAAAATATTTGTTAGAATGACCCCATCTAAAAATTAATTTTTTAATTATATATGCCAATTACAAAGTCAGCAAAAAAAGCAATGCGCCAAAACGAGAGAAAACGAAAACATAATTTAATTTGGAAAAGAAAGATTCACGAAGTTGAAAAAAATATAAAAAAACTACTTAAAGAAAAGAAAGAAAACGAAGCAAAAAAATTGATTCCCCAGCTTTATAAAGTTCTTGATAAGGCAGCCAAAAATAATGTAATTAAGAAAAACAAAGCTTCTCGCCTTAAATCAAGAATTACAAATCTAATTTCAGGGTCAAAACAAAAAGCTGAAAAAAGTAAATAATCAGTTTTTATGGTTTTTTTTCTTTACGGAGTAAATACTTTTTTATTAAAAAGAAAGCTTAGGGAAATAGTTGATAAATACCGCTCAAAATATAAGAGCGGTTTTAATTTTCTAAAAGTAGAGGCTACAGAGGATGGTTTTTCTGAAATGAAAAATAAAATAGAAACTGTTTCAATGTTTGCAGAAAAAAAATTAATCATAGTAGAAAATCTTTTATCTGCAAAAAAATTAATTCAAGAAAAGTTTCAAAAATATTTTGAAGAAAAAAATATTTTTGAAAAGGAAGAGACGGTTTTAATTGTTGTTGAAAGGGGTTTAACAGATAAAAAAAGTAAACTCTTTGGTTTGCTTTTTAGAAAAGCTTTTAAAAAACAAGAATTCTCCGAACTTCCGCTGGCTGGTGTAAAAAAATTTATTAAAGAGGAAACAGAAAAATTTTCAATTAAAATAACTCCCGAAGCTATAGAAAAACTTATTGTTTTTTTTGGAAACGATTTGTGGCAAATATCAAACGAGCTTCAAAAACTTTCCTCTTATAAAGAAAACAAAGAAATTACAAAAGAAGATATTGATAATCTTTGCGTTTCAAATATTAATCTTAATATATTTGAAACAATTGAAGCAATATCTAAAAAAGATAAAAGAAAAGCCCTAAAACTTGTCTCAGAGCACGTTGAAAAAGGAGAAAATGAAATGAAAATATTATCAATGATAAATTATCAATTTAGAAATATTCTTAAGATAAAAAGTTTAATAGAAGAAAAAAAATCATTTTTTCAAATTCAAAAATTAACAAAACTTCATCCTTTTGTTGTTAAAAAAACATTTCCACTTGCAAAAAATTTTTCAATTGATGAACTAAAAGCAATCTATAAAAAAATTCTAGAAGTGGATTTTAAAATAAAAACAGGAAAGATTGAACCAAAATTAGCAATTGAGATGTTTATTGAAGAAATTTGTTTATAAATAAAAGAGCGTCCCGAAGGACGCCAAAAAAGCTAGTAAAATTTCGTCCACCTATAAGAGTTAACGGCCTGCCGTGCACGCTCCCACATTGAGATGGGAGCGGAGATTAACTTTGTCTCCAATTTTTTGTTGTGGCAGTGCGGACAGGTTTCCATAGTAGTCAACTCGCCGCACTTTTTGCACTGAAAAACAACCACAGACTCCTCTTTTTCTTTCTTCATTTTTACCTCCCGAGTCTAAAAGAACGGTTAATTATTTAATTTTAAAAATTTTTTATAAAAAAATCAATCTTAAAGGAATAAAATTCTAAAGTTGATTTTAAATAACTAATATGAGATAATAAATTAACAAGCTAAAAAACTTATGGAGGGGAAGTATTATAAATTAGGAAAAAGAGCTCTTTTTCTTTTTGTCGCTGAAAAAAGTCACCTCGTTATAATTTTAATTTTTATTTCTATTGCTTCCTTGGTAATTAATGTTTTGTTTGGTGAAGAATTGATTTCTTTTTTAAATAAAAGTTTTTCTTTAAATTTAGAATATCGTCCCATTTTTGGATACCTTTCAATCATAACTTTTATTTTAGCACTTATTATTTTTGGAATAATTTTTTTAATTAGCTGGCTTAAATATATTAACTTTAAATTTTTCCTTGACGAAAACTCTCTTCATATAATCAGAGGAATCTTAAATAAAGAAGAAATTTCACTTCCCTATCAAAAAATTCAAAACGTTGATATAGACCGTCCTTTGTTATATAGATTTCTTAAACTAAGTAAAATAGTAATTTTAACCGCCGCAAATGATAGTTTCGACACTACCGAGTCATATACAGAGCCTGAAGCTTATTTTCCAGCAATAGATTATAAGCTTGCATACCAGCTACGCGATGAGTTGTTAAAAAGAGCAAATATTGAAAAAGTAATAATAGAAAAATCAAATAATCTAAAGTCACTTTAAAATTTTCTTCTCTTTTCTAATCCTTTATAGTAAGAAACCTTAACAACTTCACTGCATACAAAATAAGCAGCGACCAAACTTAAAATTAAAATTAAGTGATTTTTTGTTGGTGGGAAAAAATGAAAAATTTCTTGACCAATTTTTGTATAGGGCAAAACAATTGTGAAGAAAAAAGCCCCCATCGAAAGACTTACAACAGACTTTGAAGGCTTTTTTGCTTTATAAAATGGTAATTTTGTTCTTATTGAAAAAAGAAAAACAAGCTCTGTTAAAATAGACCCCACAAACCAATTGGTTTGCAATACTGCTGGCGAAATTTTATAGAAAAAACCGAAAAACATAAAATCAAAAACAGTGCTTACAATTCCAAGCAAGGTTGCAATTAAAACTACGTCTTTTACATTATATTTTTGAGGTTTTTCTGTCTCGGTTGAATCTACATTGTCTGTGGCTATGGATATCATTGGAAAATCCGAGAGAAGGTTCACTAATAAAATTTGTACAGGCAACATTGGCAAAAAATTTATAAAAAGGGAACCGGCCGCAACTGCATAAAAATTTCCAAAGTTTGAAGCCAAGGTAGCTTTTAAATATTTAATTGTGTTTGAAAAAATCTTTCTTCCCTCCTCAATTCCGTCAACAATAACTGACAAATCTTTTTCAAGTAAAATTATATCAGCGTTTTCCCGCGAAATGTCAGAAGCACTTTCAACAACCAAAGAAACGCCCGCCGCCTTTATGGCTGGCGCATCGTTAATTCCCTCACCCAAAAAACCAACCTCATAATTTTCTTGTAACAGTTTTATAATTTTATATTTTTGTTCGGGATCAGTTCTTGCAAAAACTTTAATTTGGGAAAGAAGTCTCTTTTGTTCTTTTTGTGGCAAAGATAAAAATTCAGAGGCATTAATTATTTCTCTTTCTTCTTTTAAAAGTCCAATTTTTCTTGCTACGCTTTCACTTACCTCTTTACTATCCCCTGTTATAATTTTTACTTTTAATCCCAATTTTCTTGCTTTTTTAATGGTGTCAAAAGTGGTCTCTTTGATTGGGTCATAAAAGCTTAGGGTTCCCTCAAAATTTAGATTGTTTTCAAGTGAAGAAATATCAGAAGTTTCTTCGTTCTCTGATAATTTTTTTATGCCAACGGCAATAACTCTGTTCCCTTCATTTCCTTCGTTAAAACACCACTCACTAAAAACTTTTTTCATTTTATCACTAAGGCCTGACGAAAGCTTCAATATTGTTTCCGGAGCGCCCCTTACAATCAAAATTTTCTCACCTTTATTGTCTTCAACAATAACGCTATTTCTTTTTCTTTTAGGGTCAAAAGGACATCTTTTAAGTACTTTAAATAATTTAAGAATGTGTTTTTCCGCCGGAGAAATAGATTCTTTTAAAGCAATATCAAAAGGATCAAGGTTTTCTTTTTGAAATTCTCCTGCCAGCGTAGCAAAAAGGAGTATGTTTTGTCTCCCGTCTGCCGGAAGAATTTCTTTCAATTGAAGTTTGTTTTTTGTAATTGTTCCTGTTTTATCGGTACACAAAACCTCAATTCCTCCCAGGTCCTCAACTGCCGACAGTCTTCTTACAATAACTTTCTTTTTCGCCAGTCTTAATGCGCCGCGCGATAAAGAAAGAGTTGTTACAACCGGCAATGCTTCTGGAATCACACTTACTGCCAAAGCAATTGAAAAAATTAAAAGTTCCCCTACTCTTGTTTCTTTTCCTTTTATTGCAAGGTTTGCTAAAAAAACAAAAACTAAGGTTATAATAATTAGCTTTAATATAAAATTACTAAACCTTGCAATTCCTTTTGCAAAAGGACTTTCTTTTTCCGCTTCTGTGGTTAATTTTTTAATTTTACCAAAAGCAGTATCTTTGCCAGTTGCAATAACAATTCCTTTTGTAATTCCCGAAGCAATACTAGTTCCAGAAAAAAGCAAATTTTTTGCCTCATAAATATCTTTTGGTTTAGTATAAAGAGCATTTCCGTTTTTATGAACTGCCATTGATTCTCCCGTTAAAACACTTTCATCAACAACAATATCGTTTTTTTCAATAATTCGAATATCTGCTGGAACAAAATCTCCGGTATCAAGAATAACGACATCTCCCACAACAAGATCTCTTGAGGGGATAATTTTCTCTTTGCCGTTTCTTATTACTGTTGTTTTTGGATTTGTATATTTTTTGAGAATTTTTAACGCCTCACTTGACTTAAACTCTTGATAAAATCCAAGAAAAGTATTTATTGAAATAAATACTAAAATCAAAATAGCATCTATTTTTTCTGCTATAAAAAAACTAATAACTACTGCGAAAATTAAAAGATAAATAAAGGGTGATTTAAACTGTCTTAATAAAATTTCCCACCATTTTATCTCTTTTAATAATACTTCGTTTGGCCCCTCTTTTTTTAACTTAATTTCTGACTCTTTTTCACCAAGCCCATTTGCTATTGAACTTTTAAAATTTTTTGCGAGTTCTTCGGATGTTTTAACGCAAAATTGGTAAATGTCTTTTTTCATATTTATTTTATTTTCTCAAAAGAAATATACTAAATCAAGCCTTAAAAATATTTTATCTTGACAAAAATTTTATCTATGATACAATGGGGGTAGTTCAGCCTTTCGTCCAAAAAGGACGAAAGACAAAGAGGGAGCACAGGTTCGTCTCAAAAAACAAAAAAAGGAGACGCCATTCTTGCTCCCCCTCCATTTTTTTTGCCATAAAGGCGTTTTTTATTTTTACCTTTAATTTATTTTAAAATAAAATTTTCTTGACAAATTCTGTTATATTAGTAAACTATAAATAGTCTTTTTTAAAAAGGGAACCTGCTGTCGTCTATTTTCCCATATTCACCTCCTTTCCTCTGTATAAAAACGACAGCGGGTTCCCTCATCTCTTTCAGCCAGTAGTGGCTGTTTTTATTTAACTTTATATTAGTCTTCCTTTTCCTTGTAATCTTTTAATATTTTTTCAATCCCCTTATTCCATAAATTTCTTTCATTAACTTCAATATAGAAAATAAATATTTAGAATTTGAAAAATTTATCTATCCGCTAGATGTCTCATCTTTCCTTGTGCATACAAAGCTTTAATTTCGTATGCTGTTAAGGCACGTTTGTAGATGCGAACTTCGTCGATGAGGCCATTGAAATATTCTGATCCCGAAGAATAACCCCACCTCCCTATACAAAACGTGTGCATTGAATTGGTGGTAGTTATATCGTTATAAGTTCCCGTTTCTTGTCCGTTAAATACTCCATTAATATATATTTTAAGGATTCCATTAGAAGAATCTCTAATTCCAACTACATGATAAAATTTATTGCGATCTATATTAGTTATTCCAATAATATTTTTTTCAATTCCCTCATCATCTCTAAAACTAAATCTTATTTTATTTTGATTGTTTATTCTCAATTGAATATATTGGTTATTTGAGACATATATAGGAAAACCAATTATTGTCTGATTTATATTAATGGACTCTGGATAAATCCAAGATTCAAAAGTATAGCTCTTGAAAGTGCCAAAATTACTTTTTGGTAAATTTACATAACTATTTTCACTAAAACTCAAAGCATTTCTAACTTCGCCTGGAAAAACTTGAGGACAACCTGTCTGTAGTGGACCAGGATTATAATTGCAAACAGTTGTTCCGCTATATATTGTCCCATTATTCCCATTCCCACTATCATCTCTACCAGGATTTGATGAATCATCAAAACTCCATTCACCAACAAGGTCTGTAGCAAGAGTAGTTCTGATGTTTTGTGAAAATTGTAGTCCTCTTGCTTCCCATGCTCTCTGACGTGCATCAGACAAGGCCACAAGAACTATTGCAGCAAGAATAGCTATTACTGCAATTACAACAAGTAACTCCATTAGAGTAAACCCCGTTGAATAGCGATTTTTTCGCTCCCGCCTTACGGGATTCAATGGGGTAAATGACTTTTCTTTGTTTTTCTTTGAGTTTTTAGTTTGCATTTTTGGGTTTTTTGGACTTTTTAGATATAGGATTTGAGATATAGGATTTGAGATTTGAGATAGTATTAGATATAGGATTTGAGATTTTAGATAATATTAGATATAGGATTTGAATTTGAGTTATTTTATTTCTTTCGCTTCTTCTGTAATTATTTTAAGTTCGCCATCTTTATCTGAAACCCTGCCTCTAATTTCGATAATTTTATTTTCTTGAAATAAAAGGGGGTTTTCTTTTAATATAGCAGGAAACACCAAAATTTCAATTTTTCCTGACAAATCTTCCACCTCTAAAAAAAGCATTGGTTCTCCTTGTTTTGTAATGATTTTTTGAATTTTTGAAATAACGCCGGCAATTTTTACTTTTTGTCCTACAAATGATTTTGTAATATCTGAAATTGAAAGATGGTTTTTGATTTTCTCTTTTATTTCTTCAACGGGGTGGGCTGACACAAAAACCCCTAATAACTCTTTTTCCCAGGACACTTTTTCATTCTTGGTTAAAGGGCTTGAGGGTTCTTTTAATTTTAAAGCAAAAGATACCTTTTTTGTTCCAAAAAGAGAAACATCTCCGTTTTCTTTTGTTTTTTGAGAGTTTCGGGCATATTCAAGAAGAGTTTCGAGGTTGTGGAGAAATTTCCCCCTCTCACCAAGTTTATCCAAGGCCCCCGATTTTATAAGACTTTCAATTGATTTTTTGTTAAGAACTTCTTTAGGCACTCTTTCAATAAAGTTTTCAATAGAGAGATATGGTCCTCCTTTTTTTCTTTCCTCGACAATTTTTTCAACAACATTGTGGCCGACATTTTTAATGGCCGTAAGTCCAAAACGAATTGTATTTTTATCTACAATTGTAAATTTTGCCAAACTTTCATTTATGTCAGGAGGAAGAACGTTTATTTTCATCTTTCGCGCTTCTTCAAGAAGAATTTTTAATCTATCAAGATTCTTTTGCTCTGCATTCATTAATATTGCCATAAATTCAACAGGAAAGTGAGCTTTAAGATAAGCGGTTTGGTAAGCAATCATTGCATAGGAGGTAGCGTGGGCCTTGTTAAATCCATACCTTGCAAAAGGTAATATCCAATTCCAAATTCTTCTTGCAAGAGACTCGTTAATTCCATTTTTTTTCATTCCGCTTATCATTTTTTCTTCCTGTTCAAGAAGCAGACTTTTTATTTTTTTACCAACCGCCTTTCTTAAATAGTCAGCTTCTCCAAGACTAAAGCCCGCAAGTTCTTGAGCTATTTGCATTAATTGTTCTTGAAATATACAAATGCCAAAGGTGCTTTCTAAAGTTGGTTTTAATTTTGGATGAAAATAGTTAATTTGCTTTCTTTTGTGTTTTCTTTCAATATACTCTGGTATAAATTCCATTGGTCCTGGTCGGTATAAAGCAACCATTGCAATAATGTCTTCAAAATCATTTGGTTTTAGTTCTTTAAGATATCGTTTCATTCCATCGGACTCCAGTTGAAATATGCCAGTTGTATTTGCCCCCTGGAGAAGCTTATAAGTTTCTTTGTCGTTTAGCGGCAATTTTGAAATATCGATTTCTATTTTGTGGAGTTTTTTTATTAGTTTTAATGTTTCTTCAATAATTGTTAAGTTTTTAAGGCCCAAAAAATCCATTTTTAAAAGTCCTAAATTTTCAATGGCGTGCATTTCATATTGGGTGATTATAGTTTCATCATTTTGGGAGGCGCGTTGTAGGGGTATAATTTCAGTTAATGGTTTTTCCGAAATTACAACACCACATGCATGAGTTGAGGCGTGCCTTGCTACGCCCTCAAGTTTTTTTCCTATATCTATTAATTTTTTTGCCCTTGGATCGGTAGTGTAGATTTGTCTAAACTCGCTGACAGTTTTTAGGGCTTCATCAAGGGTTGAGAAAAATGGGATCATTTTTGCAATTCTGTCGCAATATGTATAACTGTATCCAAGAGAACGTCCTACGTCTCTTACAACTTGACGAGCTGCCATCGTTCCAAAGGTAATAATTCTTGCAACCCTATCTTTGCCATATTTTTTGGAAACATATTCTATTACCTCATCTCTTCTTGCATCTGCAAAATCAAGATCAATATCAGGAAGACCTGCAAGTCTTTCTGGGTTTAAAAATCTTTCAAAAATAAGATTGTATTTTATAGGATCTACCTCTGTGATGTTTAATAAATAAGATACCAAAGATCCCGAAGCGGAACCCCTACCGGGTCCAACGACTATTTTATTTTCTTTTGCCCACCTAACAAAATCCCACACTATTAAAAAATACGAAGCAAAGCCAGTTTTTTTAATAATAGAAAGCTCATAATCAAGTCTTTCTTTTATCTCGGCGGTTTCTTTTTTCCGCGTAGGTGGGATCCCGTTTGCGCGGTGATTAAAGATTCTTTTTATTCCTTCTTCGCACAAATCTTTTAAATATTCATCTGGGGATTTGCCATTGGGTACTTTAAAATAAGGAAGTTTTGTTTTGTCAAGTTCTATTTCAATATTACAGAGGCTCGCTATTTTGTTAGTGTTTTCAATTGCCTCGGGAATGTCTTTAAAATATTTTTTGGCGACTTCTTTTGTGATAAAAGAAAAGTCATCGCTCTTCATACTTAATCGTTCTGGGTCATCTGGTTTTGCGTTGGTATTAATTAACATTAAAATATCCTGTGCCTCGGCATCTTCTTTTTTTAAATAATGAACATCGTTTGTTGCAACAAGAGGAATATTTAACTTTTTTGACATTTCGATTAATGCCTTATTTACTTTTTTCTGTTCTGGAATATTGGGGTGGTATTGAATTTCAAAATAAAAACTATCTTTTCCAAAAATTTCTCTATATTTTTGAGCTAATCTTTCTGCTTCTTCTTTTTTACCCGCAAGAATTAATTGAGGTATTTTTCCCTGGAGACAAGCTGTAAGACAGATTAAGCCTTTTGAATGTTTTTCTAATAGCTCATCGTCAATTCGGGGTTTATAATA
>FWPV01015583.1_pt1 | contig 10895 bp, 7 predicted proteins | sample 2228371 | NCBI WGS metagenome assembly FWPV01 (sample SAMEA103939776, study PRJEB20133) | metagenome | reverse complement strand
AATATACATAATTAATCTAAAGGGTATCAGTACCAATATTAAAAATTATGTTAAAAGTTTCCACACACTCTGAGGGAAAACGGTCTCCTTTAACCCTAATGCCAACTCTTATTTCATTTGCATTAACCCAAAAAGGGTAGTAAAATAAATTGATTAAACGGAGGTATTATGCCAAATATCTCAAAGAGAGGTAAAGAAATTCAAGCATCTCCTATAAGGAAATTAGTCCCTTTAGCTGAAAAAGCAAAAAAAAGGGGTATAAAAGTTTACCATTTAAATATTGGACAGCCAGATATCCCAACTCCAGAACCAATTTTAAAAGCAATTCAAAGTTTCAATGAAAAAGTTTTAGCTTATGGACATTCCCAGGGCTTATGGGAATTAAGGGAAGCAATTTCAAAATATTTTTTAAATTATGATTTAAATGTTTCTCCTGAAGATATTTTGATTACTATAGCAGGTTCTGAAGCAATCCATTTTGCTTTTTCTGTTGTAGCTGATACAGGAGATGAAATAATAATACCAGAGCCCTATTATACAAACTATAATGGTTATGCCTCTTTTGCTGATGTAAAAATTATTCCCATTACAACAAAAGCAGAAGAGGGATTTCATCTTCCATCCATTAAAAAGATAGAAGAAAAAATTACAAAGAAGACGAAGGCAATTTTGATTTGTTCTCCTAATAACCCAACAGGGACAATTTTTACAAAAGAAGAAATGGAAGATTTAGCAAAAATTTGTAAAAAAAATAACCTTTTTTTAATTTCCGATGAGGTCTATAGGGAATTTGCTTATGATGGAGAAAGACCAACTTCTGTCCTTTCTTTAAAAGGGATGGAAGAACATTCAATTATGGTTGACTCAATATCCAAAAGGTTTTCCTCTTGTGGGGCAAGAATTGGATGTATTGTAACAAAAAATAAAAAAATTATGGAAGCACTTATAAAATTTGCTCAAGCCCGTCTTTGCCCTCCTACAGTGGAACAATTTGCTGCCTTGGCTGCCTATAAAATGCCTCCTTCTTATTTTGAACCCATAAGAGAAGAGTATAAAAGGAGAAGGGATGTGATGTTTGAAAGGGCAAAGGAAATAGAAGGGGCTTTTTTAAAGTTGCCAAAGGGTGCCTTTTATATGATTTTAAAACTTCCCATAAAGGACTCAGACCATTTTGCAGAATGGCTTTTATCATCTTACAATTTAGAAGGAGAAACAGTTATGGTAGCACCAGGGGCAGGGTTTTATGGAACAAGGGGCTTGGGCAAAGATGAAATTAGGTTGGCTTATGTATTAAATGAAAAAGACATAGAAAAAGCAATGTTAATTTTAAAAGAAGGGATAAGGGAATATAAAAAAAAGGAGTAAAATATGGGATTTAATGAATTATTGCCAGAAAACCCAAACTTTTTACCTCTATTGCTTAAAAATTCTCCTGTTGTAATATATACTACTGATGAAGAAGGAATAATACAATATATAAGTCCTGCCTTTGAAAGAATAACGGGTCTTAAAGTGGAAGATTTTATTGGTAAGTCCTATATTGAAATTATTCACCCAAAGGACCTTACAATAGTGGAAAGGGCAAAGGAAAATTTAAAAAAAGGAGCTCCAGTTGAAACCTTTCAAATAAGAGTGAGAACAAAAAGTGGTGATTATAAGATTGGTGAATTTACAGTTATGCCCTTTTTATCTCAGGGAAAAATAATTGGAAGATTAGGAATAGCAAGAGACATTACAAAGAGAAAAATGGTAGAAATTGCTTTAGAAGAAAGTGAAAAGAAATATAGAGAACTTTTTGAAAATATTCCCATAGGAATATATAGAACAACTCCAAAGGGTGAAATACTTTTAGCAAATACGGCAATGGTAAATATGCTGGGCTTTTCTTCCTTAGATGACTTGTTAAAATTAGATTTAGAAAAAAATGGATACCATCCCGACTTTCCAAGGTCTATCTTTAAAAAAATTATGGAAGAAAAAGGGGAAGTTAAAAACTTTGAAGCAAAATGGTTAAAAAAAGATGGAAGCACAATTTATATTAGAGAAAATGCAAAAGCAATAAAGGATGAAAAAGGAAATATAATTTATTATGAAGGAACTGTTGAAGATATTACAAAGGAAAAGGAAACAGAAGAAAAATTATTTAAAAAGACAAAGGAACTTCAAGCTGTCTTTTCTGTTTTACCAGATCTTTTCTTTAAAATTAATAAAGATGGTGTATTTATTGATTATATAGCTGGAGAAATAAAGGACTTATACCTTCCTCCAAAGGATTTCTTAGGAAAGAGTTTTAAAGATATTTTTCCGCCCCAATTGGCAGATCTTTTTATGAACCAACTTAAAAATTCCTTAGAAAAAAATAAAATGGAAGTAGTGGAATATGAATTAACCATTGAAGGTGAAAAAAAATTTTTTGAATCAAGAATTATACCCTTTTCAAGTGATCAAGTAGTTGCTGTTGTAAGAAATATTACATCTAAAAAAATTTGGGAAAAAGCATTAAAGGAAAGTGAAGCAAGGTTTAGAAGCATTTCTGAAAATGCCTTAGCTGGTGTATATATAATTCAAGATGATAAATTTTTATATGCAAACCCTGCTTTTTGTGAAATTTTTGGTTATACAATTGATGAAATTGTGGGAAAACTTGGCCCCATTGATTTAACTTTTGAAGGTGATAAAGAAAGAATTAAATTAGAATTAAAGGAAAGAATAAATGGAACAAAAACAAAGGAAGTTTCAAAATTTAAGGGAGTTAAAAAAAATGGAGAAATTATTTGCTTGGAGTCCTATTCAGTCAAAACAGAAATCTTAGATAAACCTGCAATTATGGGAATTATAATTGATATAACTGAAAGGGAAAAAACAGAAAATACTTTAAAGGAATATACAAATACTTTAAAAAAATTATTAGATGGGATTGTTTCAACTATGTCAAAAATTGTTGAAATAAAGGATCCCTATACTGCAGGGCATCAACAAAGGGTTGCTGAACTGGCATTAATGATTGGACAAGAGATGGGACTTTCTAAGGAAAAGCTGGAAGCCATCTATGTGGCAGCAATGATCCATGACATTGGAAAAATTCATATTCCTGCAGAAATCCTTACAAAACCAGGGGAACTTTCTCCCTTGGAAAGGGAAATGATTCAAAGTCATCCCCATTTTGGCTATGAAATATTAAAAAACATAGAGTTTCCTTGGCCTATTGCTCAAATTGTTTTACAACATCATGAAAAAATAGATGGCACTGGATATCCCCTACATTTAAAAGGAGATCAAATATTGTTAGAGGCAAAGATTCTTTCTGTAGCTGATGTGGTAGAGGCAATGTCCACACACAGACCCTATAGAGCTGGCTATGGACTTGCAAGGGCTTTAGATGAAATAATAAATTATTGTGGCAAATGGTATGATGAAGATGTAGTCCACGCCTGCCTTAAACTTTTAAAAGATAAGGATATTGAATTTAAATATAAGATATAAATTAAGTTTTAAAAATATATCTATCAAGTTGAGAAGAATAAGCAATATCTAAGGAACTATTTTCTAAAACTTCCTCAAAACCTTTAAGTTCTGAATCAATTAAATCAAGAAAATGTAAGGTTAATGCTTCTTTTAGTTTAGGCCTTCTTGGAGAACCATATTCATATTCTCCATGGTGGGATATTATAAGATGGATTAAGTTATCTTTTAAAATTTTTGGAAAATTTTCAATTTTACTTGTTTCCCTTTCAACCAATTGAATTCCCATAACAATATGTCCCAAAAGGCGTCCTTCCCTTGTATATTCAAAAAATCCTTGAGTGGTAAACTCCCATATCTTCCCAATATCATGGAGCAAAATTCCTGCAATTAAAAGATCCCTATCCAAGTTTTTATAATGTTTTAAAATCAATTCTGATAGTTCTATTAAACTAAAGGTATGTTCAAGTAAACCACCAATACAGGCATGATGAAATACTTTTGCAGCAGGCGCTTGAAAAAGCAAGGGCTTTATTTCTTCATTTGTATAAATATTCAATAAAAGTTTTTGAAGTTCTAATGGTTTTAATGTCTTTATACATTCAATTATTTTTTTATAAATTTCATTTAAATTTTCCTTAGAGGCAGGAAGAAAATCCTTAAGATCTACTTCTTCTTTTATGGCTTCAAAATTTTGAAGCACAAGTTGTAACTTATTATTATGTAATTTTACATTTGCCTTTACTTTAATAACACTTCCTGGTTCTATATTTTGATGTATTTCTTTAAAGTTTTCCCACATATAAGCAGTTATCTTGCCTGTTTTATCATTTAAAACCATATAAAGGTAATCCCCTGTTCCTCCCTTTTTTTGTCTTACTTCTTTTTCAGAAACTAAAAATATTGATTCAACAATAGAACCTGCTTTTAAATCAGAAATAAAATCTTTTTTGCTCATTTTGGTTCCTCCAATAATTCTTCATAAATTTGAATTAAATACCTCTTTTTTAAATTTTCCACATATTGTTTTACCTTTTCTTCATATTTTGCTTTTTTAAAGTCCTCTTTTACCTCTTCTTTTACCCTTTCAAAGGATTTGTATTTTTCAGGTATTTTTTTAACTAAAAGTAAAAAATGGACTCCAAATCTTGTATAAATTGGCTTTGAAATTTGCCCTTCTTCTAAACCATCCAGTCCCTCTCTTATTTCTTTTGCCAAATCCTCAATAAAAACTTCTCCAATATCCCCTCCTTTTTCTTTTGAAGGAACTTCTGAATAAAGTTTTGCTAATTCTTCAAAATTTTTTCCTTCTTTTAAACCCTTTTCCACTTCCTTTATTTTATTTTCAAGGGTCTTTGGATTTACCAAAACAATTTCCTTTAAATGAAACTTTTCCTTTTCCTTAAAATTTTCCTTTATTTTTTCATAATGTTCCTTTAATTCAACTTCCGTAATATCATGAGCAGGTAAAATCTCTGCTCCTAAAACCTTTTCTATTAGTATTTCTTTTCTAATCTTTTCTTCCATAACTTCCCTTGGAATTCCTGCCTCTTCAGCTACTTTTAAAAAGGTCTCTCCATCGGCCATATTATTTTTTTCAGCTAAAAAATTAAATGCCTTTTTCATTTCTTCTTTTCCCACCTCAAACCCCATTTCCTTTGCTCTTTCCAAGATTAAAAGCTCTTGGGTTATTGAATCTAAAACTCCCTTTTTTAATTCCTCTATGGGTTCATTGGGGTATTGTTTTTTTAATTCCTCAAGGGCTAAATAAAACTCCCTTAATGTTACTCTACTTTCATTTACTTTAATTAAGGTTCCGTCTACCCAATATTTATTTCCTATTGCAAATAAACTGGAAATTGTCCAGAGTAGGTAAAGACCAAGTTTTTTTGATAAATCCATATACTCTCCTTTAAAATTAAAGATTTTTCTAATCTTTCTTTTTCCCTTTGACACATTTCTTCTTTTAAAATACTAAATATTATATCCTTTGCTTCTTCAAAAGACAATTCCTTGGCTGGTAATAATTCTTTAAGTTTTATTATAATAAAACCCCCGGATACGGGTAAAATTGATGAAATTTCATCCTTCCTTAGCTTCAATAAAGAAGAAGCAATCTCATCGGGTATATCTTCTAAGGATAAGGGTCCTACAAGCCCTCCCTTTTCTTTATCCATGCCCTCTGAAAATTCCTTTGCCAATTTTTGAAAGTCCTCTCCCTTTTTTGCTAAATTATAAACTTTTTCAGCTATTTCCCTTTGTGTAAGAAAAATTTTCCAAAATGTATATCTTTGAGGAACCAAAAAATTATCTTTATTTTTTTTATACCAGTTTTCTAAATATTCTTCCTTTGGTTTTTCTATCTTAGAGCATAGTTCTTCTATAAGCTTTCCTATTGCAACTTCTCTTCTTTCCTCTTCAATTCCCAATCTTTTGGCTTCCACAAACAAAATTTCTTCAACTATATAATTATCTAACATTTCACTTAAAACACTTGCTGTATGTCTATAGGGTTCAGAACCTAAATGGATTTTTAAATAATTTTCAAACTCTTCTTTTGTAATTATTTTTTTGCCTATGGAAGCAATTTTTAATTCCTCTTCCTTTGAATTTCCACAAGAAATGAATAAAATAAAATAAAATAAAATAAAATTTTTCATAAAAGTCCTTTTAAAATATCTTTAATAAAATATATCAAATCCTTACCTTCTTTTCCACAGGGAAGTAATATTATATTTTCAGGTTGAAATTTTCCTCCTAATTTATTTACTAATTTAAGCCATTTATCAAAGGAGATAGGGGAACCTTTTAAAACCTTTAAAATCAATTTATCCCTTTGTTTTTCAATCTTTTGAATTTTTATTTTTTTCATAATTTTTCTAATTCTTGAGATATCAATTAAGAGTTTTACTTCTTCAGGGAGAGGACCAAATTGGTCTTTTAAATTTTCTTCAATTTCTTCTGGATCCTTTTCTAAAAGCATTCTATAAACCTTTAACCTTAAATTTTCTTCAGGAATATATTTATGGGGTATTTCATATCTCACTTTTAAAGAGATCTCAACATCTTCTTCCACTTCAATTCCTTTTAATTCATTTATTGTTTTTTGCAAAAGTTTCAAATATAAATCATAACCCAAGGTTTCCATATGCCCCGACTGAGCTTTTCCTAAAATTTCACCTGCACCCCTCATTTCAAAATCCCTTGCTGCAACTTTAAACCCAGAACCCAAAGCAGTAAATTCTTCCAAGACCCTCAATCTTTCCATAGCAGTCCTTGAAATCTTTTCTTTTGGTGGTATTAAAAAATAACAAAATGCCTGTTTATCTGACCTTCCTACCCTTCCCCTTATTTGATAAAGTTGAGCAAGTCCAAAATTTTGGGCATTGTTTATAAATAAAGTATTTGCCCTTGGAATATCTATTCCATTTTCAATTATTGTAGTAGTTAAAAGCAAATCGGCATTTCCTTGAACAAATTTAAGCATATTATTTTCTAAGATTTTTTCATCCATTTTTCCATGGGTAATCACAATTTTAAGTTCAGGTAAAAGTTCTTTTAATAAAAGATAAATTTTATCCAAATCTTCTATTTTATTGTTTACAAAAAATACTTGCCCCCCCCTTTTTATTTCATAACTTATTGCCTCTTTTATAAATAAAGGATTAAAGGGAACAATTAATGTCTCTACAGGAAATCTACCAGGTGGAGGGGTTCCAATTAAGCTAATGCTTTTTAATCCTAAAAATGCCATATGAAAAGTTCTGGGAATTGGTGTAGCTGTTAAGGTAATAGTATCCACATTTTTCTTTAAAATCCTTAATTTTTCCTTATGGGTAACTCCAAATCTTTGTTCTTCATCTATGATTAAAAGCCCCAATTTTTTAAAAGATATATCCTTTGAAAGCAATCTATGGGTACCTATTACAATATCAACTTCTCCACTTTTGAGTTTTTCTATAATTTCCCTTTGCTCTTTTTTACTTAAAAACCTTGAAAGCCAATATAAATTTATAGGGATGTTATAAAACCTTTCCTTAAAGGTTCTAAAATGTTGAAAAGCCAAAAGAGTAGTGGGACATAAAATTGCCACTTGATATCCATTTTCCACTGCCTTAATAGATGCTCTAATTGCAATTTCTGTTTTTCCAAAACCTACATCTCCTGAAATTAACCTATCCATAGGTTCTTCCTTTTCCATATCTTCTTTTACTTCTTCCCAACACTTTTTTTGATCTTCTGTTTCTTCATAGGGAAAGGTCTCTTCCACAGCTTTTGATATCAAACCCTCTTCTTTAAAAGAAATCCCCTTTGAAATACTTCTTAGTGCATATAAATTTAAAAGGTCTTGTAAGATACTTTTAAGGTTTTTTTGTATCTTTCTCTTTTTCTTTAAAAAACTTTTCTTTCCTAAGTAATCAAGGGCTTGGGGATTTTCAATCTTAGGATAGGGACTTAATAAATTTAATCTTTCAACAGGTAAATATAAATTTCCATCTGCATACCTTATTTTTAAAAATTCACTTCCTTCCATTTCAAAAAGCCCTTCATATATTCCAATTCCATATTCTTCATGGACAACTCTTTCCCCTTTTTTAAAGATTTCTTCTTTGTATGAAAAATCCTTTGGAATATGGATCTTATAATGTAAAGGTGGTTCTCCTAAGATTTTATTTGAAGAAATTAATGCCAATTTTAAATCTTCTAAGATGCAATTTTCTTTCAACTCTCTTCCAACAAAAAAGGGGGGGCTTAAAATTTTTTCTTCAAAAAATTTTTTCATTATCTTTTCATGAGAAGAATTTGAAACAAAAAGATAAATTTTATATTTTTCTTTTAATAATTCCTTATATTCCCTTTCAAAGGTCTTTATATTTTGAGGGACTATACCTAAACCCCTTGTTTTTAAAAATATGCTATTTTCCCTATCCAAACCTATGGGTTCAAATTGAAAACTTGGTGTAAAAAAATCTTCCATAGGTGAATAAAAAAACTTTCTTGGATCCAAATCAAAGAATCCTGCTTCCTTTGACTCATAGCTTTCTTTTAAAAGTTTTTCATAACTTTCTTCCCATATTTCTTTAATCCTACTTGTATAATAAAAAACTAAATTAAAGTTTCCCCTTCTTTCCCTTTTTTCTATGGAAAAAATTGAAAATATTGAATAAAATTGCGAATCTTCTAAAATTTTTTTTCCTCCAAGCCCCGTTACCTTTCCTTCAAAATACTTCCTCTTCTTTTCAATATTTTTTTTTCTTTCAAATTCCATAGGAATTAAGAAAACTTCGTTTGCTTTTTGAAGGGATTTTTGGGTCTCCTTATCAAAAAATCTTATGGAAATTATCTCATCTCCAGAAAATTCAAGGCGTATGGGATTTTCATAATTTGGTGAATAAAAGTCAATTATACTTCCCCTAACTGCAAAATCTCCCACATCTTCCACTTCTGGAACCCTTGAATAAAAAAAATCGTTAAGATTTTCAATAATCTCATAATAATTATAATTTTGAGAAGTTTTTAAAACCAAGGGCTCAAAATTTAAAAAGGGATAAGGTAAAAATTTGGAATTAATAATCAAAAAAGGCGAAGAGCCACTATAAAAAGAATAAAACCCATCTATTATTTTTGCCTTAGTTCCAAGGGGTTGATTTAAAAATTTATAAGGGCTTATGGGAATTTCTGGAATTCTTTTTACTTTTTCTCCCTCAAAAAATACCTTAATTGCCAACTCAATTTTTTTTCCTTCTTCTTCTGAAGGAACTATTATCAAAATTTTTTCCTTTAAAATTTTATACTTTAAAGCCAAAATTATTCCTGCAAGGGTAGGAGAACAAGAAGAAAAAAAAGAACCCTTTTTTATTTCCTCTAAATCCAAAAATTTTCTTAATATTTCTTCCATTTTTTAATTCATTTTAGCATAAAACTTAAAATTTCAATTGAAATTTTTCAAAAAATCTTTTAAAATTAAAATATGATAGAAAAAACATATGTAGGGAAACTGGACGATGTCTCTGTCTTAGAAATCTTAGAAAATGTATATCATAACAAAGCATCAGGTATCCTTGATTTGCAAAAAGAAAAGGATCAAAGGAGATTTTTTATCATATCTGGAGAAATAAATGGAGCAATGAGTAATTCTATGGCTCATAAAATTGGTCAATATCTAATAAGCAAGGGTTTGATAAATAACAATCAACTTCAAATTGCTTTAAAAGATTTAACCCATGGAACTCGGCTTGGTCAAAAACTAATAAACCTTGGTTTCATTGAAAGGGAAATATTTGAAAAATCCCTAATTGAATTAAATCAAAACATTATAACTGAAAGTCTAGGTTGGTTTACAGGGCTTTACAGATTTCAAACAAAGGATGCCCCAATTCCCCAAGACATTGCCTTAAGGATTCCTATGCATACAGTATTTTACAAGGGTGTTCTGCTTTACACTTCAATTCAATTTATCCAGCTTCGTTTACCTTTTCATGCTGTGCTATCCCAAAGCAAGGATATTCAAATTTTAATTCAGGACTTAAACTTAAGTGGAGAACAAATTTTTATTTTAAGTAAATGCGATGGGAAAAATAGGGTTGAAGAAATCTTAAATTTATATAAAGGAAAAGAAGAAGAAGTTTTAAAATTTTTATATTCCTGTAAAGTTTCTGGTCTTATTAAAAGCTCTGAAGAAGAAAAAGTAGAACCCCTAGATTCCTTCTTAGGAAAATATCAAGAAAGAGCTACAGGTACTATTCCCACAGGAGGACCTAAGAAAAAATACAGAAAAATAAAATGGTTAAAACCAAAACTTCCAGAAGCAAAACTTACAGATGAAGATATTCAAAAAATTAGAAAAAAAATAATTCAAACATATAATAACCTCTCAAGGGTTTCCTACTATGAACTATTAGAATGCCCAACAAAAGCAACACAAAAGGAAATTCACTATGCCTTTTTAGCATTATGTCAATTTTATCATCCTGATATTGCAGAAAAGGAACCTGCCTTTTCTGATTTAAAAATGCAAATGGAAGCGATATATGAAAAGATGGAGGAAGCATATTTAACCCTTGTAGATGTAAAAACAAGGGCTGATTATGATAGAAGATACTATAGAAGTACAATTTAAATGCGCCTGAGGCGATTCGAACGCCCAACCTTTGGCTCCGGAGGCCAAAGCTCTATCCATTGAGCTACAGGCGCAACCATTATGTATTTGTTCAACGGAAAAGGGACAAATTGAACTTTTGAAGAAAGCTTTCAAAAATTCTAAATTAGCAGGATGCATTTCCATCTCTTTTATTTTAATTTTTTTGCCTTCGGCCGTCAAGGGTTTCCATGTGCCTTCGCTTGACTTAAATCCCTTCGGGACTTAGCGCCTTGCAGACTGCCTCGTCAAAAAAATATAACCTTTCAATTAGATGGAAATGCATCAAAAACAT
>FWPV01015582.1_pt1 | contig 10895 bp, 8 predicted proteins | sample 2228371 | NCBI WGS metagenome assembly FWPV01 (sample SAMEA103939776, study PRJEB20133) | metagenome | reverse complement strand
ATTGAAATGGACGTACCCCTCCACATCCACCTCTCCGAAACCGCGCAGGAAGTGGAAAACATGCGTCGGGAACAAGGTATGCCGGTAATCCCCTACGTCAAGAAATTGGGTTTACTGGATGCCAAAGTCATCGCTGCCCATTGCGTCCATGTGGATGAAGGCGAAATGCGTACTTTTCAGCACTATAATACTGGTGTCGCTCACAACCCATCTTCCAACCTGAAACTGGCCTCTGGAATCGCACCCGTTAAAAGGATGCTCGATCTGGGTTTGAATGTAGGCATCGGCACGGATGGCCCAGCCTCCAACAACGATCTGGATATGTTCGAAGAAATGCGCCTGGCCTCTTTTCTGGCAAAGGGCTCCAGCGGCGATCCGACCGCCCTTCCGGCTCTGCAAACTTTAGCGATGGCCACCTGCAACGGTGCCAAGGCCCTGCATATCGGGCATCTGACCGGTTCGATTGAACCCGGTAAACGTGCCGATTTAATTCTTCTTGATCTGGCGCTGGTTCACAACTCTCCCCGCTTCCAGCGCGACCCTCAGGGAATCTATTCGCAGGTAATTTATGCTGCCAAGGCAATGGATGTAACCGATGTGATGGTCAATGGTCAATGGCTGATGCGCGAGCGCCGGCTGTTGACCCTCAACGAAGAGGAAATGCTGCGAGAAGCCGAGGACTATGCCCGCCGCATTGATATATTCCTCATCCAGCGCGAAAAATCGTTGCTTTCCAAGCTGCTGGCACTGGGCGAAGCCACAGAAGAAGAGGAAAGCTTCGAAGTTCAAGTCAAGGTGCCGGTCGAAAATATCACCTCCATTCAAGAACGCCTCAATGACCCGGTTTTTGAAATTCTACGAACCCGCCATTACCGCGAATACGATGTATATTTCAACTTCCCACCTCCAGAAGAATCCCGCCTGCGTTATCGTGAGGATCACTTTATTACCCCGACCGGTGAAGTCAGCCGGGTGCGTACCCGATTAACCCTGCTCGGTCCAACCCGTGAGTATTCCTTCCCCCAAAAAGTACTGCTCTCTCGCAGCCGCTATTTAGCCTCGGCTACTCAAAGCCTGCGTTTTTACCGTGAATACTTTAAGCCGGTTAGTGAAACGGAAATCGAAAAAGAACGCTTACGCTATCTGGTTCGTTATCAGGATACCGAGTTTTTCATTAATCTGGATATTCTGCAAAAGCCCGCTTTAGGTAATTTTTTGGAAATTAAGAGCCGGACGTGGAGCCGTAAAGACGCCGAGTTAAAGTCGCGGCTGGTGGTTGAAATTTTGGAAAAACTCGGCGCTTCACCTCAGTTGACCATTTCTCAAGATTACATTGAGCTGGTCAACGCCTGAGTTACCCGTAAAAATCAAACAGAGGGAGGGGTCAGGATGAAAAAATCGAACAATCCGTCATCATTGAATGTGATGTTTTTAGCGTCAGAGGCTGCCCCGCTGGTCAAGGTGGGAGGTTTGGGAGATGTTGCCGGCTCACTCCCTCCCGCTTTGCGCCAGTTGCAGCCCCCCGCCTGGGAAGGCCCCCGCCTGGATGTTCGTCTGGTATTGCCTTTTCACGAGGAAATTAAACTAAAAGTGCGCGAGCCTCGCTTTGTGGCTTCGTTTCTTGTTGACCATCCCGGCGAAGACCTGCCCGCCAAAGCCTTCCTCACCGAAGTCAATGGTTTGCCGGTTTACCTCATCGAAGGGCCTCCCATCCTTCCCGACATGCCTGTTTACAGCAGTGATGCCGCCCTGGATGGGGAGAAATATGTTTTCTTTTCTCTGGCAGTCTTAGAAATGATGAAACATCTCGACTGGCAGCCAGACATTCTCCACGCCAACGACTGGCACACCGCTGCCAGTTTATATGCACTGCAAATCCGTCAAAAAAACCACCCCGAATATCAACACATTCGCAAGATTCTCAGTGTGCATAACCTGCCTTTCATGGGGAAAGATGCTGAGGAAGCCTTGATAAAGTATGGCATTCCTCGCGCCAAGGATAAACGTCTGCCCAAGTGGGCAACTTTATTCCCGCTCCCACTGGGATTGCTGGCAGCAGACCGGATCATTGCCGTTTCGCCGGGTTATGCCAGAGAAATCCTAACCCCTGAATTCGGCTGCGGTTTACAAGATTTTTTGAAAACCCGCCGGTCTTCGATTGTTGGAATTTTGAACGGCCTCGATCAGGAAGCCTGGAACCCGCAAACCGACCCTGCCCTCATTGAACGATACTCACTGGACACGTTGGAGCGGCGCTCGCTGAACAAAAAAACTTTGCAAGAAGACTTGAACCTCCCTGTCGAAGCCGACACACCTCTACTAATCATCATCAGCCGCTTGGATCAACAAAAAGGGATTGATATAGCCATTAGCGGCTTACGTCAGATGGCTGACCAGAACTGGCAACTCGTTCTGCTGGGCACCGGCGATCCCTTGCTGGAAAGCGACTGCCGTAGTTTGGAAGCAGAATTTTCTGACCGGGTGCGCGCCATTATTCGCTTTGACGCCGGTTTTGCCCGCCGCATGTATGCCTCTGGTGATATTCTCCTCATGCCCTCGCGTTATGAGCCCTGCGGACTGGCTCAAATGATTGCCATGCGGTATGGCTGCGTACCTTTGGCTCGTGCCACGGGTGGGCTCAAAGACACCATTCAAGACGAAGAAGATCCAGCTTTATCGACCGGCTTCTTGTTCGAGGAAGCGTCTCCGCAGGCGTTTATCGCTGCTCTGGAGCGCGCCCTGCGGCTTTATCCCAACACAGAGGTATGGCGTAAAATTCAACAAAACGGAATGACTCAGGACTTTTCCTGGGAAAAATCAGCAATCGAGTATGCCAAAATCTATCTTGAACTAGCGGAGCAGACCAAATGAAAATCCGAAGTCTGATACTCGCTGGTGGTGAGGGCACCCGCCTGAGTGTCTTAACCGCCAAACGCACCAAACCGGCAGTGCCGTTTGCTGGCAAATACCGAATCATTGATTTTCCTCTCTCGAATTGTGTCAATTCACGCATTTTTGATGTCATGCTGGTTGCTCAATATCGTCCGCATTCTTTGATCGAACATATCGGTGCGGGAGGCCCTTGGGACTTAAACCGCGATTTTACGGGCGGTGTACGCATTCTTACCCCCTATCGGGCGCGCGGTTCGAACTGGTTTGTCGGCACAGCCGATGCGGTTCAACAAAACTTTACCTTCATCAAGCGCGGTAACATTGATACCATATTGATTCTCTCTGGCGATCACATTTACACGATGGATTACAACCCGATGATTCAATTCCACCAACAAAATCAGGCCGAAGTCACGGTATCGGTAATTAATGTGCCCATCGAAGAGGCTCCGCGCTTTGGTATTGTCGGCACAGACGAAAATAACCGCATCACATCTTTCGTTGAAAAACCAGAAAATCCCCCATCTACCCTGGCGAACATGGGTATTTATTTGTTCAATCTGGATACTCTCAACGAAGCCTTGTGGGAAGACCACTTGATGCAAGATTCACAGCATGATTTCGGTAAAAATATTCTCCCCCGTCTGGTGGAAACAGGCCGGCGGGTATTTGCTTACCGCTATGAAGGCTATTGGATGGATGTCGGAACCGTTCAATCCTACTGGCAGGCTCACATGGATCTGTTGTGCGATCCTCCCGCTTTCGACCTCTACCGGCCGGATTGGATTATCCACACCCGCACTGAGGAAAGGCCGCCGGCTTTGCTCCAAAAAGGTTCAACCGTAGAAGACAGCCTGATCTGCCACGGTTGTCTTATTGAAGAAGGAGCCAGTGTCATTCGGTCAGTCCTCTCCCCCGGTGTCATCGTCCGTTCCGGCTGCCATATTGAAGATTCGATCATTCTCACCGATACATACTTAGATCAAAACAGCAGAATTGTGCGTTCGATTTTAGATAAGCGCATTCAGGTTGGCAAAAACTGCCAGATTGGGGAAATACTGGACGATCATCTGGAATTTGCCATGATTGGACGTAACAGTATTGTGCCGGATGGTACAATCATCCACGCCGGTGGTACGGTTGGGACGGATGTGGTATCATCGGACTATCCGGGCAGCGAGGTTAAGCCCGGCGAATATATTCAGACACGGAGATTGCCCAATGAAATTTAAACGCGCTGCGGGAATCATCCTTCATCCCACCAGTCTGCCGGGGCCGGATGGCATTGGTGACCTTGGCCCTGAGGCATACCGCTGGATCAACTTCTTAGCCGAATCGGGCTGCAAGTTATGGCAGGTACTGCCGCTTGGCCCTACCGGCTACGGTGATTCACCCTACCAGTGTTTTTCTGCCTTTGCCGGCAATCCATATCTGGTAAGTCCTGCTCTGCTGTTAGAAGACGGTCTGTTACGACGAAGCGATCTTACCGATCGTCCGGAATTTAATCCGATTCGGATTGATTATGGCGAAGCCATCAATTGGAAATTAAAAATTCTGGATCGCGCTTACGAAAACTTCAAACGTCTGAACAATCCCAAACTCCTCGAAGAGTATCAACAATTCATCAAAAATGAGGCAGATTGGCTGGATGATTTTGCTCTTTTCATGGCCATCAAAGAAGCCAATGGAGGCGTATCGTGGGATCATTGGCCAAAAGAACTGCGTACGCGTCAACCGGCTGCCATTGAAAAATTTAAGGAAACGGAAACAGACCGTATCCAGCGTCACGCCTTCCGTCAGTTCTTGTTCTTCCGTCAGTGGCTCGATTTGAAAGCATACGCCAATCAAAAGAACATTCAAATTATTGGGGATATTCCCATTTTTGTGGCTTACGATAGCGCAGATGCCTGGTCAAACCCGGAGCTGTTTTATCTAGATGAAGAAGGCAAACCGACTGTGGTGGCCGGTGTCCCACCGGATTACTTCTCACCCACCGGTCAATTATGGGGCAACCCCCTTTATAAGTGGGATGTACACCGCCAGCAACACTTCCGCTGGTGGATTCGCCGGATGCAGGCCACCCTGAGACTGGTAGATATTGTACGGTTGGATCATTTCCGCGGTTTCGCCGGATACTGGGAAGTTCCTTTCGGTATGCCCACTGCTGAGGTTGGCCGCTGGGTTAAAGGGCCGGGCAAAGAATTGTTCAATGCCATTCGCGAAGCATTAGGCGATTTGCCCATTATTGCTGAAGATCTGGGGGTAATTACACCGGATGTGGTTGAACTACGCGATTCGTTCAATTTGCCCGGCATGAAAGTCTTTCAATTTGCTTTCACCACAGATCCGCTTGATCCTTTCCTACCGCATAATTATGAAACCAATTGTGTGGCCTATACAGGTACCCATGATAATGATACCGCGCTGGGTTGGTACCTGAGTGCTCCAGAGAAGGAAAGAGATTTTATCCGGCGTTACCTTGCCCGTTCTGGGGAGGATATTTCCTGGGATATGATTCGAGCCGTGTGGTCTTCGGTGGCGGTATTTGCCCTGGCGCCTATGCAGGATGTGCTGAGTCTCGGAAATGAAGCCCGCATGAACCTGCCGGGAAGAGCCAGCGGCAACTGGTGCTGGAGGCTGCATCCGGACGCTTTTAGCCCGACCATTCTAAAACGGCTCAAAGAAGTCAATTACCTGTACGCCCGCACCGATATTGAACGAACCGTTCAAACCGAAATTCCGCCGAATTATCCTTTATAAAAGAAACTCAGGATATTACTCTCGATTGGCGAGGGAAGCGAGGTAGATACCGGCTAAAATCATTCCCCCGCCAATTATTTCATTAATCATGGGCACCTCTCTCAAGAATATCATCGCCAGGATTGTTGCTCCCACCGGTTCACCCAGCAAGGCCAGTGAAACAAAAGTTGCCGGTAAGTAGCGCAACGCCCAATTAAAAGATGAATGCCCAATCACCTGTGGGATAATGGCCAGCAGCAGGAACCAGCCAAAAACCGGCAAGGTATAGCCAGTAAAAGAATACCCATTCAATGCAGCCAGTCCGATCAAAACCACCGCGGCAGTTGAATATACCAGTAAGGTGTAGGAACGCAGCGAGATCAATGGACGAACTTTCCGTCCAACCAGCAGGTAACCCGCCGCCATCCATGCCCCCATCAGTGCGAGCAGATTTCCAATTAACGCCTTTCCCTGAAAGAATGCGCTTAGAGATGTGCAAGTTACTTGATTATTTTCCCAAACACAAGCCTGACTGGCAGCCACCACTACCCCACCGCTGAATGCCAGACCCAAACCCCACCACACTTCTTTTCTCATGCGTTCTTTCAGAAATAACGGTGAGAAAATGGCCACCCAAAGAGGCGTTGTGGTTACCAGCACGACTGAACTGGCCACCGAGGTTAATTCCAACGAAATAATCCAGGCCGCAAAATGAACCGCCAGAAACACACCGGCCAGCAGCGCCCGCAGCCTATCGCTGCCGGATAAGCCAGTCACCTCGCGCCTGGCGTGTTGAAAGGAAAATGGCAGTAGTATCAAGCTCGCCAGACCCAATCGGTAGGCGGCAATAACCAGTGAAGGGGCTTCCTGTTGGGCAAATCGGATAAAAATGGCCGCTGTAGAAACTGCCAGAATTCCCAGCGTCAATATCAATCCTGCCAGAGGGTATGATTTCTGGGTTGAGGCCATAATCACCCTATTATATCCCAGAGGAATGCTTGACAAAGAGGTATCGGCTGGCTAGAATAACTTTATCCCAATACCACAAAACTGGTCAAAAAACCAAAAATAGCGGTGGGGAGGTGTCTGGGTTCTTAAGAATGTCAATTTCTTTTGCATTGAGCCGGTTTATTCCAAAGGCGAAATTTTCCCTCAAAATTTCATTCAACCAAATTCAACCAAACGGAGGATGCGATGACCCACATTATTACAAGCCTGTGTCTGCGCGACGGCGGATGTGTGACTGTCTGTCCGGTAGAATGCATCGTGCCCGGCAAACCGCAGGAAAAATACCCCTGGTTCTACATTGACCCGGATACCTGCATTGACTGTGGCGCTTGCGTACCCGAATGCCCCTATGCGGCGATCTTTCCGGAAGATGAGGTGCCTTCGGCTTACGTTGCGCGCGGCGGTGAACGGCAATCCATGCCGGTTGGCACTCCCGGATTTACCGAGGTCTATGACGGTGTCAACCATGACGGTGAGCCGGTTCATCTGGAAGCCACCCGTACCCTCAAGGCCGGTGAAGTTGTTGATTTGACCCCCGATATTGCAAAAAATTACGAATACTTCAAGGAAGGCCCCGGTTACAGCGCAGCCGGCTAAGCATTTCCCAAGACCCTGACAGGGTTGTTATCGGTGGAAAATCGAACATATCCCGGTGCAAAATCTCAGTTGCTGACCGGGGTAGCGGTGAGTCATCATTGCCACCGGGTAACAACCCTGTTCTTTTTGAATGAAATCCGCCAAAGGAGGTAAATTAAGTCAATGACTGATGAAAATGTGCGTATTGAACGGGACTCGCTGGGCGAGGTCATGGTACCGGCCAACGCGCTGTATGGCGCTCAAACCCAACGGGCTGTGCTTAATTTTCCGGTTTCTGGTATGCGGCCTTACCGCGCGTTTATCTGGTCTATGGCCCTGATCAAACGGGCCGCTGCCGAAGTCAACCATGCCGTTGGATTGCTGGATGAACAACGCGCCAGGGCCATTATTCAGGCCGGCGAAGAGATTATGGCCGGTCAATGGAACGATCAATTTGTGGTTGATCCATTTCAAGCCGGAGCCGGCACCAGCCACAATATGAACACCAACGAGGTGATTGCCAACCGCGCCACTCAAATTTTAGGCGGGAAAATTGGTGAGTATCTGGTTCACCCCAATGACCATGTCAATATGTCCCAATCCACCAACGACACTATCCCCACAGCCATTCGATTGGGTTGTTTATGGCGATTAGATGAGTTGACATTCGCTATCCAAAGGCTGATTGAAGCGCTCAAAGACAAAGCCGTAGAATTTGATGATATTGTCAAATCCGGGCGAACTCACCTGCAAGATGCCGTGCCGGTGCGTCTGGGTCAGGAATTTGGCGCATATGCCCGCGCTGTGGAGCGTGACCGCGAACGCATTGAGCGCGCAGCGGAAGGACTGCGCCGTTTGGGTATAGGCGGTACGGCTACCGGTACCGGTTTGAACGCCCACCCGGAATATCATCCCCGCATGGTGGAAGTTCTCTCACGAGTGTCCGGGCTCAGGCTCTACACCTCCGATAATCTGTTTGAATCCATGCAGTCCATGGCAGACATGGCTGACTTCTCGGCTTCTCTCCGCACCCTTGCCCTGACCCTGACAAGGATTGCTAACGATCTGCGGCTGCTATCTTCCGGCCCGGCAACCGGTCTGGATGAAATTCGCCTGCCACCTGTGCAACCGGGCTCTTCCATCATGCCCGGCAAGGTCAACCCGGTTTTGGCCGAAATGCTCAACATGGCCATGTATCATGTAATCGGGCTGGATACCGCCGTTGCGCTGGCCTCTCAGGCCGGCCAGCTTGAGTTAAATGTGATGATGCCGATCATCGCTCACGACCTCTTTGAGATGATGCACGTCATGATCGGCGCCATCAACGCCTTTACCGATAAGTGTGTCGTCGGGATCAAAGCCAACCGGGCCAAGGCTGAAGGCTGGCTGGCACGCAACACCATTGTCGTCACCGCCCTGAATCCGATCATCGGTTATCTGGCTGGTGCCGCTCTGGTTAAGGAAGCCCTCAGCCGTGATTTAACCGTTCAGGAAGTCGCTCTCGAAAAAGTTCGGGAAGGTGCGCTCAAACACAAGGATACCGGTCAGCCCCTTACCGAGGAAGAAATCCGGGCGGTTTTCAGCGATATGAGGAAATTGACCGAAGGCGGTCTTTTCGGCGGTGGAGGTGCTGGCGGGTAATTAGATTTTTTGGCTGGCGTAGACTGCCGCTCCCACAATGCCGGCGTTGTTCAAGAACAATGCCGGCGTAATTTTTGCCCGCACGGTGATGTAAGGAAGGAATTTATCGGCATTTTTACTCAGGCCGCCGCCGATGATGATTAATTCCGGCCAGAAGAGTTTTTCCATCTCGCTCAAATATTCCTGCAACCGTTTGGCATACTTTTTCCATGAAAGGTCTTTTCTCTGCCGGGCTGCATCAGAGGCGCGCCACTCCGCATCCTTACCGCGAATTTTCAGGTGGCCAAACTCAGCATTCGGCACTAAGACGCCGTCGGTAAAAATGGCTGTGCCGATACCCGTGCCAAGCGTGATGACCAGCACCACCCCTTTCACATCCTTGCCGGCTCCAAATTTCATTTCAGCAATGCCGGCAGCATCCGCGTCATTCAACGTAAAAGTACGGCAACCGGTATGTTGGGTCAACAGTTCATCAACATTCGTCCCAATCCAGCTGGGGTGAATATTGGCCGCCATCATTGCAGTACCCTGCAAAATCGGTGCCGGAAAACCGCAGCCAATCACCCCTTCATAGCCAAATTGATGCACCAGTTCAGCACAGGTTTGGGCAACATCTTCCGGTTTAGCACCTTCCGGTGTGGGTATGCGCTTGCGTTCGGTCAGCAGTGAACCGGTTACGGGGTCAACCACCGCCCCTTTAATCCCTGATCCGCCAATGTCAAGACCTAAAACTTCCATTTTGCTCTCCTTCCCTTTCCTTTATGGACATGCGTTTTGTAAATGCTCTTCAAAAGTTTTCGCAAAGGAATGCCTGCCTGAACCATCACATTTGGCGCGAAAATAAAAGTAAGGCGAATCGGCCGGGTAAGCCACCGCCTGCAACGCGCTCAATGAAGGGTTACAAATTGGGGTAGGCGGTAAGCCTGCATTTTGATAAGTATTGTAAGGGGAGTTAATCATCAAATCATTGCGAGTGAGCGGATTAGTCCACCAGGTTTGTTGAATTGAATTATATCCCAGTGCGTACTGAACAGTTGGATCAGCATCCAGTTTCATCCCGGCTCTCAAACGGTTGTAAAACACAGAGGCTATCATCGGTCTCTCTTCCTCTACAACACCTTCTCTATGAACAATAGAAGCAAGTGTTACCGCTTCATGCAGCGATAAACCCTGACGGGCAAAAGCCTCCCGCAGATTGGCATCTACCTGTTGATTGAAACGATCCAGGAAGGCTGCCACCACCTCCCTCAGGCTTGCGTCCCGCCGGAAACGGTATTCACCCGGAAAAAGATAGCCTTCCAAACTTAACCCGGCTGAATTTCTGCCCGCCGGATGCCATTCGGCAGGGGGATTGCGCACAAATTGAAGAAACTCATCGGGGGAGATTTGCAAGCCGGAAGTCGGCAACGAGGCTGCTATTTCTTCTAACCGCCAGCCTGCCAGAATGACAAAAGTGATCTGATCGGGTGTGGCATCCAACAGATGATGACCGATCTCAATTGCATTCCAGGCCGGGCTGATTTCGTACTCGCCTGCCTGGATGGCCGTATCCAAACCGGAATAGACCATGTAATCGCGAAAGGCTTCAGAATTGCGAATCAATCCTTCCCGCTGCAGACGAACAGCAACCTGCTCCGCCGTTTCGCCCCTCTGAATAACAAACAAGCGCGGTGATCCTTGCTCGGCTATGGGTTTTGTCAAATCCTCATGTCTCAAGATCAAACGTAAAGAGTACCAGTAACGATCTACCACCCCCAGACGAGAACTGGCGTAGCCGAATTGGGATTCTGCAAGAGAAGGAATTTGAATCACAAACCAACCCACAGCTACCAGCCCAATAAAAAATAACAACAGGAATATAAGACATCCAAATGAAAGTCTGTGACGTTGCGATTTGGCCATTTCTATTCTTCCCCTGCGGTAAAAACTGAGTCGCGGTCGTCTAAATAAGATTGCAAAATAACAACAGCGGCCAGATCGTCCATGTGGCCACGTCGCTGGCTGCGTTTGACGCCCATTTTTTTTCTGGCGTTGCGGGC
>FWPV01012356.1_pt1 | contig 10896 bp, 11 predicted proteins | sample 2228371 | NCBI WGS metagenome assembly FWPV01 (sample SAMEA103939776, study PRJEB20133) | metagenome | reverse complement strand
CAGAAATCTGAGTATAAAGTTGCCAGGCTGCTAGAAGGTTTGCAGTAAATCATCGGGCTGCCGGCGCGAAAACGCCAGGCCGGCAGCCCAAGAAGATTGCTCCTAAGTATCTTCTTTCCAGGACCGGACGTCCCGCTGCCAGTGCCATTGGAAGATTTTTTCGGCACTGAGACCAGAGCGAGCGCTCTGAACTTTGGACAGGGCAGACATTGCCAGCGGGAAAAGATTGGCGCCGGTTGCTTTTTCGGTCAGCCAGACAGCCTGAGCGGCGTAGGCCACATTGTTGCGTGGTTCGATCCGGTCGAAGTCATCAAAAAACCAGCCGCAAGAGGTGAAGATACGCTGGCGTTCAAACTGGGCTTTTAACAGCAGCACAATTGCGCGCTGTTCTGCTTCGTTGGATAGATGGACGGCCTGGGATTCCAGCAGTTCTTCTATCGTCATCTCACCCAGGATCACGTTGATATAACGGTGGCGCAGTTCCCACGGATCTACCTGGTACCTGGAAACGGTTGCCAGGTATTGCTCGTTGATCGCGTCACCCAGCAAATCCAGCGCCTGGCGCAGGGGTGATTTCCAATGGCTGTTCGGGGCGCATCCACATGTGTCCATCCAGCGCGTCACGCCATGATGGCAACTCCACGAGGTCCTCTGGCGGATCTTGATTGTCTGTTGAACGGGGTGGCTGCGGAGCCACAGGGCCGGGAAAGTGGTGTTGATGGGCTGTTGCTTGAGTGCTCCATCCATCAGGTAAGCGAGAAACTTGTCTCTGAAGGGCTGGTGATGCCCGTACAATTCTCCATCGGAGGCTGCCATCACCAGTTGAGGTTCGACCGCCCGGCCTTCAGAATGCCAGAATTTGGGCAAAACATTTTCTGAGATGAACTGGTCGGCGTTGACTGTCGCTCCCGGGCTGAAGCTTACCAGGGTGCTCAAATCCTGGTTGTAAAAGAAAACGGTAATGTTGTTTCCATCGGCGAGTTCAACCCGGTAAGGGCGAGACGTATCGAGATAATCTGTCTCGGCCTGCCAGGGAGCCAGGATGGTGAACTCGATCCCGCACCTGGCCAGAACTGTCAGTGTCTCATTGTCGACTGCCGTCTCTGGCAGCCACATTCCCTGGGGTTGGTGTCCAAAGTAGTGGATGAAATTGGCAATTCCCCAGCGGACCTGGGTAATCTTATCCGGCAGGCTGGACAGGGGCAGAATCGAATGGTTATAAGATTGGGCCAATCCATTGCCAACACCATGCCTGGCAAAGCTTCTCCGTTCCTGGTCGACGATTTGTTGTAGCGTTTCTGGGTCATGGAGCGCCATCCACTCCAGCAGGGTCGGCCCAATATTGAAGCTGATATGTTCAAAGTTGCCCAGTTGGGCATTTGGCCGGTAGCACTGCGCGTTGATCCGTTCGTTCCAATTCCGGTATGGCGCAGCGCCTGGTTCAACAGGGATTTCACCTGTCAGTGGATCCTCTCGCGGCGGCTGGTAGAAATGTCCATGTACGCAAAAAGCCATGTTGTTGTCTGTCAAAGGGGCACCTCTGCTCTTAGGATGGGAAACTGCGGGTCAACTTTATTTTCCGCCTGGATGGGGCTAAGTATCCTAACTGGCGGTTAAACCGTTCTGGCATCAGCCCGAACAGGCGTGGCAAGGTATCCAACTCGCAAGTCCGGTCGGCAGCCAGGTAATCCTGCCAAAAGACGGAAAGCGGGAAGTTTTTAAAGCTGTTTTCTAGCCAGACCGCCAGGATGCGAAGATAGGCCGGAGAGGTCGATACGATCCAACGATGAGTCTGCGATGCTTCCATCACATACTGGACGGTTTGACGAAACGTCAGGAACTCAGGCCCACCGATCGCATATAGCTGGTTAATTGTACCGGTTTCATCCAATGCCAGGGTCATGCAGGTGACCAGGTCTTCTACCCACAATGGCTGGATTAACGTTTTCCCATCTCCAGGGATCAAAAAGACTCCAGGGGAGATACGCAGCAGGCGGGCCAATTCAGTAGTGAACTGGTCGCCCGCTCCATAAACCAGCGCGGACCGGAATATGGTGTACGGAATGCCAGTTTGGATGATATGGTTTTCGGCAATTGCTTTTGATTTAAGAACCGGGAAGGCCGAGGCGCGGTCTGCACCCAGGTGACTGATAAAAAAGAAGCGCTTGACCCCGGCTTCGGCAGCCACTGTGGCAATGGTGCGGGTCCCCTCGATATCTACGCCCATCAGGTCCGCCTGGCTTCCTTTGCGTTCGGCTCCGGCCAGGTGGTAGATAACATCAATGCCCTTCATGGCGGCTCGCAGGCCCCGCTCGTCCTGCAGCCCGCAGATAACCGCCTCAATTGAGATGCCCCGGGGCAGCCTGGGTGATGCCGCCGACGGGCGAAGCAGGGTGCGAACCTGTAATCCCATTGAAACCAGGTGCCGGATCAGCACCTGGCCTATAAAGCCAGTTCCACCAGTAACCAGGATCATTCTAAACAAATTATAGCAGATGAACCAGGACAGGATGCCCTGGCATGGTTCTTGCTACTCTTGATCATCAAGAAGCGCGATCCAATTCCATGTAATACACGCCCTTTTACATACCAGACCTATGATACCAACTTCCCTTACTCCATGCTCAAAACAACCGGTTTCTCGGTACGGGTTTCACTATTTCCCCGACACACTTCACTATCGGGAGAGCGACCTGCTGGCCTGGCTGCCCGTGCTACAAGAGCTTGGCGCCGGGTGGCTCGTTCTGCAGTCCGGGCTGGACCGGGCGATCCCGGAAGTTTTCTTACGGGGTTTGAAGAATGCCTGCATTGAACCGGTGATTCATTTCAAGCTTCCCCTGGATCACCTGATGAACCTGAAAGAAGCCGGGACTTTGCTAGAAGTGTATGCCCGCTGGGGAGCCCGTTATGTCATTTTCTTCGACAAACCAAACACTCGCAGTTCCTGGCCGGCGCCCGGGTGGGTCCAGCAGGATCTGGTTGAGCGGTTCCTCGATCGCTACCTGCCGGTAGCGAACCTGGCTGCCGGCAAAGGGCTGATCCCTGTGTTCCCACCGCTGGAGCCGGGCGGAGATTATTGGGATACCGCTTTTTTACGCAGCGCCCTGCAGGCGATTCAACGGCGCCGCCAGGAGGCGATTTTGAGCAACCTGGTCCTTTCAGCCTATGCCTGGACTGGCGGCCATTCATTGGACTGGGGAGCCGGGGGGCCTGACCGGTGGCCGATGGCGCGACCGTACCATTTGCTTGAAGATGGACAGGATCAGCGTGGCTTCAGGATCTTTGATTGGTACCAGGCGGTTGCGCAAAGCGTGCTCCAGCAGGTTTGCCCAGTGATCTTGCTGCAGGCTGGTCTGCCGACTGACCCGGCCGGTTTGCCCGAAGAAGCGACCCGGTCGACCTCTTACACCAACTCATGTGCGAGCATTGCCCGGCTGATGGCCGGCGAACCAGTTGAAGACCCTGATTTGGAAGGGAATGTCCTGGCGGAAGTTCCGCCAGAGGTAATTGCCTGCAATTTCTGGCTGCTCAGCGCGGACCCTTCTGATCCGTTTGCTTCTCAAGCCTGGTTCCAGCCTGACGATCATCAACACCCGTTGGCAGGCATCCTGCGCGAGGATCTGCGCGAGCGGAAGGCTCGCCAGGCCAGCAAGCAGGCCATGTCCTCAAGCCGGCCCATCCAGCACTATTTGTTGTTACCCGGTTCCGAGTGGGGAATATCTGACTGGTACCTGGAAGTGATCCGGCCGTTTGTCAAGAAGCATCGCCCGACGATTGGGTTCTCTGTCGATGAGGCCGGGCAGGCTGCGCGGGTGACTGTGGTGGGAAATGCGTTCAATTATCCGGAAAATATGGTCGAATATTTGCAGAACGCCGGTTGTTTCGTCGAGCAAATTAGCGGAGATGGCACAAATATTGCAACCCTTCTTGCAGAGAGGTAAACCACCTATGAATATGATCCCTGCCCCCATTCCTTCTTCAAACTCTTTTCAGGCTACTCCAATCGTTGTCTGCAAGCCGGTGATCAAAATTCTTGGCTTAGGCGGCGGCGGTTCGAACGCCGTCAACCGCCTCATCGAACTTGGTTTGCAGGATGTGGAATTTATCGCCGCCAATACGGATACGCAAGCCCTGCAACAAAGCCTGGCGCCTAAGAAAATCCAGCTTGGGCCCCGCCTGACGCGCGGTTTGGGAGCGGGTGGAAATCCAAAAACCGGCGAGGCAGCCGCTGAAGAGAGCTATCGCGAGCTGGCTGCAGCTTTGACCGGCGCGGATATGGTGTTTCTGACAGCCGGCATGGGCGGCGGGACTGGGACCGGGTCAATTTCTGTCGCGGCGCGGATAGCTCGAAAACTGGGCGCAGTTACGGTTGCGGTGGTAACCACGCCATTTTCCTTTGAATTGGGCCGGCGCCAGCAGAACGCCAGGGAGGGCCTGGCTCGTTTGCAGCCGCATACCGACACCCTAATCGCAGTTCCGAATGACCGGCTGCTGCAAATCGCGCCGCGCAAGCTCACTCTCGACCTGGCTTTCCAGGTAGCCGATGACGTGTTACGCCAGGGTATCCAGGGCATTGCCGAACTGATCACCCAGCCCGGATTGATCAACGTCGATTTTGCGCATGTCCGTGAGGTAATGCGATTTGGTGGGGGAGCGTTGATGTCGATTGGGATTGGCGAGGGCGAGAACAAGGCGTATAAGGCAGTCGAGCAGGCGCTGCACCATCCCCTTCTTGAATCCATCAGCATCGAGAGCGCGACCGGTATTATCGCGAACTTCACCGGCGGGCCAGGCCTGACATTTATCGAAGTTGTCGAGGCGCTGAACTACCTGCATGAACAAACCAACCACCAGGCTGACATTATCCCAGGTCTGATCACTGATGCGTGCTTGGGGGATCGTGTCCAGGTCATTTTGGTTGTCACCGGTCTCGGCGCGACGCCGATTGAGGCCGCATTGCCGGTGCAGAAACCGCAAGTCCAATCAAAAGTGGGTGATTCCCAGGCAGAGGTTGGGCCTGAACTGCCGGAGGTGGTCGCAAGGCCGGTAATCAGACCCGCGGTAAGCCCGGTTATGGTTCATCCTTCCCCTATGGATACTTCTGGGACTGCCCCAGCCGACCTGGATCTGCCGGCCTTTTTGCGCCGCCGGGTCCGCCATGCGCAATAAATCGGGTAAACAGGTTTTTCTCCAAAATGAACCAGCAAATCTTAGCTAACCTGTGCAGTCAGATTTACCGTCGTTTTCCCGAGGTGGCTGGAAGCCGTCCTAAAGTGCAGAGCCGGCCTGGCGAACAGGTATTGCTTGTCTTTCACGGCAAAGCCCAAACAGGCGATGGCCATACGATGCCGCGCACGGTACGCGTGGTGGCCAGCCTGGAGGGGAAGATTATTAAGGTCTCCACATCTCGATAATGCCGGGCAGCCGGTTGATAGGAGGATTGATGAACCGCAGTGTTTTCTCTCGGATTGAACTTGTCTTTTGGAACTTCACCATTCAGGCGCTCAGCCGGCCTGGGTTCGCCCGTACTATTATCCGTGACGCCATGCGCCTGCTGCAGAAATCTGAAGCAGCTGTGTGGGGAATCTTGCTGGGAATCAGCGCAGTGGTAGGCCTGGTTAGCGGGTATTTATTCTATTTTGTGGCTGCCAATTTAAGGTAATTCCCATGAAATTTCGGGTTCAGAAATGGCTGATCCCGCTCCTGATCTTGCTCGTGAATGGAGTTATAGCTGGAAAGGTACAGGCGACCCGGGGCGAGCCAGGCGTGCCAGAGTTTGGTTTTGGCGCCGTTGTATATCCTCAAAGGGGTGATATTCAGCAAGTCATGGCGATGGCAGTGGACCTGGACCTGGATTGGATTCGGGTTCCGGTCGCCTGGAAAGATTACCAGGTGAACCAGAGCGGTCCAATCCGGTTAGAGCCCCTGGATGAGATCATGGAAACCGCTGAGCAGAATGACCTGGCGGTGTTGATCAGTATATCAGATCCACCGGAATGGGCAATGACCCGTTCGGGACCAGATGCAGAGCAGGCAGCTCGCTTTATCCAGGCGCTTATGAACCGTTTTCCAGGGGCGTTGCGGGCTGTTGAGCTGTTTCCTGGTGCAAACACGCAACAGGCCTGGGGTGTTGCACCAGATCCACAAGATTATTTGAGCCTTTTTAAAACCGTTGCTCTACAGATCCACGATGAGGATCGCCCAATCTTGTTGGTGGCAGCGGGCCTCCGCCCGTTGCCAGTTATTCATCCTGCTGACGATATCGATGACCTTGTATATCTGCAAAGGCTGTACCGGTTGGGAGCCAGCCAGCATATGCCGGTGATCAGTCTGCAGTATTTTGACCTGGTTGGAGATCCCTTGCTTCTCCCATCCTATCGTGAAAGGCGAACTCTGCGCCATTACGAAGAGGTGCGGCAGGTCATGATTAAGAATAATCACTTATCAGGGACGATTTGGGTTACCCAATTAAGCCCTCCTTCCGGTACAATAATGGTTGAGGACTCGACAGGGGTATTTCAAGAAGATCAATCTATCTGGTTGAGCCAGGCGTACGTGCAGTTACGCTCGCAGCTTTATGTCGGGGTAGCATTTCTGTCGAGTCTTAATTCGACTGGGGAGGAGACCGCGGGGGAGGGACTTAGCCTGCTGAAAGGAACGGGTGAAACACATGCGTTTTACCCGGTGTTTCGCCAGATGATCCGCATTAACCAGGCCGATACTCTGGCGATAACTCCTGGCAGGGCGAAGGAGGGGAACTTCGAAAAGTTGCGGCCTTAGTTGTTTCTAAATGAAGGCTATTGTCCTCATAATTTTCGCTCTTCTGGTTTTTCTTGGGTGCGCTTATGTTGGCTTTCAGGCTGCTGAGCAGTTAAGTCCTCTTCCTTCTGCGAGCCAGACACCCGATCCAGGCGTGGTATTCAGAGGAGACCAACATAATTTTTTGTTGATTCGGGTGGATCAACTCGACACCTCACAACCAAAGCTGGTGTCTATCTGGTTTGTTTCCCTGTTCTTCCTTGACGATAATCCTACGGTTCTAACCCTGGCCCAAATTTATCCGTCCAGTGCTGCTTCGTCTACCTTTCTGGAAAAAGCATTTTCATTTACTCCCCAGGGTGAAATTCCTGAGGCTTTTTGGAGTGCGGTCAGAGCTTATGGATTTGTCTGGGAAAGTTACATCGTGATTGACGCCGCTGGGAGTAACGAATTCTTACAATGGCTTGCTGGTTCAGGAGATTTTTCCGGCGATCTGGAGGCAGCATCTTTCAGCCAGGAAGACAGGCTGCGCATCGTCGAGCAGACCTGTAAGTTCATTTCCGAATCATCTGGGCGCGATTTGGGGGAAATCAACTGGAGCAACCTGATGCCAGTTCATTTCCGGTCGGATATGCGGCTTGAGGCTGGCCTGGGTTACTGGGACCGATTAAGCGATTCCGGTCCAGTTCGTTGTGAGATACTCCCGGCTCCTTGAAGCCTATGGTTGCTCGCCGGTTCATTTGCTTGCTGTTGTGGTTTTGCTGCCCGGCCTGGTTGTCTGCCGGGTGCATGCCGCGCCAGTCGGCGTACCGCCTGGTACCTGATACTATCCAACCGGTGGAAACCCGGCCGGATCCTACCCAGACACCTGCACTTTGGCCGACCATCACTGTGACGACCACACAAACCCCGGTTCCCAGCGCCACCTCGACGTTGATTCCCAGCCCATCTACCCCGCCTACCGCAACCCCTACGCCAGAACCGTACGGTTGTCAGAAACCCACTGAAGATTACACTCGCCTTGTGGTAAATGGTTGGGTGTTAAACCAGCGAACTTATGCGATGTTGCAACACGCCGAAGAACTGTACGGTGGGGAACTTGAGATTACAGGCTATCACATTACCCAGGGCAGTTACCATGACAACGGCGCTGCCTCGTTTGGGACTCATCTGGGTGGTGGGGCGGTAGATTTATCGGTTATGCGGAGAGGCACCTATACCGTGTTGTGGGAGGATGTTGATCGTCTAATTTATGCGCTGCGCGCGGCAGGATTTGCTGCCTGGCTGCGGTCCTATGGAGAACTATTTCCCGACTCGCCTATCCATATCCACGCCATTGCGATTGGTGATCGCGAGCTTTCTTTAGCTGCCCAGGATCAATTGACCGGTAAATTTGGATACTTCCGCGGTTTTAGCGGTGTGCCGATCCCCAATGGGACTCCAGCCCCCGACCCGCACAATGGACCGATCCTTTGCCAATGGATGATCGATTTGGGATATGTTGATATGCGCGGGCCATAAGTGGTACTGGGCTGCACCTGGTAATGGCGGTGAAGCTCTCTGGCGGCTGGTTGAAGCCACAATTTCCCTAATTTCTACCGTGTTTATGGCGTTAGTAATGTTTGCCATCAATAGCTAAGGCCCTGGCGACCCGGCTGGCCAAACAATAAACATCTCATATCTATTTGCTGCCCCGATGGGTGAGTTTTCCCAGCCCTGAGATATGCTGGCTGACCTGTGGGTCGCCATAAAAATCGACCCCGCCGGTGCCGCTGATGGTTACTTCCAGTTTTTCGGTCACCCACACGGTAACCTTGCCCAGGCCAGTAATCGTGACTTCAGCCGTTTTGCTTTGAAGGTCCTCGCCATTAAAGCTGCCTGCTCCGCTCAAGTTGATCTCTTGCTGGTCAATCTCTCCAGCGCTGGTAAAGTTTCCGGCGCCGCTGGTGTTGATCTTGAGGCGGCTTGCCTTTAGATTTTCGATTTCAATGTTGCCGGTGCCGCTGATGCTGATATCCAACTGGTCGGTCTGAACGCTTTCAGCATTTATGTTGCTCACTCCCCTGCTCTCCAACCCATGAATGGTTTTCATGGTCAGGTAAAATTTGACCGGTTTTGTTGGTAAAACGGTCTTCCGCTCGAAGCCGATGTGGAGTGTGCCATCGCGCACCTCGGTGGTGATATTCTTAATCACATTGTCTTCCGCTTCGATTTGCAGTGATTCACTGTCACCTTGAACCAGGGTGACATCCCCGATCCCGTTGAGCGAAACCCGGTCGAAGCCACTGACCTGCCGGTTTTCAGTACGCACTACCCCTGAACCCTGGTCAAAGTCGACATTGACGCTGAACCCGCAAGCGCTCATCACAAACGCAAGCACCATGAAAGGGATTACAAGTTGTCTTTTAGCCATTTGTTGAAATCCTCAAGCTTGAATTCGTATTATCTTAATTCATTTACGTCGGTTATCTCGAAAAGTTGCGCAAAGCAGGGGACGATCCTGTCTGGTTTCACTATACAATAAAGTCATGAATAAATTATGTTTTGATAGAGGTGAAAAGAATGGATGAGGTCCGTTGGGGGATGATTGGCTGTGGTGACGTTACCGAGCGCAAAAGCGGGCCGGCCTTTAACCGGGTTGAGCATTCGAGCCTGGTGGCAGTGATGGGGCGCAGGCCAGAAAAAGCGCAGGAATATGCCCACCGCCATAAGGTTCCGCGCTGGTATACCAGCGCCGCGGACCTGGTTCAAGATCCGCTGGTCAATGCGGTGTACATCGCAACCCCGCCCGATTCGCATGCTGAATATGCCATCCTGGCGGCCCAGGCTGGTAAGCCCGTTTACGTGGAGAAACCGATGGCCCGCACTTACGCCGAGTGCCAGGCGATGGTGTCTGCTTGCCGGTCGGCAGGGATTCCTCTCTTCGTGGCGTATTACCGGCGCTGCCTGCCGGCCTTTCAAAAAGTGAAGGAACTGGTGGACGGTGGGGCGATTGGCACAGTTCGCTTCGTTTCTGTTCGGCTCTATCATCCACCGCATCCCAGTGATGGCGATCCGCTGCATTTGCCCTGGCGCGTACAGCCTGAAATTTCTGGGGGAGGATATTTTTATGACCTTGGCTCACACCAGTTGGATTATCTCGATTACCTGTTTGGCCCGGTAATGACCACAGGCAGCCAGGTTGCTAACCAGGCTGGGCTTTACCCGGCTGAAGATATCGTGGCTGCAAGCTGGACACACCAATCGGGCGTCGTGGGAAATGGGTTGTGGTGTTTTAGCGTAGATCGATCACAGCAGATGGACCTGGCTGAAATTGTCGGCAGCCGGGGCAAAATTACCTTTTCGTTTTTTGAATCGCTCCCGGTAGTCCTGGAAACTTCGACTGGTGAGGAACGTTTCTCTTTTCCGCGCATAGACCCGATCCAGCAGCCGCTGGTCCAAACGGTCGTCGATGAACTGCGTGGGGTGGGTGTATGCCCGAGCACTGGGGTCAGCGCAGCGCGGACCAACTGGGTAATGGAAAGGATTGTTCACTCGTCGTTAGAACAATTGGAAATTTAAAGAGGAGGTTGTTATGCGTGTTCTAGTCATTGGTGGAACCGGGCATGTTGGCACTTACCTGATCCCGCGCCTGGTAGAAGCCGGGCACGAGGTGATTTGTGCCAGCCGCAACCAGCGCGAGCCTTATCAGCCCCACGGCGCGTGGGGCTCGGTCAAGACAATTGAAATCGACCGGGTGAAAGCTGAAGAGGCCGGCCTGTTTGGCATGAAAATGGCCGAACTGGAAGCTGAAATTGTGATCGACATGATCTGCTTCAACCTTGCCAGCGCCCGCCAGCTCGTCGATGCCTTGCGTGGACGGGTGATGCATTTTCTGCATTGTGGGACGATCTGGGTTCATGGGCCGAGCGTGCAGGTGCCAACCACGGAGGCCCAACCGCGCCGTCCCTTTGGCGATTACGGCATCCAGAAAGCAGCCATCGAGGCGTATTTGCTGCGGGAGGCGCGCCTGAACGGTTTTCCAGCGACGGTGCTGCACCCGGGACATATTGTTGGGCCGGGCTGGGTCCCGCTCAACCCGGCTGGGCATTTTAATCCCGATGTTTTTGCCCGGATAGCGCAGGGAGAATCCTTATA
>FWPV01004334.1_pt1 | contig 10897 bp, 5 predicted proteins | sample 2228371 | NCBI WGS metagenome assembly FWPV01 (sample SAMEA103939776, study PRJEB20133) | metagenome | reverse complement strand
TTTTATACTGTTTTAACGCTTCAGAAAATGCCTGTCCGCATACAATAATGGCATATTAAGGTTGCACATTTTTATGATGAATCACTATTAATAATAATTAGCCTAAATTATTATCTTTACAACTTTTAATTTATTTTGCTATAAACATATAAATTAATCCGGATGAAAGGTGATAAAATTGTTCTGGGCATTACGCAGGGTGATATAAATGGTATTGGTTATGAAGTAATAATTAAAGCTTTATCTGACAGCAGGATATTTGATTTCTGTTTACCGGTGGTTTATGGTTCTCCTAAAGTTGCAGCTTATCATCGCAAAACGCTGAATTTTGAAAATTTTAGTTTTTATACCATTCGCAATATAGATGAAGCAAGTCCGAGAAAAGCAAATATTATTAATTGTACCGATGATTCAGTGAGGGTTGAGTTGGGAAAGCCGACCCCGATAGCCGGAGATGCTGCCTACAGGGCTCTGGAAGTTGCCGTAAATGATTTAACTAACAATAAGTTAGATGCAATTGTTACTGCTCCCATTAATAAAGCCAACATTCAGTCAGATAAATTTCATTTTGCAGGCCATACTGAATTTTTTGAAACAAGGTTTGGAAGCGGCGGTGTCCTTATGCTGATGGTTAATGAATTGTTTAAAGTAGGGGTAGTTACCACCCATATACCTGTCAACAAGGTAACTGAATATATTACGAAAGATTCGGTATTGAACAAAATAAAGATATTACATAGGTCACTGATGGTTGATTTCAGAATAACCAATCCGCGTATTGCCGTGCTCGGTTTAAATCCTCATGCAAGTGATAACGGTCTTATAGGAAACGAAGAAGCAAAGGAAATCATTCCTGCCATTGAATCAGCCCGGTTAGAAGACATCCTTGCCTTCGGGCCGTTTGCAGCTGATGGTTTTTTTGGTGCCGGAATGTATAAAAAGTTCGATGCGGTTCTTGCCATGTACCATGATCAGGGATTGATTCCATTTAAAGCCCTTACTGTTGAAGGTGGGGTAAATTTTACTGCAGGCCTGTCAATTGTCCGGACGTCACCGGCTCATGGAACCGCTTATGAAATTGCCGGAAAAGGTGAGGCATCTGCCGATTCTTTCAGACAAGCCATATATCTTGCCTGTGATATTTACCGGAATAGAACGGAATATAATGAACTTTCGGCAAATCAACTCAGGCAAATAGATATTTCAGAAATTGAAAACTAAAATCCTCATTGCAATTGGGGTGTGTTTATAAATATTATTAATTATTTCTTGTTGTACTCAGAGTATGTTTGATTATATTTCGGGTAAATTAGTAGAGAAAAATCCGGCATATTGTATTATTGAAACAGGGAATATCGGTTATTTTATTAACATATCTCTGACAACCTACGGACAGATAAGCCAGTTAGATGAATGCAAACTCCTGTTGCATCAGATTATCCGTGAGGATCTGCATGCTCTTTATGGTTTTTTTACTTTGCCTGAAAGAGAAATTTTCAGGCAGCTGATATCAGTTTCAGGTATCGGTGCAAATACTGCGCGTATGATTCTCTCATCGCTTAAACCTGATGAATTACGTAATATAATTGCTGCAGGAAATGCAAATGTGCTTCAGGGCATAAAAGGCATTGGCATGAAAACAGCCCAGCGGATAATCGTTGAACTCAGGGATAAAGTAGGCAAAGCAGTTACTTTGGATGAAAATATTTTAATTCAGAACAATACAATTAAAGAAGAAGCGTTATCTGCATTAGTAATGTTAGGTTTCAGCCGGAATGCTGTCGAAAAGGTTGTAAACGGCATTTTGTTATCGGATAAATCCATTACACTTGAAGAATTAATAAAAAAAGCACTAAAACAGTTGTAACTAATTAAAATTTCTGGATTTGTTATACAGCGGAAATAGAATATATGGCATTTCATTAAAACGTCTCCTTTTTCACTGTATCGGGTTGCTTATTGTTTCCGGAATACGCTTATCGGGTCAGTCCTTTGGAAGCAACGAAGATACAATCAAATTACAATACCCGTTTAAGGATGAAATACGATATCCGTTTTCCGGCTCGGGTGTAAGGTCGCCATTATATTTGAGCAATCCATCAAATATAGAGTCAAAAGTAATATATGACCCTGAAACCAATCAGTATGTTTTTTCCGAAACTGTTGGCCGTATGAATTACCGGCCTCCGGTTTCAATGAATATGAAAGAATATCTTGAATATGAAAACAAAACATCAATAAGTGATTATTGGTTGCAGAAGGCAGGTGAGACGAAAACACCACAGGCATCGCCGTTACTTGCTAATTTTCAGTTAGGTGAATCATTTGATAAAATTTTCGGGACTGATGCTATTTCAATTGTTCCGCAGGGATCGGCTGAGCTGGTTTTTGGATATAATATCTCAAAAACGCTTAATCCTTCAATACCTGTGCGTAACAGGAGGGTTGGTTCGTTTGTTTTTAAAGAAAAGATTCAGATGAATGTTACAGGTTCAATAGGCGATAAAATGCAGGTTGGAATTAATTATAATACCGAAGCCACCTTTGATTTCGAAAACAAAACCAAACTTGAATATACGGGCAAGGAAGACGAAATTATTAAAAAGATTGAAGCCGGTAATGTTTCATTCAGCGTACCGGGTACATTAATTACCGGAAGCCAGAGCCTGTTTGGCTTTAAAACCGATTTACAGTTTGGCAAATTATTTGTCAGCAGTGTAATCAGCTATCAGAAAGGGCAGTCGCAGGTTGTTGAAGTTAAAGGAGGCGCACAAATTAGCGAATTTGAAATAAACGTTGATGAATACGATGCCAACAGGCATTTCTTTCTCTCGCATTTTTTCAGGGACAACTATAATGAATGGCTGAAAACTCTTCCGTACATAAGTTCAGGCGTGCGGATTGAACAGATTGAAGTGTGGATAACCAACAAAACAAGTGAATTCGACAAAGATAACAGGAATATTCTCGCATTCATGGATTTGGGCGAAGGATACGGGCCTGATAATGAGCCTAATTTCTTTGGTGTATCGGCTTTTATTCAGCCACAGTCAACAATAAACGGAGCTGTAAGCAATGACTTAAATAATCTTTACAATACAATTACCGGCCAGTATTCAGGAATCCGCAATTTTACCGATATTGCAAATATATTGCAGCCACTTGAATCATCTTATAATTTTTTTAGCGGCAGAGACTATGAAAAGATTGAAAATGCGCGTAAACTCTCTGAAAGAGAATATACGGTTAACAGAGAACTTGGTTATATTTCGCTTAATACTTCCCTGCGTTCTGATGAGATACTGGCAGTAGCCTATGTATATACTTACCGCGGACAGACATACAGGGTGGGGGAATTATCAACTGACGGCGTGAGTGCGCCAAAAACTCTTGTTGTTAAATTAATAAAGGGTACTAATCTGACACCTAAAATAGGCACATGGGACCTGATGATGAAAAACGTATATGCACTTGGAGCATATCAGGTTTCTCAAAAAGATTTCGTTCTTGATGTACTTTACCGTAAAGACGAAACAGGAGTGCCGGTTAATTATATTTCGGAACCCGGAACCGATCCGGCCTTTAATAATCAGATTCTCCTGAAAGTGCTTGACCTTGATCATCTCGATGGCCGGAATGAGCCGAATCCCGACGGACGGTTTGATTTTATTGAAGGAACCACAATTATTTCCAAAGACGGAAGGATTTTCTTTCCGCTACTTGAACCATTTGGTTCTGATTTAAGAAAAAAAATCACCGGAGGCGACCCAAGCAAAAACAAAATTGCCGATAAATATGTATTTGAAGAACTATATGATTCTACGCAAACTAAGGCACGCTTAATAGCCCGTAAAAACAAATTTTTCCTTGCAGGTACTTACCAGTCGGCAATCAGCTCAGAAATACAGCTCAATGCCATGAATATTCCGCGCGGTTCGGTGAAGGTTTCAGCCGGCGGAATACCGCTGGTTGAAGGCCAGGATTACAGTGTCGATTATACGTTGGGCAGGGTAAAAATACTAAATAAGGGATACCTTGAATCAGGAACTCCCCTAAGGGTTTCTCTTGAAAACAATGCGTTATATAATTTACAGACCAAGACACTGGTAGGAACACACCTTGATTACAAGTTTTCTGATAATTTCACGGTTGGCGGTACAATAATGCATTTAACCGAACGGCCGCTTACACAAAAGGTTAACATGGGCGATGAGCCTATTTCAAATACAATCTGGGGGCTTAATGCAAATTACCGCACTGAGTCGAGGCTGCTTACTAAACTGATCGATAAACTGCCACTGATTGAAACAAAGGAAACCTCCTCAATTGCGCTTGACGGAGAATTTGCACACCTGATACCCGGACAGGCCAGAATAACAGGCAAAGGTGGTGTTGCCTATATTGATGATTTTGAAGGTACCGAAACTACAATTGAACTGAAGAACTATACAGCATGGCATCTGGCCAGCGTCCCCCGTAGATTTCCCCGGGCAGCATTATTGAATAACCTTGAATACGGATTTGACCGTGCTTTACTTTCGTGGTATTACATCGACCAGCTTTTCACTGAAAAATCATACCTGACACCCAAAAATATTAATACCAGGGAAGTACAAAGCGATCCCTATACAAGAGAGGTGTTGGAAACCGAAATATACAAAAACCGTGAAAGCGGAACAGGCATGAAAAATCCGCTTTCGGTTTTAAACCTGGCTTATTTCCCCGATGAAAGAGGTCCTTACAATTTTTCGCTTGACCTCACACCTGAAGGGAAGCTGATTAATCCTGCAGGCAAATGGGGCGGAATCATGCGTTCAATTCAGGTAACTGACTTTGAAAATGCCAATGTGGAATATATCGAATTCTGGCTCATGGATCCTTTTATTAAGGATTCCACTCACCAGGGCGGAGATTTATACTTTAATCTTGGCGAAATTTCAGAAGATATTCTGAAAGATTCCCGGAAAATGTTTGAAAACGGTCTGCCTCCTACCGACGAAATAACGCTTGTTGATACTACAGTATGGGGCAGGGTGCCGAAAACACAGAATATCGTCAATGCCTTTGATGCTGATGTCAACCACAGAAAAAGGCAGGATATTGGCCTTGACGGATTAAACACAGAAGAAGAAAGATCTTTCTTTAATGATTCCTATTTGTCAAGAATAGCCGGCACATCATTTTGGGAAACAGCCTACGCCGACCCTGCAAATGATGATTTCAGGCATTTTTTAGACCCTTACTACGATGATATTGATGCAGGTGTTATCGAACGTTACAAGCGTTTTAACAACGTTGAAGGAAATTCGCCGGCAACAGAGGCAAGCGGGGGTGAGTATGCTGCCGCCACCACACTCCCTACTACCGAAGATATAAATAATGACAATACATTAAATGAAAATGAATCTTACTTTGAGTATCATGTTGAACTGAAGCCCGATAAAATGAACTTTGATAACAAATATATCACTGATATTATTCAGGGAAAAGACGTTAAATGGTATCTTTTCCGGGTCCCCATCAGTGAATATGAAAGTAAGTATGGTAATATCGAGGATTTCAAGTCTATCCGTTTTATGCGGCTTTATCTTACCGGTTTTGATAAACCTGTAATTCTGCGGTTTGCCGAACTGCATTTTGTAAGGGCTGAATGGCGGAAATTGCAATATGATATTTCCCAGGCAAGCCCGTCAATTACTATACAAAACAAAGGCAGCGTATTTGATGTTGCAGCAGTTAATATTGAAGAAAGCTCAAAGAAATATCCGGTTAATTATGTATTACCACCGGGCATTACACGTGTTATCGACCCGAGTCAGGCCCTGCTTACTCAGTTAAACGAACAGGCAATTTTACTTAAAGTCAGAAATCTTATTGATGGCGATGCCCGTGCTGTTTTTAAAAATACCGACTTAGACCTCCGACAATACAAAAAACTAAGAATGTTTGTACATGCCGAAGCCATCCCCGGCGAACTCCTGAATGATTATGAAATAAGCGCATTTATAAGAATCGGCTCTGACCAGCTTGATAACTATTATGAATATGAGGTGCCGCTTAAACTTACCCCTCATCGCACAAATTATAACAATGAATCTGATGCCGACCGTGAAATAGTTTGGCCTGAGGAGAACCTGATTGAAATTGACCTTGATGATTTGGTAGAGATTAAAAAAGAACGGGATCAGGCCGAACGTGATGATCCGTTCGTTTACAGCAAAATTAAAGTTTATCAGAAAAATAAAGGCAAGAATAAAATAAAGGTAAAAGGAACACCTAATCTGAGCAACATACGCACCATTATCCTTGGTATCAGAAACCCTGCACAGGCCGATAATCAATTTCAGGACGATGGCTTATCAAAATCGGCTGAAATATGGTTCAATGAACTGAGGCTAACCGACTTTAATAATCGGGGAGGATGGGCAGCTAATGCAAGAATGCAAACAAAGCTGGCTGATCTGGGAACTATTTCAGTGGCCGGAGCTACATCAAAACCCGGCTTTGGCAGTATTGAACAAAAAGTCGACCAGCGAAGCCATGAAGAAACAAATCAATACGATCTCTCAACAAATATTGAGCTTGGTAAGTTATTCCCCGAAAAATCAAAGGTTACCATTCCCTTGTTTGTTGGATTATCAAATACTACCATAAATCCTGAATATTTCCCTGCAGAACCCGACAGACTCCTAAGCGAAGTATTAAGAGAAGCACGTTCAGATGCTGAACGAAGAAGAATTAAAGAAATTTCACAGGACTTTACACAACGCAATAGCATTAACTTTACTAATATGAGGATTAACAGGGATTTTAAAAAGTGGCGTATTTTCTCACCGGCCAATTTTTCTTTGAGTACCGCATACAGCGAAACTCAGTCCCGAAGCTATAAAGTAGAAAGAAATAATATTATTCAGTATAAAGCAGGATTTAATTACGTATATAATGCTCGTCCAAAGGCAATTACACCGTTTTCCAAATCGAAATCACTGAAATCACCTTATTTCAGGATTATTAGAGACTTCAACTTTACGCCGTTCCCCAACAGAATAACATTCAGAACTAATTTCGACCGCAATTATAATGAAATTAAACTCAGGAATGTATATCAGGACAGGGATATTAAAATTGATTCAACCGTTACCAAAGATTTTCTCTGGGACAAATACTTTGATCTCGCATGGGACCTCACACGTTCGCTGAAATTTGATTTTTCAATCTCCAACAGTTCGAGAATTGACGAGCTGCAGGGAGCTTATGATTTCTTCAGGGAAGGTGAACACGAGGAATGGTCAAAGTCGGTATGGAACAGCATTGGAAACGGAGGCAGCCCGCTTACCTATAACCATAGTTTCAATGCCTCATATAATGTACCGATAAATAAATTCCCCATATTAAGCTGGACTACCTTATCGTTGCGTTACAATTCAACCTACCGCTGGGACAGGGGACCGGTTTTTCTGAATATTGGTAATGGTATAAGCAACTCAAATACTTTTCAGGTTAACGGGCAACTTAATTTAAGTAATTTATATTCAAAATCTAAATATCTGAAACGCCTTGACACTAAATATAATCCAAACCGTAAGCCGCAGGAGTCGGAAAAGAGGTATAAAACCACAGAGTTCCGGAAGGAAGATGTGATATTGAAAGCAGAAACCCAGAAGAAAATAAGCCATAAATTAAAAACACAGAATGTTACGGTTAAAATCATTGATCGTCAGGGCCGGGATGTTAAGGCTAACGTTGAAGTCATTGATGAAAACAGAATAGGCCTGACTGCTGACTCAAGCTATACAGGACTAACGGTAATCATCGAAGGAAAAATTGAAACTGGTGTTAATCCGTTCGTTTTTATCAGTGAAAACTCATTGCGTTTCCTTACGGGTTTAAAAAACGTTTCGATTTCTTATTCAAATACTGCAGCTACAAAAGTACTTGGATACCTGCCTGATTCAAGAAGATTCGGATTTTCAAAAGACGAAAGATACTCAGGCGCCCCGGGTTGGCCTTTCCTGCTGGGATATCAGGATGAGCAAATTATTAGGGATTTTGCTGTTAACGGATGGCTGACAACAGATTCTACATTCAGCAATCCTTATACAATGACTAAAAATGAAAATGTTAATATTCGCGGAACATTTGAACCCTTCAGAGGCTTCAGGGTTGAACTCTCTGCAATAAGGACCTATGCCGAGCAAATGAGTGAATACTTTATTTATGATGGCGTTTCAAAATACGGTGGATTTAGTTTTGAAAACCGCCTGAAGACCGGAAGCTTTTCGATATCAATCATTAGCATTGGGACTGCATTTGAGAAGCTAAGCAGTGACAACGGCTATGCCTCGGTATATTTTGACAGGATGAAGGAATACCGCAAAACAATTTCCGGCAGGCTTTACAGAAGAAGATTAGATGCAAGCGCTTCGGGTTACAGAGGCCTGATACAACAGCCTGTTGAACCGGGCTATGCCGACGGATACGGTTCAACCTCTCCCGAAGTTATGGTTCCTGCATTTATTGCTGCATACACAGGCAAAAATCCTAATGCAGTCAGTCTCGATCCGTTCCCGGGTTACTTCGCAATGATGCCTAACTGGAGGTTATCCGTTGACGGCCTTACTAATTTTAAAGTGCTGAAGAAATGGTTTAAATCGGCAAATATTACTCATTCCTATAAATCAACGTACAATGTAAATTCTTTTACTACGAATTTTCTTTTTGAACCTGATGAAAGCGGCCTCAGTTATATCCGCGATTACCAGCAAAACTTTATCCCTGCTTTGCTTTTTAATGCGGTATCAATAACCGAGCAGATCAGCCCGCTTTTTGGTATTGATGTCACCTGGATTAACAGCCTGATAACACGTTTTGAAATCAAGAAATCACGAACTCTTGCTCTTAGCCTGTCAAATAATCAGATTACCGAATCGCGTAATAATGAACTGGTTATTGGAAGCGGCTATCGCTTTAAGGAGGTTCCTCTCAAATTAGGTCAAAGAGCTTTTGAGAGTGACTTAAATGTGCGTTTTGATTTATCAGTGAGAGATAATAAAACAGTTATCAGATACCTTGTTGAATCAACTGATCTTGAAAACAAACCTGAAGCCACAACCGGACAGCGGGTGTTTGATATAAATCTTACAGCCGATTATCTTCTTTCTCCGCGATTTAACCTGCAGTTTATGTTTAAACGCACACTGAATAAACCATATACCTCACGCTCATTCCTTAATACCGATACGTTTATTGGTTTCAGCCTCCGGTTTAGCCTAACCCAATAAAAAGTTCGGTTTAGTTAATATCTGTATCATAAATTCTTTATACATTTATTATCAGAAATTTTTAATCTTATTTTTATGTTAGTACCTGAAAATCTGAAATATACAAAAGATCATGAATGGATCAGGCCTGAAGGTTCATTGGCTTATGTTGGTATAACCGATTTTGCACAAAGCGAACTGGGCGATATTGTATTTGTTGAAATTGAAACACTGGGAGAACACCTCGAAAAAGGCGATGCTTTCGGAACCATTGAGGCTGTCAAAACCGTTTCCGACTTATTTATGCCTGTTTCAGGAAAGGTTATTGAAGTAAACAGTGAAATCAATAATGCGCCTGAACTTGTAAACAAAGATCCTTACGGAAAGGGATGGCTTATAAAAATTGAAATGGATTCTGCCGCACAGCTTGATGAGCTATACGATAATAAAGGATATGCCGGTTTGATTAATGCATAAAGAGATTTTTTATAAATTTATACAAATATTGCCATAACTTAATTCAGGTTAACTAATATGCAACCTATTATTCCTCCAATAGAAAAGGAAATTCTTGAGAAAGAACTGACCAAGGAAAAATTTCTGCGTAAAACCAATAATGGCAATAACATGCTTTATGTGGTTACTTACCACGACTCACCTAATATCCTGATGGAAATAGGCCGTTTAAGAGAGCTTACTTTCAGGGCCGCAGGCGGAGGAACTGGTAAAGAAACAGATATTGATGTGTATGATACCATGCCCAATCCTTATAGGCAACTTATTGTTTGGGATCCGTCAAGAAAGGAAATATTAGGAGGGTATCGTTATTTTATCTGCTCCGAAAGTGTGTGCGATGAGGACGGCTATCTTAATCTGGCCACAGCAAGGTTATTTAAGTTTTCAAAGCGGTTTTGCCAGGAATATATGCCCTATATGATTGAACTGGGACGTTCGTTTGTACAACCTGCTTATCAGTCAACCAATCGTTACAGCAAGGGGTTATATGCACTTGATAATTTGTGGGATGGCCTTGGCGCTATTTGGATGAATCATCCCGAAATCAAATATTTTTTTGGTAAGGTAACCATGTACACGCATTATAATACCGAAGCCCGTGATATGATTTTATTCTTTATGGACAAATACTTTGGCGATCGTGAGCATCTGGTTACTCCTTATGAACCCCTTCAGTTAAAAACGGACAGGAAAGTTCTTGAGTCAATTTTTTGCGGAGGCAGCTATCAGGAAGACTATAAAATTCTTTCTCAAAATGTTAGGGCAAAAGGTGAAGTTATCCCACCGCTTATTAATGCATACATGAATATATCACCCACCATGAAATGCTTCGGCACATCAATGAATTATTCGTTCGGAAGCGTGGAAGAAACGGCAGTAATGATTACACTGAACGATATGTATATTGAAAAAATAGGACGCCATATCAATTCTTATGTACACAAAGATAAACTTGGACCCGACGAATTATAGCTTATGCATGGTTGTTAACACCTTTAATAAGCCCTGATATTACGCCCCTCGATAAAATTTATAAAAGCCCGGTTTGAAATTTTATTCCCTCCCGGGGTTGGGTAATTACCCGTAAAATACCAGTCACCCAAATGATCAGGGCAGGCGAG
>FWPV01015575.1_pt1 | contig 10898 bp, 11 predicted proteins | sample 2228371 | NCBI WGS metagenome assembly FWPV01 (sample SAMEA103939776, study PRJEB20133) | metagenome | reverse complement strand
ATAAACGTTTTCAATTCGGAGAGATGCAGGAGTGGCTGAACTGGCATCCCGACCTGTCGGGAGAGAGCGTGTGTATTTTTTTTGTTCTTATTTAGTTTGACAAAACATTTTCAATTCGGAGAGATGCAGGAGTGGCTGAACTGGCACGCCTGGAGAGCGTGTGTACCTTAACGGGTACCGTGGGTTCGAATCCCACTCTCTCCGCCAACAAAAAAGCCGTCTTTAAGACGGCTTTTTTCTTTTGATCAAATCAACTTTTAATTTCCAAATACGTTCGCAACTCCATTTATATGTTTAGTCTTGTCAATAATATTTCCATTAGCATCAACAACTCCGGAATGGCAATTTACACAAGTATTTAGAGTTGCAGCTATGTGTCCTGTAGGAGGTAAACCGTGACAGGAACCACATTGTGCCTGTGAGCCATCAACCTGATTCCATTTAACAGTTACATTATTACCCACCATCTGATCTGCGGTGTAAGCAAATCCAAATCCTGAACCGCTTCTTGAAAAAGCAAAGTTACCATGACAATATGTATCCGAACAAGTATTGTTTGAGAAATTATATTGTGGATTGGCGCCTCCCTGCACTGATAATCTGCCAAATATAATCTCAGCTTTTCCATCTGATCCCAAGTGACCATCTGCATACATAGAAGTTGGGAATTTGTGACAGGTAGAACAACGAACATCATTGCCTAGATCATTTTCATATAAATGTGCTGTGTGAGCACCTACACCAGCATACGTCGTTTGTGTACTTCCATTCAATGCCCTTGGTGGAGCAATTTTAGTTGGATCATTAAATACTCCATGGCAGGTGTTACAAGCTTCCGGTCCATTAGATTGCGTATGACAAGTCAAACAGGTAGGTGATACTAATCCACCGGAATAATCTGAATTGTGACAAGCTCCGCAAGTGCGCATATCCCAGGCTAACTGAGAAGCAATAAACTTTCCGTGGAAATTAGCTGAAGTAGGATTATTTATTCCCTCTTTATGAACTCCAATTCCATTATGGCAGTTTGCACATGTTGGGGAAACTAATCCTCCGGCATAATCATCACCGTGACATTGTGAACATTCAGACATCGAAACACTATTATTAAACAAATATTTTGCATGGAAATTATTAGATCCCGGATCTGTGATACCCTCTTTATGAATATTTATGGTTTCATGACAATTGGCACAGGTTGGTGAAACCAATCCACCGGCATAATCATCTCCATGGCATTGGCTGCAATCTGTCATCGATTTATTTGCGTTCTTTAAATATTTGGAGTGAAAGTTATCAGATGATGGATCAATTATTCCTGCAACGTGAACCGGAATTGTGCCATGACAATTAGCACAAGTTGGAGAGGCGATTCCACCTGAATAATTGTCTCCATGGCAACTTGCACATTCTGCCATTGATCTGTTATTATTCTTCAAATATTTAGAGTGAAAATTATCAGAAGCCGGGCTAAGAATGCCTTCTTTATGCACATTTATAGTAGGATGACAACCCGAAGTTGAACAGCTAACCTGAGCTGTGCCGCCGCTGAAATCACCTGCATGGCATTGTTTACAATCAGCTAGTTTATTGGTACTCTCCAGTACTTGTTTTCCGTGATAATTTTGTGAAGTGGGATTGAAAACGCCACTGCCATGTATTTCAATATCAGGAGGAGAAGCAATATCATCCTTTAGTTCACTGCAGCTTATAATTAAAAAACCTGCAGCGATCAGAATGATGAATGAATAAAAAAGTTTTATTGATAATATTCTCATATTATAATCCGTGACAATAGTTACAGAATCCTTGAGTTTTATTTGAACCGGGTGAAGCACTGGTATGGCAATTGTAACAAATTGATGAATAGTCACTGTGCCAATCGCCTTCTTCATCTCTCATAAAATTTCTTGCATGAGTTTTCGGATTAGTTCCTTTTACTCCATCACTATCTAAGTGACAGGTAATGCAAGTTGGATCAGCTCCATTTACATCGTGGCAGGACATGCATCTTTCAATATCTCTTCTTGCAAGTACCGCGTGATCACCGCCACCAGTTCCAACTCCAATTGTTTTAAATGTTGGCTTCAGGTGTGAGGCAGGAACAATTCCACTCAAAGCAAAATCACCTCCATCAACCTGATGACATTCTGCACAAAATGTATCTACCTGATGGCAGCTTTGACATTCTGCCGTTTTTCCTTTTGAATCCATACCGTGAGTAAAACGATAATTAAGATCATGAACTCTTAATATCGCTTGTTGCTTTGCTCCATCAATATAATTGCTCGGATAGTATGGCTGATAGAAATTATTTAAAGTATTAGTTTCTGTAATACCTGTAGTAGCTACGTGACATTCATCGCAGCTTTGATCATCATGACACATAGCACAGTTAGCATTGAATTCTCTTGCGGCAAACTTATGATTGTTAATGTAGCTTACAACTTTATGATCCTGAGGAAGAAGATTTACTGTGGATATATGACACGATTCACACGCATTTGAAGCAACAGATTTATTATTATGGCATCCATAGCAGGATTCCATAGATGGATTGGCGCCAACAGCCTGCCAGCTGTAATCTACTTCACCTAAACCAACGTGGCATGGTTCACAATTTTTTTCTTCACTCATAAGATGAAGTTTGTGGCTGAAAATTAATCCTGATTCCTTTTGAATAAGGGCTTCATAGGTATCTTCGTAGTGGCATGTTTGACATTCATCGTCGTTATCGACTTCGTGGCAATCAACACAATTATCGTGATTGGGCAGTAAGCGATCTTTTAAGCTTTCGCTTTCAAGAACAGCAGTATGACAGGATTGACAATCAATCAGTTCTTTATGAAGAGAGTGTGAAAATTTTATTTTGCCTTCATTGGTCAACTGAACATCTTTTTTAACTGAATTCATTGCCCCGATTACAAGCAATAGAATCATACCAATAAAAAGCAGAAGATAGATTTTTTTTAATTTTTGCATAATTAGAATCTTATAAATTTAGATTAAACCAATGATTTAGTTTAAAGAAGAATCGAAAATCATTTTTATAGATTTTGTTATCCATATATTGTCCCTGTATATCAAATGATAACATTCTCAGCGGTCTGATGTTAATTCCTGCAAGCAAAGTAATTATGTTGTTTGACTCCGCACCCGGAGACAATTTATAATTTGTATAAGATAAACCTACAGAAGGAGTTAAAAGACCTTCTAAAAATGTGTAACCCGAATAAAGCGAAATTGCGTCCAGCTCACCAGCATATCCAAAAGTTTTTCTGTAATTAAGTGTGCCCCAGGTAGTTGCAAGACCTAATCCAATGCGCTGTGAGTTATCATTTTTATAATCAACATTGCCGAACTTACCAATAATTGTAAAGGCATCATTTATTTTATAGTCGGCACCAATTTCAATCTCATAGGTATTTGCATAATCAAAAACAGCAAAGATAGAATTGTATCTGATCTTCGGTTGTCTGTAATTAAAGTAAGCATTAATTCCTAATCCCTTAACTGCTTCTGATCTTGCATCAAGCTCAAACTTGGATGTTTGTTTGAAGTTCAAATCGTAATCGTATCTTGTGAAGATATCAACCAGATTTTTTTGAGAGAAATTTACTTCACCTGTAATGAACTGAAATTGGTTAGACTTATTTTCAATTTCAACGGTGATTGGATCTAATTCCGGTGTAAGTCTTATAGCTTCATAAGATTGGGGTTTGAAATTTTTATTAAAGTAACCCACTCCAATTTGAAACCCCTCCAGTGCAGTGGTAGTAAATTTGCCACCGAAGACATAATTATCATTCCAATCTTTGATTAGCTCTAACTTTTGATAAGCAGGGACATTTCCACCATAATAAGCAGACAACTTATAATCTCCTTTTTTGAAGTTTAGCGAGGCACCATCAAAAAGTCCACCCGCTATGCTATTTATTAAGGGCTGCCTGCCCACCTTAACTGTGGCTACATCCAAAATATTTCTGGCTTCAAGATAAAGATTATAAAATCTTAACCTTGGATCATAACTCATCTTATTGGATAAATCTCCTTCAAGATTAAGAAAAGTCCTAAGCGACACATTCTCATAGTTAAAATTCAGATTCAGCATTTCATATGCTCTTAACTGCGTCTGCGATGAATTCAGTGAATCAAATCGTTCGAAGGAATAGAGTGAGCTTGAAAACCGGCCATTAATATTTTGGGCGTTTAGGAACGAAATTCCTGCTGTTACAATCAGCAGAATAAAAATTTTTTTCATGAGGTTATTCAGTATTATTTTATCAATAATTAAGTTCTACTTGGTTTTGGGAACATCATGTTTAATTTTTTCCCAGGCTGCTTCAATATCCATATCAACAAAAGTTGGACTTTCAATGTTATGACAGCCAATGCAGAAATCATCCAGTTTTCCGTGAACGACTAAACCATTTTTTATAGCAAGATCTCTGTCCTTCATTACCTTCATATCTTTATATGCAGAACCTGGTCCGTGGCAAGTTTCACATTGCACTCCGTCTTCAATTTTAAATTTTGGACCAAGCATCTTTGCATCGAGGTTATAACCTGTAACATGGCATTTCAAACATTCAGCTGTTTCAACTGCAGGTGTAGAGAATCCTTTTTCTTTAGCAATCTGATTTGCTTTCTCCGTCTTCAGTGTCTCATAAGCTTTTGAGTGTGCACTGTTTTTCCAGATTGATAATTGACTTCCCTGTTTTTCAGTTTTGTGGCACATAGCACAACCATCAACACCGATATAAGTAAACTCTGATTGGGAGAAAAGAGATGAAAAAGGAGTAATAAAAATTACTACCAGAAAGAGTATTGAGAGTCGCATAAGACCTCCTGAGATTTTATATTTAAGGACAACTGAAATATGAAAAGATTTATCAATAAAGGCAAAAAAAATCTCAAAATTTTTTAATTGATTTTATGATTTAAATTTTATGTCAAATGGCAGTTGCAATTAAAATACCAGAGTGAAAATTATTTTTACGATATTTTTTCTGTATCATAATTCTTACTTTCGATAAAATTTCATTGGCTAGTCTAACAATTCGGAAAACTATTAACTTAATTGTTTTTTATTCTGAAGCATAGTTATGTTTGCAATTCAAATTTCATTTATCCTTAAATTATTTGAATAACTTTCACAAGAACATTTTATTATGGAATGCAGAGAAATCAGTTTTCTTAAAATTAAAGATTCAGTATTACACGGCAAAGGTTTGTTTGCAGCTAAAAAAATAAACTCATCGGAAATAATAGCTCAAATATATGGAGAATTGATAGATGCTGATGAGTGCGTTCAACGTGAAGCAGCAGGAAACGTATTTATCTTTTGGAAATCTGATAATGAATATATTGACGTTTCAAATAGTAGTTGTTTAAAATACATCAATCATTCCTGCAATTATAACTGCATAGTGGAAGAAGATGAAAATGGTAATTTACTTTTAATTGCCAGCAGGGAAATTCAGCCGGAAGAGGAATTGACTATCGATTATGGATATGATGAAATCTATCTGAATTGTGCTTGCAAAGCTTGCAGTAACAAGTCTGCAATAATTTAAGTTACTATTTGAGTGTTTAAAGCAATCTCTTCTAATATGCCAGATACTTTTAAACAATCACTAAGAGATCCATTAAAAACTATTGCTTTGCCCTTAACGTGCACTTCAAATGCATAGGCTCTTGCCTGCTCATAAGTGCACTTTATAGCTTTGATGAGTTGATTAATTACATCATCAAATGTATGCCAGTCGTCATTATATAAAATTACTTTTGATGAAAGTTCTACATCTGTGGTTTCATCTGAGTAATTTTCGTATTGTTTTAATTCATCCGGATTCATATCTGAAGCAAAAATAAAAATTAGTTTAATTTTTTGAAAGTAATTTTTATCTGATTATATCTATTTAACTTAAATAACAAATTGATTTTAGCAGCATGCATGTTTATATTTTTGCATTAAAAACTAAGAACTTTACGGAGGTTTGATGAAAATAGCGGTTTGTGTCAGTCACGTGCCGGATACTGCAACCCGAATTAAAATCGGGACTGACAGGAAATCTATAGATAGTACAGGAGTTACTTATATAATTAATCCATATGATGAATTTGCTGTTGAAGAAGCTCTAAAAACAAAAGAAAAACTTGGGGCTGATTCACAGGTGATTGTTTTAAGTGTTGGAGGAGATGCACATAAAGAGACTCTTAGAAAAGCACTTGCGATGGGTTGCGATGAAGCAATCCTGTTAAAAGATGATGAGCCCAGAGATTCATTTGGGATAGCAAAAGCACTTGCAGATGAAATTAAATCACTGGGTTGTGAATTAGTATTTTTAGGTAAGCAATCTGTTGATTTTGATGATGCTATCGTCGGACAAATATTAGCTGAAATTTTGAACTACAATTCAGTCTCAGTTGTGGTTGACCTTAAAATAGAAGGAAGTAAAGTAACAACCGAAAGAGAAATTGAGGGTGGAAAAGAAGTTGTTGAAACAGAGTTACCTGTAATCATCACCACGCAAAAAGGTTTAAATGAACCGCGATATGCATCCTTAAAAGGAATTATGGCCGCAAAGAAAAAAGTAATAGCTGAAAGAACACCAGAAAAGTATTTTAATAAAACTGAACTGATTGATATTAACTTACCACCAACAAAACAACCGGGCAGAATTATTGGAACAGATAGTTCAGCGGTTCCGGAATTAATAAAATTATTAAGAGAAGAAGCAAAGGTTATATAGGTGAATTATGGCAAATAAAATTTTAGCAGTTTTAGAACAACGAGAAGGAAAAATTAAGAAAGTTTCTTTTGAGGTTGCCAGCCTTGCAGCCAAATTAAGTAAAGATTTAAATATGCCTGCTCAGGCAGTTGTAGTTGGAAATGATATAAATTCAATCGAAGAGATTAGCAAATTCGGGTTATCAGACATAACGATTTTAAAGAATCAACAGCTTCAGGATTATTCGTCAAGTGCATACTCAACTGCAATTTCAAAATTTGCCGGTGATATACAGGCAGGTATAATAATCCTCGGTAACACTGCACTTGGTAACGATTTAGCCCCGAGATTGGCTGTTAAGTTAGACGCAGGATGCATTGTTGACTGTACAGATCTAAAGTATATCGATGGAAACATTATCGCGACGAAACCAATTTATGCTGGTAAAGCCAATGCAAATTTCAAATTAAACTCAGAAATAAAAATATTTTCTGTTCGTCCAAACATCTATAAAGCCACAGTAGTTGATGGAGTGACTCCAAATATCACAATCACAGAAATTGCCGAGCCGGATTTACGAACAAAAGTAACTTCGTACAAAAAATCAGAAGGAAAGCTTGACGTAGCAGAAGCAGATATAATTGTGTCTGGTGGCAGAGGAATGAAGGGTCCGGAAAATTTCCATCTTATTGAGGCGCTTGCAGATGCATTGGGTGGTGCAGTTGGTGCTTCACGCGCTGTTGTAGATGCCGGTTGGCGGCCTCATCGTGAGCAGGTTGGACAAACTGGAAAAACTGTTTCCCCTTCTCTCTATGTAGCTTGTGGTATTTCCGGTGCTATCCAGCATCTTGCCGGAATGTCTTCATCAAAATATATAGTTGCAATTAATAAAGATAAGGATGCTCCTATTTTTAGTGTTGCTGATTATGGAATTGCGGGTGATGTTTTTGAAATTCTACCAGTTTTAACTGAAGAGATTAAAAAAATAAAATCATAAGGATGCACTTTGGATAAAGTACAATGTGAAATTTTAGGTTTGTCAACCAGTCCGGCTACTGGTGGAGCTTATGCAATTCTGCTCAAGGAGATTGAAGGTGTAAGAAGGCTCCCTATCATCATCGGAGCATTTGAAGCGCAAGCTATTGCATTGGAAATGGAAGGTATAAAACCCCCAAGACCTCTAACACACGATCTGCTAAAACAATTAGTTGATAATCTTGGGGCAAGCGTTATTGAAGTTGTTGTTAACGAATTAAAAGATAATACTTTTTATGCAAAAATTGTTTTAGAGGTATCCGGACTTACTAATGAAATAGATGCAAGACCCAGTGATGCGATTGCACTTGCTGTCAGAACTTATGCGCCAATCTATGTTAATGAAGCAGTAATGGAAGCTGCCGCTTTTATCCCTTCGGAAGAAGCAGAAAATGAAACTGCTGAATTTAATTTGTCAGACTTCGATAAGGATAAGAGACCAACTACAAAAGAAGCACAGCTTGCAGCATTACAGGATAAATTAAGAGAAGCGCTGGATAAAGAAGAGTTTGAACGGGCTGCTAAAATAAGGGATGAAATTAAGAGACTTACTCAGAGTAATTAACTGAATACTTTTTTACCGATTTCACATTCGAGACACTTTTTCTTAATGCAATAATTCCTGAATAAATCTATCATCCCCTGATAGTAAACACTCCGGAATTTTTCATTCTTGAATCCTAAAACATCATTCACCTGATCAACAAGATGATTGCCTTCTTTCTGGTAATAGTTAAGATATAATTCTAATACTTTTTGCGCGAGTGGTTTTTTATCCTGGAGTTCAAAATAGATTGAATATATCGGAAGCAATATGTTAACAATAATTTCATCTGCCCTTCCGATTCCGACAAAATAATTTAATCTCGATTTTGCAGGTTTATTAAAATTGAAATGATCAACCCAATATCCCTCACCTTTTGTAACTATATCATTCCTAAGACGTGAGATTAATTTCTGTATTTCTATCTTTTCAGAAAAATGATTTGCCAAATGATTAAACTTATCACGGTTAATTAATTTTTCTACAAACCTTGCACCTGCTGCTATTCTTACAGTTGGAAAATTCTGTGGACGTAGTTTAAAGAAATGCCATTGTGTTTTGTTAAAAGTTTGTGAATCATATTTGTCCTTTATTTCTGACCATAAGTCTAAACACTTCCTTAAATAAGAAGAAGTTTCTTCATCATTTATCTCAGTAACTTCGGGAATTAAACCGCTGACGTGCAGATAAATACTTTCAAGCTTTAATGAATTTAACTGATCAATTTTTTTTAAGAATTTTATATCAACTGCACGACTTAGTTTAAGCATTATGTCTTTATTATTCGAATATCCTAATGCTTCAAAGACCTGTTCATAAAGAAGCTGCAGCCACAAATCTGATTTATTAAAATCATTATTGTTAAACTGTCTTGTTGAAATCTCCTTTTGAAAATTGTGGTAAAGTTTAGGTTCGCTTATTTTATTTTCATCAAGAATGATCAGTTCTTTAAGTCTCTCCAGATTTCTTTCACATTTTTTTCTGAATCTTAGTAAACCAAGATTTTTTATAAACCTTAATTTTTCACGTCGTTCCATATTATGATTTAACTCGCTGCAAGGCATTTTAATATCTTTATCAGATTTATTATCAGATAAATCTTTTATAAGATTTTCTTTAATTGATGAATTGAGAAATTTATCAAGTTCTAAAGTTGGGACTTTTCTACCATCAGAAGTAACTACGTAAGGGTATGATGAATTATTGGACAGAACTGCATGAAGAATTATTTTGTTGTATCTCTGATTCAGATGATGACCGTGTGCTTTCCAATCTGAATGGAATCTGTCAATCTCAACATCACCTGCAAAAGTTATGTTACCAATTCTTATTCTGGCGTGATGATAATCGGGTCCAGCCTGATCAGTATTTCTTACTCCGGGATCTAATATCTCAATCGCTAATCCATCAGCCGTGGTAAGAGATTGATCGAATCTTTTCTCTTCCCAGATTTTATAGATAAGCTCTTCGGCGATATTAGGATTTGAATTCAATTGAACTCCGCCAGTAAATTTTTATTACAATACATTTCAGATTTATTCAAATCTAAATGATTCATACCTTTTTGTAAATAGAATTAGAAATAATTTAATAACAATTATCAATTGCAGAATTATACTTGATCAGCTCTTGACGAGCAGCTTTATCAAAGTCTTTTCCCGTGCTTTTATAAATTATTCCACGACTGACATTAATCAAATAATTTTTTCTCTTCTTCTCTTTAAATGCGGCAACAACTTCTTCCAGACTTCCTCCTTGTGCTCCAACACCAGGTAACAATACTGTCAAGTCTCCAAAATCAGATATGTTTTTCTTTAAATCTTCAATTTTAGTTGCACCAAAAACAATTCCGCAATTATTTTTTTTATTCCATTTACTCACCTGGGATAGAATTTCCTGATAGACTAATTTCCCATTTTTTAGTTCTAGTAACTCGAAGTCACTTGCACCGGGATTAGAAGTTAACACCAGAATAAAATTTAATTTATCTTCATAATCTAAAAATGGCTGAAGAGAATCCTGACCCATATAAGGGTGTAATGTAACCGAATCAAATTTTAAGTAATCAAAAACTGAGGTTGCATACATTTGAGATGTATTGCCGATATCACCCCTCTTTGCATCTGCAATTGATAAAATATCTTTTGGAATCAGTTCAATGGTTTTTTCTAATTCTTCTATCCCCTTTGATCCGTTTCTCTCATAAAATGCAAAATTAATCTTATATGCTGCTGCTAAGTCTGCAGTTGCTTCGATGATAAGTTGATTGAATTTTAAAACAGGATATTTTTCAGAAAGTAAAAATGATGGTATTTTTTTTATGTCCGTATCCAGCCCGACACAAATAAATTTGTTCTCATTATTCTTTGATAAAATTTTACCCCGTGCTTTCATATTTAATCACGTATAATTTTTTCTTGTTCTGTAAACGTTTGCTACAATACCCAGCATGAACATATTAACCAAAAGAGAACTTCCACCGTAGCTGACAAAGGGCAAAGGGATACCAATAATTGGTAAAATGCCAACAACCATTCCAATGTTAACTAAATAATGAATCAAATAAACCCCAAGTATACCTGTTA
>FWPV01012149.1_pt1 | contig 10898 bp, 9 predicted proteins | sample 2228371 | NCBI WGS metagenome assembly FWPV01 (sample SAMEA103939776, study PRJEB20133) | metagenome | reverse complement strand
TCCTGATGAACTCAATTTTGATGAGAATGAGTTTTATCGTAAAAAAAACAATCTACAAAAAACTATACTTCAGCTAGAGAAAGCTGGAAACGAATTATGCGATAAAAATCTTCTTCCTGAAGATGGTAACGATTCGCTTCCAAGGCAGATAAGAAATATGGCCGGCGGCGCAATAATCACCGATCCCGACTGGGATAAGTATCATGCGATAAGGTCTAGCCAGGAATATATGGACTGCGTTTCTAACGAACGTAACAGCAAAGAAATACTCGATCTCCGAGCATCTCTCGATAAAGAAGAGGCTCTTAAAACAAAGAGAGCGAATTATATCGAAAAAGTGAAGCAAAACTCCGATTATGTTTTGCGCAAACTAGTTGCAGGATATGCAGAAGCCAATCAATTGGATCTTGTAATTTTAAGACAAACCGATTCGGTAATTTATAATAAAAATGATGGGGTTCTCGATATAACCAATCAGCTTGAAGCCTATGTTGATGCAAACATCGATGCACTTGCAAACACACTAACCCAACCCTAATCACTATACCCCCTGCCATAATACTTATATGACAGGGGGAGCAACTCACTCCATCTTAAAAAACGTAGCGCGATAATGCTGCAGTTCCGCAATTGAATCCTTAATATCATCCAACGCCAAATGCGCGCCGGATTTTTTTACGCCGGCGATAACATCTGGCCGCCAGCGGCGGGCGAGTTCTTTTACGGTGCTTACATCAAGGTTGCGGTAGTGGAAGTAATCTTCCAACTTGGGCATGCCGCGCACTAAAAAGCGACGGTCCTGGCAGATGGAGTTGCCGCAGATGGGGGATTTGCCTTTGGGAACCCATTGCTCCAGGAATTTAATGGTTTCGGCTTCTGCTTGTTCAATGCTGATTTGGCTTTCGCGCACGCGTTGGGTCAGGCCGGATTTGCCGTGTTGGTTGGTGTTCCAGTCATCCATATTTAACATGATGCTGTCAGGCTGGTGGATGGCGAATACGGGGCCTTCGGCGAGGATGTTGAGGTCGGCGTCGGTGACTATGGTGGCGATTTCGATAATCACGTCGGCATCCGGGTTGAGTCCGGTCATTTCCAGATCGATCCAGATCAGGTTGTTTTCATTCAGCATGGGGTTTTCCTCGGCAACATAAGTTTTTACTGCGTAAATAAGGCACAATTGCGCGCAGCTTAAAGTAATTACCCAGTCTAGCAAACATCACCCACCTCTCTGAGCAAGATCATTAGCGCATGTCTAAACGCAAACTCACCCGCCGCCAGCAATGGCGTATCGACAAGATTCAGGAAGAACGCACCGCGCGTGTAGCCAAGCGCGACAAGCAGGCCGACGAGCAACTTAACGAGAGCGATTTGGGGCCGGAGCAGCTGGGGCTGATCATTACCCACTACGGCACTCAAGTCGTAGTGGAGGCCACCGAGGGCGAGCTGGCAGGGCAACACCAGCGCTGTCACTTCCGCAGCAACCTTGGCTCCCTGGTCACGGGCGATAGAGTGGTGTGGCGCACCGGCAACCCTATGGGTGTGGTGGTGGCGGTAATGCCGCGCGATTCTGCCCTGCAGCGCCCCGACCCGCATGGCGATATGAAAACCGTAGCCGCCAATATTGACCGCATTATGATTGTGGTCGCGCCCTACCCTGAGCCCCACGCGAATTTGATTGACCGCTATCTGGTCGCCGCCAATGCGATTGATATTGAGCCGGTGCTGGTGATTAACAAAATCGACCGCATTGATGACAGCACCCGCGAAAAGGTCACCTACTTGGAAAATACCTATCGCCAACTGGGTTACACCGTGCTGATGGTATCCACCAAAACCGATCACGGGCTGGATGAGCTGCGCGAGTATTTGAAGAATTACACCAGTGTGTTTGTAGGGCAATCGGGCGTGGGCAAGTCCTCGCTGGTGAATGCGCTCTTGCCGGAATCGAACTTACGCGTGGGTGATTTGTCGGAAAGACAGCAAGGTACACACACCACTACCAGTGCAACGCTGCTGCATTTCCCGGGCGGCGGCCACTTGATCGATTCCCCCGGGATTCGCGAATTTGGTTTGTGGCACATGGAGGAAGATGAGGTGTTGGAAGGGTTTATTGAATTCAAACCCTTTATTGGTCACTGCAAATTCCGCGATTGCTCACACCGCCACGAACCCGGCTGTGCGATTTTAAAAGCGCTGGAAGATGGCACGATCAGTGCAACCCGTATGGATTCATACCGCTATATTTTGCGAACGCTCAACGAGAATTAATCGGCAACCCCCCCCCACCCTCCCGGCTACGTGCCCCGCTTAAAAGGGAGGGAGTTGAGGCTCCTCCCCCTGCAAAGAGGGAGATGGGCGCCCGGCTAGCGGAGGGGGTAACAGTAATTTTTCCAAAGGTATAAAAATATGGCCCTGCCCTTTGTCATTGAACCCACCCAACTCGCCACGCTGCTGGCGCAACCCACCAGCAAACTGCTGGTGATTGATATGTGTGCCGAGCAAACTTACCTGCAGGGGCACATCGATGGTGCAGTGCATGTACCGCCACAGAAAATCCTTGCGGCCGAAGCGCCGTTTCCCGGCAAAATTGCCCCGGTAGAAAAACTCAATCGCCTGTTTTCGTTTCTGGGCTTGACACCCGACACCCATGTGGTGGTTTACGACGATGAAGGCGGTGGCTGGGCTGGTCGCATGATCTGGACCCTGGATGCCATAGGCCACAAACATTATTCCTATCTGAATGGCGGCTTACACGCCTGGATCGCTTCAGGCCAATCGCTTTCCACCGATGCACCGGTAGTGACCCCGAGCGATGTCAAAGTGAAAATTGACCCGCTAGTGGTGATTGAATTGACCGATGTACTGGGAGAGATGGATCGCGCCGATTTTGTGGTGTGGGATGCACGCAGCCCGGCGGAGTATCGCGGCGAGCGCATTACCGCGCAGAAAAACGGTCACATTCCCGGTGCGATCAACTGCGAATGGACCAATTTGATGGACCGCAGCAATGCACTGCGTATTCGCACCGACGCCCGCGAGTATCTGGCAAGCCTGGGGCTGAGCGCCAACAAACGTATCATCACCCACTGCCAGAGCCACCATCGCTCAGGCTTTACCTATTTAGTGGGCAAGGCGCTGGGGCTGAACATCCGCGCCTATCACGGCTCCTGGGCGGAATGGGGCAACCACCCGACTACGCCGGTAGTGCAATCCCAAGCGGTTGCCGTTTAAAAAAACACCCGCCCCTTTTTAAGGGGCGGGTTAGCCCCCTCCTCCCGAAACATCCCCCCTCCTAATGCTGTGCTACTTTTGTTTAAAGCGAAAACAATTCGTTCATCCTCAGTGATAGTGCGATGAGTTGTTAACGTAAACACAAGAAACGCTAATCAGCAGGATAGGGCCATGAAGTTTCTGAAACCCGCAAGTGCGCAATCCCCCGCCAAAAGCGCCGCAGGCAGCCCATGGAAGGTCGCGATTATTGATGACGAGGAACAGATTCACGCGGTCACCCAATTGGTGCTGAAAAATACCCGTATCGATGACCTGCCACTGCAATTCCTCAACGCTTACAGCGCCGAAGAAGGCCTGCGTTTGTTTCAGGATCACCCGGACATCGCCCTGGCATTTATCGATGTAATTATGGAGAGCGACGATGCCGGTTTGCAGTTAATCCACAAAATTCGCAACGAGATCGGCAACCACAATACCCGCATCGTATTGCGCACCGGCCAGCCCGGCACCGCACCCGAAGAAACCGTGATCCGCACCTATGACATCAACGACTACAAAAGCAAAACCGAACTCACCGACACCAAATTAAAAACCTGCGTCTATTCCTCTATTCGCTCCTACCGCGACATCATCACCATTGAAAGCAGTAAACGCGGTATGCAGAAAGTCATCGCCGCATCTGACTCGGTATTGCGCAGCCAAACGCTATATCAATTTGGCAATGCGATTTTGAATCACACAATCCAATTGCTGAATATCAAAACGGCAGAGATGTATTTAATCAGCCGTCACGTCGATTTATTTGGCGATGCAGAAGTGATGTTGCTCGCTGCCACCGGCGATGAGGTAAAACTCGATACCGAATGGAGCGCGGAGATAATGCCGGCCGATGTTAAAAAAATGATTGAACAAACATTGGCGCAGCAACAATCCTACAGCGACGAGAATATTTTTATCGGTTACTACCACACCAATAGCAGCACCGAGAGTGTGCTCTACACCCGCTTTCACGAAGCACACAACAGCCAGCAAGATGAAATATTAAAATTATTTGCTGCCAATATCACACTCATATTCCAAAACCTGCACAACCGCGAACACATTCAGGAAACCCAAAAAGAATTACTACTGGTATTGGGCGATGCGATTGAACAGCGCTCCAAAGAAACCGGTTCCCATGTGCGTCGCGTTGCACTTATGTGTGAACTGATAGCACTGAAACTGGGCCAGACAACTGAATACGCCGAGACACTTAAATATGCCTCACCCCTGCATGACATAGGCAAAATTGGTATTCCCGAAAGCATTCTGCACAAGCCCGGAAAACTCGATGCAGCCGAGTGGGAAATTATGAAAACCCACGCGCAAATCGGTTACGAGCTGTTAAAAAATTCCACTCGCACCATTGCCAAAATGGGTGCGCGTATCGCCCTCAGCCACCACGAGCACTGGGACGGCAATGGCTATCCCAGCGGCTTGAAAGGTGAGGCTATTCCGCTGGAAGGGCGCATAGTAGCGCTGATTGATGTTATTGATGCACTGGGTTCCGAGCGCTCCTATAAAAAACCCTGGCAGGAAAACGACATCATTCAATACATTCGCGAGCGCAGCGGCAAACAATTTGACCCGGCCATTGTTGACGCCGCCCTGGAATTGTTTGAACACTTCCGGGTGATTCGCCAGAACTTTCCCGATCACCTGCAGCACTAAGTGGCGCAACATTGACTATGGCTAGAAATCTCTACGAAACATTACTCGATGTATCCAAGTCATCAATGATTGATGCCGGCGATATGCAAAGTGCGGGATTATTAATTCTCACCGCCGCCATTCACGGGCTGGGCATTAATCGCGCAGGGATCTGGTTGCTCAGCGACGACAAACAAGCCATTTGCGGCAAGATGTTAATTGACGGCGACGACTGCAAATTGGATACAGATTTGTGCCTCGCCCGGGACGACTTTCCCAATTACTTTGCCAGCTTGGACAGCGAACGCGCCGTAGTCGCTAACGATGCACAAACCGACCCGAGCACCTGCGAGTTCCGCAGCAGCTATTTAATTCCCCACGGCATCACGTCCATGCTCGATGCACCGATTCGCCATCGCGGTAATATGCTCGGCATTATTTGCTGTGAACATCAGGGCGAAGCGCGGGTCTGGACCAACGAAGAAATTGCCTTTGTCAGCGCTCTGGCCGACACCTATGGACGCGCGGTAAGTGCGGCGCAGCGCAATGAATACGAACAAAAACTGCAGGACATTAACGATCAACTCGAGCAAAAAATTAATGAGCGCACCGAGGGCTTACAAACGGCGCTGCGCAATTTACATCACACCCAAGCCAAATTAATTGAAAGCGAAAAACTTGCCTCACTTGGGCGCATGGTATCCAGCCTCGCCCACGAAATTAATACCCCCCTGGGCATTGCGGTTACATCGTCCAGCCATTGCGCCAGTGAATTAAAACGTGTGCAGCAGTTATATCGCGATGAGCAATTAAACGAAGCCGAGTTCGCCCAATTTTTACAAACCATCGACGACGGCCTGCAATTAATTAACCACAACCTCAGCCGCGCTGCCGGGCTGGTGCGCGACTTTAAATTATCCGGCGCTATTCACATCGCCGATGAGCGCGAAGAGTTTGACCTGCGCAGCTGTATTGAACTTTCACTCAAAGGTTTACAGCCGCTGCTGCGCAAAGAGCAGATTAGTTGCGAGCTGGCGCCGGGCGCTGCACTGCCACTCAACAGCTACCCCGGCGCTATCGCCCAAATTATTACCAACCTGATTACCAACTCCATTCACCACGCATTTGCCCACACCGAGCACAAACAAATTCGCATCGCGCTGGAACAATACGCAGACAAAGTAGCCATTCACTACCACGACAATGGCAGCGGCATTCCAAACGACATTCGCGATAAAATTTTTGAACCCTTTTTCACCACCGCACGCCGCACCGGCGGCTCAGGGTTGGGGCTGTCGATTGTGTACAACCTGATTACCCAGAAATTGGGCGGGGAAATTGTGATAGATGAGGATCAAAGCGAGGGGGCCAGGTTTAGTATTGAAATTCCCGCTGCGAGATAGTTAATCTATTGATTAACGAGCACATTATCATTTTCCACATAAACTTTTGCCCAAAGCTGGTTACGAAAACGATACAGGGGGTCAACCGCTTTTTTTAGTGCGAAAAATTCCTGAGAACGTGGATAGGCGGCCATAAACTGGGCAGGAGTTTCATAGACTTGATAAGGCAAATAATAAGCACCACCTAGTTCAATCGCTGCATCATTCATTGAGCGCGTCCACAGCTCAACCACCTTCTGTGCTTCGCTACTAGTTTCCTGGCGATAATAAACTACAAAAGCAAAGACTTCAGTTTTTGCCCAAGCTAATAATGTACCTGGGTCTTGATGGGCATGACGCACTGAAACATTAATGATCGTCGCATCATAGTTCTGAAAAATAGCGCGCATTTTCGGCACAAATTCATCAAACTTTTCTACCGGGACAAAATATTCTCGCAATGCATAAGTAGTAGTTATACGGTTTGCTGGCTCCAATTCACGAACATCGTAACTGGCCTCATAATTACGCCAAACCACTGGGGATGACGTGTAGATGAAGGGATCAATGACATGCTCGCGCAACCAAAGCCCAATATCATAGTCGGCAATCCAATCAACCACCTTTGGCCCCCAATAATATTGGGCATCGCGCGGAATTAAACGTGCATCTTCGGTTAAGGGCAGCTGGGTGTTGTACCAAGTCACAGAGCGCAGTTTTTCGTAAGCAGGGTGGTAAATACCGCACTGGTATCGTCGCGAATGTGTTCAAAAAAGAACTGCTTGTATTCGCTTACGGGCATAGACAGATCGCGGCGCACCACTTTTTGATTCTCTTCTAGTTGCAAGGTTGCTTCGACAATGACGCCTATACCACCGTAACCGCCAATTGCCGCAAAGAACAACTCTGAATTTTCACTGGGGCTGGCAGTTTTCAATTCACCATTGGCTAAAATCAATTTAATACTTTCAACCGATTTCACTAGCGGCCCTTCACCCACATAGCGCCCATGAACATTGACACTGAGTGAACCCCCTACCGTAAAGTTGGCGTAGGTTTGCATAATTTTGAGCGATAAATTGTACGGATCAATGTAGTCCTGAATATCGCGCCAGCGAATACCAGCCTGCACTGTGATTTGTTTTTTATTTTTATCGAATGCCAGCACTTGCTTAAATTGTCGCATATCAATATGCAGGCTATCGGGATATGCCACTTGTCCGCCCTGACTGTAGCGTCCACCACCGATAGACACTGGCCCTGTTGTCTGGGTAATGGCGGCAATAATTTCCTCAGTGGTAGTGGGTGCAATCACCTGCGCTACCCGCACGGGGTTTAGCTGCGTTACGTTGTCAATCCAAAGATTGTCGTACTGCGAATTGTTTTGAGCCTCATCAGCAGAGAACATCCACATTACGATGACAAGAACACAGCCTAAGAGCAGGCAAACTAGCAACCATTTTGACAGGGTGCGAGCAGGCATAAATTGCATGAATAATTCCTTGAATATTATGGAGCAAGTACCCTCGTGCAATGAAGCAAGAGCGACGGCAATAAGCTTGGGAGTGTAGATGCCAAAGTCATAACAGAACAAGTGTTCAGGAATCCACCACCAAGAGCCGTAACGCTGGCATCTACCACCTCATACGCCTACAATTCCCCCCTTTGCCCAATCCGGTCATACACGACCAAGCCCCCTGAAACTGGCCCTATGAGTTCATCGCTACTACCCGAACGCCCACTGCTGATTTCGCCCTCGCTGGCCGCCACCATTGGGCTGGAGGAGGCTTGTATGCTGTCGATTCTGGGCGATATGGCCAATTACCTGCCGCTGCACCCGGCCAATAATCGCCAGTGGCTGGATATAGATGAAAGTTGGGTGAGCCGGTTTATGCCCTTTTGGACGGATTTTGATGTGCAGCGCATCAGCCGCAGCCTGAAAGACAAGGGGATTATTCTGCTGGCTTCCGCCCCTTATGTGGAAAGCCGCCGCCTGACTCTCGCCTTTGATGGCAGCAGTGCCACACTGCACACCGACGCCCAAACCGCGACGACGCCAACAACGCCCATAGCACCAGCAATTCATACAGGCGCAACCCTGATATCCCCCGCGGCGCAGCCGGACCAGGAATTGCTGCGCCAGATCGCCCAGTACAATATCCCGCTGGATTTTGTGCGCCTGCAGGTGCCCGAGTTTGTGACCTATTGGCGCGAGCGCGGTGAAGCCAACCATTCCTGGGGCGCCAAGTTTTTAAAAGATTTACTGCATAAGTGGCGCAACCACGAAACCCAGCTGGCCCGTTTGCAGCGCGAGGAACAGGAGCGCTCCAAGCGTGACCGGGATACCGAATTCCTGCAGCGCGATTTGGAAACACCCATGCACAGCCAGTGGCGCCCCAGTAAGGATGCGCTGGAAGTATTGGTGAAACACGCCAATATCAGCCTCGCGTTTGTGGAGGATTCCATTCCCGAGTTTGTGGTTTATTGGCAGGAGCGCGGCGATGTGGGTCGCACCTGGAACAGTAAATTTATCCAGCACGTAAAACGCCAGTGGCAGCGCTACCACTCGGCACTGGAGCACGACACCGAACCCAAGCGCATTCCCGAGAACTGGAGCCCCAGCCGGGATGTCTATGACGTGCTTAAACTGGCCAATATCGATTTAAAATTTGCCCAGCAGCAGGTGGCCGAATTTGTTTTATTCTGGCGCGACAGCAACCAGGTCTACGCCAGTTGGAATACCAAGTTTTTGCAACACGTGAAATACCACTGGGCCAAACAACATGCCCTGGCAACCGTTAATTCGCAGCAGGTTAATTCAAATGCAGGACAGCAATTCGCTCATCAACCAGGTCGCACACGCGATAGCAGCCTCGCACAGCAACTCAACGACCGCAGCTGGGCAAGCTGACCGACGCACTGAACAGGCGACACCGACGGATGCGCATATCGATGCCATCAATCAGGTATTTGCGCTGTTTCGCATCAACTATCACAACCAGTATTACGCGGCCTTTAAAGACAATGAACTGCTCAATCAAGCCCGCCGCCTGTGGTTGAATTCACTCGCCCAATTTGCGCCGGAGACGATTTTGCGCGGCGCACGCAAAGTGATTGAGGAGTCGGAATACCTGCCTACCCTCAACCGTATGATTCGCGCCTGTCAGGGCGACCCGGAGAAATTTGGCCTGCTGGATGCCCACGCCGCTTATGTGGAGGCTTGCCGTGCGCCCAGCCCCAAGGCCGCACACAACTGGAGCCACCCGGCGGTGTACCATGCCGGCTGCGCCAGCGACTGGTACTTTTTGATGACCAATGCCGAGAAGGTCGCCTTCCCGATTTTTGAGCGCCACTATTTAAAACTCTGCGAGCGTGTCATGAACGGCGCCGAGCTGCCCGCGCCCAATGTGCCGCTGCTGCCGGAAACACTGGAAACCCCGCTCAGCAAAGAGGAAAACCTCAAGCGCATGGAAGAACTGCGCAAACAACTCGATTTGTAATTTCTGTTTAACTTTTTATGTTTGGTAACCCCGGTTATGAATAAAAATGCTTCACAGTGGCTGCTAGGCCTGCTCCTCGTCGCTTTTCCTGTCGCCACACTGATCATGGTGTTGTGGATGATGTCGACGCCGATTTACCAGGTATTCGTCGATGAGGACGAACTCACCAGCAGCACCCTGCTACCCGACTTCGCGGCCATTGAACAAACTCCCGAGCGCAAAGAGCAATTCCTGGCGATGCTGCGCCCCTTGATCGATGAAAAAAATTCAAAATTATTGAAGTCGCGCGAGCGGCTGTTAAAAATCAAAAGTGAATGGGAAACCAGCCAAACAGTTACCGGTGTGAACAAGCGCAATCTGGAAAAACTGCGTGCAAAATTCCACGTAACTTACGAGACCTACCCCGAGGATGCGCGCGCTATTGAGATACTCCTGCTGCGCGTGGACATGATTCCGCCGGCGATGGTCTTGGCGCAGGCAGCCGTCGAGTCTGGCTGGGGCACGTCACGTTTTGCGGAAGAAGCGCACAATTTATTTGGCCACTGGTGTTACACCCCGGGCTGCGGTTTGGTGCCCAGTCGCCGTGCCGCCAATGCCAAACATGAAGTTAAGAAATTTAACAATGTCGAAGAATCGCTTACGGCATACTTCAACAACATAAACACCCACAACGCCTATCGCCCCTGGCGCCAGCTGCGCGCGCAGTTGCGCCACGACGAAGCGCAATTCACCGGCAGTGCAATGGTGGCGGAACTGGGCAAATATTCCAGTCGCGGTTCGAGTTACATCCATGAATTGCGCACCGTGATTCGCAGCAATAACCTCGAATAATCAAACCCACTCATCAGCAAGGATTTTCTATGCGTAAACGATTGGTTAGCTCCCTTTGCAGCTTCGCACTGGCCAGCAGTGCGGGCGCCTTTGCCCAAGGGCAATCCCAACAAAATAACGGCCTGCCGCTGGCCTACCACGTCTCTGGCCAAGCCACTTACACCCGTATCAAAGCCGCCGGGGAACACTTTTCTCCCAGCCTGTTTCAACTGCGCGCCGATGTAGAAGTCACCAACGGCATACTCGATGGTATAGGTCTGCAAGG
>FWPV01003439.1_pt1 | contig 10901 bp, 5 predicted proteins | sample 2228371 | NCBI WGS metagenome assembly FWPV01 (sample SAMEA103939776, study PRJEB20133) | metagenome | reverse complement strand
TACTGGTTTCTTCACGTAGATATGCTTGATGAACCCGATACTTTTGAGTATGAAGTGAGACAAATTGTTCCCGGAACAATTATTCGTATCGACTTTAGACTCGGGTTTAAAATAGAACCTCGTATCAACCTATACTTTCATCAGGTACTCGATGACATGGAAGCTTTTAATGAAATAGACCTCATTAGTCGTTATGAATCTTTGCGAAAATATCATATCGATGCTGATTTCGTTTTTGTTATTATTGATAGAGTGCCAAATTACGACTACGAATTCTCTCCTCACGATAAACTTATGATGGAGCTTTATACCATATTCCGCCGATTGGGGGTAAGCGATGTAAAATATCTTGGACTCGATGCCTCTAATGTTATCGTTGAAAAAGTTCCCCTTACTATTGATAGAAGTTATAAAAGAGTAATTAGAAGAAAAATGTTTGGCCAATAATAATTTTTCTTTTCAAATATTTTTATTTATTTTTTTAATTGCTAATGTTATAAACCAACCATATTCAATAAAATAAATTACCAATTAGTCTTAAAACGCTGGTTGTACATTTTGTATGTTAATAATTCCCCTGTAACAACAGTTCTGAATTGAATACTACCCGAAAGAATATTTTTGGTATTGGAGGAACAAATATTTTTGTCAAGAGGCTGAGGGATGATGAACGTAAGATTATGTTCCCCTTTCTTATCGACATTAAAGTGTATGCCCTCAATTACTACTGGAGGATAATTATCCCAATTCAGTGTAATCTTTTCAATGGTAAGGGGACTGTTATATTTTGAATAAATGGTAATAGATGCTTGAACATCATTAATTTTATCAGAACTTGTTTGAGAAGCTGTAAAAATAATATCCTCTTTTACAATGATTTCTGCCTTATTGGCATTTATATCAAAGTAAAAATTTCTCTTTAAACTTGAACTTGCTGGGAAAGAAACCAAAATATTATTCGATGGGTCATCATAGCATCCCGAATAATTATAACGTATGATCCACTGTTCTTCTTCGCTTTTTATATCTGTTACCTTAGCACAATTAGAAGTAACTTTGGGCATGGCTGCCGATGTAATTGTCTTATCTTGATATTTTAAAGTAAAACGTAATTCTCCAAGTTTTTCTTCAACAGGAGAAATGACTATAGAGCGTAGCATCTCATTGAGCTTTATAATATTGGCTTCAGCTTTTTGTTTACGTGCATCAATGAAAGCTCTAGATAAATTTTGTAATATTCTTATGTATTCAGTAATTTGCTCTATTCGATGAATATAGGGAATGCTATCGATGATGCTATTCATCTCTTCAGTGATTTGTTTGTCGGCCATCTCAAAATCTAAAACTAACTTAGCCAATTGCATTTCACTAAAAGGATATTTTATATGATAGTAAAATTTTATTTTGCCATCTTCCGATACTTTTTCCCAATAATATTCTTCTGCCTTATTCAAAGATATGCCTTTAATAAAACCAATGTCTGCAGCTTTAGTAGTAGTAAAAGTTTCGTAATTCTCAATGAAATTTGAAACACCGTTTACATTTTTCTCACCTCGATAATATTCACTTCTAGTTTGAACATTCTCAGCTATGGAAGAAATGATTCGCTCTTTAATTTTTAAAAGAGCATTTGCCTGTGCACTCTCAGCTGTTTCTCCCGAAGCACTTACAATAATATAATCCTTTACAATTCCGTTTACCCATTCGGGAGCCTTTCGGGCACTTTTTTCGAGCACTTTAATTTTCTGGCTAATACCTATATTACAAAAACTTATTGTTAGAAGAAAAAATAATATCTTTTTCATTTTGTTAAATTTATAATATTGACTCATAAGCATTATTTAGTTTTTTCAAGTTAAAGTTAATTTTTTTTTTAAACTTTTTGTAAAAAATTTTTATCCATTTGGTTAAGTTTTATCGAAAACATCTGCTAAAATGAATAATAATTTACAATTGTTTAGATGAGATTGTTGGGTTAAATGTTAAAATGCAATTTGCCTCTAAAATATGAAAAGTATATACCTATAAAACATAGAAGAGAAAAAATAATAAAACTAATGTGTAAAAATTTAAGGAATTCTGGGTTTGGAATAGCATCCAATATTTTGTTCCCTATTAAGAAAGATATAAAAATTGTTATTAAAACCATACTAGTAATTTGTCCCACGACTCTCATAGTAGAAGCAGTAGCTGAGGCTATTCCGTATTGATTTTTATCGACCGAACTCATGATGGTATTCATATTGGGAGATGAGAATAAAGCAAAACCCAAACCCATTCCAATAAGTATAACAACAATTACTATAATGGGTGAAGAGGTTGTCAAAAAAGAAAGGGCAAGAAGACCTAAAGCACACAGTAGCATGCCAATAGAAGCTAATATGTTGGGTTGAATTTTATCAGAAAGTTTTCCCATTATAGGAGAAAATAGCGTCATCATAAGAGGTTGAGCAATTAGAATTGAACCGGTATCACGGGGAGATAATCCTTTAATTTTTTGTAAATAAAGGCTCATAATAAAAACCAGGGAATAAGTAGCACTATAATTGATTAAGGCAGCTAAATTGGAAAAGGCAAAAAGACGATTATGTGAAAAGAGACGAGTGTCGAATAATGGGTTGTCATTTTGTTGTTCAAGAAACCAGAAAAAAATTAAAATTAGAACTCCCAAAAATAATAATACCCAACCCCAGAAATGAGGGATTTGTGATGAACCCATTACAAGAAGAATTAGTCCAAGCATATAAACAAAACTGTCAAAAAATTTAAAAGTACCTTTAGCTCTATATTCACCATGAATAAGCAGTTTAAATACGCGGAGCGCTAAGTAAAATACAATTATTCCTGTTAAGGTAGACAAATGGAATAAGAATCTCCAACCTAAATATTGAATTATCATTCCTCCTAAAAAAGGACCCGTAGCTAAACCTAGATATACTCCTGATACCGAAATGCCAAGAACTCTACCTTTTAAGTGTGGAGGGAAACTAGCCACCAGTATGGCTGTTCCTGTAGCATTAATAAAGGCAGCCCCTATACCTTGAAGAAAACGAAAAATGATAAACCAGAAACCATTCTCAACCCAGCCACATGCAAATGATGCAAGAGTAAAAATCACAATACCTATTTTGTAGGTCTTATAAATTCCATTAATGTCGGCCCATCGGCCAATAGGAAGTAAAAAAACAGCCGTAGCTAACAAAAAGGATGTTATCACCCAACTTAATTCAATCGCTTTTAAATTAAATTCTTTACCTATATGAGGCAAAGCAATGTTTACCGTTTAAATCAGATAAGTGCCCATAAATGATGCAGTGGCAGCTACAATGAGTAAATATATTTGTTGCCTCGAAAAGTTCATATTTTAATATTAAAAGCCTATTAGAAAATCCATTCTAATAGGCTCTATAACACCATGTTATTACAAAAAGTTTTTTATTGACCGAAATAATTTAAATAGTAGTTTTGGAAAGTTTTTTCTATTTCATCGGCTTTTTGTTTATCACCATATTTACTTTCCAGTACAGCCATTTGTTGTAAAATGCGTAAGTTTACACGAATATCGTAATCCATGAGTTCGCGTTTATCGGATTTAAACTGAAACACATAGCGTAATTCCGAAGTGGCAATATCTACAAGTCGGTTTGCAATTTTTTGTGCTTTTTCGGGCTGATTAAGGCGATAATAAATATCCACAAAGGGCATTACAAAATAATTAAAAGGCACGCATTTATCGGGCATAACTTCAAAAGCTCTATCGGCAACTTTAAGAGCAGAGTCAAGTTTGTTTTGTTGAATAAGAGCATCGGCTAACTTTGCAAACATGTTTCGCATGTTTGATAGCATACGCAAATTGTTTTCATCGAGATATACCTTAGGATTATTTATACCTCCCCAGCGAAATTTAAACATCAAATTGTTATAGGTGGTATCAACATTAATTTGCTGAATATCTCCCATAGGAGCTTCGGCATACATGGGTACCACTTTGTATGTTAAACCATTAATTTGTAGATAATTATCAAGATTAAGATAATTGTCGCGTGATACGGTAACGGCAAAATATATTGGTCGTTTCCAGTTATTATGAGCCAGCAGATCCAGTATCAGTAACCCTGCTTTTGTTATGTATGATTGAGAAATGCTCCAACGCATTTCGGGAATTACACTGTTACGTTCATTTGGAGCAACATAACCATTGGTAAAAACTGCTGCCGTATCTACTTTAAATTTAAACATTTTGGTAGGGATATAATCAATTCTTCCCGGATAATTGGGGAATGTTTTGGTTTGGGGATCGTCACTTGCAACGAATTCAAGGGCTTGCTTAAGATCGGTATGTTCTTTAATACGATCTATTAAATAAATAACATCTCTCTTTCCTTGCAATACCTTTTCTCGAGTAAAAGAGAAAGGCAACGGGTGGGAAAGGTAAGCTTTTTGATGCATCTGTTCAAGATACCAGTCGGCGCTCAAATAACTCAGGTTTACTACGCGTACATCGGTTCTGATTCCCTCTACCTCTTGAGCATACCATAATGGGAAGGTATCGTTATCACCATTGGTGAAAATTATGGCATTTCGTTCACAGGAATTGAGATAATTTGCTGCAAAATCTCGAGCGGTATAACGATGAGAACGATCATGGTCATTCCAGTTTTCTTTTGCCATGAGTCCGGGTACAAATATCAAACTCAAAATAATAGCTACAAAAATACTAATAGTTTGCTTGATAATCTTACTCAACCAGTCAATAAGGATAAGCACACCCATCCCAATCCAGATGGCATAGGCATAAAAAGAACCTGCGTAGGCATAATCTCGTTCTCGAGGTTGATAGGGCGTTTGATTTAGATAAAGTACAATGGCTATACCGGTGAAAAAGAATAAAAGCATTACAACAGAAAAATCTTTCTTATCTCTTTTGTATTGATAAAAAATTCCCAATAATCCCAATATAAAGGGAAGCATATAATAACGATTTCTTCCCTTGTTTTTGGAAATGCTGTCTGGCAAATTATCCTGAGGACCTAATCGGGCCTCGTCTATAAATTTTATTCCCGAAATCCAGTTTCCTCTATTTGGTTCACCAAACCCCTGAATATCATTCTGTCGTCCCGAGAAATTCCACATGAAGTAACGGAAATACATGTGAACGATTTGATAACGCCAGAAAAATCTTAAATTTTCGGCAAAAGTAGGTTTATAAACTGTGGTCATTTCCCCTCTGTTGTTTTGAACCTGAATAGGAGTTCCTTTTACTTTTCCCCAATATTGGTATGCTTTTACATGATCCCCTTCAGGACTATACATGCGAGGGAAAAACATCATAAAACGTTCGTCATATTTATATTCTACTTTTCTGTTGGTTATTTCATAACGTCCATTCATAGGAGTGTAGGTAGGTTTGCCATTCTCTTCTAAACCTATTACGGGTGCATTGTATACGGGTCCATAAAGCAAAGGCCTATCTCCATATTGCTCACGATTGAGGTAAGCAAGAAGTGAGAACATATTATCAGGATCGTTTTCATCGAGGGGAGGATTGGCCGAAGAACGTATAACAATCATAGCAACAGAGGAGTAACCTATAATGATAACAGCCAGCATGGTAAGTGCTGTATGCCAGGTAACTTTATTCTTCTTTTGCGATTGTAATATTCCCCATGTAATTAGTCCAATGAGTACTATAACATAAAATAAAACTCCTGAACCATAAGGTAATCCGAAGCTATTTACAAATAATAATTCGAATTTTGAGGCAAGTAGTATAAGTCCTTGAATGATACCATACATTACAACAGCAAGAAGTAGAATGGATATAATTGAAGTTAAAATAATTCCTTTGATAGATATTTTATATTTTCTAAAGTAATATACAAATACTAATGCAGGAATGGCCAGAAGATTCAAAAGGTGCACTCCAATAGATAAGCCCATTAAATAGGCAATTAATATAAGCCATCGGTTTGCGTGAGGTTCATCTGCCCTGTCTTCCCATTTTAAAATTGCCCAGAAAACTATTGCAGTAAATAATGATGAGGTAGCATATACTTCTGCTTCAACTGCTGAAAACCAAAAAGTATCTGAAAATGTATAAGCTAAAGCTCCAACTAATCCAGCTCCTATTATGGATATATTTTTTGAAAAGCTGTAATCTTCGTTCCTGATGAGTATTTTTCTCGTCAAGTGCGTAATGGTCCAGAATAAAAAAAGTATAGTAAAACCACTTGCTAGTGCCGACATGGTGTTCATCCAAATGGCTACATTTTCTAAATTTCCTCCAGCAAACAAAGTAAATATTCTTCCCATTATCATAAAAAGAGGAGCTCCTGGCGGATGTCCTACTTCCAGCTTAAAGGCAGTTGATATAAATTCACCACAATCCCAGAAACTTGCCGTTGGTTCCATGGTGAGAATGTAAGTTATGCTGGCTATTGCAAAACTTACCCACCCAAAAATACTATTCAACAGTTTAAATTGACGTTTCGACTGTGCCATTATTTTTAATTTTTAAGTTGCCAAAATAACATAAATTTTAGTAAACTTCATACACGTTCTTAAAGTTTTTATTTTTTTCAATAGTGTCCGATAAAAATAAAAAAAGATGTTATTAAAATTAAAAAATCTTTGATAATCATTATGTTAAAATGATAATTTTCGCCATAAGTAAAGTAAATCCACATAAAGATAAATTTGGTTAAGAAGGGGTTTTTTATTTAACCATTCATTTTATTAAAAATCTTTTTATGGGCGTTGTCTCCTAACCTACTTTCTTGTCTTGATACAAGAAATTAGGCAAAGAAAATCAAGGCTCAAAATCTTTTTCCAAGGGGGTTGATATGCTTGTAGAAGTATTAATAATTCTATGCGGTTTTTAATTATTTTTATCAACCTCATAGAAACATAAGTAACATAGCTTATTTTCTATGTGTTACTTTGCGTCTTCCTGACATTCTTTGCAGTTGAATAAAATCTCAAAACCGCAGAGAACGCAAAGTTATACGCAGAGTGCTCAAGGAAAAAACTCGCGTTCTTAGCGTTGGTTTGTTCGGTTTTACAATTTTTTATCCGCCAAGACCGCAAAGGATCTCGCAAAGGTCGCAGAGAGTTTTATTTTTATAATTTGCGGGTTTTAATGAATTCTTACATAGGCACTCATTTCATTCAGGTTTGCTATGGTTTTTCTTAGTGGGCTAAGTGTTTGAGTGGTTTAATTTTTAATCCATCGCACAAGCTATACGATACATTTTAATTTTATTCCCTGTTGTTTTTTTTTATACCATAAAGTAAAAAATTTCTTTCACACCAAGCCCACAAAGTTCACAAAGGCTTTTTTGCGTTCTTTGCGTTGTTTTCTGCGGTTTTTTTAAATTATTGAAAAAGAATACCAACGAATGAGCTGCTGAATCATTTTTACTGAGCTTATTGGAGAAATATAACTCATCCCCTTTCAGGGGCTCAAACATCCGTCACTGCACTAACCTCACGCACTCGAAACCCCACTGATCCTTGCAGAGAAAAAGATTTAAGGCCATAGTTCCCTCTCCTACATGCTGCGACGGGTGGGAGAGGCTTGGTTCACTCATGAATATTTTACCTGCCGATTTTTATGGGTTGGTATGTATAGAATAGCCCAAAAATGCTTACTTTACCATAATTTGATATTTTTAGCATAACAAAATCTAATAAAAATGAAAGGAAAGTATAGACTTTACTGTTTAAAAATTTCATCAGACAATACTGTTTTGTAATAAAAGATAAGAAAAAAATGGCATAAATATTGAATTTTTACGTTATTCTTTTTTTAAACTAGCTTTTTTTAATACCTTTAGAAAAAGAAAGTAGAATGAATTTTTTAGCACATTTGTACCTGTCGGGAAATGATGAGGATATTCGGTTGGGTAATTTTATTGGCGATTATGTTAAAGGGAATGATTATATAACATATCCCGAGAAAGTGAGGAAGGGAATTTTGTTGCATAGGAAAATAGATAATTTTACCGATAAACATACCATTGTAAGAAATCATAAAACTTTATTTTATCCAAAGTATCATAAGTATTCTGGAGTTGTTACCGATATTTTATACGATCATTTTTTATCGACCCATTGGAATCGTTTCTCCGACGAACCCTTCAATGATTATATTGATAGAATTTATGAATGGATTAATACAAATGTAGAACGATTACCCCTGGATATGCAGAAAATTATCCCCTCTTTAGTTAAAAATCAATGGCTAAGTTCATATAATACGTTAGAGGGTATAGAGAATGTATTAATAGGAATGAGTAAAGGGACGTCTTTGCCATTGGAAAATGATTTTGCAATGTTCATTATACATAAGCATTATAATGAATTGAAACACGATTTTCTTCAATATTTCGAGGAATTAGTATTTTATGTAAATCATTCTCTTGAAGATATGTCTCAAAAAAAGTAATAATTAATTTCCCATCTCGGAAATGAATTTTATACGCATTAAGCGAATTTCTTCTTCAGTATAAGAGTCATCGCCAAGTTCTTCAAGAGCTTCCTCGATAGATTCGCTTTCGGCTTCTCTAAAGTAATCGTAAATTTCTTGTTGTTGTTCATCATCTAATATTTCATCGATGTAATAATCTAAATTCAAGCGGGTTCCACTATTTACAATAGCCTCAATTTCGGAAAGTAGTTCATCCATGGAAATATTTTTTGCTTCGGCGATATCTTCTAATGGTATTTTACGGTCGATACTTTGAATAATAAAAACTTTTAACCCCGATTTGTTTACAACCGATTTGACTACCATATCCTGTGGACGGATGATTTCTTTTTCCTCCACGTAGGCTTTAATTACTTCAATAAACTCTTTTCCATACTTTTGAGCTTTACCTGCCCCAACTCCCACAATATTCTGTAGTTCTTCAAGAGTTATAGGATACTGAATAGCCATGTCTTCCAGCGATGGATCCTGGAAGATGACAAATGGAGGTAAGTTTTTTTGTTTGGCTATTTTTTTTCTTAAATCTTTCAAAATATGTAACAATTCTTCGTCAACAGTAGTAGTTTTTAATGGTATAGCAGCCTGTTCCTCATCGTTTTCAACATCATAATCGTGGTCTTCGGTAAGCATAAGCGGCTCAGGAGTTTCAAGATATTTATGTCCGCTCTCTGTTACTTTAAGCAATCCATAATTTTCAATATCTTTTGCAATGAGCTGATGTACAAGCATCTGTCTTATTACCGCATTCCAGAATTTTACATCTTTTTCACTACCTATACCAAAAATTTCAAGTTTATGATGTTTATATGATTTAATGGAGGAAGTAATATTTCCAGCAAGGATATTTGCTATGTGTTCGGCTTTAAATTTTTCTTTAACTTCAAGTATACACTCAAGCACCATAAGAATGTATTCCTGACCATCGAATTGTACTTTAGGATTTTTACAATTATCACAAGCATCGCAATTTTCTTGTTCGTATGTTTCTCCAAAGTAGTTGAGTAAGAATTTTCTTCTACACATGGAAGTTTCGGCATAACCTATTGTTTCCATAAGGAGTTGTTTGCCAATTTCCTGTTCTGCAATAGGTTTACCCTGCATGAATTTTTCAAGTTTTTGAATATCCTGATAACGATAAAAAGTAAGGCAATATCCTTCTCCTCCGTCACGTCCAGCACGACCAGTTTCCTGATAATATCCTTCAAGACTTTTAGGAATATCGTAGTGAATAACGAATCTCACATCGGGTTTATCAATACCCATTCCAAAGGCGATAGTAGCTACTATTACATCTGCTTCTTCCATTAAGAATTTATCCTGATTGAGAGAACGGGTGGCGGCATCGAGCCCCGCATGGTAGGGTAGAGCCCTTATGCCATTGACCTGTAATATTTCTGTAAGTTCTTCTACTTTTTTTCTGCTTAAACAATATATGATCCCCGATTTCCCAGGATTATTCTTAATATATTTAATTATTTGTTTGGTGGCTTCAATCTTAGGACGAACTTCATAGAAAAGGTTGGGTCTGTTGAAAGATGATTTAAATACGTGTGCATCAAGCATCTCAAGATTTTTCTGAATGTCGTTTTGCACTTTGGGGGTAGCTGTTGCAGTTAATGCTATAATAGGAGCATGTCCTATTTGATTGATAATTGGCCTAATACGACGATACTCTGGACGAAAATCATGTCCCCACTCCGAAATACAGTGGGCTTCATCTACAGCATAAAAGGAAACCTTTATTTGTTTTAAAAATTGAATGTTTTCCTCTTTTGTAAGAGATTCAGGTGCAACATATAACAATTTGGTTTTACCAGAAAGTATGTCTTGCTTTACTTTGTTTATTTGTGTCTTTGTAAGTGATGAGTTGAGAAAATGTGCTACTCCATCTTCCTCGCTAAAACTACGCATGGCATCAACCTGATTTTTCATAAGGGCAATGAGAGGCGAGATAATAATTGCTGTACCCTCCATGATTAAGGCAGGAAGCTGATAGCATAATGACTTACCTCCCCCTGTTGGCATAAGTACAAAAGTGTCATTTCCCGCAAGTACATTTCGAATAATTGCTTCCTGATTGCCCTTAAAACTTGTAAATCCAAAAAATTTTTTTAGATATTCATGAAGTGATACCTCATCAATTATTTTGGCCATTTTAACCTCTCCCATTATTTTTTGTTTTCAATAAGCCGTAATGTACTCCTTTCTTATTTACTTTTTTATTTGGAAGTTAAAATTAATAATTTTCTAAGGAAGAAAAGATAAATATTGTGATGATTTTCATCAATTTTTAGTTTTTCTGCATACAAATTTTATACCATCTAATTATTTTTAATTTAATTGTAATTTGATTTTTTTGAAGATTTGATGGAAAACATGGCAATTTGATTTTTTTTATTTCTAATTCAAGCAT
>FWPV01015566.1_pt1 | contig 10906 bp, 9 predicted proteins | sample 2228371 | NCBI WGS metagenome assembly FWPV01 (sample SAMEA103939776, study PRJEB20133) | metagenome | reverse complement strand
AAATATTGATATAATAAATAGAATTAGTCAATAATAAATCTTCAAAAGGAGTTGGGTTATTGAGGGAAACTGATCTTGAATTATGCCAGACCGGCAGTCGGTGAACGTTCCTTTTCCAGACACTTGATCAGATTTGGAGAAAAAATGAAAAAAACGGCTTATTACCTTCTCACGTTCCTGGTAATCCTTTCGCTTGGAGCAGGATTGTTACCAAACTCTATTGTCCAGGCCAGTCAGCCAAAAGTTGCCTTTTGGCTGACTGTTTTACATAACAATGATGGTGAGTCGGACTTAATCAACCTGGGGACGGGATTAGAGGATTTTGGCGGAGCGGCCCGATTCAAAACACTGGTGGATAGACTGAAATGGGACGCTGTGCATGGAAAACCACCGCTTCCTGCCGCACCACGCAGTGTAGTGATGGTTTCCTCGGGCGATAACTTTTTAGCCGGGCCTGAGTTCAATGCCAGCCTTGAAAAAGGTGTGCCTTTCTATGACACGATTGCCATGGACTTAATCGGTTACGATGCTATTGCGATTGGTAACCATGACTTTGATTTTGGCCCGGATGTGCTGGCAGATTTCATCGAGGGCTTTTCGATTTCAAAACCACCCTTCCTGAGCGTTAATCTGGACTTCTCAGCGGAACCTCGCTTGCAGGAATTGAAAAATCAGAAAAGAATCGCAACCAGTACCACAGTGAAAACACCAGCCGGGCGGGTTGGCATCATTGGGGCGACAACACCAATGCTTCCGTATATTTCCAGTCCGCGCAATGTCCGAGTCAATGATATGGTGGTAGAAGCCATCATGGCCGAAGTGCAACGATTGGAGGCGATGAAAATCAATAAGATCATCCTGATCAGCCACCTGCAAAGCATTTCTGAAGACCTTTCCATGGTGCCTTATCTTTCAGGGGTTGACATTATCATTGCCGGCGGTGGTGATGAGGTTTTGGCCAATCCGGGGCATTTGCTCGTGCCGGGTGATGAAACCCGCATTTACGGATCCTACCCCTTGTGGGCAACCGATTCTAGCGGAGTTCAGGTGCCGGTGGTGACCACGGCGGGCAGTTATGCCTATGTGGGGCGCCTGGTGGCGGGTTTCGACAAAGCCGGTAATCTGGTGACAATTGATGAATCTCAGAGCGGACCGGTACGGGTTGCCGGTGGTAATCAGCCGGATGCGGTACCGCCGAATGGCGAAGTTCAATCGCGGGTCGTCGAACCGCTGATTGAGGCGCTCAACGAAATGAATATGAACGTGATCGGGGTTAGCGAGGTGGCCCTGGATGGTATACGGGTCAACGTCCGCAGCCGGGAAACCAATCTGGGTAATCTGACTGCCGATGCCTTGCGCTGGCAGGCTGCGCAACTTGCCCGGCTTTACGGGGTGAGCGTTCCGCAGGTTGCACTCCAAAATGGCGGAGGTATCAGGAATGCTTCTGTCATCCCGGCTGGCAACATCACTGAATTGACTACCTTCTCCATTCTACCTTTTGCAAACTTTGTGTCCATTGTCGAAGGAATTTCCCGCCAGCAATTTAAAGAGATTTTGGAGAATGCTGTTTCTAGGGTTGAGTTCGGTGACGGCCGTTTCGCGCAGGTTTCCGGTTTCCGGTTTACTTGGAATCCGGCAGGAACGCCCCAAACGCTGGACTCAAACGGTAATGTAATTACGGTGGGTTCGCGGGTGGTGGATGTTTTCCTTGATGACGGCACCCAAATAGTGGCGGATGGCAGCGTTATCCCCGGCCCCGATTTGACCGTCGCGACGATTGATTTTCTGGCGCGTGGTGGTGATCAGTATCCCTTCCGCGGGGCCGCTTTTACCACGGTGGGCGTTACGTATCAGCAATCCCTTCGCAATTACATTCAATCGGGTCTGGGCGGCGTAATCTCGGCAGCCCAATATCCTGAAGGTGGTCAGGGGCGGATTACCCGCCTGCCGTAAGGTTTGATGTTTGAACCGATTTTAAGGGTAGGTTAATTGGCTCACTCCCGTTGCGCCTTTCAAACGGGAGTGAGCCTTTGATCGGATGGTGGATATGCAATTCCTGAAATCCTCAGCGAGGATTCAATCCTTGCTAACCCTGCTTGGGTTGTTTGTCTTGTGGTTAACCACGTCTCAACCCGTGATGGGGCAAACACCCCCACCATCCGAGGTTTGTTCAATGCCTTTTCAACCGGTAGCCGTTCCTCTGGCTGAACTGGGGGAAAATGAGTACGTGCGAATGGACGGAACGCCAACTGGTTTTAGCGGAGGATTATATCCGAATGGAAGCAATCTTCGGCCAGACCGCCACGAAGCGGCCGGGTTGATGCTTTCTCATCAAATTCAACCTCTGACGGTGGATGGGCAGGTGGATGAAAACAATGGGCGGATTTTGTTCATTTCGATTGGCATGTCCAACACCGCCAGTGAGTTTGAAACTTTTATTCGGCTGGCTCAACAAAAAACGCAACTCAACCCGCAACTGGTGTTGATCAATGGGGCTTTGCCCAATCAGGTTGCTGAACGTTGGACAAGTCGCGAAGGGATAGCCTGGCAGGAACTGGACAGGCGGATAACTGCCTATGGATATTCTCCCCAACAGGTTCAGGTTGCATGGGTCAAGCTGACCAATACGGGCGGGGGGAACTTTCCGCAAAAGGCGCTGGCGTTGGAGTCGGATCTGCAAGCAATTGTTCAGCATCTGAAAGAGAAGTTCCCCAATCTTAAGATGATATTTCTCTCCAGCCGGACGCGTTCCTATACCTACTGGCGGGGTTTGAGCCCTGAGCCGCTGGCCTATGAAACCGGTTTTGCGGTCAAGTGGTTAATTGAGAAGCAAATCCAAGGGGATCCTGAATTGAATTTTGACCCAAAGCGGGGCAAAGTCAGGGCGGCCTTTCTCTCGTGGGGGCCGTATCTTTGGGCAGATGGCGAAAACCCACGGGAAGATGGGTTTCGCTGGCTGGCAAGCGACCTGGCGGCTGACTGCACTCACCCCTCTTCTGCCGGGGCTCAAAAAATTGCCCAGAAATTGTGGGAGTTTTTCAGTACTGATCCAATCAGCCGTGATTGGTTTTTATCTTCTGGTTCGGTTTCAACACCCACGGCAATAAGCAAGGTGAGTCAACCTGCGATCATACCCCAACCTTTAGATTCATCTACGCCGGAGGTGACGGCTGAATCAACGCCAGTTTTTCCCGGCTTACCTTCCCCGTCTCCGGTTTTGGGGGCGGCATCCGCAAGTTCTTCTCTGAATAAAGAGGGCATGCCGCATAATTCAATTTCTCTGGAAGCGGGAATTATTCTTTTAGCGGCTTTGGGTGGTATCAGTGCGGTGTGGTGGTTAAGGCGGGGCAAAAAGTAGAATAAAACAGTTGAAACTATAAAGATATTATAAAAAACTTTTTTACATTTCTCAGGTATTATAATTTCAATAATTTTGATTGTAATTATTAATAATTTATCAAAAGCCTCAATGGTCTTTTTCCCATAGTGAACGGGTGGGAGAATGAATGGAGAGGCTGGCATAAAGGATCATGGGAGTGGGCAGCTTTCTCTACCGACGGTTGAATAGGGGGAACTTACGCCCATCCAAATGACTCTAAAACTGTTGTTTGACTTTCTAAAGAGAATTGGATGTGATAGAGGGTTTGGCGAATCGGTATTCGGGTTTTCGGGTCATCTTCACCGTTGTGATGCTCTTTCTGATCATAAGCGGGCTGGCGGTTGGCTTTGCTCCGGATCAGGCTGTGCGGGCGGATGGGCTGGCAGGCTTTGCGCTCTCTTTTGACGGGCATGATGATATGGTCAACCTTGGCAGTACGGTCGGTCTGTTCCCGGATGATGGGTGGGTCTATACCAAAACGGTGAGTTTGTGGGTAAAACCAGAAGGCACGGCTGACTGTTCGGTCATCAACGGCATTCCGCGCATCGAACCGGCTCAGTGCGATAATATTTTCGGTGATTTCGCGCGCTGGTGGGGTATCAGCCGCGGGCCGACCCAGATCTGGGTATGGATGGCGTGTTTCGATCCGGCTAACCCCAGCACTTATCCGCCGTCTTCACCCATCCGCCTGATTCAGTTTGGGTATACCCTTGACGAATGGATGCACATTGCCCTTGTGCATGGAAACGGCTTTCTTTCGGCATATAAAAACGGCTACTGGGTCGGTTCGGTGAATTGTATTGGCACGGCTCAACCGCCCGCGCAGCCGATACTGCTTTTTGGCGGGATGATAAAAGCCGACAGCCAGAATCAAAATCATAGTTTTTGGGGATTTCAGGGGCAGATTGACGAAGTGCGGATTTACTCGACTGCCTTGAGCCAGCAGCAAATTCAGGAAACGATGATGAACGAACTGACCGGCAGTGAAAGCGGTCTGGTCGCTTATTACAAAATGTCGAACGGCATCGGGCTAACGGTTACCGATAACAGCGGCAGAGGAAAAGATGGTCAATTGATGGATGGGACGAATATTGTGCCCGGCAACGGAATACCGCCTTTATGGGTGATTTCGGGGGCATTTGATAATATCCCTCCTACGCCAATCCCCAGCCCAATGAACACGAACACTTTCACACCTTCACCTTCTCCCCAGCCGCCCACAGCCACTCCATTGCCTACCCAATTGTTCTCTCCTACGGCAAGCCTTCCTCCTGTTACCAATACCCCCCTGCCTACCGCAACAGCCACACTCACCCGTACAACCCGCCCCACCTTTACCGCTTCGCCATCTCCCATCCCGCCTACTATGACCCAAACCCGCACGGAAACCCCAACCCGTACGGGTACTTCAACCTTTACCCTTGCGCCTGAGACCCCAACATCAACGATACCACCTACCCGAACGCCCCGCCCGACTTTTACGTCCTCAGTAACGCCGGTTGGGACGAACACAAGGGTGTACACGCCAACGCGGGTACTCTCTACTCAAACTGACCTGACCCCGACCCGCACCATTGACCCAAATATGAATAATTTTATTTTTCTTCCACTGGTGAGAAAATAGTTGCGCTCAATCGGACGATGATCAAGGCACCTGAGTGGGCGCGACCACTTTAATCTTAACCCAAAAGGACTTATCGCCGTTGCTGCCCAGTCCAAAAATAACCCCCTGTGGATTTTGTAATTTCCAGAAACTTTCGTATTCTCGCGGCTGGTCGGGGGCTTTCATATTGACTGAAATATCCACCAGCGCATCCGGCGGCACGCTGACTGGCAGGTTGAAACTGGGAGGTGCTCCCAGCACATTCCCGGATTCAAAGACTACCCGATAACTGGTTGTCCAGGTGCAGGAGCCAGTATTTTTCAAACGCCATGTTTTGATGAAGGTTTGTCCCGGTGTAAGCTCAGTGCCATCCGGTATGCTGACGTCGCTGACAAACTCGGCGCGTTCGCAGGGTTTGACGCTTTCAGCGGTGGTAAGGGTTGTTGATGGCTGGGTTGGAAGGCTAGTTTCAGCGGCAGGGGGCGGGGTGGTAGTGATCATGGAAGCAAACTGCGTGGTCAGCGCCGAGACGGTTTGGGCTGCGGCAGTGCTGGCAAAATCGCCGGTGGGGGTGAGCGCCTGCCCGGCTCTGGGTAAATTGCAGCCAGCGCTGACGGCCAGGACAAGAAGTATGCCCAGACTGAATAAGTAAGAAAGAACTATAGGGTATGGTTTCTTCATGTCGGTTTTTACTGGTTTAAGCATAGCCATAAAAAAGCCGCCCGTCAAGCAAAGCCGGGCGGCAGCCTGATATTTTTTTCTAACGGCGTTTACTTTCTAACCATTGGAAGAAACAGGAAATTATTCATGTTGGGGTCAAGGGTGCGGGTTGGGGTAATGCTTGGCTGGGGGGTAAAGCCGGGCGGCAGGCGGGTGGCGGTTGCGGTGGGAGAAGGCGTATTGGTGAAAGTTGCGGTAACGGTAAAAGTGGCTGGTAGTGTGGGCATGGGACCGCTGCCGAATAACCCGGATTCCACCCATTTTGGGCCACCACCAGGTCCAGCGGTTTGTAAGCCATCTCTAAAAACTCCTCCACGGTCCTGCCCACTATCATCTGTCAATAAAGTGCCGCTCCCGTCGCTCATGCGATAGTACGCTTCGAGGTTTGGAGAATATGGGGGTGTCAATTCCTGATAGATAAATGAGACAGCAGTAGGATCGAGGCCGATATCATAAATACGGACTTCGTCAATCTGGCCCTTAAATGCGTATTGTTCCTGGTCCTTGAAAAACCCTCCCATTACGAGGTAAGTTGACTTCTTTTCATCAGTGTCCACAGAAAAACTTGAATAACTTTCTCTCGTGTCTCCCGTAAGAAAAGATCCATATCGGTAAGCCTTTAATTGATTATTTGCATGTACAAGTGTAATGTGAATCCACTCATCGGGTGTATAAATCAACGGTATGAGGGCATCCGGAGTTTGTGAATCGTCATCAATATTCCATATCCATATCCTATCTTGGTTATTTAATATTCCTCTGCTGATCCCCCAAGACCTTGGAATCACACCAATAATTAACTGACAATGACCAGGGTTGGGCTGTCCACATGGTTCACCAGGACCTTCCGGTTTGATCCATAGACTAATTGTTTTCGCGTTCCTCCAACTATCACCCCCAAAAATATTCCAAATTAACGGTAACTGAACGTTATCATCCACTCCATCAAAACGCAATGCGTAATTGACTGGTTCGGCAAAGCTATTGCTGGGATCTTGTAGCAACCCCATCAAGAGAACGCCAAAAAGGAGCAGGAAAGAAAAAATAAACCTATCCGTAATTTTGAAAGATGGTGTATTCATTACTTTTGTTCCTTTACTTTGAGCCCCCCTATCCTCAATGAATTAATCTGTGTTGAGGAGTAAGAACTATTCTTTTATATTTATAATTTGTTTTATAAACAAATACAACAAAAAAGTTTTAGAAAAGTTTGAGAATTGTGGTGTTAATCGCTGACTATCCTTAGTTTTTCTAAAAAATGTTCCCACCCCAATCACTTTCAAGTAAAATTAGCAGGATGAAATTCATGCCCTGCCGCATTCCAGATGTCGTGCTTATTGAACCGCGCCTGTTTGGGGATCAGCGCGGTTTCTTCATGGAAACCTATCAGCAAAAAATATTTGCCGAACATGGCATCACGGCTCAATTCGTGCAGGATAATCATTCCGGGTCGCGGCGCGGCACGCTGCGCGGACTGCATTACCAGATTCAGCAGGCGCAGGGGAAACTGGTGCGGGCGGTGGCGGGCGAAATCTTTGATGTGGCGGTGGATTTGCGCCGCAGTTCGCCTACCTTTGGTCAATGGGTGGGAGAGATCCTCTCAGCCGAGAATAAGCGTCAGTTGTGGATACCGCCCGGCTTTGCCCATGGTTTTTACGTCTTGAGCGATTGGGCAGAAGTGGTCTATAAAGCCACCGATTTTTACGCTCCCCAGTGGGATCGGACGCTTCTCTGGAACGACCCGCAGGTGGGAATTGATTGGCCGCTGATGGATGGAGCGGATTTGCTGATTTCTGACAAAGACCGCGCCGGCTTAACGCTGGCACAGGCTGAAACATATCCCTGAAAATGGAGGAACGATGCAAAATATTCTGGTAACAGGCGGGGCCGGTTTTATTGGGTCGAATTTCGTTCATTATCTCTTGGGGGTCAATCCACACATTCGAGTCATCAATCTGGATGCCCTGACCTACGCCGGCAGTTTGGAAAACCTCAAAGGACTGCCGGATGAAAGCCGTCATCTGTTTGTGCAAGGCGATATTTGTGACCGCGCCCTGGTCGACCGCCTGCTGCGTGAACATGAGATTGACACGGTGGTGCATTTTGCAGCCGAATCGCATGTAGACCGTTCCATCCATGGGCCGGGTCAGTTTGTTCAAACCAACATTGTCGGCACCTATACCTTACTGGAGGCTTGCCGTCAGTTCTGGCTGAAGGAAAATTTTGCTCAAAACCAGGCGGTGCGTTTTCATCACGTCTCAACGGATGAAGTGTTTGGTTCGCTCAGGCCGGATGATCCGCCCTTCCGCGAGGATACGCCCTATGCGCCGAATTCGCCCTATTCCGCCTCCAAAGCCGCCAGCGATCATCTGGTGCGGGCCTATTTTCATACCTACGGACTGCCGGTGACGATTTCGAACTGTTCCAACAACTACGGGCCGCGTCAGTTTCCCGAGAAATTGATTCCGCTGATGATCCTCAATGCGCTGGAAGGCAAACCCCTGCCGGTGTATGGGGATGGCAGACAAATCCGCGACTGGCTGCACGTGCAGGATCACTGCGAGGCGATTTACCGGATTCTGCAAGACGGTAAACCCGGCGAGACCTATAACATTGGCGGTAACAACCAGCCGACCAATCTGGAAATCATCCAGCAGATTTGTGCCATACTGGATGACCTGCGCCCGGACTCTCCCTACCGCCCGCATTTTCAATTAAAACAGCATGTGGCCGACCGTCCCGGCCATGACCGGCGATATGCGATGGACATCCGCAAGATTGAGCGGGAACTTGGATGGAAGCCGCGCTTTGAATTGTCCAGCGGTCTGCGTCAGACGGTTGAATGGTATCTGGATAATAGCCAGTGGGTAGCCGCTATTCGCCAACAACAGGAATATCAGGCGTGGTTGATGAAAAATTATGCTGCACGAGGAGAGGCAAAATGAAGGGAATCATTCTGGCTGGTGGAAAAGGAACCCGTCTGCATCCCTTAACGATTGTAACCAGCAAGCAGTTATTGCCGGTGTATGATAAACCGATGGTGTACTATCCACTCTCAATGCTGATGCTGGCGGGTATTCGCGAGGTTCTGGTGATCAGTACCCCGGAGGATCTGCCTTCCTTTCAACGTTTGCTGCGCGATGGCAGCCAGTGGGGGATGAAATTCAGTTACGCTGAACAGGATCAACCGCGCGGGCTGGCAGATGCCTTCCGCGTTGGACGGGAGTTTGTGGGCAGTGATCCGGTCTGTCTGATTTTGGGAGACAACATCTTTTTTGGCCACGGACTGCCCGCTGTTCTGCGTTCCATGGCAGCGCGGGTCAGCAATGGCGGAGGGGCGGCTATTTTTGCCTATCCGGTGCAGGATCCGTGGCGCTACGGGGTGATTGAATTTGATTCGGAAGGGAAAGCCCTCAGTCTGGAAGAAAAACCGGCCAAACCGCGTTCCAATTACGCCGTGCCGGGCATGTACTTTTACGATAATCAGGTTATCCAGATTGCGGCTGATCTTAAACCATCCGCCCGGGGTGAACTGGAAATTACGGATGTGAATCTGACTTACATGCGGATGGGAAAATTGTATGTACAGGAATTAGGGCGTGGCGTGGCCTGGCTGGATGCTGGTACGCACGAGTCGTTGTTACAGGCGGCTGCATTTATCCAGACGGTGGAGGAAAGGCAGGGTATGATGATTTCGAGCCCTGAGGAAATTGCCTACCGCATGGGCTTTATTGATCGTGAGCAGCTGCGCCGGCTGCTAGATGAATTGGGCAACAGCACCTACCGGGCGCGGCTGGAGACCCTGCTCAAGTAAAAACTTCACTTTTCCATTGCCAGCGCAAGGGCCTGATCCCACGGCGGCAGGCGCAGTCCAAACACGCGCTCGAACTTGCTGCAATCTAACGCGGTATATAAGGGACGCTGAGCCGGTGTAGGAAATTCAGCGGTTTTAGCGGGCAAGATCTGGCGGGTTATCTGTTCGCTGCGGGCGGGGTCGAGTTCGAGGATTTTCTGAACCCACTCCAGGCGGCTGACAGCCCCATCGCCAGCAAGGTGATATACACCGTTGGTTTGCTGGATGAAGTCGTAAAACTCCCCTTTGGCCTGTGCCAGCGCCAGAGCGATGATTTGAGAAAGCAATCTTGCCCAGGTGGGCGAGCCAACCTGATCGTCCACAATCTTCAAGGTTTCTTGCTGGCGGCTCCACGTCAACACTCGCTGAACGAAGTCATTGGCACGCCGGCTGTAGAGCCAGGCTGTGCGCAGCACCCAGGCAGCAGGCGTATTGGCCAGCACAGCCTGTTCCCCGGCCAGTTTGGAGCGTCCGTAGTGATTGAGCGGATGGGTGGGGTCTTCTTCGGTGTAGGGGCGGGTGAGCGTGCCGTCAAAAACATAATCGGTGGAGATGTGAACGAATCCGCAACGCAGGCGGGCAGCCAGTTGGGCCAATTGTTCGACTGCCCGAAAATTGATTTGATCGCACAATTCAGGCTCACTCTCGGCCTTATCTACATTTGTGTAGGCAACCGCATTGATCATCAGGCAGGGCTGCAGAGACTCGACCAGAGAGAGTAATTCAGCCGGGCGGGTAAAGTCAATTTGCGGATAATCCAGCGCAATTACTTTACCCAGCGGCTGCAAGTCACGGTGCAGTTCCCAACCCAGCTGACCGATTTTACCGAGCAGAACAATCGTGTTGTTTGCGGGCATGTGCTTTCCCTTTCTGTGTTGGAGGCTTGGTGAGAAAATTATAACATCTGGACTGTCTCATTGCTTTGAGGCTGGTTCGTAGTAAAATCAGGTCAATGAGCGAGTGGGAAGTGTATCAATCACCCTTCAGCTGGCGGTATGGTTCGCCGGCGATGCGGCGTATCTGGAGCGAGGCAGAAAAGCGCCGCATGTGGCGGCGCATCTGGCTGGCGCTGGCTGAAACGCAGGCGCAGTTCGGCTTGGTCAGCGAAGATCAATTAAATGACCTGCGCCGCAATGTAGAAAACATAGACTTGAAGCGGGCTCTGGAGATTGAAGCAGAAATTCAGCATGACTTGATGGCTGAATTGAAAACCTTTGCCGAGCAGTCGCCGCTGGGCGGAGCGGTTCTTCATCTGGGAGCCACTTCGATGGATATCGAAGACAACGCCGAAGCACTGCGTTTGCGGGCGGCATTGGGTTTGATTTTGCAGCATTTGAGAGAATTGCTGGAA
>FWPV01015565.1_pt1 | contig 10907 bp, 8 predicted proteins | sample 2228371 | NCBI WGS metagenome assembly FWPV01 (sample SAMEA103939776, study PRJEB20133) | metagenome | reverse complement strand
AGGGGCTCATTAATATCAAAGAATCGGATAACCTTTACAACATAGTGGAAGACCCTCGACGCCTGGAAATCGCCGAAGGGAAATTGTTCAAGCACTATTTCCGCTTTCCTCCCAAGGCCAGCGAAGGAAACTACCAAGTGGAGACTTTCGCCTTTAAGAACGGGGAGCTGGTGGGATACGGCAAGGACATCATCCAGATTCAGAAAGTGGGGCTGGAGAGCTGGCTGACCAAGACTTCTCAGGAATCCCCTGTATTTTACGGGATCATGGCGGTGCTCATCGCCGTCGGGGCCGGCCTGGGCGTGGGCATGATTTTCCGGAAAGGAGGGCACCATTAATGGCGGCGGCACAGGGCAAACCCATCGTAGTGGCAGTGGATGGTTCGGCGCCCTCCTGGGAGGCCTTTGAAACGGCTTTGAGCCTGGCCAAGCTGATGGATCGGCCCATAGATGTCCTTCATGTCATCCAGCTGGTGAAAGCCGGTTATTTCGCTTTTATTGACCGGCATCTCCGGGAGGAGCATGAGGGCATGGCCCGCAAGATCCTGAGCGAGGCCCAAGACCGGGGCCAAAAGGCGGGAGTGGAGGTGCGGCCCCACCTTTTGGAAACGGAAAAGGACCCCAGCAGCGCCATCCTGGAATATCTTGAGCAGGCGGGAGAGGTGAAATTCCTGGTCATGGGAACCTATGGGCACGGCTTTATTGCCCGGCATCTTCTTGGTTCCGTGACCGAGCGGGTCATCCGGGAAGTGGCCCATCGGGGCCTTAAAGTGCCGGTGCTCATCGTCCCCGCCAGCGAGGCCTAAAGCCCGCCTTAAGAAAAAACAGCCGCCCGGCTACAGGCTGGGCGGCTGTTTTTTGACAAACCCGTAAATGCCAGAAACCAAAAACTGAAAACCGAAAACTTTCAAAAGGTTGAGGCCAGTTTCTCCACCCGGCCGTCGGCCAGGAAGTACTTGGCCGCCACCAGTTCCAGGCGTCCGGCGTGCACGGCCTTGCTGATAAGGGGGTTTTCCCGCCTCAGGGAGTCCATAGTAAGGCTCAAAAATGTTTCGGTTGTAATTTCCACCAGATCCCGCTTTTCGGTTTTACCGGTCTGACGCGCCAGCCTGACGGCCGGGATGATTTGTTTGACAATGGCCCCGATGTTGCCTTCTGCCAAGTCGGGGTGTTCTACTGCGGCGGTGACGGCGCCGCAGGATTCGTGACCCAATATGACCAAAAGAGGCACATGGAGATGGGTTACGGCGTATTCCAGACTGCCGGCGGTGGTGGGCTCCAAAACCAGGCCGGCGCTGCGCACCACAAAGAGGTCTCCCAAGCTTTGGTCAAAGATGATTTCGGCCGGCGCCCGGGAATCGGAGCAACAAAGAACCGCGGCCACGGGGTGTTGTCCCTTTACCAGGCTTTTGCGCAACTCGGGAAGATTGCGGGCCAAAGCCGCGCCGCGGATGAAACGCTGGTTTCCCTCCATCAACTTCTGCCAGACTTCTTTCCCGCTGGGCTTGGGGTCAGAATGAGCCATGGTTGAGTCTCCTTGTGCAACAGAAAGGGATAATGGAACAGCCATATTGGAGGCGGGAGGGTTAAACTTCCCTGCCATCCTTGAAGGGAATCGCTTTTCCGGCCTGCACCAGGCGGGAATTTCATTTGCTTCAGCAGCCGCGGGAAGCGATTAGAAAAATCACTGCCAGGACCAAAATAAGCCAAATCCAGGACATCTCAGCTCCTTTTTGGGGTTTCCTTCTTTCAGGCGCCCTTGCCTTCCAGCTTCCGCTTCAGTTCCTTGTTCAGCCGCACCATCTCCCGCCAGCGCATGGCCTTGTCAATGGCCAGGAGGATCTGCTCCTTGCGGAAAGGCTTGGTAATAAAGTCAAAGGCTCCTTTGCTCATGGCTTCTTCCGCCGACTCCAGGGAGCCGTAGGCGGTGATCACCAGGACCAGGATGTCCTCGTCCTTTTTGCGGGCCGCCTCCAGAAGTTCCATGCCGTCCATGCCCGGCATTTTGAGGTCGGTGAGGACCAGATCAAACTGCTCCTTATTTATAAGTTCCGAAGCCTCCATGGGATTATTGGTGACCGTTACCTGATGGTCGGTATAGTTTTCCACCATCATCTTGAGCAGGGTCAGCATATCAAGTTCATCGTCCACAGCCAGAATCCGTCCCATTCTTGCTTGACCTCCTTAGTTTGCGGCGCGCTCGACGCCTTCGGCGGCGGCAGCAGGTTGAGGTGCCGGGGGCAGGGAAACGAAAAAGGTGGTGCCGCTGGCGCCGGGTGCTTCCTTGGCCGTGCGGGTTTCAAACCGGATACGGCCCCCCGCTTTTTCCACAATGGCATAACTCACTGACAACCCCAGACCGGTGCCTTCGCCCACTTTTTTGGTGGTGAAAAACGGGTCAAAAATCCGGTCCACGTACTCCTTGGGAATGCCGGTGCCAGTATCCGCCACCACGGCCTCTACCATCTGAGTGTCCGGGCTGATGCGGGTGGAAATGGTGAGTTTGCCCCCGTCGGGCATGGCCGCGATGGCATTGGTGATGAGATTCAGGAACACCTGCTGAAGCTCTCCGGCATCGCCCCGCACTTTGGGCAAACCCGGGGCCAAACGCAGGTCCAGATCGATTTTCTTGGTCAACAGGGTATTTTGCACCAGTTTGAGGACATTCTCCAGCTCCTGGTTCAAGTCGCAGAATTCCACCTGTTTGGAGGGCTGGCGGGCAAAGGTCATCAGGTTTTCCACGATGCGCTTGCAGTTGAGGGCCTGGCGCTCAATGGTTTTCAGCATTTCATATTCCTTGCTGTCCGGCGGTGTGCGGTCCAGGAGCATTTCCGTGAAACCCAGCATAATGCCTACCGGGTTGTTGATTTCATGGGCCACGCCCGCAGCCAGGGTGCCCAGGGAGGCAAGCTTTTCCGTCCGGATCATCTGCTGTTCCATGCGCTGCCGTTCGGTCATGTCCCGGGCGAAGACCAGCACCCGCTCCACCGTGCGGCCGTCTTCGCCATAAAGAGGTACCATATGGGTGGACAGGTAATAGACCCGCCCCCGGATGCGCACTTCGCCCCGGCTCTCGTAGTTCCTGCCGGTAGTGAATACGTAATTGGCGTGTTCCAGAATGGCTTCGGTATCCTCGGGTGCCAGGAATTCACCTATGGCTCTGCCCCGGAGGGCTTGGGCCGGGACCCCGAAGGCCCGGGCCGCCGCAGTATTGGCCCGCATGATGCGGCCTTGATTGTCCAGGAGAAAGATGAAGTCCGGCGACCGCTCCACTACCGAGCGGTAGCGCTCTTCACTGCGACGCAGATCCAGGGTGGCCCGCTCCACGGCCTTCTGCAGCTCATCGGTCCAGCGCCGTTCGTAATAAAGAATGGCCACCCCCATAAGGATGAGGGCAAAGATGAGAATTCCCTGGATCAGGAACTGCCGGATATACAGGGAGGAGATAGTGCCGGCCACTTCGTCGGTGGGCGCCACCACTGCCACAGGCCAGATGCGGGTGTCGGTCTGGTCTGCATGGGGAAACGTTCTGGGGGCCTCGAGTTCTACATGCGCGTGGCTATAAGCCAGAAACTTCTCCATGGTCTGAATGACCCCGCGGTGCCATCCGGAGATGTATTTGGCGGTGCCCTCATACCCTGCCAGCATGCGGGTTTTTTGGATTTCGTTGATCTTGTCGAAACTGATGGCCGGGTTGCGCCGACCCCGGGCGGTAAAGGCATCCTCTCCGATGAACTCCCGTTCGGGGTGGTACAGGAAAATGCCGTTCTGATCCATCACCCAGCAATAGCCGGTGCGCCCCGAGCGGATTTCCCGGGCATAGTGGCCGGTGAACACACTGAGGTCGATCTTGAAAAAGAGCACGCCGTCGAAAGTGCCTGGAGGTTTGGGATGCGCTTCGTCCACGCTGGTCAGGTAAACCGGGACGGCCATGGTCATGAAAGGTACCTTAACCACGCCGCGGGTCTCCACCCGAACCGGGGAATGGTAAATACGGCCCCGGTTGGCAGGGTCGTGGGACCAGACGACTTCCGGAAGCTGCGAGAAGTCCTCTTTAAGCACATGGGCGCCGCTGCAGTCCAGCATATAAGCCCAGTGGCCGTCGTGGCGGATGCGCACGATGGCGGTCACCCCCAGTTGCGACAGCTCCCCGAAGCTCACCTGCATGCGGTTTTCCCAGGCCACTTCCTCCAGATACTGGATGGCGGGCGAAAAGGCCAGGATTTTCAGCTCCCGCCGGAGAAAGGCCAGCCCGTCCTCAATCTGCCGGGCGGCGGTCCGGGCCAGGATAAGCTGCTGCTGCTGGAAGTCATCGGCCACAATATCCTGGGTGCGCTTAAGGGACCAGAATCCCAGGACAAAGGCCACTGACAGCAGGAAAACCACCAGAAGCCCCAAAAGCTGGATAAGGCGTTTAAAGCCGATTTTTTCCAAAGGATTTGCCATCAAATTTTCAAATTATATCCTGAACAGATAAACTCATGATAAAACTGATCAATCAGGGCATCGTCCTGCATGACCACATCCAGCTGTTTGCTGGCCATAATCAGACGGCCCAACACTTCCAGCTTTCCCTCCAGCACGTTCACCTCCAGGCCGTCAATCCGGGCCGTAAGGGAGTCGCCTTTGAGCTCCACCCGGAAATCCAGGTGCTGAAGGACTTTGGCCAGGAAGAGCACCCGGCGCACCCGGCGGGTCAGGTCAGCCCCGCCGCCGTAGAACACCAGGGTGACGTAGCTGTCCTCCGGAGCCCCCAGATAGGCGTCAATGGTGGTGAAATGATAGCCCAGGCGGCTGGAAAAGTTCATATAGTCTGCGGCAATGATGGCAAAATTGTCTTCCTGCAGGCGCTCCTGGGCACCCACGTCGGAGGCGGACCCCATGACCACGGACATAAAGCCGGCCAGGTCCAGGGGTCGGGGGCCTTTCCAGCCCACCGCGGCCACCCCCCGCCAATAGGCGAGCATGGGCCGGGAACGGAGGTCTTCGGGAGTAATGACCGGGGACTCCGCGGCTTCAGGACGCAGCCCGCCGCCGAGGTCAATGACATAGATTTCCAAGGGCAGCGGGCTTCTCAACCGTCGGGCGTATTCCCGGGAAAGGGCCCCCCGGGACACTTCAAAAAGTTCCGTCATCGCCTTTTCGTGGGCGAAACGGGTGATATCATGAAGAGTTTCGCAAGCCTCAGGCCGGAAATTTTCGCTCCGAGGGTCAAGAAGATTCAACGGGGTGACATGCTTCAGTACCCGCTCCAGGGTCTGCCAGGCCCGGCTCTGGTGTAAAATGACATCCTCGGGGGGCGCCTTAAGGAGCTCTTCCTGGCGGCCGGCATAAACATTGCCGTAATAAGCGTCCACGGTGACCAGTTCGCCCGGTTTGAGACGACGGGCGGCGTCTTTGACTCCGAAAAGGGCCGGCACACCCGCTTCCCGAAGCACGGTGGCCAAATGGCTGGTGGCGCTCCCCATCTCCGCGATCACTGCGGCCACCCGCCCCACTGCCAGGCCATATTCCGGTAAAGCCTGCCGGATCACCAGGACCGAGCCTTCCGGGACTGCCTGCACTTCCAGACCTTCGAGAATATGCACCGGCCCGCTTCCGGCCCCCCGGGAGGCGATGACGCCGTTTTCCAGGAGTACCGGTGCACCTTTGAGGCGAGGGGGCACGTAGCCGGCCTTGGCCCGGCGGCTCAGGCGCAGGGGCCGGGCTTGCAGAAGAAAAAGTTTCCCGGAGGCGTCCACGGCCCATTCAATGTCCTGGGGGACACCGAAGTGCTGCTCCACCGCCTCCGCCAAGGCCGCCAGCTCCTGCACCAGTTCCGGCGTCAGGCAGGGGCCGGCCATTTCCGGGGTTGCCTGCATTTCCAAAATGCCTTCTCCGGCCGCCGGGCGGTGCACTTGAGCCTTGGCGCCGATTTTTTCGAAAACAATCCGGCCGTTTTTCACCCGGTAAACGTCAGGCTCCGACTCCCCGCCCACCGCGGCGGTGCCCAGCCCCCAGACGGCGTTGATGATGACGGCCTTTTCACCGGTGCGGGGGTCTGCGGTGTAGAGCACCCCGGCAGCCCGGGAGTCCACCATCTCCATGATGAGCACTCCCATGGCCAGCTCCTGGTAGGAAAAACCGCTGCTGTGGCAGTAGTACAGGGCCCTGGGAGTAAACAGGCTGGCAATTACCTCCTTGTAGCGTTCCTCCACCCACTGGGCCGGCACATTCAGGACACTGGCGAACTGGCCGGCGAAACTGATGAGGCTGTCCTCCTGAAGGGCCGAGCTGCGCACCGAAACCCGGGCGGCGCCTAAATGTTCCAGTTCCCCGGCCAAAGCCGTTTTCAGGCTCTGGGGCAAGGGGCTGGCCAGGAGGCGCGCCCGGATGGCCTTCTCGGCCTCCCTCAGGCTCTCCATCCGGCGGATGTTCGTCTTGCTGATTTCCTCCCGGATGAAGGCTTCCAGGCCGGTTTCCTCGAAGAACAGCTTTTGGGCATAGGCGCTCACGGCAAAGCCCCGGGGGACCGGAAAGCCTTGCCTGACCAGTTCTGCCAGCTTTTCGGCCTTCCCGCCAAAGGATTGCCCTTCTCTTACTTCCGCCAGAGGCAGGGCCAAAGGGCCGGGTTGGAGTTCCGGGGTGGCCAGTTCGGCCAAGAGGCGGGCAGTCACCTTCCGGCGGGCCTCTTCCAGTGCCCGGTAGCGGCCGCCGGCCAACGCAACAAGGGCCTCCACCAGAATCTCCACTTCCCGGGACAGCCGGTTCACTGCGCCCCGGACATAAGCCATGTCGAAAAGATAGCCTTCGCTGCGTTTGGTCTGCAGGTCAGCCAGGATGGTCAGGATGGCACTGTTGGCATGGAGAAGACGTTTGTAATGGCGATAGCGCTCCAGAAGGGGCACAGGTGGGCCCGTGGATGCCGGTGGACGAGCCGGCTTCCGCTTCTTCGCAAACCAATGTTTTAATTTGCTCAAGGCCGCAGCCAATTCGGAAGTTCCGGAAAACTGTGCTATATTTTCATTTTAAATGAAAAACGGGTAAAAAGCCATAAATCCGGTTTCCGAAGAAAATGCCAGGCAGGTAAATCCAGAGTGTCAACCCCTGCCCGAAATGGGAAACCATAATTTGAGAGAAAGCCATGGCTATGATTACTGACCCGAAGCAATATTTTCGGAGTTTCATCCCTTCTAGAGACGCAGTCCTTAAGGCGTTGGAACATGAGGCCAAGGCCGAGGGCATCCCCATTGTGGGGCCCGTGGTGGGAGAATTGCTGTATATTCTGGCCCGGGCCACCCAGGCCAGGGCCATTCTGGAGCTCGGCACGGCCACCGGCTACTCCGCCATCTGCCTGGCCCGGGGCTGCGAAACCGCACACGGAAAGGTTATTACCCTGGAGCGGGATGAGGGGATGGCGGACCGCGCCCGGGCCAATATCGCCAAGGCCGGTCTGTCGGACCGGGTGGAGGTTAAGGTGGGGGATGCCCTGGGACTGATGGCAGAGATGTCCGGGACGTTTGACCTTATCTTCATGGACATTGACAAGGAGGGTTATCTTCCGGCTCTGGGCCACTGCCACCGCCTTTTGAGAACCGGCGGTCTGCTGGTGGCGGACAATGTGGGCTTTGCCGCCGCTGACCCGTTCAATCAGGCGATTTTTGCCGACCCGCACTGGCGGGTGGCACCGCTTCTCTGCTTTCTGCCCGAGCACTCTCCGGAACAGGACGGCCTTTCCATTGCCCTGAAAGTGGCGTGAGGTAAGGTTATCCTTTGAAGATTCCGCAATCTCATCTGCCAGAGCCGCTCCACCAGAAAACTCCTGTAAACCAACTCATGTTATAATTTTTCACAGTTCACGCCAGGGGAGATGACGGAACTTGAAAGCGGACCTCACTTCATTGCCGGGCAAGGTGGCGCGCAAAAGAATCCGGGTTACCGGCCTTGTCCAGGGTGTCGGCTTCCGGCCTTTTGTTTACCGACTGGCCCGGATTCACCGGTTGGCCGGCTGGGTGCGTAACACTTCCCAGGGAGTGGAGATCGAGGCGGAGGGTGACTTCGCCTCCCTGGAGTGCTTCATCCGGGCCCTGGCCTCAGAGCCTCCGCCCCTGGCCCGGGTGCAGGCCGTAACCGTCACGGATAAGGAACCTTTGGCAGAGAGGGCTTTCGTTATTTTGAAAAGCGAAAGCCTGGAGGGGAACGAGGCCGTAATTCCCCCGGATGTGGGCCTTTGCCAGGACTGCACCGCCGAGATTTTAGACCCCCGGAACCGGCGCTATCGTTACCCTTTCACTAACTGCACCAACTGCGGTCCCCGTTTCACCCTGATCCGGCAGGTGCCTTACGACCGGGCGCAAACAACCATGCGGGTCTTCTCTTTGTGTGAAGACTGCGCCAGGGAATACCGAGACCCGCAAGACCGGCGCTTCCATGCCGAGCCCACGGCCTGCCCTGAATGCGGCCCCCGGGTCTGGCTGGAGGCTGACTGCCGCCGGATTGACGGGGAGCCCCTGGAAACCGCGGGTCGCCTGCTAAGGGAGGGAAAGATCCTGGCGGTCAAGGGCTTGGGGGGCTTCCATCTGGCTTGCGATGCCAGGAACGACGCAGCCGTGCAGCTGCTACGCCGCCGCAAAGGCCGGGTGGCCAAGCCTTTTGCCATCATGGTCCGGGATCTGTCAGAGGCGGCCCGGGTGTGCCACTTGGATGGCGTCATTGAGGAGCTGCTCCGGTCACCCCAGAGCCCTGTGGTCCTGGCCCGGAAAAGGGCAGACGGGGGCATCGCCGCGTCGGTGGCCCCAGGCAACAATTATTTCGGCCTGCTGCTGCCATACACCCCCCTGCATCTGCTCCTTTTCGAGCATGCTCCTGCGGCGCTGGTAATGACCAGCGGCAACTTAAGCGAAGAGCCCCTGGTCTTTACCAACGAAGGGGCCAGGAGGAGGCTGGCCGCCTTGGCTGACGCCTTTTTGCTCCATAACCGGGACATCCATATGCCCTGCGATGACTCAGTGATGCGGCCCCTTCCCACCGGGGACGTCATACCCCTCCGCCGGGCCCGGGGCTACGTGCCCGGGACTATCCCTCTGCCCGTGGAATCGCCCGAAATTCTGGGGGTGGGAGGGGAGCAGAAAAACACCTTCTGCCTGGCCTGGGGCCGGACCGCGCTCCTGAGCCAGCACCTCGGCGACCTGGACACGGCGGAAACCTTTGACTATTTTCGCCTGGCCTTGGGCCATTTCATGGCTTTGAGCAAAAAAAAGCCCAAAGCCATAGCATATGACCTTCATCCCGGATACCTCAGTACCCGCTTTGCCCTATCGCAAGCTGATAAAGTTCTTGTGGGCGTGCAGCATCACCATGCCCACATTGCCGCCTGTCTGGCGGAAAACGGCCGGAACGAGCGCTGCCTTGGCCTGGCCCTGGACGGTACCGGCTACGGTCCGGACGGCACGGTCTGGGGCGGGGAAATCCTGGTGGCGGATTTGGCCGGCTTTGAGAGGCTGGGGCATCTGGCGGCGGTCCGGCTGCCCGGCGGAGAAAGCGCCGTCCGACGACCCGCCAAAATGGCGGTATCCTATCTTTACGCCGCCTTCGGCAACCGATATGAAGCTCTGGCCCATGATCTGGGTCTGGAGTTTTCCTCCCTCGAAGGGCGGATATTGGCGCGCCAGCTTGCCTCCGGCCTGAATGCCCCGCTCACCACCAGCGCCGGTCGCTTGTTTGACGCGGTGGCCGCAGCCCTGGGAGTCTGCCGTCAGCGCACTTATGAAGGCCAGCCCGCATTGGAGCTGGAAATGGCCGCCGATCCGAAGGAAACCGGCCTTTACCCCCTTCCCTTGGTCCAGGGAAACGGGGTTCTGGTCCTGGATACAGTTGCCCTTTTCCGCCGGGTGGTGGAAGAGCGTCTGGCCGGCAAAAGCAATGCTATAATTTCGGCCAGGTTTCATAATTCCCTGATAGCCGGTCTGGCCGAAATCTGTAAAGTTCTGCGGGGTCGTACCGGCCTGAATCTGGTGGCCTTCTCCGGCGGGGTCTTCCAAAACGGGCTTCTGGTGGCAGGCCTTAAAAACCGTCTGGAGTGGCTGGGCTTCGAAGTGCTGACCCATAAGTCGGTGCCCCCCAACGACGGGGGTATTGCCTTGGGCCAGGCGGCCGTTGCGGCAGCCCGGCTGCAGCGTGTGCTCAACTGAAAACTGAAAACTGAAAACTGAAAACCAATATATGTGTCTGGCCATTCCCATGAGAATCATTGAGATAGACGGGGTCACCGCGGTCACCGAGGTGGACGGGGTAAAGCGTCAGGTCCGTCTGGATCTTCTGCCCGAGGCCGCGGTGGGGGACTATGTGCTGGTGCACGCCGGGCTGGCCATCGCCATGGTGGACGCAGCCGCAGCCCGAGAGACCTTGGAGCTTTTACGGAAACTGGCCCATGAGGTTCAGTGAGGAGTTTCGGGACCGGCATCTGGTGGCGGAGGCATCCCGGCGTTTGCGCCGGCTGGCAGACGCGCCGGCCACCATCATGGAGGTGTGCGGTACTCATACCATGAGCGTGGCGCGGTTCGGTTTGCAGTCCCTGCTGCCCCCTGCGGTCAGGCTGGTTTCCGGTCCCGGCTGTCCGGTATGCGTCACTGCCCTGGAGGATCTCGATGCGTTTCTGGCCCTGGGAAGCCTCCCGGACACCATCCTCGTTTCCTTCGGGGATATGATGCGGGTGCCGGGAAGCACTGCCTCCCTTGAAAGCCGCCGGGCGGAGGGGGCTGACGCCCGGGCGGTTTATGCTCCCCTGGACGCCGTGGCCATTGCCCGGCAAAATCCCGACAAAAAGGTGATTTTTTTCGGGGTGGGGTTTGAGACCACCATGCCGGCCACGGCCTTGGCCATCCGGGCTGCGGCCCAGGCGGATCTCAGGAATTTTTCAGTGTTTTGTGT
>FWPV01015563.1_pt1 | contig 10908 bp, 4 predicted proteins | sample 2228371 | NCBI WGS metagenome assembly FWPV01 (sample SAMEA103939776, study PRJEB20133) | metagenome | reverse complement strand
GTCTCTGTGCCTCCGTGTTTTAACTTTATTATATTCTGTATGAGTTGTTGTTTAGAGTTCGTGGATGTAAAATTTATGCTTGTTTATCTCTTTTTAATATCTCTTTCCTGATATAATCATTTTGTCTGAGTAACTAAATTTTATGCCTGGTAATAACTGTTTCTTATTGTATAAATCAATGAAATATATTAAAATTAGCCTTGTATGAAATTTAAAACTGAAACCATCAAAAAAGGAATTTTATAATGGACTTTTATAATATAGTTTCTACAGATGATAAAGACATTTACGATATAAAAACGAAATCCCCTGGTCCCGAAGGAAGCTTACCATTGACAGAAGAAATGTTGAGAAATTTTCCCAGTGGTCATCTATTCGGAATGACAGAAGATGCTGGAATGGGATGGGAACCATCGGAGCTAAATCGTGATCAATATTTGATACTTAGTCATCAAGGTGGTATAAGAGGTATCGATGGAAAGCCAATTGCCCTCGGTTACCATACCGGGCATTGGGAATTAGGTCTTCTCATGCAAGAATCTGCTATCGAATTTAAAAGACTTGGTGCAATTCCTTATGCAGGATATTGTTCTGATCCTTGTGATGGACGCACACAAGGAACACCCGGCATGATGGATAGCCTTGCTTACCGTAATGACACTGCTCAGTTATTCAGAAGATTAATAAGGTCTTTGCCCAGACGTAAAGGTGTTATGATGGTGGCATGTTGCGATAAGGCTCTGCCTGCTGCGATGATGGCGATCTCTGCTATGCATGATCTGCCGTGTATTATCGTTCCTGGAGGAGTAACACTACCGCCAATTGATGGTGAAGATACTGGTAAAGTGCAAAGCATCGGTGCCCGTTTTGCAAGAGGTGAAATATCTCTTGAATATGCTGCGGAAGTAGGCTGTAGAGCCTGTGCTTCATCAGGTGGAGGATGCCACTTCCTTGGAACTGCTGGAACTTCGCAAGTAGTTTCAGAGGCTTTAGGCATGGCTCTTCCTCATTCTGCATTGGCACCATCAGGACAGAAAATATGGCTTGATATTGCAAAGAGATCAGCTTTAGCTCTTGTAAATCTAAAATCAAAAAACATCACAATGAAAGATATTGTAAATGAAAGATCGATTCAAAATGCAATGATAATTCATTCAGCTTTCGGTGGCTCGACCAATTTACTTTTACATATTCCAGCTATTGCTCATTCTGCAGGATTGCCACGTCCAACAGTGGATGATTGGATTGCAATCAACCAAAAAGTTCCACGTATTGTGGATGTTTTACCAAACGGACCTGTTGGATATCCGACGGTTGTAGTATTTCTTGCTGGCGGAGTGCCGGAAGTGATGTTACATCTACGTGAAATGGGCATACTTAATGACGATGTTATGACAGTCTCCGGCGAAATTCTCGGACGCAATCTTGATTGGTGGGAAAAATCTGAACGCAGGAAACGATTACGTGACATATTATATGAAAAAGATTCAATCGATCCTGATAATGTGATCATGAGTCCAAAAATGGCAAAATCCAAAGGATTGACAAGCACTGTAACTTTTCCTGTTGGAAATCTTGCGCCACAAGGTTCTGTTGTTAAAAGCACAGCTATAGACCCAGGCGTCGTTGATGATGATGGTGTATTTAGAATGATCGGCAAAGCTAGAGTCTTTGTGCGTGAAAGCGATGCTATAAATGCAATAAAGAGTCAGGGACTAGATGGAATAAAGCCAGGAGATGTTATTGTTTTATGCTGTAGAGGACCGATGGGTGCTGGAATGGAGGAAATATATCAGATTACAGCAGCATTAAAACATCTCTCATTTGGCAAGCATGTTGCTGTTTTAACTGATGCCAGATTTTCCGGAGTATCTACAGGAGCTTGTATAGGGCATATAGGACCAGAGGCTCTTGCCGGTGGTCCCATTGGCAAAGTTCTTGATAATGATATTATTCAAATAATTATTGATAGAAATAAACTTAAAGGAAGTATAGACCTGATCGGTCATGGCGATGAAATTTTTGGCGCTGAAAAAGGGACACAGATTCTTTCACAAAGAAGCATGCGTCCAGATCTCAGTCCCGATGAAAATATACCCGATGATACACGTTTATGGGCAGTTTTACAAAATATAAGCGGAGGAACATGGGGCGGTTGCGTTTATGATGTGGACAAAATAATTAAAGCCATATCAAGTTATGATAATACTTGTGCTAAATGCTCAACATAATCTGTATATTATCTATACAGATGAGTGTCCATTAATAGCCATTTTGTGACTGCAATATCTACAGTGTAATCTGAAATCAGGAGTGGAAATATGAAAATAATTGATATAATTAAAACTACAGGTAAATCATTGTCATTTGAATTCTTTCCACCAAAGACAGAACAAGGTGAACATAGTTTATTTGAAACGATTAACAGATTATCCATTTATAAACCTGGTTATGTTTCAGTCACTTATGGTGCGGGTGGAAGCACCAGGGATAAGACTATTGCAGTTGTTGAACGAATTAAGAAAGAGACTTCTCTAACTGTAATGCCTCATCTTACCTGTATAGGCTCTACAAAGCAGGAAATTAGCGAAATAATAGGTTATTACAAAGATATAGGCATAGAAAATATATTAGCTCTACGCGGAGACCCTCCAATGGGAACAACGGAATACCCAGAGATTGAAGACGGTTTTGAATATGCTAGCGATCTGATAGAGTTTCTGAAATCAATGAAGGCATTTTCTATCGGTGCAGCAGTCTATCCTGAAGGGCATAGAGAATCACCCAGCATTGAGATGGATATGGTTTATACAAAAAAGAAAGTAGATGCAGGGGCAGATTTTTTTATCACTCAGATGTTTTTTGAAAACAGGTTTTTCTATGAATTTCTTCAAAGAGCAGAAAAGTATGATATTAATGTTCCCATTATACCTGGTATAATGATAATAACTGATTTTAAGAGGATCAGACAGCTCTCGAACATGTGCGGAACATCCATACCCAAAAAACTAGGCGATCTGATAGATAAATATACCGAATCAAGCAATGAGTCAAGGACAGCAGGCATTGATTATACTACTGAACAATGCAGAGATTTATTAGAAAATGGTATTAAATATTTCCACTTCTATACGCTTAATCACTGGGAACCTGCATCTATGATAATAAATAATCTCTTTTCAAATTTTTAATGTGCAGAATTCTATTAACTTTTCAGGCTAAAATAATACTACTTTTATAAATTTATTAGGCAAAAATTATGCATTCTTCTTTAAGTGAAAAATAAACAAAATTATTCCTGGCTTATCAAGCTGATATATAAAATTGTGAAGATATAAAATGAAAGGTTAAATAATGTGATTGTAATGTATGAGCAGAAGTAAGATGGGTAAATGGTTGTGTTGATTTATAGCATTAGTTAATGAACTATCATTTTTTATAAATAATAAAGACTCCAAAAATTACAACCATTTACCCGTCCTACATATTACTAAAACAGCCTCATATTCAAACAGAGATTATTCTAGTATCATTCAGTATGATACAACCTTAACTTTACCACTGCTGGATATCGATATTTTTGCCGGATCATACATAGCTTCTGCAGTTATTGGAGGCAAAACAAATTCTCCTATCGTTACAACACGCACTGCATAATAGAACTTTACTTCCTTTTGTCTTGGAATGCTAGCAAATATTATCATACGATCGTCCCGTATATCCATATAGTCAGGATTCGATTCTGCTTTAATCCATGGAATCCCAGCACGTGAACCAATTCTTGGATTTTCTATTTCAAGACCTGTCGGAAGAAGATCTACGATCACCAAGTTATCTAGATTTTCTGTAGTTGATTTAATAGTTATCTCTGTAACTAAAAGGTCCCCCTGTCGAAGATTATTATAGTCAACAGGTTTTCCATTATCATTAAGGAATCTGCGCCGCACAATAAGCTCCTGATCAAACTCTTTAATATCACTTTCAGTTGGTATTCCAAAAGCCTTCCAGTAATAATAGCATGTTCCAGTGCCTTGAACGGTAATATTTATCTCTTTGCCTCCCCAATCTTTACCGCTGAAATGATAATCACCGGATGAGAAATTTCCAATATTTGTGTTATTTATCTTAATTGTGCCTGTATATTTGCCAGGTGGCTGCTTTTTGAATATTTTCCCAAGAGCAAGGAAAGCAAAGGCATTTTCTTGAGTGGTATACCAACGGTTATTCTGAGAAGCTGATTTTGCCAAACTTTCAATGAGTTTCGGGACTGATGGGTGATCTGAAGCAAATTCTGCAAGGATACTTAACATAATTGCCTGAGACCTTATCGATGAATTGAAATTTCCTCCTGATTCACGTTTTATTTCTCGCGCTCGAACCGTTGATGGTATTAATGACTTAGCGGTATTTAAGTCTCCAGTGAAAGCAAAGGCACCTGCTAGCTGATATTGGCTAAAATCGGACATTCTATCCAATTCATTGTTTTTTAGATACATCATGGTGCTTTTTTCTGGCTCACCAGCCATAGCCAGCACATAGCAAGCATAAACTTTAACCTCTAATTGCCATTCATTCTTTACTGGAGCCTTTGCATGATTTTGCATAGCTTTGATCATGTTTCTGTATACTCTTTCAGATACGCCATATCCAGCTTTCCTTGCCTCAACAAGGAAATGCGAGACATAAACACTTGCCCAGGGATTGCTATAACCCATGGCTGGCCAGAATTCAAAGTCGCCAGAAAGTGCCTGCATCGATTCAAGCTTGGTTATACCTTCATCAATGTAATATTCAGCACTTTTTACACCGAAAAGCTCTGGCTCAATAACTTTTGCCATATCATTGAAATATAACAATGGGAAAAGCCTTGATACTGTTTGCTCAGCGCATCCATGTGGGTATTGAAGCAAATATTGAAGGCTTCCTGCAAACTGCATTGCTGGAAAAGATGAAACGTTAAGGTCAAATTCCGTCGTTCCAGGTATCCAATTACCTGGTAAATTAAATCTTGCTGAATTGCCTGCCTTAATTGTTCCACTTCCCGTTAAAGTAATAGGTGGAGATGCTGGTCTGACAGGGACATCGGTCACAACAACTGCCTTTTCTGCTCCACCAATAGCAGACAATTTGAAAGTAGCTTTACCCATGTTCATGAGGGCTTTAATGGAGAATATCAACTGACCCTCAACTTTTGGCTGTAAAGTTATACTTTGTGATGCCGGAGTTGGTTTCTCAACAGGACCACTTACATCAAGTGTCACTGTAAATTTCTCAGTTCTATCCATACCGTTATAAATACTGACAGGTGCCTGGAATCTATCACCGCTGGCAATGAATCTTGGAAAAGTAGGCGTTAGAACGATAGGTTCTCTAACTATTACATCCTTGCGTGAAGATCCGAATTCATCATCTGAAAATGAAACAGCCATAATTCTTAAACTGCCATTAAATTGTGGAACATTAAAAGTAACACTTCCCTTACCATCTTTCCCTACTTTTACAAGCCCTGACCATAACGCAACAGGTTTGACCCTTGCAACACTTACAGGTGATACTCGCATCCTAATTTCACCAGGTTCACCACCAGCAGTAGTTGAAGATGTACCTGCCTTTTCAATCTCAGGAAGTATCGATGCATAAATATCGTATGAGGAAACTTCCAATCTCTTTTTACCAAAGAAATAGCCAAAGGGATCGGGAGTTTGAAAATTCGTAAGCTGGCAGATTCCTTCATCGACAGCAGCAATTGTTATATATCCTTCTTTGTTACGACCTGTTACTGTAAAACCTATCTTTATCGGACTGTTGGGGCGCACCTCACCTGGAGCGTCAAGAGCTATTGATAGCTTGTTTTTACTACTATCCACATTTAATGGGACAACACCGTAAGCTCTGACGGGAGCATTTCTCTCCAATGACATGGTTGAGCGAATAACGCTTGCTGTCACATAAACATTTGGCTTATACTCTTCTTGAACCTTGATGTTAATTGTTGCAGTATTTTTATCGCCCATATCAATAGATTGAGTGTGATATATTTTATCTCCATCAATAGTTACCAGCAATCTCCCCGAGAATGGAGACCTGATCTGAACCTTTGCCGTTTCTCCTGGTTTATAAAGCGTCTTATCCAGCCCTATATCAAGCCTTTCTGGACGACTCATCGCCCATGGAGCATATCCCCATCCAGAAACATAAAACCCTATAGCAGATGAATGGAGACTATCAACTACTTTTATCTCAATTCGGTATTCTCCATATTGATCTGGAGTAAACTGAAACTTGACTGACCCTTGTCCAGAAGTTACCATAAATAATTTTTCTAAGTTTTCCTGGCGTTCTGAAACATAATTAATCCTGCCATCAGAGCTTTTTAAGATTGATTGCCATGTTATCCTGTAGCAACGAACCTCGCACTGTTTACCTGGTGTTATTTGTCCATTCTGATCAAGCACAACAAATTCAAACTCCTTAGGCTTATTTATCTCAGCATAATCTTCTTTTACCTGCCTTAAACCAACGTAATGTGTATATGGATGTATCGCTACTGACTTATAACCTGTAACTGTCCTGCCTCCTGATTCATGCACCGTTGCACTTACAATACCTCTTAATGATGATGGTGGATATATATCAACAGGCAGGTTATAGGTTGTATCAAACTTACCATTTTCATCAAGTTTGAAACTACCTAGATTGTTCACTATATTGGTAATTGATCTGCTATCATTGCTAAAAATAAAAGTTTTCCATTGGGGACTTGTAAACTGGCTTGATTCAATTTGGGTCTGAATATCTACTCTCCGTCCACTTGCAGGCGGTCCAAAGAGATTTATAGCTGATATTTTTATTTTTACAAATTGCCCGAGTTTATATGAATCTGAATCAGTATTGACTGATACTTTTATGCGGTCTGGTATAAATTCCTCAACGCTAAAACCTCCCCTGCCTATTTCATCGTCTTTGCCTACTATGGCTCTTGCCGTATAATATCCAGTTCTTGCATAAGAAGGCATATCGATTTCAAATTCGCTGGCACCTTTGTTGTTTATTACTTTCCTAAACTCATTAAAGATACGATTATCAGGTCCGAGTATCTCAAGTTTTATCGGTAATTGCGGAGGAAGCTCTGCTTGGGGTCCACGAATAATAGTTACAAGACGTGCTTTCTCTCCAGGTCTATAGATGTTTCTATCTCCATAAACGAAAGCAGAAAAACCATCTTGCAGATAAGGAAAGCCTTCAACATCAAAATCTGTTGTAGAAATCTGACTCCTGCTTAGCTCAATAAACGAAAGGTCTTTATCTTTTGCAACTGTGATCAAATATGGATTAAAATTATCCATGATGTTCTTTTCAACTTCAAACCTTGCTAATCCATTTCTATCCGTTGAAACCCTCTTCATTACTTGATTGTTCTGGCTTATAAGCGTAACATTTGCTCCGCTGACAGGCTTTACATTTGATAGTGAATGCACCCATACCAAAAACTGTGCATCTGCTCTCTTTACTGTTATACCAAGGTCTGTTATCATAACAAGCTTATGGCTGGATCTCCATTGCTCATCGGAACTTGTCGCTATAACATCAAATATTCCTGTATATTCATCTTTTAGATACAACTCCATATTAATTGGAGTTATTATTTCCTCGTTATTTCTTTGTGGAATGCTTATCTCTGTATTATATATCACTTTACCAAGATTCTCTAAGTTATACCAATAATAATCGTAATACATTGCACCGGTGCCGATTAATGGGATCAGGTTATTTGCAAATATTTTTCTAACTTCAATCTGAACTTTTTGTATATTTACAGTGGAAAGTCCGACATTTAATTTGCCTTTTCTTGAAAGATAGATTCCTTCTCCAACAAAGCCTACGGCAGGTTCCATATTTTCAATCATTACCTTAGTGGAAAAGTTTTTCCGTAATGTAGACCCATCTATTGCCATGAGACCTTCTTTGATAGATATTGAGTAGTATGTCCCAGGTAGAAAATTACCTTTCAGTTCCACATAATGATAATTAGATGTAACTTGATAATCGACAACTGGCTCAACTGTTATATATTGTTTGGCAATCGTGGAATCGATATGTGAGCTAAACCTTATTTTTATATAACCTGCCGTTATCTGCCTTTCAGGAAAAACACCATCAACCTTCAAGTCTGCGTTAGGTTTCAGCTCAAAACTTTTGATATAATTTGATTCAAGCCCGGTAGTGCCATTTGCAGGAACTAGCTCCTTATTTATAACCAATTGAATATTTTGTGATTTATTTTGATGCTCAATTTTCTCTGATTCTAGCTGGATTATTGTTCCTGGTTGTAAGTTTACAATCTGATATTGAATGTTGCTACCATCCTTATGTGTAATTTTCAAATTTTTCTTTAGATCATCTAAGTTCACTGGATAGTTAAACTCAATTGTGCCAAGTATAGGAACTTGATCGTCCTTTACTTTTCCAAATTTAAACGAAAGGTTCGCACTCTCAACTTTGAATCTTTTGGTATGAAAATTGAACTTCCTATTTCCTTTCAGATAATAACCAGTTTCAGCAGATATTTTTGGTAAAACTTCCGCGCTATATTTTGTTGATGGAAGTAACATAACATTTGGATAAAATTGCAGTATATGTGGGGCTATCCATTTATATTTACCTGTAATAGTAGGAGAGAATGTCATGGGAACATTTTCGATCAATTTCCCAACTAATTCTTCATTGACCATATTTTGTGAAAACTTTATTGTAAAGTTAGTAGTTTGTGGCACTTCACCTGTCGGTTCGAATGACTCTATTTTTACCGCCAGCCTTCCCGGAGGAGAAGCAAGCATTTTAACAGCACCTACAATAATTATAATCACTAGCACAGCAATTATACCAAGCCATTTTGCATTTGTTCGAACCCAATTTTTATTTTTGTTATTTGCAATATTATCTCCGTTTCCCATTTTTCTCTCCTTGTAAGTTGATATATTAATCAACTTGAGCATGCCTATTTTTTATTTTTTCCATTTTGTTTGAAATACTTCATAAGTATGCTACTAACTGTTTCCCCTGTTTCAGTATATGATATTCCAGTTGTTGATAGCTCTTGTGAATAAAGAAAATCATCAATTGCAATATTATAGTGTAATTGATCATCCGCTTCTTTTGAATTTATTTTTAGACTAATAATTTTATCTCCTGCTTTTATATATTCACAACCTGAAATTAAAACGTCTTTCTTAGCAAGGAAATCTTTTAATTGCTCTCCAGTTAAAAGGATTTTTAAAACGTTGTTGTTCCATGGATGTATTTTATAAATATCTCCAGCAGTTAACTTACCTTTATTTATTCCGTTTTGCACTGAGCTTCTATCTAAAAGAGCCACATCAGTTCTTACATAATTCCTGATAATTTCTGCAACAAATTCCCCCATTGGATTTTTGCCAAATTCAGGATTTGGTAATGATACCTTTGATACATAAATAACCTCTTTAAGTGCGGATGAATAATATCTCAGCAATTCAGCGGTTTCTTCATCTTCCTTGATACTACTATTAATGGGAATCAATTTACCTTCAGTTTTTAATAATTTATATTTGCTGTTATCATCTTTTTGTAAGTATATATCCAATCTTCCTAGAAACTGTCCATAGTCTCCTGCTTGAACTATAACAACCTCTCCGTTTCCATCTTTTCTTTTTATTCTCAGTGGCTTATCTAGTTTATCATGGCTATGTCCCCCTACAATAATATCGATTTCAGGAACTTCATTTGCTAACTTTTTGTCATCTCCTAAGCCTATATGAGTAAGTGCTATTATCAGATCGGATTTCTCGCGTAGTTTTGGTATAAATTCTTTTGCAGTTTTTATAGGGTCGCGAAGCTCCAGAAACCATCCGGAAGGATGTTCTGTTCGTATAAATCCCAATCCCAGAATTGCTATTTTTACTCCCGCAATTTCTTTTATTATATAAGGTTCAAATACCCTTTTTCCATTATCTTTATAATATACATTTGCTAGTATGCTAGGAAATTTGACAAGAGAAGTTTGAGTTACAAGATTTTTCACCCCAAAATAAAAATCGCCGTTACCAGGGGCAAATACATCATAGCCAGCAGATTGCATTGCCAGCATGTTGACCTGTCCAAGATAAAAATTGGTAAGATCATCACCGCGAGAAAATTCATCACCTGCATGCAATGCAATTGTTCTGCCTTCATTATTTCTGCGTATCTCCTTTATTAATGTCGCTACACGAGCTATTCCTCCATTACCATTTTCATCTGACAGAAGCTGACCATGAGTGTCATTTATATGCAAAATTACTATATGTATAGGTTCATCCGCCCAGCTAAGGCAGTAAATAATTAGTAGTATTGTAAATATAAGGCTTATTAGTGAAAATTTTCTTGAACTCATTTCATTTCCCCAGGTAGAAAATTACAAAACATTAAAATATAGCCTGTTTTTTTAATATGGCACATAAAATTGATCTAGAAGTTTGTAAATTAATGAAGAATGCAGGATAGGCATCGCCCATCGATGCTTTATTTCAAATACGAATCTTGATAATGATTTCTATGTCAAAAAGAAACCAAACTTGTGGGCATTGCCCAACCTACTTTTATCCATAACCTTTCAAAAATTTATGGGTAATGATAAGCTTTAGTAAAGAAGGATTCAATCACACCAAATCTTAGTTTTCCACATAATCTTGATAAAAAAACTTACTCATGCTAATTTTGGAAAAGGCGAAAGATTAGGATTAATTATTGCCTGATTAATCAATGAATGTTCATAAATTTATATCCTTATAGTAACTGAAATAAAATGCATTGTCAACTGTAATATTTAAAAAGAGTGTGATTCAAATTTTAGGTAACTGTAAATAATACCATATTAAAAAATAATTATTC
>FWPV01015010.1_pt1 | contig 10909 bp, 8 predicted proteins | sample 2228371 | NCBI WGS metagenome assembly FWPV01 (sample SAMEA103939776, study PRJEB20133) | metagenome | reverse complement strand
ACTAAGGGGGCGACCATGCTTGAACGCATCATCGCCGCGTCGATCCGGCTACGCTGGGTCGTGCTGGCGCTCGTCGCCGCGTCGGCGGCGGTCGGCGTCTGGAGCTTCCAGCGCCTGCCGATCGACGCCACGCCGGACATCACTAATGTCCAGGTCCAGATCAACACCGAAGCGCCAGGTCTCTCGCCGCTGGAGGCCGAGCAAAGGATCACGTTCCCCGTCGAGACGGCCATCGCCGGCCTGCCGGGGCTGCAATACACCCGCTCGGTCTCGCGCTATGGCCTCTCCCAGGTCACCGTCGTCTTCAAGGACGGGACTGACATCTATTTCGCGCGCCAGTTGGTGGGCGAGCGGCTGCAAAGCGCCCGCACCCAGTTACCTGCCGGTCTGAACCCGGAGATGGGCCCGATCTCCACGGGCCTCGGCGAAATCTTCATGTACACGGTCGAGGCCGAGCCGGGCGCGCGCCGTCCGGACGGTCAGGCCTGGACGCCCGAAGACCTGCGCACGCTGCAGGACTGGGTGATCCGGCCGCAACTGCGCAACACGCCAGGCGTCACCGAGGTCAACACCATCGGCGGCTTCGAGCGGCAGTATCATGTCACGCCCCTGCCCGACCGGCTGTCCGCCTACGGCCTGACCATGGCCAACGTCGTCTCGGCGCTGGAGCGCAACAACGCCAATGTCGGGGCGGGCTATGTCGAGCGCTACGGCGAGCAATACCTGATCCGCGTCCCCGGTCAGGCGACCGGGGTGGACGATCTTCGCGCGGTCATCGTCGCCAGCCGCAACGGCGCGCCCATCCGCGTGGCCGATGTCGCCGACGTCGGGCTTGGCGAGGAGCTACGCACGGGCGCGGCCACCGAGAACGGCCAGGAGGTCGTACTGGGCACCGTCTTCATGCTGGTCGGTGAGAACAGCCGCACCGTCGCGCGCGCCGCCGCCGAACGCCTGGAACAGGCCGCCAAGGCGCTGCCGCCGGGCGTCACGGCCGAGCCAATTTATGACCGCACCGATCTCGTCGACCGGACGATCGCCACTGTCGAGAAGAACTTGGTCGAAGGCGCGATCCTGGTGATCGTCGTGCTCTTCCTGCTGCTGGGCAACATCCGCGCGGCCCTGATCACCGCGGCGGTCATTCCGCTGTCGATGTTGCTCACCATCACCGGGATGGTCCAGTCGAAGGTCTCGGGCAATCTGATGAGCCTGGGCGCCCTCGACTTTGGCCTGATCGTCGACGGTGCGGTCATCATCGTCGAGAACTGCCTGCGGCGTCTGGGCCAGGCTCAGCATCGCGAAGGCCGCCTGCTGTCGCGTGACGAGCGCTTTTCCCTGGTGGCCAGCGCGGCCAGCGAGGTCATTCGTCCCTCGCTGTTTGGCGTCCTGATCATCACCCTTGTCTATGTCCCGATCTTCGCGCTGACGGGCGTAGAGGGGAAGATGTTCCACCCGATGGCCATCACCGTGGTCATCGCCCTGACCGCCGCCCTTTTGCTGTCCCTGACCTTCGTCCCCGCCGCCGTGGCGATGTTCGTCACCGGCAAGGTCGAGGAGAAGGAAAGCCCGATCATGCGGGGCGCCCGGCGACTCTACGAGCCGGCGTTGGAGATGGCGCTACGCCTGCGCGTCGCCTTCGTAGCCGGCGCGGTCGTGCTGGTGCTGATCGCGGGTCTGACCGCGTCGCGGATGGGCTCGGAGTTCGTGCCAAACCTCGACGAGGGCGACATCGCCATGCACGCCCTGCGCATTCCCGGAACAAGCCTTTCGCAGGCCATCGCCATGCAGACGGCGCTTGAGGCCAAGGTCAAGACGCTGCCCGAGGTTGATCGGGTGGTGTCCAAGATCGGCACCGCCGAGGTGGCCACCGACCCCATGCCGCCGTCGGTGGCCGACACCTTCATCATGCTGAAGGACCGCAAGGACTGGCCTGACCCGAGGAAGCCGCGCGCTGAGCTGGTGGCCGAACTCCAGGCTGTCGTCGCCAAGGTCCCGGGCAACAACTACGAGTTCACCCAGCCCATCCAGATGCGGTTCAACGAGCTGCTCTCGGGCGTGCGAGCCGACGTCGCCGTCAAGGTGTTCGGCGACGACCTCGACCAGCTTCTGGAGATCGGCAAGTCGATCGGGGGCGTGGTCGAGGGCGTCGAGGGCGCGGCGGACGTCGGGGTCGAACAGGTCACGGGCTTGCCCGTCCTGCAGATCACGCCCGACCGTGCGGCGCTGGCCCGCCTTGGTCTCAATGTCGATGACGTCCAGTCGGTGGTCGCCACGGCGATCGGCGGGACGGTGACGGGCCAGGTGTTCGAGGGCGATCGACGCTTCGACGTCGTTGTCCGGCTGCCGGAAGCCGTGCGGGGCAAGGTCGACGACATCGGCCGGCTACGCATCCCCCTCCCCGGCGCGATCGATCAACCGCGCGGGTTCGTGCCTCTGCAAGACGTCGCCAAGATCGAGATGGTGATCGGCCCCAACCAGATCAGCCGCGAGGACGGCAAGCGCCGTGTCGTGGTCACGGCCAATGTGCGAGGCCGCGATCTTGGCTCGTTCATCACCGAACTCGAGCAGAAGGTCGACGCTCAGGTCGAACTGCCGGCCGGCTATTGGATCACCTACGGCGGGACGTTCGAGCAGCTGATCTCGGCGGCCAAGCGCCTGCAACTGGTCGTGCCGGCGACGCTGCTGCTGATCCTTGGTCTGCTCTACGCGCTCTTTAGATCCGTCAAGGACGCGGCCATCGTCTTCTCCGGCGTGCCTCTGGCCCTGACCGGCGGGGTGGCGGCGCTGATGCTGCGGGGACTGCCGCTGTCGATCTCGGCCGGCGTCGGCTTCATCGCGCTCTCGGGCGTGGCGGTGCTGAACGGCGTGGTGTTGGTCAGCTTCATCCGTTCGCTCCGACAAGAAGGCGCCGACCTCGACCACGCCATCCGCGAAGGCGCACTGACGCGCTTGAGGCCGGTTTTGATGACCGCGCTGGTGGCGAGCCTCGGCTTCGTGCCGATGGCTTTCAACGTCGGCGCCGGCGCGGAGGTGCAGCGACCGCTCGCCACCGTGGTCATCGGCGGGATCCTGTCATCCACCCTGCTGACCTTGGTGGTGTTGCCAGCCCTTTATCGATTGGTCCACGGCCGAACCCAGACGCCACGCTAGCCCTAAACCCGCGTTGGCCGAGCCAGCGCGGGCGGTGGCGCGCTTACCTGGCCCGGCGTATCAAGGGCGGATGGTCTACTTCATCATGAAGTGCGCGATCTCAGGGATCCTGATTGGCGCTGCATCAACGATCGCCCGTCGCTATCCGGGCGTGGGCGCGATGATCGCTTCGCTTCCGCTTGTTTCGGTCTTGGGCATGATGTGGCTTTGGCGCGACAAGCCCGATCCGGCCAATATGGCCGCGCACGCACAGGCCACGTTTTGGTATGTGCTGCCGTCTCTGCCGATGTTTCTGCTGATCCCGATGCTGCTTCGGCGAGGCTTGGGGTTTTGGTCCGCACTGGTCGCGGGATGCGCACTCACAATCGTGCTGTACCTCACCATGACCTGGGTGTCCCCAAAGCTTGGATTGCGTCTATAGCGCGCCACGAGCATTTCTAATCAGGCGGACCTGTGAAGGATCACGCTCCCCAGCAAGGTCTCGGTGTGAGCCGAGACGAAGGGAGACGACGATGTTCTCCGTTGCGCTGGATGTGTTGCTGCGGTCGGTGGCGATCTGCATCATCGACCAGGGCGGCAAGGTGCGCCTGGAGCGGTCCGCGCCCTCCGAGGTTCCAGACCCGATCCGATGTCTTCGCGAGTTTGGCGAGCCGATTCACCAGGTTGGACTGGAGGCGCGCCAGGTGAACGCGGCGCTTTCGGCGATGCGCAACAAGACCGACAAGCACGACGCCCGCGGCATCGCCGTGCGCGACACCATCGAGAGCGATCCAGCGCTGAGTCACGCGATGCTGCCGATGCTGCAGGCCAGGCCCGTCCTCTTCGACACCTTCACCGAGCTCGATCGCCGCGTGCGCAAGGCCGCCCATGCCGATCCGGTCTGTCAGCGCTTCCTGTCCACGCACGCCGCGTACAACACCTTTTTCGTCCAGCGACATCTGATCAGCCGACCCAACCTTCGCCGCTTCCGCGCCGAGGCTCACGCCACTTGAGCAAAGGCTTCAGCTTGAAGCGGCCAAGTATTGGCCACCTTCGACCTGGCGCCGTTATCCTGACAACACCCGCCGAGCCTCTAACCTGGCGCCACCTTCGCCGCGATATAGCCGGCCAAAGTCGCGGACGCTTCGCGGATAGCAGTTTCGGGCGCGATCTGAAATCCTGCTTCCAACTGGCGTGCATAGTCCGCCGCTTGCAAGAGAGATATCGAGAAAACTTGGCGCAGACGCGCGTTCAGAACAGTCTCCGGGATATCCTCAACGCACTCGGCCAATTTCTCACGCAATGAAACAAGGCTGGGCATACCGGATTCACTAACCAACTCGAGCAGATTGAACCGCGGGTCAGTCGAGAACTGAAGGCAGAACCGAGCATAGATGCGCCCCTCCTCATCGAGGCAAGACTCCATGAAGGGCGCAATGGCCGCCTCTATGAGCGCAATGAGGCGGCGGGCAGGATCGGCTTCATTGACTTTGGCCAGACGCAACGCGCGCTCTTTCTCGATCGATCCATAGCGCTTCGTAAAGACTTCCTTGATCAGCGACTCAACGTTACCAAAGTGATAGTGGACCGCACTCGGATTGCGCGCGCCGGCGGCGCGGGTGATGTCCTTGACTGAGACCGTGCCAAGTCCTTTTTCGGCGATGAGACGCTGAGCGGCCTGAAGCAGAGCGGTTCGCGTGTCGAGGTGTGACGGTTGCAGCATTTTGGTAGCACCTAATCTTGCACATTAGTCCGAGCCGTGAGGTATCACGATGCGCATCGAGACGGCAAACAACCGGCCGGTCGCGGGCGCGGTTCGCATCCGCCGCGAGCAGGCCAATGAAGCCAGCGCGTGCACGACGCACTGTTCCGGTGAGCCTGTCCGCCCTTCCTCCCGCTAGTTCGGCCAGATCACGTATTCGTCACCAGGAACCGCCTTCTGCGCTTCGGTCTTGTCGACCAGAACCGGGCTCGCGATCTTGAAGGGATAGAGCGGCTTTACCGCGCTCTTGTGATGGGCAGTCAGCAATCGTCTGAGCTCGGCGACTTTGTCCGGGTGCTTTTGGGCGAGATTGGTCTTCTCGGTAGGGTCCGCAGCAAGATCGAACAGCCAGGTCTTCTTTTGCGTTCCGTCGATCTGGAGCTTCCAGTCGCCCGCACGTACCACCTTATAGGCTCCGGATTCCCAGAAGATCGCATTGTTGGGGCGAGAGAACGCGCCCATCCCGGTCGCGAGCGGGAGAAGGTTTTGACCGTCGATAATCCTGTCCTCGGGAAGCGGCACGCCGGCCGCCGCCGCTAGGGTGGGCAGGACATCGATGTGCGCAACCGGGGTTTCAATCCGCGTTCCGGGATTGATACGCTGCGGCCACCGCACGAACATCGGCACGCGAATACCGCCTTCGAACAGCGTGATCTTCCAGCCGCGATAGGGCGCATTGATGTCGGGCAGGCCAACATAGCCCGCCCCACCATTATCGCTGCTAAGCACGACGATGGTGTTGTCGGAGAGGCCCTCCTCGTCGAGCTTCGCCATGATCCGTCCGACGCTACGATCTAAGGCGCGCACCATCGCAGCATAGACCCGCAAGCGGTGCGGCTTGATATCACCGACCGCCTCGTAATCTTCCCTGGTTGCCTGAAGAGGCGTGTGTACGCCCCAATGGGCCATGTAGAGGAAGAATGGCCGGTTGCGATTGGCTTCGATGACATTGAGCGACTGATCGGTCCACCAATCGGTCAGATAGCCGCCCGGCTCGAATGGCTTGCCGCCATTAAACGTCGCGGCGAATTGCAGCTTTTCCCAGAAGAACTTGTCGATCGGGTCGAAATCGAGCTTGGCGTTCACGACGTTCGGATCGTCTTCCCTGAGATAGAGCCCGTTGTGCATGTTCAGGCTCTCGTCGAAGCCTTGCGCATTGGCCTTGAACTCGGCCGCCTCACCGAGGTGCCATTTGCCGATGTGGACCGTGTGATATCCCTTGGTTTTAAAGAGCTCGGCAATGGTGATTTCAGAGCCGGGCAGCCCCTGGTTCTTGAAGGGCATCGCCTTTTCGTCAAACTCTGGATTGAACTCGGTCGGAGGCAATGCCCCGCGATCCATGCCTGCTGCGAAGATCGGCAGGGCCTTGGCCATACCATCGGGGATCGGTGTGAATTCGAACCCTGTGCGCGTCGGATAGCGTCCCGTCATCAGCATCGCGCGCGACGGCGCACAGGTCGACGTGCCGGAATAGGCCTGATTGAAAATCGCGCCCTGCGCCGCAAGCTTGTCGATATTCGGGGTGGGCACTCTGCCACCCGCAACGCCGCCGCCAAAGGTGCTGAGATCGTTGTAGCCGAAATCGTCGAATAGTATGAACACCACATTGGGCGGCCGCTGCGAGACAGGCATCTTGGCCGTGCTCGGCCCTTGGTCCCACACGACCTTCTGATGGGGCGCGACATATTCCTTGGTCGCTTCGATGCGGCGCATCAGCAGCGCGGTCATGATGGCGTTGCGGTTGAATAGGCCAACGACCGCGGCCACGATGACCAACCCGGCAACGACGAGCAGGATTCGCTTTCGCATCAAGGCCCCCATCGCGCTCGCGTCAACAAACGAGCGTTAATGTCATAGATTATCGCCAGAACGGCGCGGCGGTCCAGACCTGACCGATCGTCATTTGCTGAAGGCAAGGCCCGGATAGGCGCCAGACCGACGCCAAGCGTCGATATGCCCGAAATACCCTTCCGCTCCGCCCGGATGACCCTGCGACTGCCGGAAAGCCTTGCTCCAACCCTGGCCCTCATTGTTCCAGAAGCCGGGCGTGCAGTCGGCCGATGCGATCAATGATCCGCCCCCGGTCAGGATCAGTTCAACCCAATGCGAGACTGCCGCTTCGGTCGGCTCGACCTCAGCATAGCCTTCGCGCTCGGCGTGTGCGACCACCTGCGCCACGGTCGCCGCGTGATCGATGATATTGTGCGGAATGTTGGTCACCATGTTGGCGGCCTGGTTCATTTGCACCATGAATGCGTTCGGGAACCTGGGGACATGCAGGCCGTGCAGAGTGCGCAGCCCGTCGGCCCAGTATTCCGACAAGAGCTGGCCCCCACGGCCCTTAATGTCGAAGCCGGTCTTCATCTGGAAATTAGCCCCGAACTCGAACCCCGATGCGTAGACGATGCAATCGACCTCGTAATGCTCGCCGCCCACCGTCACTCCGGTCTCGGTAATCCGCTCGACCCCCTTGCCGTCGGTATCGACCAGCGTGGTGTTGGGCTGGTTGAAGGCATCGAGATACTCGTCGCTGAAGCACGGGCGCTTGCAGAGCTGCGAGTACCACGCCTTAAGATGCTCTGCGGCTTCTGGATTCTTGACGACCTTGTCGACCCGGGCTCGGATTTCCTCCATTTTTTCGATGTCGGCATCCTCGATAGCGGCCTGGATCGTTTCCGGGCTTATCTGGCGCGGGGCGCCCCCCAGGGCGCCCGTCACGCGCGTCGCTAGCTTTGCCGCCCACATCGGTCGGCCGCCCAGCACCTTTTCCCGGATGCGGCGCGAGATCGCCGTCCAACCATCGTCAATCAGGTCCTCCGACGGTAGGCCTCGCCCCACATTGTCAACGAAGTTGTCCATCCATCGCTTCTGCCAGCCTGGCTTGGCGATGTCCGCGAACCATTTCGGATCGATCGGATGATTGCCGCGCACATCGACCGAGGAGGGGGTGCGCTGGAAGACGAACAGATGGCCTGCGGTTTTCGCCACCTGGGGGATGCACTGGACTCCGGTAGCGCCTGTGCCGATCACCGCAACGCGTTTGTCCTTGAGCTTTTCCATCGGCGCACCGAGGGCGTCGCCGCCAGTATAGCCATAATCCCACCGACTGGTGTGGAACTGCTTGCCCTTGAAATCCTCGATCCCCGGAATCCCCGGCAGCTTGGCGACGTGAAGCGGGCCGGTTCCCATGCCCAGATACTTGGCGGTGAAATCGTCGCCGCGATTGGTGGTGATGCGCCACAACCGTGCATGTTCCTGCCACTCGACCGAATCGATTTCAGTGTGGAACAGGGCATTGTCGTAAAGGCCGTAGTGGTTTGCGATGCGCTCGCAATGGCCAAGGATCTCGGGGCCGCGCACGTATTTTTCGGACGGCATGTAGCCCGTTTCCTCAAGCAGCGGCAGATAGATCATCGCCGCCGTATCGCAGCGCGCACCAGGATAGCGGTTCCAGTACCAGGTGCCGCCGACGCCGCCGGCCTTATCGATCAGCCGGACGCTCTCGATTCCAGCCTCTTTAAGACGCGCACCGGTGACCAGCCCGGACATGCCGGCGCCGATGAAGGCAAAGGTGACATGATCGGTTACCGGATCGCGCGGGACGAAAGGCGTGTACGGATCAGCGGCCATATCCTCAAACTTGCCCGAGAGCCGCTGGTACTGCTCGTTGCCATCGGGACGCAGGCGCTTGGCGCGCTCGATGGCATATTTTTGCCTGATAGATTCCCTTTCGAGAACGGTCGTCATGGCTGCGGGCCCCCTCACTTTCGGATCGCGACGATCGGCGCACGGCGTCAGCACGCGCGCAGTGCTGGGCCGTCACCATTTAATGCTATGCATTAAATAGTCGGAAGGCAGGACAGGGGCAAGTCTCTCGCGCCCAGCATTTTCGCGATGAGACACGTTCGGCCAACGGGCTGGTGCGCCCGGCGCCGCGACGCGGTGGCGCGCTAAGGGTCGACCGCCGGGTTAGCCTGCTGATCGACTGCGCGGACCGCGCCCAGCACTCGCAGCACCGCTTCGGCGATCACTTCGGGGACTTCTTCCTGCAGGAAATGCCCGGCCGTTGTCTTGGTCACCTTTGCTCGCGGAAAATTCTCGAGCATGGCTGGCACAGCATTGCCAAGTATTGGATCGTTAATCCCCCAAACGATCTCGACGGGCAGGTCTAGCGAGCGCACATAGGGGACAAGCTCTCGCATCACCGGAGTGCTCGGATGATCGGGCCCATCAGGCACCATCCGCATCATCGCTAGCGGCGCCTTGTGATTACCGCTTTCCCGAACCGGGCGGGCATAAAGGTCCTTGACCGCCTGCGGCATCGAAGCGGGATCGTGCTGCGGACGATGCATGCCCCTGAAGATGAGATTGCGAACATTCCCTAGGAATTCGCCGACAACCGGGGTCTTCATCAGGTCATGTATTCCAGACAACCTGGTCTTGACCTCGGTCACCCTTATTGCGGTGTTCATGATGACGATGCCCTTGACCAATCCGGGCGACAGCGCCAACGCACCGACGCCGATCGGGCCGCCCCAGTCCTGCCCGACATAGATCACTTGCTCGAGCTGGAGCTGCTTCAATGCGGCGTTGATCCAGCGATTGTGGTTCGCCGCCGTGTGCAGGCTGACCGGGACCTTTGACGAAAAGCCAAGCCCGACGAGGGTCGGCATGATCACGCGCACCCGGTCGAGCGGCAGGTGTTCAACCACCTTGCGATAGAGGAAGCCCGAGGTCGGATTGCCGTGCTGCATGAAGATCGGATAGCCTTTGCCGACCTCAAGAACGTGAACCTTGATCCCAGGTTCGACTTCAACCAGGTAGCTCTTGTAATCGTCGGTTACGAATTTCTGCGCATAGTCGGGAAGATGGAAGCCCTCGATAGCCCCCGCAGCGGTGATCACCTTGCCCAGCCCCTTTGGGGTCACGATCTCACCGTCCCGGGTGATCGCAAATACACCCGCGGCGGCAGCCGCGCCCAGCGCGCCGATGCCGATCAGGATTGCCTCAACCATTCCCTGCTCCCGCTAAATCTCCTCGATCCCGCGCCTGTGGCGCTCTTACCGGCCTGTGCCGGGAGTTTGCCGCGCTGCGAGGTATAGCAGTCCGGCAAAAGCCAACTCCGGAACGAAGCGCTCTGGATGACCCGGCGCGCCGTGAACGTGTGTCGCGACGATCCGGCCCAGCGCGAAGAACCCGAACAGCATCATCGGAGGGTAGTACCAGCTGCGTTCCTTGCGGATCAGGCCAAGCAAGAGGCAGGCCGAGATTGTCAGCGCCCAACTGGCCGAGTGTCCGATCAACGAGCTGAGACCTAGCCCATCAGTCGGAAACGCATAGCCGAAGAACATCGCCGCCCGATCAGGGTTGGTCATCGACCTGATCCCCAAAAGTCCGAACAGTATTCCCAACAGCAATGGCGGTACGCGCACCACCCAACTTTGGACCTTAGCCATCACCCGTCCAATCTCTGCGCCCGAACCCTGAAAGCGTTGCTCGCATTTAATATGTTGCATTACAGCGCGTCGGGCAATGGCCAAAGATCGAAAGGCGCACATTGCTTAGGAGCGAGGTCCGCCCATCAGGAGCCTGCTCCTCACCCGGCGATGACGGCATCGAACCGCAAACACGCCTTGCACTGATAATGCACTCCATTAATTTGCATTCGAAGCCCGTTCCGCGTGACGCGCCCCCCATTTCTCATCCAGCCAAAACGAGAGTCCTGGGTTGACGCCGCGCCGATAGGCCGACAGATCCAGGTCGCGGGAGACAAATTCCGGGCCGTTGTCGACCCGAATGACCCGCGGATAGCCGACGGTCTTTCCAGCCCGTTCGAGCGTCTGGACCACGTCACAGGCTTTATAGCGAACCGTGGATCCAGCGCCGGCGAGAACAGGCTGAAGGTCTCGATGACCGCCAGAATGCGGATCTTACGCCGTCGAACAGCTGATCGCGCAGGAAGTGCATCGCCCAGACGTCGTTGAGCCAGGAGGCCGGTTGACGGTCCTCGCGCAGCTCGGC
>FWPV01015562.1_pt1 | contig 10910 bp, 7 predicted proteins | sample 2228371 | NCBI WGS metagenome assembly FWPV01 (sample SAMEA103939776, study PRJEB20133) | metagenome | reverse complement strand
GTTTTCAACTCATTTGAAACACACCCTTCTCAATAATCCGGGGGAGCTCCCCTTGCGTCACCTGCCCTTGCCAAAAATGCCAAATACAGGTACGCTATGCAAGCGGTAAACCCACATAACGCCGCCCCGGGGACGGGGCGGCGAGCACGCAAGTTATCCGCCTACCTGGATGACAACCTCCGCAGCCTCCAACCCATCGGCCTGGGCACGCAAGCGAATCTCACCCGCCTCGCCGTTCGCCTTTACCACCGCCAGACAGCGCCCGCGATAGGCGCGGCGTTGGTTGCCCTGGTAGGCTTCCTCGCTGGCCGGGTTGCCGTTGCCGACGGCGGCCAACGTCCCTGCGCCCATCACGGTGAAGAAGACCGGGTGATCAACGTGGGGACACATCCGCCCTTCCGCGTCCACAATCTCCACCGTGACGAAGCTGAGGTCGCCGTTTTCCGCCTTGAGCCAGTCGCGGTCGGGCGTCAGCCGGATGCCAAACGGCGCGCCGACGGTGCAAAGTTCGCGCTCCGCGACCGCACGCCCATCCTTGTACCCCACGGCCTTGAGCGTACCGGGCGCGTAGGGGACGGCGAACGTCGCCGTGAACCGCTCTTCGCGCGTGGTCGGTTGCATCCCCAGCGATGCCTCGTTGAGGAACAGCTCGACCTGCTCGCACGCGGAATAGACATCCACCTGGAACGTCTCACCCTCGCGACCCGGCCACGTCCAGTTCGCATCCACGTCGGGCCAACCCCAGTACGTGGTCTTCGGCGTTTTGCCTTCGGGAACGGGGTAATGCACGGCGATGTAGAGCGGATCGCCGCTCCCCCATAACACGTCGCGGTAGTAGGATTGCGGGCGCTTGAAGCCGCACAGATCGAGGTCACCGCAGTTGGCCTGGTTCCACGGATACGCGCCGAGGAACGTGAACGGCTCATCCTCGAAGAACACCCGCCCGATACCGGCCTCGCCCAGGTAATCCAGCGATGTCCAGACGAAATCGCCGATGACGTAGGGCAAATCCAGCACATCCATCCAGTGCTCGAAGGCTTCTTTTGCGGTGGATTCCGAGCCGTACATCACCCGCTCCGGGCGGCGCTCGTGGTCGGGGCGATATTGGCCGTGCTGGTAGTTGTACCCGCCGACATCCAACGCAGTAAACACGGGGTCGGTCTGTTCCCACGGCCAGGCGTTATGCCCGCCGTTGATCGCCGAGGTGACAGGGCGCGTCGGATCCACCGCGCGGACGTGATCGGCCAGCATGTGCGCCAGCGCCACGCCGTTGGATTCTCCGGCGCGCTCGTGGACTTCGTTGCCGATGCTCCACATGATGACGCTCGGATGATTGCGATCGCGGTAGAGCATGCTGTCCAAGTCGCGTTGCCACCAATCGTCGAAGCTCACGTGATAGTCGCCGGGATTCTTCCCTACACGCCAACAGTCGAAAGCCTCGTCAATCACAAGCATCCCCAGTCGGTCACAAGCGTTCAGGAAAGCCGGGGAGGGTGGATTGTGGGCGCAGCGCACGGCGTTGAAGCCGCTGGCTTTGAGGATTTCGATCTTGCGCTCCTCGGAACGCTCGTAAGCTGCCGCACCCAGCACACCGTTATCATGATGCACGCAGCCGCCTTTGAGCAGTACCGGCCGTCCGTTGAGCAGGAAGCCGCTTTGTGCATCGAAGTGCAGACTGCGAATGCCAAACGGGGTGGTGACGGTGTCCGCAATCCGATCCTCGACCAGCACCGCCGTCTCCAACCGATATAAGGCCGGGGTCTCCGGTGACCACAAGGTGGGCTGGGTGACTTCCAGGTTGTGGCGATAGACTTGGGTGCTGCCGGGCTCCAGCATAAAAGCGGTTTCCGTTGTGTCGGCCACCGCCCCGTCGGCCGCAACGACACTCGTGCGGACGATGGCGTTATAGGGCAGGGCCGTCTCGTTCACCACCGACGTCTCCACCCGCACGCGCGCCCTCTCGGCTGACACCTCCGGCGTGGTCACGTACACTCCCCAGGGCAGGACGTGTACCGGATCGGCCACCATCAGCCACACATAGCGATAGATACCGGAGCCGGAATACCAACGGCTGTTGCGTTGATAGCTGTTGTCCACCATCACGCGCAGGATGTTCTCGCCGCCCACCTTCAGATAAGGAGTGAGATCATACACAAAGCCGGTGTATCCGTAGGGATGACGGCCCAACAAGGTGCCGTTGAGCCACACTTCAGCATTCATGTAGACGCCCTCGAATTCGATGAACACTTTCTTCCCGCACCAGGTTTCCGGTGCATCGAAGGTCTTGTGATACCACCCACGCCCCATGGTGAAGAAGCCGCCGGATGCGCCGCTCGGATTGTCCGCCGCGCGGTCCAGTTCGATGCTCCAATCGTGGGGCAAATCCACCCTGCGCCAGGTGGAAACATCGCCGACAACTCCCCACCACTCGTGCGGATCGCCAAAGTGAAAACACCATTGTGCATTAAGACTTTGCCTTTGCATAAAATCCTCCTCTGGAAATAGTTGCTGGTTGCTAGATGCTGGATACTGGATGCTGGATGCTGGATGCTGGTTGCTGGATACTGGATACTGGATGCTGGATACTGGATGCTGGATGCTGGATACTGGATGCTGGATGCTGGATGCTGGATGCTGGATACTGGATGCTGGATACTGGATGCTGGATACTGGATGCTGGATGCTGGATGCTGGTTGCTGGATACTGGATGCTGAATACTGGATGCTGGTTGCTGGTTGCTGGTTGCTCGTTGCTCGTTGCTGGTTACTGGTTACTCGTTACTGGTTACTCGTTACTCGTTACTCGTTACTGGTTACTGGTTACTCGTTACTCGTTACTCGTTACTGTTTACAGGCTGAAAGTTAAAACGAATTAATGATGAAGTATAATAGGTTTTCGCCGTCTAGTATTTCATTTTCAGCATAGCAAAACAAGTATAACACAACCCGCACGTTAACAATCCAGAAAAGGCCAGGCGAGCCGCCTTGCTTGGAAGGCAGAGCGGGCCAACGCTCAACGGCCGGGCGCGCCGCGAGGCGAAAAAAGTCGTTGTAGGCGGCATCCAAAGCAGAAAAAGCGGCTGAATCTGGCTTTGGGCGGACGCCAGGCAGACGGGGGCCTGGGTCATCTACTCCCAACTGTCGCCACAGCAAAACCTGGCTGTCAGTAGGCGTGTCGAGCCAGAACACCTCGTAGCCGGACGGCGTCAAGAAGACCGTCAGACAAAAGCCGCCCAAGAGGCTCAACACGCGCGCGGCGGTTTTGAGGCCGGCCGCTTGCAAAGTTGGGTTGGCCTGACAGTCGCGCTCGATGAGCGTGTAAAGCGTCAGTGCCAGCACGCTGACAAAACACAACGCGACGATTTCGTCATCGCGGTGCAGGTACAGCGGACGGATGGGCAAGTCGCTTTTCAAATTGCGCATCCGGCCTTCGATCTGGCGGTGGTTCTTGTAAACGCCCACCATCCAGTCCATATAATCGCGCAGCGACTGGCCCGCCGCAGGGCGTTGATTGGTGACCAGCACCCACTTGCCATCGAGTTGCGCCGCTTGCTCGATGCGCTCGGGCCGGCGTGCGTAACTCAATTGCATGAGGCCATCGCGTTGCGTGAGCGTGACCTTGACAAAGGTGCGCACATCTTTGAACTTGTGGGCCAAATCGGCCAGGTGGTCTTCGACCCATTCTGGATCGCCGTAGTAACGCCCGCGATTGAGATGCTCAATGGCCCAGTCGAGCTGGCTCTCGTAAGCCTCAATCGCTTTGAGGCGACGTTGCGCGTCGGCCGCCTGGCGCGCCGTATCCAGGATGATGGTCGCCCGCACCCGGAAATGCACTTCGCGGTAGGTGGGGGTTCGACCGCGCAACTTGCGCTGCTGGCGCCACTGCGCCAGTTGTGCCTGCTCGCTATCGGTCAGCTTTTCCTTGACCGTGAAATGCAGGCAACGAAAAGTCGCCTTGAGCTCGCTCTTGGCTGCCTGACTACTGAGCGGCAGCGTTTCAAAACTAGACAAGGGGCAACCGGCCACCACGCGGCGCAGATACGGCGTCCAGTCCAGCGGCCCCAGGAAGCGCCCGTGAGCGCGGGCGATGCAGAGCATGTTTTCCGCGCTCTGCATGATGCGGTCGCCGGTCACCAGCAAGTCGCTGCGCTGGAATAGCTCGTGCAGCCGCTCGTGGACGCCGACGGTGGTCGTGCCATCGTTGACATTCCCGGCGTGGATACCGCTGGCGCCGGGCAAAACCACTTCGCCATCGGCGGTCGTGCTCAAGCCGATGTTGATTTGCGGCTTGTCGGGACGCTTGTCACGCGAGTAGCCAAAGGTGACCCAGTCGCTCTCTGCATAGCTGCCGTGAAAAAAGACGGAGGTGAGGTCGTAGTGGACGGTCGCGACGTTCAGGCCGAAATTCTTGACGGCGTTCAAGGTCAGCTCGGCTGCAATCGCCTGCCAGTGCGGATAGACGGCCAGCAAGGCATCGGCCAGGCGATCATAGTTCAGCTCGGCCGGGTCGGTGATCCCCAGCAAAAAGTGCAGGCCGGTCCTGGCGACCCACTCAGCGACGCCGCTCAGCGCACACGGCGCCAACAGGCGGTTGATGACCAGCACGGTGATAACCGTGCCTTCCGACAAACTGCCTTGCCGCGGGCAGTAGCGGTTGACCGTCTCGGCCAGGCCTAGTCGCTCGGCGTAGCTCAGGACCAGGTGCAGCCCGCCGATCTGGTAGGTCACCTTCTCGATGCCCTGGGCCTGCAGCGCCAGAATCTGCTGCACCTCGGGCGGATAGTCGGACGTGAGTTGCTCGACCTGTTCTGCATCCGGCACAGCCACACGCGGCCGGGGCAAATCGCTATGCTGCCACTCGCGCACCCGCGCGACCATTGCCTGCGGCAGCGTGACGACGCCCGTCTGCCAGCCGCCCGTCGCCCAGAAGGTGGGCCGCGTCTGGCGAGGCGCGCGCGCCACACGCGCGCGCCTCTGCGCCAGTTTGGCGTCGAACTCGCGCAAGTCGGCCCGAAAGTGGTACACGCTGAACACCCAGCCGGGATTCAGCTGCTCGATGGGCACAGCGCGCCACAGCACGCCGTTGCTGTGGTAAAAGTACACCACGCTCCCCTTGACGGACGGGTCGCTGACGTGGATGAGGATGACGCTGCCCGCTTGGAGCGACAGTTCCACGCAGTCCTCAAAAATCAACATGCCAGCCAATGCTGGCGTGGCGGGCGGCATCAATTCATCGGCGTTGTACGCGCGCTTGAGCAGCCGCTCACGTCCCTCGAGTTGAACGTGGATCTGATACCCCCTGTTGGGGTTCTTGACCACGCCCGCTTGAGAGGCCAGCTTTTCGCTGGCGGGCCTTTCGCGTAGAATGGTATCCATAACTGCCTCCTGACGCTCGTTGATGGAGCTTTATGGATACCGGATTTTTGTTCAATTGTCAAGGTGCAGCTTGCGCTTTCGTAGGCGATACCTGCTTTATACCTGAAAAGCTATGCTGAAAATGAAATAAGCCATGTCTTATTGCTAAATACAACGAGCGACCAGCAGTTGGTTCAGCAACAAGCGCCCAAGTCCTACTTGCTTGAAGAAGGTTTCTATTTTGTCTTCGTAGGGCAAGCCGCCAGGGGAGATCATAAAGGGTTCAGCCACGATAACTTCGAAGCCGACTTGCTCCATAAGCCGGCGTAAGTCAGGTAAATTAAATGTGTAACGATGTTGGTCCTCGGGTAAACGGCCAACCCGCGCAGCGATCTTTTCGAAAAATGGGTTAGGTGTAGTCAAAATACAGAGACCACCTGAACGTAGAACTCGTTGAATATGGCTTAGCAGCTTTAATGGCTGGTTAATATGCTCAATGATTGCTGCTGCACTGACAACATCAAAACTTCCATCAATAAAGGGCAAGGCTGTAGCATCGGCCAATAGGGGAACGAATGTTGTATGGTCCCCTAGCATTAAGAGCTCCCATGAAAGATCTAAGCCGATGATTTTGAGGTCGGGAAGAATTTCACGTAAAACGGGAATCATCAAACCGTCCGCCACGCCGAGGTCCAGCAAGTTCTGTGCCTGAGGATGATAAGATTGGATGGCACGTGCAATTTCTTTCCCCCGTCGCCGCAGGCGGTATTTGAAGGTAGGACGCCGTTGACGTCCGTAGTGATAATCGAGTCCTAACACTCCATCCTTGCACTTAGTGGTTATGCTCACTCTCTTTACCCCACCATACTCCTAACTTCCAGGCCAATATTAGGACAATAACAAAGAACGACAATTTCACTATCCGAAAGAGGCCGTTCCCCCATACATCTACCTTTGTCATAGTGAAAAGAGGAAGTATGTCGGTATATAAATGTCCCAGATAATCATTTTTATCCTGTTGCCAACTAAGATATAAGGCATATCCATCATGTTGCAGAAAAGCCAGCATCATGTGCACAATAACGGAGGGCAGGGCTAAGAGGGTAGTGACGCAATGCATCCAACGCGGCAAGTTGTCAAGACAGGACGCCATCAATAAAGCTATCAGGGGCAAAATGGGCAAAATATGCCGTGGCCCGATGAAATGTCCCCCGTACCAATAACGGTATTGAGCAAAGAGAAGGATACTGGCAGCGACGGTTGCTGCTACTGTCAACCATTCTAATCGCACTAACTTCTTCCGCAAACTTACATAGAGACCTGGCATCGCTAACCCCAGAACCGGTGTGTAAACAAACACGCCTTTGCTGGCACTGAATAAGAATCCCCACAGTCCGACAAACAGATTTCCTCCCAAGTATGCTTCAACCGGATCCTGGAATTGAACAAAGTAGGGTGCCTGGTAATGGCTGTAGGCAGTCACAAAAGGATTCCCAAAACAGCGGAAATTGTAAAATCCCAGGAAAATAAGCGGCATAAGACCGGCGAGTAAAAAAACAACGATATTGCGATAAAAGTGTGGGCGTTGCCGATCCTGGAATAAAACCCGAGCTAGATAAAATGCGAGGGGTAATAGAACCACGGCCATAGAAAAGTTGATCAAGATAGAATAACCGCTGCTAAAAGCTGCCAGCCATAGCAGTAACCACTGGCGTGTTTCGCGGTAACGAAAAGCTGCCCATAAAGCCAATAACAAAAAGACTGCACTGGCGATATTGTTCATAAAAGAAATGGCATATACCACTTGAATCGTGGCTAAGCCGGCGACTAATGTTCCAATTATCGCATTTCTGTGTCGTACACGTAATGTTAGCGCTAAAAGGTATGTAAAGACAACTGCCATTCCCCCCAAGGCAGCCGAAAAAATGGGTAAAAAGTCAGGGATAGGTTTAGCGCTGAACAGTGGCAATATGATATAGCGGAATACGGCATAACCTGGCACTGACAAAAGTGCAAAGCCGGGGGGTTTGTTAGAATAATAATGACCGGCATAGGTTGATAGATCCACAGCCGCGGGAGGGAGAAATGAATCAAGTTTAAAGGTAAGTCCTTCGGTTAAAGCCTGCACCAAAATAAAATGGGTGGTTTCGTTACCGGTAACGAAGGCATTCCAGTTCCATTGTCCGTCTTGAAAGAGAACCGTGTAACGAATAAGGATGAAATAGATACAGAAACAGAACAAACCAAGCAAGAAGGCTTTGCTCCAAGGACTGGGCCCGTGGTTAACCTCTTGTCGGGTTGAGTCATTGTAACCGGATTCGGTGCTCACAATCCCAAAACCCTTAGTGCGGCGCGCGCTTTGCGGCCAAATTCGCCCACCGAACGCACTTGCATAAGTTGTTTAAGTGCGTAGCGCGGTCGCAAATAAAAGCTCTTGTAAGCAAAATTCGACAGTTCGATCAGCTCGGCAGTTGAAAGTTCTTCTTCCCAATAGCGAGGCCGGAAATCTGGTGTGGGATTGGTGGCAAATTCTTGCCAGTAGTCTTTTTCAAAAACACCTTGTTCCAAGGCATCAAAATAGATGCGCGTACCAGGATAGGGGGTCAGGATGCTAATATGAACGTAGTCTGGGTTAAGGTCTTTGGAAAGCCGAATCGTTTGTAAAATGTCCTCTCGCGTCTCGGTCGGAGCACCGATCATGAAATAAGCCAAGACTTCCATACCGACTTTTTGAGTCCACTTGAATGCCTGTCGGACCTGCTCAACGGTAATATGCTTATTCAATACCTTTAGAATCTTCTCCGTACCCGCTTCGACGCCGTAATGAATCCGCTCGCACCCCGCCTCGCGCATGGCTTTGAGCATCTCTGGTGTGACAGTATCCACCCGCGCTCGGACGTCCCAACCGATCTTGAGCTTACGACGTTGAATTTCCTCACAAATACCCAATACACGCTGTTTGTCTACTGTAAATGTGTCATCATATATTAGGAATTCGTAGATCCCTAACTGGGTACAGGCCTCCATTTCATCCACTACATTTTTAGGAGAGCGCGCACGGAAACGTTTTCCTAGATGGGGGCGATCACAGAAGGCACATTGGAAGGGGCATCCTCGACTGGTGAACATTGTGGTGATCGGTGTGCGCTTGGCAAGAACCGAGCTATATTTCTGGTAAGGGACCAAGTGCCGTGCGGGGAAGGGAAGGCTGTCTAAATCTTGAATCATCGCTGTACGTCCGGTATTGATAATTTGTCCCTCATAAGAGAACGCCAGGCCGGAAATAGTGCGCAATTGAGAGGGTTGATCTATATGGTTCACCAGCTCACTAAAGACATATTCTCCTTCTCCCATCACCACATAGTCCACACCGGGCAATTTCAGCGTCTCAATTGGAAACAAATGCGCATGAGGCCCACCAATGACAACGCGTGCTTCTGGGGCTACGTCTTTCACCACTCGAATGGTTTCCAGTACGTCTAGCATTGTGAAGGTCATCGCCGTAATGCCGACAACATCAGGAGCAGCACGGTGGATGCGCGCTGTGAGTTGGACTGTCGTGAGTTCCTCGACTTGCGCATCAATCACCTCAACCTTATGGCGTCCTTGCATTTCTAGATAGGCGGCAATATAGAGTAGACCCAAAGGGGGGTTGTAGCCGCGTTCTTCTTCCACAATTGAAGGGATATTACCAATAATCTCGTGAGTACTTGGGGGATTGATTAATAAAACTTTCATGGTTTTCCAGCTCTTGTTTTTGTGATCACATCGGCCAACAGGCCGGTTGCTGCAATTTGCACTGCTGCCATTGCAATAATGACAGTCGTGATATCCATGACCTGCTCCATCCAAAAATAACTACCCAATAGAACGGCCAGAGCCAACCCAAAGATTAGTAAGCTTAAAGGCAAGAAGACCTTGAGCGGCTTGAAGTATGCAATGATCCGAATCACTAACAGGAAAAAACCGATTGTGTCTCGAAAGGGTTTGATTTTTGAGCGTCCGATTCGCGGCAAGTAATTGATCGGATGGAAAAGAACCGGATAGTCATTGGCCAGCATAGCAAGGGTGATGGTGGAGGTGAAAGAGAATCCATTTGGGAATAAATGAAAGAACTCCATTGCTATATCTTTACGAAACACCCGCTGACCCGAGTTCAAATCTGGGATGCGCATCCCAATCAATAGACTGGCAAAGACCGTCAAGAGCCATTTCAGGGGCCGACGCATCCAAGGAATCTTTACTTTTTCACCTGTGCGTGCGCCCACTACCATATCATATTGCCCTCGCATGAGCAAATTTATAAGACAAGGGATGTTAGCGGCTGCGTAAGTACCATCAGCATCTGTGATCGCGATAAGCTCGCCCGTTGCATACTTAATGCCTGTCTTCAGTGCCGCTCCATAACCCCGATTTTGTGGGTGTTTCAGGACTTTTGCCACTCCATCTTGAATGGCTTCACCTGTACGATCCGAAGAACCATCGTCCACGACGATGATTTCATACTCGTACCCTGACGGTTTCATCACTGTTACGAGGTCGGTAAGGCACTGGGTAATGTTTTCTACCTCATTATAAGCTGGGATAATGATACTTACTTTCATATACCTCTCAATGTGTCAACATTTACACAAAACACATGGGGCGCACTTCACTGGTTTTTGTGGCTCACTGTCAGACTTCATAGGTTCAAGTGCTCTCTCTGACATGCTCTGCATGAGTTTTAATCCACTATATCTGTCTGATGCCGCGACTCTACCGATCGTTCTTCCAGTTCCATACGTCGCACCCGATAGAGCATTTCTTCCAAAATGCCACGGTTAAGGCCGATCAGATCGGCAACCATTCCTAATAGAAATGATTGAAGCCCCAGGGCGAAGAAAATGACTGTCAGAATAAGTGACTGCGCATGTTGATCACCCTGCCCAAGAAAGTAAAAAATCGAGAATCGTATCGCCCAAATTACGCCGGCAGCAAGCAGTAATCCGCCAAAAGTAAAAAACACCCGCATAGGACGATACATCGTATACGCGCGTAGAATCGTCGCCGTGGAATTCACAAGGTAGTGCGGAATGTTACGCATCAACCGCGATTTGCGCGTCTGCGGGTTGACATGGACCGGCACATAGACGACTGCCATCCGTCGCGCCCCCGCTTGGATTAGAGATTCAAGCGTGTAGGAGTATTGGCTGAGGATGATCGTCCGCAGGGCAGCATCACGGGTTAAGGCGCGGAAGCCACTCGTAGCGTCCGGTATGGCGACACCAGCTGCCATTTGTACGACCCAACTGCCCAATTTTTGTAAACGCCGTTTGAGGGGCGAAAACTCGGCCACTGTGGTCACGCCGCGATCTCCAACGACGATCTCCGCTTGTTCTTCTAGGATCGGCTTGACCAGGAGTTTGATGTCCTCACCACAATATTGATTATCCGCATCGGTATTGACGATGATGTCTGCACCTGCCGCCACGGAGGCTTCAAGCCCGCGCACAAACGCATTGGCCAAACCGCGATTGCGGCCTAAGCGTACAATATGTTTGACGCCATGAGCTTGC